>Ga0181526_10000727_pt1 | contig 33655 bp, 33 predicted proteins | sample PEATcosm2014_Bin_35_FD_119750 | JGI IMG/M metagenome (GOLD analysis project Ga0181526, IMG submission 119750) | Peatland microbial communities from MTU Mesocosm Facility, Houghton, MI, USA - PEATcosm2014_Bin06_30_metaG | ecosystem: Environmental > Terrestrial > Soil > Wetlands > Peat | place...
ACCTGCGCAGGAAACTCATGAAATACATCCACCACTACAACAAGGTGCCAAAGACCGTGAAATGGCGCTACTTCGATCCCGCAAACCGCATTACTCCCACTTCAGCCGTTACAGGCCACTAGTCCCTATTCCCTGCCTTTTCCTCTTGACATCCTCCCATCAGTGCGTGGTAGCTTACCGTTAGTTTGAGCTTACGGTTCGCTCGCACTTACCGAATATGGACACTTACCTCCAAGCCGGACTCGACGCCCTCGGCGACGCCACCCGCATGGCTATCTTCCAGAAGCTGTCTGGAGGACCGCTGGCCGTGAACGAGCTCGCGCGCACTCTCCCCGTCAGCCGTCCCGCCGTCTCGCAGCACCTCAAAGTGCTGAAAGACGCCGGCCTCGTGCTCGACAACCGCGCCGGAACGCGCCGCCTCTATCAACTCAATCCCGAGGGTGTAGCGCGCCTGCGCGCCCATTTCGACCAGATGTGGACCAAAGCCCTCGCCAACTTTCAAATCGCCGCGGAAAAACTGCACCCAGGAGCGAAACATGGCACACCCAGCAGAACTCGATCTAAGAGTGTTTAAGAGCGTGCGCGTCAAGGCCCCTATCGAGCAGGCCTGGAGCGTGTTTGTCGAACAGATGGAAACCTGGTGGCCGGCAACCCACCACATCGGCAAGACCCCGTTTGAAGCCATCTTCATCGAGCCCCGCATCGGCGGCCGCTGGTACGAGCGCAACGCCAAAGGCGAGCACTGCGATTGGGGCACGGTGCTGCAGTGGGAGCCGCCTCGTCGCGTGTGCCTCTCCTGGCACGTAGGCCCCGGGCACGACAGCCCCGAGTGGGTTGCCGACATGGACATGGCCAAGGCCAGCGAGCTCGAGATTCGCTTTACGCCCGAAGCGGCCGGCACCACGCTGGTCGAGCTGACCCATAGCAATCTCGAACGCCACGGTGAAGGCGCCGAGCAGTTCCGCGAGCTTATGGACGGTCCGGGCGCCTGGGTCACGATCCTCGAGCTGTTCGCCAAGAAACTGGAAGCGGGCAGTTAACCGAAGAACGAGTTGCAGGAGCGGCGCTGCGCCTGTTCGCCACGTTCACCGAACGCGTAGCGCCTATTCAGGCAAAGGAGGCACAGATGAAACCAACGATCTTTTTGCGCGTGGCATCGGTTCTCACCTTGATCCACGCGGTGCTGCACACAATTGGCGGCGTGTTCGGCGACATCGGTCCCGGCGCCGCCTCCATCGCCGTCGCGGCGATGAAGGTCAATACGTTTCCCCTGATGGGACATACGCGCAGTTTCTGGGATTTCTACAGAGGCATGGGCATCGGTGTCACGATTTCACTCACAGTAGACAGCATCGCATTCTGGCTGCTCGGCTCGCTGGTAAAGCGCGACGGAGCGCGTTTGCGGCCCATCCTGGCGGCGTTTGCCGTGGAATACCTAGCCCTGTCTGTGAATTCGCAGATCTACTTCTTTCTCGGTCCCGTAATCACCGAGATTCTGATCGCGGCCTGCCTGCTGGGGGCCATCTTCACAGCAAAGACGCAGGTTGAAGCTTAGGCTGTCACGAGATCGACAGGATCACTTGCTGCCGGCCGTGATCCGTTCTTCCAGCACAACGGTCACAGGATCGCCGGCTTCTTTGCCGATGTTGCGGCGAATATCTTCCTTCACTGGAAGCTTGTGTGTCCCGTTGCCGAGCGCCATGAAGGAGCTTTGAAACGGGACACCCTCTATCGTCCCTCGCACCTTGACGAGGCCGCGCGTGCCGAAGAATTTGACCGAATCAGGCCACACCACATACGTCCAACCGCCCTTGGCCGAACTCTTCTGCAAAGTGGCGGTGAACCGCTTGTTCAACACTGTCTACACCAGCGCCAGATTCAGATTGTCGATGGCTTCATCGATCTCGCGATTGTTCTTGAATCCCACGGTCACGCAATCCACGCCGGCATTCTGGAAGGCAAAGCGCATCGCCGCCTGCCGGTCGTTGTGCTGCGTAAACGTTCCATCGCCCACCAGCTTCATGCTGATCACGCCCATGCCCTCGCTCTTCACCTGCTTCACGTGCGCGACCACTTCGCTCACGCGATCGGGATTGTTGTCGTCCGCGTAGGTCGGCCCGTCCATGCGCGTGCCGTTGTGGTTCATGCGGATCATCGCCACCTGCAGCCACTTGTTGCCGGGCATCTGGCGAAGAGCAGGCAGCCCGTGCACCGAAGCGCCACGCGTGCGGATTGTCTTCTTCTCCTGCTCGGCGAGGATGCCGTCCTGCCAACGCGAGGTCTCCGAAACCCACTTATCGGTGTGCTGCCAGTGCAGCAGCATGATGTCGAAGTACTCGGTCTGCGATGTGCGCCGCATCTCGTCGAATCGCTCGCGGGGATCGACGCCCTCGTCGGTGGTCACCTTGCTCATCAGCACATAGCTGTCGCGCGGAAACGGCCTCAGCGCTTCTCCCAGCATGGCCGGCGTCATATACGACTCCGATGTCTCAAAGAAGCGGATGCCCCGTTCGTACGCATACGCCACCAGTTTGCTGAACTCCTCCTGGCCCAGCGCATACTGCACGTGGCCGTTGTTCGAGCCCGTGCCGAAGGCCAGCCGCGTGACTTGCAGATTCGACTTGCCCAGCGTAACCAGGTCGGTCGCGCTGCGTTGGTTGGCTGCGTGCAGCGGCAACGAACCGGCGCTGGCAACAGCGGCGCCTGCGGCCACACCTGTCTTCAGAAACTCTCGACGTGAAAAGGGACTCATGGGAACCTCCGGGGGATCAGGCCGGATCGGCGGCCTGATGGCGGAATGGTATCACGCTGCAAATTGCGCAGGCATCAAAGAAAATCGATTCTTTCGGCGCTTTTGTGACCATTCGAGTCGCTCGAAGTTCGGCTGGACTACGTCTTGGCCAGCGTGATGCACAGCCACGCCAGCATGTTCGCCAAAGATATCCGATATTGCGCTGCGCGAAGCGCGTTTCGCCGAGCGCGCTACTCCTGAACGCGCAGTTCACCAGCTGTGCAGCCACTCTTCGTCGCGGCCGATCCTGACAGGCGTCTGAAACAACTCGCCCAGGCGCGGCTCGGTGAGCAGTTCTTCCCGCGGGCCATCGCCCACAATCCGCCCTCCACGCATCAGGATCACCCGCTCGATCTCGGGCAGAATGTCGCCCAGATGATGGGTGACCAGCACCAGACCTGTACCCTCGCTCGCCAGCCGCCGCAGCGTATCGCGCAGTTCCCGTTGCGCGGCCAGGTCGAGTGCATTCGACGGCTCGTCCAACAACAATTGCATCGGCCGATGCACCAGCGCCCGCGCGATCAGAATGCGCCGCTTCTCGCCCGCCGACATCTCGCCGACCAGCTGCTCCGCCAGATGCGACGCCTCGATCCGAGCTAGAGCCTCTTTGGCCTGCTCGCGCATCTCGGCTGTGACATGCAGATTCGGCCACAGGGTCGAAGCAGAGAAGAACCCTGCGATCACTGCATCCAGTCCCGTCGTCACCGCCGTGCGCTCGCCGGGCAGATCGGTGCCCACCACGCCAAAGTGCTTGCGCAGTTGCGTCAGATCCCAGCGCTCGCGCCCAAAAATACGCACTCGCATGCCGGACTGGACCATCGGATAGATCTGACACGTGATGGTCAGGATCAGCGTGGACTTGCCGCACCCATTCGGTCCCAGAATCGCCACATGCTCGCCCGCGCGAATCTTCAGGTTCACGTCGTGCAAGACGATGCGATCGCCACGCGCTACGTTGACGTTTTCGAGTTCGAGAAATTGTTCGGGATCGAAGCCTGGCTCGACTTCTTTCGAGTGATCGGATGAGCGTTCCACATTTGTTAGATTAAATGCAGCCCTCGACTCATCGATCGCGCCGCGCGCCGAGTCAGATGGGTTGCAGATCTCATGACTGACCTTTCCCGTTTTCATCTTCCTCAAGGTTTCCGATTCGGCGCCACTAAGGCCGGACTCAAAAAGAGCGGCCGCACCGACTTCGCTCTCATCGTGGCCGACGCGCCGGCCAGCGCTGCGGCTATGTTCACCGGCAATCGCGTCAGCGCCGCACCGCTGCAGGTGGACAAAGAGAATTTGCGTGCGACCGGCGGGCATGTGCGTGTCGTCGCCATCAATGCAGGCAACGCCAACTGCGCCGCTGGCCAGGCCGGCCTCGATGCCGCGCGTGCCACATGCGCTGCTGCAGCCAAGATCTTCGCCTGTAAACCCGAAGAAGTCTTCCCTTCCTCGACTGGGATCATCGGCGTCCCGCTGCCTGCGGAAAAGCTGGTAGCCGCCCTGCCCGAGCTTGCTGCGCGCCTCAGCTCCGACCCTGAACACTTCCAGCAAGTCGCTTCGGCCATCATCACCACAGATCTGGTCGAGAAGACCGCTTTCGCGCGCTTCGAAGTCGATGGCAAGGAAGTCCGCATTGCCGGCGTTTGCAAGGGCTCGGGGATGATTCATCCGCAGCTGGTCCCGCATGCGACCATGCTTGTCTACATCATGACCGATGCGGCGATCGAGCCTGCAGGCCTCGACCGCTTTCTCCGCAATGCCATCGAGACCAGCTTCAATCGCATCTCGGTCGATGGCGATACGTCGACCAACGACACTGTGCTTCTCATGGCTTCCGGCGAGAGCGGCGTCACCCTCACCGCCGACGACCGCGGATTTGCCGGATCGCTGGCCTACGTCTGCACCTCGCTGGCCAAGCAGATCGTTGCCGATGGCGAGGGCGTGACGCACGTCGTTGAGCTGCAGATTAGTGGAGCAAAGTCCGATTCCGATGCTCTACGGGTCGCCAAAGCGATCGCGCATTCTCCACTGGTAAAGACCGCGTGGGCCGGCTGCGATCCCAATTGGGGTCGGCTGGTGGCCGCCATCGGATACTCCGGCGCCGAGATCGATCCCAACCGCATCGATATTTCGTTCGGCGATCTGGCGATCTGCCGCGACGGCGGCAGGGCAGCAGAATTCAACGAAGCCGCAGCCCACGGATACATCAAGCAGCGTGAGTTCTCCATCCGCATTCAGCTGCATCAGGGCGCGGGCCAGTGCGTCTTCTGGACCACCGACCTCACCCACCAATACGTCCACATCAACGCGGACTACTCCACCTAGAACGAGGCTTGCTGTGATCTCCCGCGAAAAGATGATTGCGTTGTACTCTGCGATGGTGAAGCATCGTCTGCTTGCCGCGCAGACGGAGGGCAAGCTCGCGAAACCCTGGCAGCTCACGCCCGGTCTCGAAGCCACGGTCGCCGCCATCACTGCCGACCTGGGCCACAAGGACACCTTCCTCGCCACCGAGAGCAAGCTGGCTTCGGTGTTTGTGAGCCGCTCTCGATGGCAAGACCTGTTCGATGCGTCAGCCTCGAAGAGCGCGCACGCGAGGAACGGCCACATCCCGGCATCGGCGCTGGCAAAGGAGTTTTCTGCGGCACTCGCAGCCGCCAACGCCCTCAAAACGTCAAAGGGCAATGCCGTCGCGCTCATCTTCTGCGAGAGCCGGATAAAGGCCGATTTCTGGCGCAAACAACTGCAGGCCGCGAGCCGCGGAAACCTGCCCATCGTTCTGGTTCGGCTTGTATCGGACACACGCCGCGCGCACGTCGCCCCGGGAGCACTTGCCTTCGGTGTCCCGCGCATCGCCGTGGACGCCGCCGATGTTCTCGCCGTCTACCGTGTGGGGAGCGAATCCATTGCGCGCGCCCGCCACCGCCGCGGTCCAACGCTGATCGAATGTCTGATCGCAAAGCACACCGCGAGCACTCCAGCCGACTCCGACCCCATCCACGCGATGGAGCGCGTTCTCACGAAGAAGCGCATCCTGAACGCGCCGCTCAAGCAGAAGATAGAATCTCGGATCGGGCGCGAGATAAGTAAGGCACTGCACCTGATCGTTGTCTAGGGAACCGGGGATGATCAATTGCCGTCTCTATAGCCGCCCAATGAATTGCCCCATCGAAAGACTCAGCCGGCCTTCACTTCATGTCCCACTGACATAGGTGTCCAATGCACATGATCCGTTGAGAACTCCTGGCGGTACTGAATGCTGGTGGGAGAGGACCATGTGTTGACGACCCGGAACCAGACGGTCTTGCCATCTTCTGTTGTGCTCCACGGAAACGTCCAGGTGTCACCGTCGATCGTCATTTTCCCCGCGTGCGGGTCGGTCCCATCGGGAGGAATCTGGTAGCTCGTGCAGGTATTGTCCCGTCCGCTGCAGGTAAAGACGATCAGCACCTTTGGGTCGCCGTCGACGATCTGGCGGCAAGCCAGGTAAGCGCCGCTCTTCCAGCAGTCGTTCAACAGCGTCCTCTCCTCCCGGCTGGCCTTGCTGTAGGGTGTCGGGAAGGATTCGGTTTCGACCTTCCAGGTTCCCGCGTAGGCCAAGATTCGATCCACGGTCGCGCCGGCTTTGCCCTGCTCCTGAGAGACAGTCCGTGTCGAAACGGCCGTCATGATCAGTGGTATCAATATCGCGACCTGCAGTTTCATGGGCATCTACCTTGTAGAGATGGTTTCCAATTGCTCTCCAGGATCATCTTAACGAACGACAGGTTCCCAATTCCTGAAGAATCTACTTCGCCCGTGGATGCGTGTCGTCATACACGCGCTGCAGTTGCGCGTTCGTCAGCTGCGTATAGCGCTGCGTCGTCGAGAGCCGTTCGTGCCCCAGCAGTTCCTGGATCGCGCGCAGGTCGGCGCCCTCTTCCAATAGATGTGTCCCGAAGGCGTGGCGCAGCGTGTGCGGATGCACGTCCGACGACAATCCATTGAGCATCGCAATGCGCTTCACAATGCGCCCGACGCTGCGCGTGGTCAGGCGCGCGTCGTGTCCCGGCAGTCCGAGGCCGCGCAGGCGCAGATTCACGAGCAGCGCCGGCGTGTCCTTTGCCGGTCCATTTGCCGCCAGCCGTGCCGACCGTTCCGTCAAATACGCACGCAATGCCACAGCGGCGGCATCGCCCAGCGGCACATAGCGCTGCTTCTGTCCCTTGCCACGAATCAGGATCGCCTCATTCGCCCAGTGGATATCGTCCACATTCATCCCGGTCAGCTCGGCATTCCGAATGCCGCATCCATAAAGCAGCTCGAAGATGGCGCGATCGCGCGCCGGCCAACTCGCGGCCTCGTCGCTCACCGAATCCACCACGCGATTCATCTGCTCGATCGACGGTACGCGGGGCAGATGCTTCGGCAGCTTGGGTGTGGCAACCAACGAAGCCACATTCTGCTCCACGCGTCCGGTGCGCGCGAGCCATTTGAACCAGCTCCGGATGGACGCCAGCGCCCGCGCCGCCGAGGCCTTCGAGAGCCCGCGATCATAGAGGGTTCCCAGATAGGCGCGAATGTCGGTGTGCTCGATGCTGTCCGGAGTCGCTTTGTCCGGCCTGTACTTGGCCATGTAGGCTGCAAACTGCTGCAGCTCCCGCAGGTAAGCGCGCAATGTGTGCGCCGAAGAACCGCGCTCGTTCGCCAGCACATGCAAATACTCATCCACAAGGGATGCAAGAGTTGTCTCGACAGTAGTCTCCACCGGCGCGCTCATGTCGGTCGCTTCTTAGGCTGCGAGTGCACCAGGAAAAGTTTGGCGCGCAGCGGCTTCGTTTCCGCCTGTGTCTCTGGCAACGCATCCGCGACCGGCAGCGCGCCTTCCGCCTTCGCATGCGCTCGCGGATGATGTTTGCGGTGCACGGCCTTCAGCCGGCCCAGCGCCAGGTGTGTATAAACCTGAGTCGTCGAAATGTCGGCATGCCCCAGCAGCTGCTGCACACTTCGCAAATCGGCGCCATGCTCCACCATGTGGGTCGCGCAACTGTGCCGCAGCCGGTGCGGGCTGGCGGATTTATCCAACGCCTTCACCAGCCGCCAGAGCCACTGCCGCGTTAGAGGCATCCCGCGCAAGGAGAGAAACAACCGCGCGCCATCGTGGCCTGCGACCCGCGACTTGCGCGCTGTACTGATCCTCGCCAGATTTGGCCGTCCCTCGCGCAGATAGGCCTCAAGAGCCTCGATTGCGGTGCGCCCCAGCGGCACAATCCGCTCCTTATCGCCTTTGCCGCGCACCTGGACCCTGCCGGCATCCATCATCAGGTCGCCGGTCGAAAGCCCTGTCACCTCGGAAACACGCAGGCCCCCGCCGTAGAGAAGCTCCAGAATTGCTCGATCGCGCAGCGCCGTCGCTCGGGCCTTCGGATGCGATGCCGCCATGGCCGCCCGCTCCAGCATTTCGCTGACCTCGGCCTCTGCCAACGATTTAGGCAGCACCTTCCAGGCCTTGGGTGATTCGATGTTGACGGTCGGATCGTGATGAATGCGGCGATCGAGCAGCAGCCATTTATAGAAGCCGCGCAGACAGCTCAGCTTGCGCGCAGCCGATCGCGAATCGACGCTGTGGGTGCGCAGATGCTCCAGAAACCCCGCCACATCCTGCTGCACGGCGGTCAAAAGCGTTGCATGTCGATCTTCAAGAAACTCCGCGAAGGTGCTCAAATCGCTCGAATACGCTTCGCAGGTCAGCGGCCGCAGCCCTTTCTCCACACGCAGGTAGTTCTCGTATTCCCTGAGCAGCGCGAGATTGTTTTGCGGGCCCACATGGTCGATTATCGGCGGCTTCGAGGGCAGCTTCGGGCAAGGGCCTCACCTACCGAACCACGTTCATCAAGGAATCAAGAGCGCCAATAACATGGACGCTATCGGCGATCGCTATCGTGAGCCACTCATGTGCCGCATCCGCTACGACTTTCTCCATAGAAACCGGCGCAAAAACCGCTTCATCTGCCTTTCATCGTTTCCGCCCATACTGCTAAACAGGTGGATTCTCCCGGCCCATTCCGGCGTGCAAAAGCAGCGCCCGTTGAACGACAATAGAGTGAGGCCTTATTTGCCATCTTTGAGGATTGCGTGACAGCGACACAAATACAAATACGCAAGTGGACCGCCGCCGAGTTCGAACGGCTGGTTCTGCAGAGCAGACCGCGGGTGGCGGTCTTTGATTGCGACGGCACGATCTGGAGCGGCGACTCCGGCTGCGGATTCATGGAGTGGTCAATCGAACAGGGGCTCGTATCGCGCTCCACTGCCGATTGGATCGACACGCGCTACCGCGCCTATCTGGCCGGAGCGGTCACCGAGCTGCAAATCTGCGGAGAGATGGTGCAGATGTATGCCGGGCTGCAGGAAGCGGAACTTCGCTCGGCTGCAGCACGCTACGTCGACGCGATTGTCCGGCCCCGCATCTTCCCCGAAATCGAAGCGCTGCTCGCGACCCTCAAGAACAAAGGTGTCGAGCTCTGGGCCGTCAGCTCCACCAACAAGTGGGTGGTCAGCGAAGGAGTGCGCGGCCTCGGTATTCCCGATATCCGCGTCCTCGCCGCAGAGGTTGCCGTCAAACAAGGCGTCATCGGCAATGACATCGTCGATGTTCCCACCGACGAGGGCAAGGCTGCGGCATTAAAACGCGTCGGACTCTCCCGTCCCGATGCCGTCTTCGGTAACTCGATTCACGATCTCGCCATGCTCGAGCTCGCGGCCAACCCATTCCCCGTGAATCCGTCGCCCGCTCTTCTGGAAACGGCGGCAAAAAACGGGTGGGGCTACTTCCGCCCCAGCGCTGCCGAGGGCGTCGAGGCCGCGGTCGCCGGCGAATAGGGCTCGCTGCTCTTTCATCGGAGTCGCGCTGAGTCAGGGCTTTTTTCCATGCCAGGAAACTGCCCGCAAACTCTGTCCCTCCTACGACCTGCTCGCTGCGATTACACTGAAAGCGTGGAAGAGAGCCAGCCACACCCCCAACCCCGGCCTGCCCAGCCTGCGCTTCGTCTTGTCGCAGCCGCTCTGATCGTCAAAGCGGGCGAAGTTCTGATCTGCCAGCGGCGGCCCGACCAGCCGATGGCGCTGCAGTGGGAGTTCCCGGGCGGCAAGATTGAACAGGGCGAAAGCCCGGAACAGGCCCTAGCCCGCGAACTCAACGAAGAACTCGGCATCACCGCCCGCATTGGCGCGCGCGTCACCCACATCCGGCACAATTATCGTCACGGCGGAGCAGTCGATCTCCAGTTCTTCGTTGTCGAGGAGTTCGCCGGAGAGATCGAGAACCGCATCTTTCAGCAGGTCAAATGGGTCAGGCTCGAAGATCTGCCGGGGTACGACTTCCTCGCAGCCGATCGCGACATGATCAAGGACCTCGCCGCCGGCAAACTGCTCTAGTCGCCACAGTCCCTAAACACAGTCCGGCGCCAGTTTCACGTTGTTGTCAAGCCAATGCAGATAGGTGTAGATGCTGTGATAGCAGCCCAGATTCCTCTTCGCGAAGGCCCATGAGTCGAACGGATACGCGACGTCGACGTGCTCGTAGTCGAGGATGAACGGAATCGTCGGCGGAACCTTGGGGACCACGTCGCGAACATTGACGATTCGCCATGACGTCAGAGTCAGGGCGGCGAATACATGCTTGAACTCGAGGTTGCCAACCTTCGGCGAAGCCAGCGTACTAATCAGGGTGATGTCGAACTTGCCTTTGACACTGTTCTCAAGGACAAACAGCGTAGCGAGCGCCGAACCGAGGCTGTGCCCAGTCACCACGGTGGGACGGTTGCGGCGATTCCGCCCTTCGGCAAACTGACTCACCACCCCGCGCTGCGTCTCTCGCCGCAATGCGAGCTGCTCCAGCTGATCGCCGAAGGAGCCGGTCAGCTCAGACTCTAGCGCCGTAGCTGCGGCCTGGCCCGGATGCGGCACCGGCACGACTTTCATCGAGGCGTAAATGTTGTCGAAGCCGAAGGCCACGCGGCCAGCGGACGGTACCTGTCTGAATGGCACCATGACGATCGAAGCTCCATCGTCCAGCCATTCGACGAGGCCTTCCGTCCCCCGGATGGCAATGACGCGATGATCGGGGTTCGCAATCTCATGCACCACGATGCCGTAAAACTTCGGCTCTTTGATCTGGAAGAGAAAATCCGACATTTGGATCCAGGCGGAGAGCTCCCATCCGGCCGGAATGTTCTTCGGAGCGGGATGCAGGTCGTTGTGGTCCACGGCGTACATGTCGTAAGCAGCTGCGACGAAGCTTCCATAGAAAGCCGCTTCAGCGGGATCGAGAGGAGTTCCCATTGGCTATCTCCTGGCTGTGATCTGTGTGGTCGCATAGTACGACCGCTGCGCCAGAGACTCAAGCCAATTCTTCGTCATACGCGAAGGACCTTGAGTGTTGTCCGTTGTCTCGTCGCTTTCACTATTTAGATACTAGTAATACTTGAGCCTCACCCCGAATACAGGCCCGTACCCAGGCGAATAGGCATCGTTACGAATACAAACCACTGATGTGATCTCATCTAAACGGGCTCTGAGGATCCATTGCCACTATGCGCGATCGCGCCGAATATATAGTGCATATACAACATTCAGACAGGTCGGTTCACAGAAAAAGAAATGCCGCCAAGAGAAGCGTTGACTGGGCAGCCCTTCAGCGGCCATCTCACCGTATCTCAGCGCAGCGCACGATAGGTCGATCCAACCTGCCGTGCGCCGCGGGTGAGTTTCTGAGTCGCTAAACCACCAGCGAGATTGAGATCATGTGGTGTGAGTGATGATGCTCGGTCACAACTCGAACGCGGGTTCGTTCCTGCCACGCGGCACGGGTCAGTTCGGCTACGTGGGGTTCCCGGCTTTCGAATCGGCGGATTTCCCCGGCCTGGTCCTTCACTGTAAATGCATCGAAATCACCGAAGCTGTCGTACACAAGACTTTCGATCTTTCCCTCAAAACCGTGTTCGTGGAACCAGCCAATATCAACTCGAATCGGCTCCGAAGAGATGCCGTTTGCAATCACCACCAGCTCGTAGTGCCCCGGAACCAGCGATGAGGGAATCTCGATGGTGCAATGCTTGCGATCGTGATGTGCCCGCCCGGTGGCTATGCCCATGGTGGAGAAGTGGTGACTTAGCAGATAGGTGATGTGACCGGTGTGGTGATGCAAGCGGACAATGGGATAGTTGGTTGCCATTCCCGCGTCGTCTCCGTAACTGACAGCCTGCGAGAGCCCATTGAGTTGCAGGCCTGACAGAGTGTAGCTGTGACCGGGATGCATGACAGACGGAACTTCGATATCGGCGGGGCGCCAGGAGTGGTGCGGGGAGCCGGCTGCAGGATCGGGTGTGTAGAGGAAGAGCTCGTTGCTTTGCGCACTGCACAACAATTGTCCCGTCGGCAGGAGCAGCAAGCATGACTGCCATGTAAAGTTCGCCGCGGGAAATCCCGGCGGCTGCACATCAAGTAAAGGAATTGGGCTTAATGGGTGTGAGTGATCGTACTCCAGAAAGACTGGATTCAACGAGAAGAAGTCTCCTGAATCCGGAGTGGTGGTTCCCGCCAGCACCACGACTCTGCCATTCGGAAGCAGGCATGCAGGAGCGTCCAGCGCGGTCAGGAGTGGCCAGTTGGGACTCGCGCTCGTGTCGCTAGGAAACTCCGGCCCCTTCGCCCAGGAACCATGAGACGTAGGATGAGGCCCAGGCGTGAAGAGGGCTGTTCTGCCGGTCCCTCCGATGCAGAACGCTTTGCCATCAGGGAGAACGATTGTTGGGCCGGTCTCGAAGACCTCAGTGCCCAGAAGTTCGTCGATGGCAAGCTTTACAGGAGCGGGCCCGCACTTTACCCACTCGTCCTGCTCCGGAACGTAACTCTGCACCTTGGGCGTATCGCGAACAGCAGGAACAAGAACATCGCCGCTGGGCAGCAAAGTGAAGGTCTCTTCTTCAAATGGATCTTCCTTCGTGTTCGCTACCGTGCCGAACTTCGTACCTGCTTCGACCCAGCTGCTGTTTGCCGGATCCCAGATGGCTGTGCGTTTCGGCCATGTCGGCGGCAGACCCGCCGTTGCCGGACCCCCAAGCAGCACGCGGCCATCTTTCAGGACAGTGCCATTGCAGTCCCCTCTGACAAAGTCGAAAGCCGCCGGTTTACTAAGCGGCGACCACATGTTCGTCTGCGGATCGAAAATCTCGCCGAGGGGGGAATCTTCCGGGCTGGACGGATCGTTCGTGTGTTCTCCGCCAATCGCGAACACGCGGCCGTCTTTCAACACACCCGAGGCAAACCATTGGCGGGCGGTTTTCATGTCGATTTCGGCAGACCAGGTTCCCGACTCATATTTTCCGAATGCATCTGGTGTAAGGCGAAGCCACTGATTTGCAGTGTCGACAGTGCTGACAAAGCCGTTGTGCATCAGCACAGAACCGTCTGTCAGCAAGATCATCAGGTCGGCGTTGAACGCGCCGGTCGATGTATTGGGGGCGTTGAAAATGGTCCAGATTCCCGACATGGCGATGCTCCTCCAGCTGGATTTAGATAGGCGGCTCGCGTCCGCGTTGCTTTGCCTTCATGCGGGAAGCATGACCGTTACTTTCCAATCGTGACTGCCAGGCTCTTCCGCGACGCGCGAACAAGTTTGTCCTATAAGATTGTGCGGGCAGCAGGCGAAACGTTTCATCCAGCAAGATGAATAGTGGAGAGTATGGAGTACGGTCCCGGCCGTTTGATTCGCCCGACGAAGTAGCTAGTGTCCCGGCATCAGTCCCCATAGCATCACCATGGTCATCCCGATCACGATGATGCTCGTACTCCACGCAATCGCATTCCACACGCGCGAGTTCTTGTGGTCGCCCATCAGGTCTTTCCGGTTGATCAGCATCAACATAAGGATGATTACGACCGGCAAAAGGACCCCGTTCAGCACCTGCGACAGAATGGCGACATTGATGAGCTGCGAAGTAGGCAGAATCAGCACAGTCAACGCGCCGCCGGCGATCAGCAGCGTGTAGAGCCAGTAGAAGAACGGCGCTTCCTTGAAGCTTTTGTCCACGCCCGACTCGAGGCCCAAGCCTTCGCACACCGTGTACGCCGTGGACAGCGGCAGAATCGACGCCGCAAACAGCGATGCATTGAACAGCCCGAACGCGAAGAGCACAAAGGCGTAGTCTCCCGCCAGCGGGCGCATCGCTTCCGCCGCGTCCGCCGCCACCTGGATCGCCCCCATGCCGTGCGTATAGAGTGTGGCCGCGCAGGCCACCACGATGAACCACGCGACGATATCGGTAAAAAAACTGCCGACGATCACGTCCAGGCGCGACGCGGCGTAGTCCTTCACGCGAATTCCCTTCTCCACCACCGACGACTGCAAATAGAACTGCATCCACGGCGCAATCGTCGTGCCCACAATCCCAATCGCCATGTAGATGTAGGCTTTGTCGCTCCACACCTTCTCGTTGGGCATCCGCACGGTCGCAAGGATTGCGTCGTGCCAGCTCGGCTGGCTCAAGACGCCGGCAAAGATGTAGGCGATGTACACCAGCGATGCGATCAGAAAAATCTTCTCCGTGCTCTTATAGTCGCCCCGAAATACGAGGAACCAGACCAGCAGCGCGCACACCGGTACTGAGAAGAACTCCGACACATGAAACAGGTGCAGCGATCCGGCGATCCCGATGAACTCGGTCACCACGTTGGTGAAGTTCACCAGTACCAGCAGCACCATCAGGATGAACGTGAGCCGCAGCCCGAACTCCTCGCGGATCAGGTCGCTCAGCCCTTTGCCCGTCACGACGCCCATGCGCGCGCACATCTCCTGCACCACGATCAGCGCGATCGTGATGGGAATCATGGTCCACAAGAGCGTGTAGCCGTACTGTGCGCCAGCCTGCGAGTAGGTGAAGATCCCACCCGAATCGTTGTCGACGTTGGCGGTAATAAATCCCGGCCCAAGCACGGCCAGGAACAACATGATCCGGATTCGCCAGCGCTTCCACATGCCTGAAGGTTCCATCGCACACCGGGAGAGCTTCAGGCCCGAGCCGAATCTTCCGGTCGCAAAACCGCAGCGACCCGTTCGCAACTCAGGGACTCAACGGCCCCGGTTCTGCTTTAAGGTGCATTTCTTGGGTACAAAGGAAAACCATAACAGGCTGCGGTGCGCGAGCGCGACCCGGACGATCGCATGCAGGGAATCATTCAGATCAGCGAAGAGCAAGAAGCTACCGGATCGCGATCCATCGCCGGATTTCCGACTTGTCGCAACTGCGTTGGTCCATCGTTCCGGCGACGGCGCTCGACTCAAACACGGTCTTCAACCGCTACCCGCTCACGGCGCAACACAAGCGAAATTCGCAGCGTCGGTCGTGTCGCCGGAACCCTTGTAGCGTGCGACCCTGGGGTACGCGCACAGTGGCCGCGTGAATGCAGCCTTCATCGATCCATTCGCGCCTGCAGCGTACTTCGTCGCGACCACGTCTTCATTCGGCGAGCCCTTTTCGACCCAGTTCTCGAGTGAATCGAAGAGGCCGTACTTCGGTCCCTTCACGGTCTCCTGGCCGAATTGCCCAAATGAGCTAGCTCCGGGCCCGCCACCACAGTGGTCCATCCCTGGAATCATGTAGAGCCGAACGAAGCTTGCCGCTTTCTCCTCGCCCAATGTCTGTTCCACGCTCTCGTAGTACGCAACCGAGTTGCCCGGCGAGATCGCAGGATCGTCCCAGCCGTGATAGAGAATCAGCTTGCCGCCGCGCGCCGCAAACCGGCTCAGATCGGGATCGGTCGAATCGAGGTTAGCGGCCTCTTTCTCGCGCGAGCCGCGTAGCAGTTCGTCCACTCTCGCTGTGAGCACATTCATCTTCGGATCGTCTGCCACCATGTACCGAAAGTAGTTCTGCACGAACTGCGAAGAGAGCGAAGACCCCGGATCTTCTCCGACAATCCACGCCTTCCAGCTTGTCTCATCCCCCATCGAGTAACCGGGAAACATGACCTTGCCCTGCTCGTCTTTGATTCCGCCATAGAGCGCCTTGACCGAATCGACTTGCGCCTGCGTCAGGCAGTCCGCCGAATCCTCACCCTTGCACAGCAGCACCTCCGGGCCGAAGTGGCACTTTGCGGGATCTCCGATAACCCCATCCTTCACTCCATCGAGCTCATCGCACGCGTCCAGCGCCGCTCGTTGCAATGCAGGCAGCTTTCGATCGGGAACGTACGCCGCCGGGTCGCCGAAGAGGCTTTGCATCGCGCTCGCCCCAGCCGCCAGCATCGTCGACCATGCATTCGCCGGCGCCCCGGCAAGAATCCCGTCGTAGTCCTCAGGAAATCGTTGCGCTTCCATCAGTGCTTCGCGGCCCCCATCCGAACAGGCGTCGAAGTACGCTTTGTCGGCAGGCTTGCCGTAGTAAGCATTCAGAATCTGTTTGGCCCGCTCCGCTGTCAGATGGATCGCGCGCCAACCGAAATCTTTCACCTTCTCCGGATGTCGGTAGGCCCAGGTAGCATCTGTTCCCTCCGCCTGGTGGCCGGCATCCGTACCCGCCACAGCAAACCCCCGTTTTAAATAACCAGCAAGTTGGCCGTAGTAGATCGACCCTGCGAAACCGCCGTTTCCGCCGCCTAGCAGGCGTCCGTTCCATCCTTGCGCGGGAAGCCACACCTCGAATCGAATCTTCGAGTCGCTGGTGGGATGAAACTCTCCGGCCACGCGGCAAAATGCGGGCAGATCGCGCATCGGCGCGCCCGCGTCGGCGAGGCCGAGGACACCCGATGTCACCGGCTCCGCGAGAGTGATCTTCGTATCCGGAAGCTGCAGGTTTTTGAGACTTGCACAATCGGCGCCAAACAACAGCGGCGAGGATGCGAAGAGCAGACACGCAACTCCACGTACGATCCGAGGCATAACTGACTCCTGATTTCGAGCCTTTATACCAGACCAGCCAGTAGAAAGAAGAGCGGGGATGCATTCGCACAGCCCGAAAGCTCCATCCCGCGCAGTCGCTTAGCCGATGACCCAGGGGTCGATGTGGAACTAGAATGGTTCGCCAGTTTGTAATTATCTTGGTACCTTGGTATATATGTACACATGTCGCCTGAAAAACACGATCGTCAGCCGATCGAAGTCGAGCGCGCGCAGACCGGCGTACGCATCGAGAAACGCCTCCTGAAGGTCCTCAAAGCGGTCGCAGAATTGAAAGACATGACCCTGGGCGATCTGCTCGAAGGCATTGTCCTGCATGCGTTCGAAGGCAAGGCTCCCTTCGGCCCGCAAACCCTCAAGGAAATCGAACAGTTCCGGTCTCTCTACGGCATGACGTTGAAAGCTTCCGACAGCCACAACCTGAAGGAGCGCCGCCGATGAGATCCCTGCTTCTTTTGGTTGCGCTTGCGGCCAGCGCGGCACCGGCTCTCGCCCAGGATGTGTCCACCCCAGAAAGAGCCGCAGCAAAGGAACAGCTCATGAGAACTCAATCCAGCTTCGACGTCGTCGTCCGCGCGCCTTACGCCGAGACTGCGCCGCTCTTCGGTCCGGAAGGCGAGCGTGCGTGGGCAGGCAAGCACTGGGACCCGCATTTCATCCACCCGCTGCCGGCGCATGACGAAGAGGATGCGGTGTTCACCATTCAACACGGGCCTTTCAACGCTGTTTGGGTCACGGCCCTCTACGACGTCGAAGGCCGCCATTTCAAATACGTCTACTTCCTCGACAACCTGCTCGTCACCACCATCGACGTTCGTTTCGAGATCATCGATGCAGCGTCGACCCGCGCGCGCGTCGTCTATACACGCACGGCTCTGCAACCCGAGGGGAACGAGCACGTGACCGCTTTCACCAGCCTCGACAAGACTGCCGGGCCGGAGTGGCAGCGCGCGATCGATGCCTGGCTCTCGAGCCGGCCCGTCGCCGCTCCGTAGACAACTTCGAACAAGTCGCCGCCTCGGCCCGCGCCCGGCTGCTATGCTGGTCCGGCCTTCGAGCAGAGCCGTGCTTTTCTCCTCTGCTCGCATCCGGAGGGGCAATGAACCCGACCAATCAGAACCTTCCCGCTCGGCGCCGCCTGCTCGGCAGTATGGCCTCTATCGCAGGGGCCGCCGCCCTCGGCATCGGCAGTGGCGGCGCTTCGGCACAAACCGCTTTGGCCGAAGGCGTACAAAACAGCGACGAGCTCTTCGCACCTGCGCGCCTGCGCGACTACAAAACCCGCCGCTCCTCGAGCTGGGATCGCACCGGCGGCAATGGCGATGCCGTCCCCGTCGATCCCGGCAAATCCGCCACACTCCTCGATATGACCGGCGCCGGCGTCGTCACGCATCTCTGGTTCACCATCAACTCACCCGACCCAATGCATCTGAAGAACCTCGTGCTGCGCGCTTGGTGGGACGGCGAGCCTTCTCCATCGATCGAGACGCCGATCGGCGACTTCTTTGGCCTGGGCCTCGGCGAGTACTACACCTGGCAGTCTTCGCTGGTTGCCGTCGCGCCCATGAAGGCCCTGAACGCCTATTTCAAGATGCCGTTTGCGAACGCCGCCCGCCTTACCGTCACCAACGAGGGCACTATCCGCACCGACGATCTTTACTTCGCCGTCGATTACGTCACCCTGCCGCAGCTGCCCGACAACCTCGGCCGCTTCCACGCGCAATATCGCCAGGCCGCCCCCTGCAAGGGCTGGACCGACAACTGGACCAACGAATACGCGCCCGACATCAATGGCAAAAAGAATCTCAACGGCGAAGGCAACTACGTCTTCCTTGAAGCCACAGGGCGCGGCCACTTCGTCGGCGTCACTCACGCCGTGCTGCAGAACCAGAACCAGTGGTTCGGCGAAGGCGACGACATGATCTTCATCGACGGCGATCCCATGCCCACCATCAACGGCACCGGTACCGAGGACTACTACAACGGTGCATGGGACTTCGGCGGAAACGCCTTCGCCAACATGCACCAGGGCGCGCCCTACATCGTAGGCCCGGAGCGCATCGGCGGCCGCTACTGTTTATTCCGCTGGCACACCGAGAGCCCCATCACCTTCGAGGAATCGATCCGCGTCACTATCGAGCACGGCCACGCCAATCATCGGTCCGACAATTTCTACTCGACTGCTTTCTGGTATCAGACCGAGCCGCACGCCGCGTTCGCTCCCCTGCCCAAGCCTGCCGACCGCGTCCCGCGCGTCTTCCGCGTCGGCGGTGCCGGCGCAGCGCCCGTGACTGACTGATCGAGCCGAGCGCAACCTGGCGCAGGGCGCGACAGGCGACCAACAAGTCAATTGCTTAACAAGCATCTTCCGGATTTGCGGCGATCCAACCTAGACTGCTCCCCAAAGCCCCTCAGGGTGCGTCGGTCCAGCCAGGCGCCGGCGAGTTACTGGAGCCAGCCGCGGTCTCGATCCGGCTTGGCAATGAACGCCTCCGATTGAAGAGCAGCGGGTACGTCCTCATTGCCAGTGTCCTGCCAGCCTGCTGAGCTGCTTTGAGGATCAAGCTTCCTGGCGCGGAGGAGCGCGGTGGCTTCAACCGCTGCGAGAGGACGGCTGTAATAGAAGCCCTGCATCTCTGTACAACCCTGCGCCCTTAAATAGTCGTATTGCTTGCGCGTCTCGACACCTTCGGCGATGCAGGCGATGCCCAGAGTCTTCCCCAGGCCGAGCACACCCTTCAACATAGCGTCGGCTGTCTTCTGCGAACCAATATCGCGCACAAAGGAGCGATCGATCTTCAACCGATCGAAGGGGAAGCGTCTCAGATAGGAGAGTGAGGACCAGCCCGTGCCAAAGTCATCGATGGCGAGACTCGCGCCAAGTTGTTTGATACGCCGCAGGGTATTCAAAATCGATTCGGAGTCATCCAGTACCTGGCTCTCCGTCACTTCGAGTTCCAGCAATTTCGCGTCTAATTTGCTTTGATTTAAGGCCGCCTGGACGTCGCCGAGGAGATTGCCCTCGCGGAATTGTTGCGAAGACACGTTCACCGCCATTCTAATTGGGGGCAGACCGAGTTGCTGCCAGTCGACTGCCTGAAGGCAAGCACTCCGCAGGACCCACCGCCCAACCTGGACCATCAGACCCAGCTTCTCCAGCGCCGGAATGAATTGACTGGGTGGAAGCAGACCATGTTCGGGATGCTGCCATCGGAGCAAAGCCTCCATCCCGGTGATCTTGCCCGAAATCGTCTCGACAAATGGCTGGTAGTGCAAAACAAACTCGTCACGCGAGCAGGCAAGGATGAGATCCGATTCGATTTGCTGTTGACGGCGTGTGGCTTCGGTAAAAGAAGCCGAAAAGAAACAGTGCCGGCCGCACCCTCGCCGTTTCGCCTCATACATGGCTGCATCGGCTGAACGCAAAAGGACATCGCTTCTCTCACCGTCATCCGGAAACAGAGCAATTCCGATTCCGGCGGAGAATTGAGCCTCTCGTCCTTCAATACGAAAGGGCTCGGACAGCGCAGCCTGTACCTTCTTCGCAAGGCGTTCCACATCCTCGGTGTTGGATAGATTCTGAATCACGATCGCGAACTCGTCGCCTCCGACGCGCGCAATCGTGTCGCTTTCCCGAATGGTGTTCTTCAATCTCTTCGCAATCAGCTCCAGCGATCGATCGCCTATCAAGTGACCCAGGGTGTCATTCACATTCCTGAAACGATCCATGTCGAGCATCAGCACCGCTACATGCAGCTCATTGCGAACCGCTTGTGCGATTGCCTGATTGAGCCGATCTTCCAGGAGCATTCGGTTGGGAAGTCCCGTCAGTGGGTCGTGCAACGCCACATGGTGCAGACGAATCTCCGCCTGTTTGCGATCAGTGATGTTGTGAGAGATTCCCATCGTCCCGATCGTCTTGCCGTTGCGATCTCTGAGAGGAACCTTTGTCGTGAGAACCCACGTCTCATGTCCATCCGGCCAGGTCTCCTTCTCCTCCTTTTCGATCATCGGGAGTCCAGTGCGAATCATCTCCTCTTCGTCTGCCAATGCCTTATGAGCGTGGTCGGTGCTAAAGATGTCCGCATCTGTCTTTCCAATCGCCGCGGAAGGGTCAGCGAGATTGCAATACCGAGCCATGGCATGGCTGATCCGCACAAAACGGCTGTCAAGGTCTTTGAAAAACACGTTGTCGGGAATGTACTCGAGGAAGGCACTTAGAAGGTCACGATCAAGCTGGTGCTGGCGATCGATTCCAAACTCCAGAATCGCCACTCCGAGCGCGACAAAGAGCAGGATGCTGAGAGTAGCAAGAATGTACAGATAGACGTTGTGCTGGGGCGCCCTCGCAGCTACTGCGGGGCCCAGGCTAATTCCAATCACAACTCCCAGGACAACCGCCGCAAAGAGAATCACGATCCGCGGCACGGACGTCCTGTCCCACTTGAACTTCATGAATTAAGGCAACTTTCTTATCACTTTGCTGAAGCGTAGCTTGCAATCAGATCGTACACAAGCTGACGGATGTGCTATGAGATACACTTTTGTGCCATGCACAGTCCTACAATATATATAAAGTAGTAAATAGTCGAATAACCGTCCACACCGCTCCTCTTAGCCTAACGGAAGCCTGTTTAAGCTCTATCTGGACGAGTAACGGCCAAACAAGAAATTACCTTTTCGTTAACATAGGCGTCCCATCCGCCCTTGAGTCCGCCTACTGCCCCCAAAGGACTTCCCTCCGAGCGCGCTCGCGCTGCGAGGTGAATCGAGGGTCATCGGAGTGTCGCTGCGACTCTGATGTCCGGATGGTTGTCTTCCTCGCCTAGTCGGCTGCCAATTGCGACTCTCTGGCTTCAACTCCGGCCAGCAAAGACTCGACGACATCGCCCGACGAGTACGACATCGCACCCGGCGCCAGGAATTGCGTGACCGTGTTCAGATCGTCGCCGATCGTCACCAGTGCCGGTTCGACTGCGCCGCTGCTTCTCGTCTGCGCGTGGCCGATGTTGGCCAGCAGCGCGTTGCACAGGCATTTGCGCCCTTCGGTCTCTTCGGCCACGCCGCCCTTGGCCACATAATTGGCCACCGGCTCCGCAGCGCAGCGATAGCCCGTCGTTCCTTCGGGCGTCACATACATCTCACGCAGATAGCCGAGATCGCAGACGCGCTGCCGCGCCTGATATACGCCCGTCTCGGACGACGTGCCGCCGATTTGCGCAACCTTGAACGGAAATCCCGTAGGCGACGCCAGCGGATCGGTGAACACTGCGCCCTGCCCGCTCACAGCCTGCGCCAGGAGCGTCCTCTTGAGATCGTCGCGCAGGCCCGATTCTTCGCTCAAGGCGAACGCTGTCCCCACCTGCACGCCTGCCGCGCCTTCCTCGATCGCTTCGCGCAGTTTGCCGGCGCTGCCGTAGCCGCCTGCCATCCAAAACGGCACGCCCAGCGCGCGCAGCTCCGCCAGGTTTACGCGATCCCGTTCGCCGTAGACCGGCTCGCCCGTTCCATTCAGGTGCAGCTTGCCACGCGGCGGCGCATTGTGTCCTCCGGCGGTTGGGCTCTCGATGACCAGTCCGTCGACGATGCCCGAGGCACGCCGCAGCATCGTGGCCGCAAGCGTATTGGACGAAACGATGGCCAGGAACTTTGGCCGCATCAACGCTGGCAGAGGCCTCTCGACAAACTCCGTAGGATCGAAGCGCATCTTTGTGTCGAAGTCGGCCGCGGCCCCCGTCACGCCAAGCTTGTACTCGGCCGAACGCTGCTCGGCAAATGCATCGAGCACACCCGGAATATGCAGCGGGATGCCCGCGCCCATGAGCACATACCCCACCCCCGCCAGCATCGCCCCATAGATCGAAGCGAGATGAGGAAGCTGCACCTTCTCAAGAAAGTTGATCCCTACAGAGTTGGTGTGGCCTTCGCGTGCAAGAAACACTTCAACAAAATTGGCCACCATGCACAGCTCAATCACCTTGCGTGGCTCGTTGCGCTGGTGCACCGGCGCCAGCCGATACGGTGCTTCTGCTTCTTTTCCACCTGAAACGAAGTACTCCTCCCAGATCCGGCGCGCGATCTCGGGGAACGGAAAAGCGTCCAGCCCGCGGCGCAGGTGCCCGCCCTCGTCGCCATCGCCGAGACGGCGCACCAGGAGAGCATCTAGCGCAGTGCCCGACACCACGCCGAGCTGGCCAAGGCGAGAAACGGCATTCGCCAGGCGCCAGTTCGAGACACCGACCCCCATGCCGCCCTGAATGATGCGCGGAAGCTGGAACATTCTGCCGATTGTTTCACATTGGAGCAGTTCTGCGCTGTGACCGATGACATCTATTCGACGCCAAAGCACGATCCGCGGCGTGGCGAAACCAGTCGCAAACCGTCTGGATTGCCCGGATTACTCCCAGGGGGTCTCTTTGAAGGCCTCACTCATGCCGGGGTAGAAAGCCAGATAGCAGCAGACCAGGAGGTTCCAGAGGATCGCGATGACAATGGCCTGCTGCCCCTGCGGCGAGATCGGAGTCGGGTTCCCCGCCGCGCGATCCGCAAATAGATTGACCGCAATCTTTGCCGCCGTCGCCCCGGACATGAACATCGCGCCCCAGCGTGCCCGCCAGTCGCGCGTCATCCAGCGCCAGCCGATCATCGCGTAGAGAATCGCCAGCACGTAGAACGCGCCCTCGGCCGGAATCGGCGGCGGCACCGGGTCGAGTCGTGTCGCAATGAACTGGGCCACCGGCGTCTCCGCCGCAATCCCCACAATGACCGCGAAGACCAGAAAAACCGCAGTACGCAGAAAGCAATACCAGGCGAACAACGTGATCACCAGCGGAACTTGCACCTTCGGGTCCTGGCGGACCGCCAGCTTGCTCCTCTGCCCCTGCAGTTCCTCGGGCATCTTCAGCGGCGGACGAACGATTCCCTTGATCTCTCCCGGCATGAACTCTCCCTACTAGTAGTGAACGGAGAATGCCCAGCGTTTCCGTCGCTTGAGCCTGAAAAAGGCGGACCGGAAAGCGGTGATTGGTCCGCGGCCAGCATACCAATGACATTTTTCGCCTTTGTGACTCGATTACCCTCCGCAGGGCAGCTCTCGTGGCCGCCTGTCATTTCAGATGCATGAAGCGGGTGTCGGCTGCCTCAACAAGGGAGGAATGGACCGCTAGAATCCCTCTCGGACTCAATTGGCTTTCGTTGGAGGCGTCGCCGCGGCCATCACTCCAACCGAACGCACCGGCACTTCCAGCGTCCCAGCCTTGCCCGTGCTTCTAGCGTTTAGTCGTTCCTCAGGTCTTGGAGGTGACGTTTTCTGGCACCCTGGCCCCGCCGCCGGCTACGCGCTAACGATTCTAGGCGCGCCAAAACATGATCCAATTACCGAGCTTGATCGTGGATTCTCGTGTCACCGTAACCTCCTTCAAAAATACTGAAGTCCCCACTTGACAATTCTCGGGCCCTGCTCAATACTTAAGTCATTGCTTCACTATCCTGCTTCACGATCTTGCAACACCCCGGAGGACCCCATGACCGCGACCGAACCCGCCACTATCCACAACACCTCAGTCCTTGAACACAACTATCCCCAGCCCCCCGCCAACGTCTACGCCGCATTCGCCCAGCCCGCCCGCAAACGCCGCTGGTACGCCGAGGGCGACCACGAAATCGAGGAGTTCGAAATGGACTTCCGCATCGGCGGCAACGAGCGTCATCGCTATCGCTTCAAGCCGGGCCATCCCATCGAAGGCCAGGAGATCCTTAACCAGGCGATCTATCAGGTCATCGTCCCGGAAAAACGCATCGTCACCGCTTCCGTCATGTCGCTCAACGGCAAACCGATCCTTGCCGCGCAAGTCACCTTCGAGTTCCTGCCCAACGGATCTGGCACCGACCTGATCTGCACCAGCCAGGGCGCGTTCTTCGACTGGCCCCAGGGCCCCGCCATGATCGAAGCAGGCTGGCGCGCACTCCTCGATCGCGTAGGCCAGGAACTCGCGAGCCAGTCCGCTTGAGCCTACTCGCAGAGAGCTCGTCCGAAATGAGAAAACAATGACCAGGCACTCCATCGATCGCCCTATCGATATTGACCGGCTCTTCCATGCACTCGGGGATCCCACGCGCCGGGCGATCCTCGATCGGTTGGTTGCCGGCCCGACATCGGTTTCGCGTCTGGCCGATCCCCTGGGCATCACGGTCACGGCAGTGATGCAGCATCTGCAGATCCTCGAGGAGGTGCATCTGGTCCACACCGAAAAGCTGGGCCGCATACGCACCTGCCGCATCGAGACCGCCGGCTTTCGCGCTCTCGAGCAGTGGATTCGCGATCATCGCACCGTGATGGAACGCAAGCTCGATCGTCTCGGCGAGTTTCTCCTCGGCGAGGCTCTCGAGGATGAGAATCGCAAAACCTGACGGCGCCTGAACGGCCCGAAACCATCTCTCGTTTTTTCAGACCTTGCCCGACAAGAAGAGGACAGCTATGGCCAAAATCCGTCCGCTGAACCGCCGCCAATTCGCCGCATCCGCCGCCGCCGCCGCGGTCCTTCCCTTTTCAACCGCACACGCCCAAACACCCGCTACCAAAGGAGCACCCATGACGACCCTGACGCCCTATCTCCTCTTCGACGGCACCTGCCGCGAAGCAATGGAGTTCTACCACTCTGTCTTCGGTGGCGAACTCAACATGACCAAGGTGAGCGATTCGCCCGCCAAAGACCACATGTCCGCCTTCCAGCAGAAAAAGATCGTCAACGCGCGCCTGAAATGCCCCTCAGTCGAAATCTCCGCATCCGATTGGCTCATGCCCGACCGGACTCCTGCGCGGGGCAACACGGTTTGTCTCTTTCTGAGCGGTGGTACATTCCCGGAACTCGGCTCTTTCTTTGACAAGCTCTCCGACGGCGCCAACGTCACCGATCCGCTGAAAGAAGTTTTCTTCGGCTACTACGGCGCGCTCAATGATAAGTACGGCAACCGTTGGATGTTTCAGGCAAACCGGGAGAAGGCCTAAGGATCCGCTCTGCCGCCGCCCAACAAGAAACTCGGCAATTTGCGGTGGCCAGGGATGCGGTCGCCGACGGAAATACGTACGAGCGGTAAACGGCCAGCCCGCGACAAGGCAGCTGGATTCCCGGCAAAGGCTCTTCTGGAGGTTGATCGCAGAGGCTCCTCTGGAGATGGATTCCGGAGTGGAACTGTATTCTCATCTCCAGCCAACCACAAGGAGACTTGCCCATGCTCAGACCCCTGGCCGCTCCGTTCAGGACTGCTCTGTTTCTCGTCGCAGGAGTGTTGTTCGCCCTGTTTCCGTCAGGGTGCATGCAGGCGCCTGCACCCGCAACTCCGCCGCCCGATACCCATGCTCAGGATGAAAAGGCCATCCGCGATACCGAAGCAGCCTGGGTGAAGGCTTTCGCTACGAAGGAGCCTGAGAAAGCGGCCGCGTTTTATGCAGACGATGCCGCGTCGATGCTCCCCGACACACCGCTGATGACCGGCAGACAAGCCATCATCGCCGGAATGAAACCTGAGCTGGGCGATCCGAACTTCTCCCTGGTTTTTGCTCCGACCAAGGTGGAAATCGCCAAGTCGGGAGAGATTGCGTATTCCCAGGGCTGGTTTAAGTACACGACAACCGATCCCAAAACCAGGAAACGCGTGGGCCAGGCAGGCAACTACGTCGAGGTCTACAAAAAGCAGGCGGACGGAACCTGGAAGGTGGAAGAGGATATTGCGACGGAAGAGACGCCGCTGAAGGTCCTTAAGCCGGGAGAGTAAAGGGCGGCTCGATGTTTCAGGTCGGGTGAGACTCACTACCTACAGCTTCTTGCGCCCGCTGAACTGCTTCCAAATGCCTGAGAGGTCAGAATGAACAAGCCTTTTGGGAGACTCATTATCGTCTGCGGGCTGCCCGGCTCGGGCAAGACGACAGCTGCTCTCCGTCTGCAGCAAGAGCAGTCTGCCTTACGGCTCTCAGCGGACGATTGGATGACGAGTCTCTCGATCAACCTCAAAGATGAGGCTTTTCGCGAGAAGGTCGAAGCGCTTCAATGGATGCTTGGCAAAGAGCTGCTGACTCTTGGACTCACCGTCATCATCGAATGGGGAACATGGGCACGGGCCGGGCGAGATCGATTTCGCACCGAAGCCCGCAATTTGGGAGCATTCGTCGACTTGTACTATCTGTCTGCGCCGCTCGACGTGCTCTTTGACCGGATTCAGCGGCGTGGCGCGGAAGACCCGCCCATCGCGCGCGAGGCACTCTCCGCATGGGCCAGACTCATTCAACCTCCAACCTCAGAAGAGATGACGCGCTACGATCAGGTGACCAGCGACATTGCGGAGTGAATATCTGCGATGAACAGGGCGTACTTCGCGAATCGCACGCCATCCCACCGAGGCGGAAGAATCCGCAAACCTACAGCTTCTCCCGCAGAAACGCGATCACGTGATCGGCATGAACCACGCCCACCATGCGGTTCTGTGAATCCACCACAGGCAGCGCGTGCAGGTTGTACTTGTCGAACATCTCGGCGAGTTCGTTTTGGTGCATATCCGCCGAGGCCGACAACACCCGCGGCTCGGCCAGCACGGCCAGGCGCGTATCCGGCTGTGCCATGACGAGGCGGACGAGCGGAATCGATCCTCGCAGCACTCTTTTCTCGTCGAGCAGATAAATCTCTGTCACCGTCTCCGGGTCGCCATCGAACCCGCGCAATGCCTGCACCGCCGCAGCCACCGTTGCGTCCACGTTCACGGGGACAAAGTCCGTGGTCATGGCGCCGGCCGCCGACTTCTCGTCGAACTCCAGAAGCTCGGAGACCTCCTGCCGCTCCTCGGGCTCCATCTCTTCGAGAATTGCGTCCGACTGTTCCTCGGGCAGCTCGGCCAGCAGGTCTGCAGCCGCGCCGGGGTCCATCTCTTCCACGATGTCGGCGATGCGCTCTTCGTCCAGCTTCTCCAGCAGCGACTTCTGTAGCTTCGGATCGACCTCTTCGAGCGCTTCGGCCGCCACTTCCTCGTCGAGTGAATTGAAGACCGCGTCGCGCTCGGCCGGCGACAGATCCTCCAGAATCTCCGCCAGGTCCGAAGGGTGCATGTCGGCAAGCCGTTCGTGCTCGATGCGCAGCTTCACCCGCCGCGCCGGATCCACCTCGATGACATCGACGAAATGCCAGGGAATCCCGCGGTACTTGAACTTGCGCGAGATCGACTCCAGAGTGGTCCTCGGCAGCAGTCCTTTAAACACGCGGCGAAACGCCCCGCGCAAGCCGACCTCGACCTCCACCACGCGCAGCAGCCGCGTATCGCCCTGGTTCATCCACTCCAGGTCGACATCGTTAACCCGCACCACCTTGCGGCCGTTGATGTCGATGATCTGCCGATCCACCAAATCCTGTTGCAGAAAGAGAAAGCTGCTCTGGTCGTTCAGCGGTATTGGTGCGTCGGCCGAGAGTAGCTCCAGGGTGCCAGCTGGTGTCTCGATCACTTCCTGGGCAGGCACAATGAACAGGCCGGCGCGCGATTTCAGCACCAGGCCGGCGACCTTCCCGGCATCTGCACCCGTCGCCACGGCGATATCTTTGAGCCGCCCGCGCAGGTGCCCCTGGGCATCCGTCACCGGAGTGCCCAAAAGCGCCGTCAAGCTTACGCGTCCTGAGCTGCGAACGTGCATGTGCCCCAGTGTAGCCTCTCGGCTGCAGTTCATGTCCGCCATGCATCTGCATGGACGACTTGAAGCCCGGATACCCAAACGCTCGACGGGCATCGCTCTTGACACATCCGGCTTTTAGCCGTGAAACTGCCTCCAAGGCGATTCCAGAGTAGCTGTACCGCGAAGCCGGTTCTCTCAAGTCGGCGTGACCAACAGGGAGCGACGACATGGCACGAAAACTACAGAGGGCACATCTACTCTGGAATCGCTTTTTAAAGGTTGCTCGGACGGTGCGGCCCTGCCTTCCCTGTTCCCGCAAACATGGAGACGAGATCGTTGGAAAAGCCCGGAGCAGGACGGTGGAAGTTCAAATTGCCCTCAACCATGGAGAGCGTGAGCGAAGTCGAAGCCGCAGCCGAGCAGTTCGCCACGGAGGCCGGCGTCGACGAAGACGAACGATTCCGGCTGACCATGGCGGTACGCGAGGCGGCTGTAAACGCCGTCCTGCATGGAAACGACTACGACCCCGCCAAAAAGATCTCGGCGAGCTTTGAGAACGACGGCAAATCCATTGTGATCAAGATTGGCGACGAGGGCAAAGGCCTCGACCCCGAAACTCTGCCCGATCCTCTCGCGCCTGAAAACCTCATGCGCGGGACCGGCCGCGGCATCTTCCTCATCCGGTCCTTTATGGATGAGGTACACTTTCGACAATTGCACCCCGGCACGGAAATGACCCTGGTCAAACACCTGCCGCCGGCTGCAGCAGCAACCTGACCCCCACGACCTTCACCCTTCAGCCGACTTTCCGTCTATCGTCCGACGCGTTACCCTGTCACTCCACGAGCCCTTGCAAAGGTGCTATAACCGTTACACCGACAAGAAGGAGGAATTTCCGTGGCACTAACTATTGCTTCCCGTGAAGTGGATGGCGTGACCGTGCTCGACCTCAGCGGGCGGATTACTCTCGGCGAAGGCAGTGTACAGTTGCGCGAAGCCATTCGCGACCTGATTGGCAAGGGGCAGAAGAAGATCCTGCTCAATATGGGCGATGTCAACTACATCGACAGCTCCGGCCTCGGCGAACTCGTCAGCGCGTACACCACCTCCAAGAACCAGGGCGCCTCGCTCAAGCTTCTGAGCCTGACCAAGAAGGTCAAGGATGTCCTGCAGCTCACCAAGCTTTACACCGTTTTCGATATTTACGACGACGAGGCCAGCGCCATCGCATCGTACAAGTAACGCACAAGGCAAGTAACTTCACGGGCAAAGCTGCTACGGCTTTCCTGGAAAGATTGCAAAGGCCATCCCACGTGGGATGGCCTTTCTGTTTGCGTTGGTGCGCGTGGCCAGTTTCGACTTCCGGTTGATGCTTCTGCAGCCAGATTCAAAGGTCGTCCGCTCCAGGGCCGGGTCGAGACCTGCAGCCAAGCGAGGTTTTGGTAACCACATAGAATGGCATGGGTCGAATGAGCAGGCGAGCCGGGGATCCAGACTCATCGCCTGCATTCTCTTTTTCTATGCGAGGCAATCGGATGCGCACTGTGGCAATGGCTCTGGCCGTGATGGCATGGACACTGTCTGCGCTGGCAGCCAGACCGGTGAACGTTGCCGCGCTCGATAAGATGCTGGCGGAGCAGGAAGCCGCGCACAAGAGCGATGGCGCGATTGCGCAAGAGCTGAGCGACCTTGAGCTGACCGAAGAACTGACGGCGCCGACCTTGAAGCGCATAACCGCCGAGGCGCAGCCGGGGCCGCAGACTGCGCAGGCGCTGGAACTGCTGGCCGACGCTTCGGCGCTGCTGGCTCCGCCCACCGGCGAGATTCCCACGGCGGCGCGGCCGGATATGACAGCGCAACGGGCGATGTACACGGGTGCTGTGAACTATGTGGTGAAAACGTTGCAGCACCTGCCGGACTTCCTCGCCACCCGCGAGACACGGAGCTTCAATGACAGCCCAACTGTGGTGGGCCACAGCGGCTACGCGCCCGTGACGGCGATGCACGCGGTGGGGGCATTTCAACGCGAGATCACATATCGCGACGGGAAAGAGGCTTTAGAAGCGGAGGAGGTTGCAGCAAAAAAGACTCCGGAGCCGACGGGACTCGCGACGTGGGGGGAATTCGGGCCCGTGCTGGCGATCATCCTGACCGACTCTCTGAAGGGACGAGTGACGTGGAGCCGCTGGGAAAACGGCGCGAATGGGCGCGTGGGAATCTTTCACTACGAAGTGCCGCAGGCGGCGGCGCACTACCAGGTTGATTTTTGCTGCGCGTGGAAGGAACTGAGCGAGGGGATCTATTTCGAGACGAATAACAGATCGATGGCGTATCACGGTACACCCGCATATCACGGAGAGCTGTATCTCGATCCGGCGAGCGGCGTCATCGAGCGCGTGACGCTGGAGGCTGAACTGGGAGAGACGGAGGTGATCCGGAAGGCGGCCATCTCGGTTGAATATGGCCCGGTAGATATTGGGGGAACGAGTTACATCTGCCCGACGCGCAGCGTAGCGATCTCCCAGGACATGAACCGGCCAGGCAAGACGATCGGGGGAGCGATGCCGGTGACGCGGATCAACGAAACACGCTTCACGGGCTATCACCGCTTTGGTTCGACATCGCGCATTCTCGCGGGGACCCCGGAGAATCTTCCGCCCGCGGGTGCGAAGAATGCCGGTGCGCCGGCTGAAACGACCGCGACCAACGCGGCACAACCGGCGAACACGCCTGCACCGCCGATGAGTGAGGAGAACGCGGCTCCAACGACGTCGCAGAGTGCAAGCCCGACAACGGCTGCGACAGAGGCGAATGCGACTGCTGTGCCGGCGGAGAGCGCGAACTCGGCCCCTGTGCCGACGGCCGAGACGCGGGCGGAACCCGCGACGAACGCCGCGGCATCGACGGCATCGGAACCGAGTGCACAGGCGCCGCCGGTGTTCAAGACAACGGCGCGGGATGTGGTGCTGGACGTGGTGGTGACGAAGGGCAATGGCGAAGCGGTGACGGGGCTGGGCAAGCAGGATTTCGAAGTGACCGAGGACGGCCAGGTGCAGACCGTGGATTTCTTTGAAGAGCACACGGCGACCGAAGCGGTGACGAACATTGCACCGGAGATGCCGCCGTTGCCCGCGGGCGCGTCGACGAATGTTCCGCCGGCGGCGGCGGGCGATGCGGTGAATGTGCTTTTGCTGGACAGTCTGAACACTGCACCGCAGGACCAGGCCAATGTGCACCGGGAGATTCTGGATTTTCTGAAGAAGATGAAGCCGGGCACGCGTATGGCGATCTTTACGCTGGGGGCGAAGCTACGTTTCGTGCAGGGGTTCACGACGGACAGCTCGGTGCTCCTGGCGTCGCTGAAGCAGGGAGAGCAAGGGGAAAAGCACGGACGCACGCGGAGCGACGCGGCAAGCGATGCATCGGAGATCGCGGAGCTGCAGGCGATGCAGGCGTCGAGCTTTGCCATTGCAACACTGCAGGCGGAGCAGGCCAATGCACGAGCCACGGACCAAGCAGCACGAGCGGCCATGACATTTCAGGCGCTGACCTATCTGGCGCAATATCTCTCGGGCGTGCCGGGACGTAAGAACCTATTGTGGTTTGCGAGCACGTTTCCGGTGGTGATTTTTCCGTCGCAGGAGGAGACGAAGAGCATCGAGAAGAATCCGGCGCTGCGCGGGACGATGGAGCGGACGAAGGAGACGGCGGATCTGTTTACGAGCGCGCAGATCTCGATCTATCCGATCGGGGCCGGAGGCATGATGACCGAGCACCTGATGGAGGCTGACACGTCTGCGCCGGGAGCCCCGGGAGCCACTGGACGCATCGCGAGCGGCGGCGACACCAACATGACGCCTTATAACGAAGGCGCGGGCGAGAGGGCCGAGGTTGTGAATGAGATGGAGCAGCTGGCGGCCTCGACGGGCGGCAAGGCGTTCTATAACACGAACGACCTGAACGGAGCGATGGAGAAGGCGATCGACGACGGAGCGAATTACTACACGATCGGCTACTCGCCCACCGAGAAGACGATGGATGGGAGCTTCCGGCGGATCGATGTGAAGGTAACGCACGGGAAGTACAAGCTGGCGTATCGGCACGGATACAACGCGGAGGAGAGGCCGGCGGCGGAGGCGCTGGCAAAAGTGAATCCGCTGACGGCGCTATTGGAGTATGGACTGCCGGGCGCGACGGGCGTTTTGTATGGTGTGGCGGCGAAGGCAGGTCCGACAGAAGAAGCATCGGCAGCGAATCGCGCCGGAGCAAACACGGCATTGCAGGGGATGGTGACGCGTTATCGCGTGGACCTCACAATTCGTGCAGGAGACCTGGAGCTAAGGCCCAACGCGCAAGCCGGAAGGAGCGGGCGACTGCTGATTGGATTAAAGGCCTATGACCGCGACGGGAAGGCATTGAACTGGGAAGGCGACGACGAGACGCTGGACCTGAAGGACGCGGAGTATGGGGCGCTGGTGAAGAGCGGGATTCCGGTGCATCTGATGATCGATCTGCCAGCGAATGTGCACGCACACATGGTGACGGCGGTCTACGACTGGAACTCGGGCAGGGCAGGGACACTGGAGGTGCCACTCGGTGGGGACAAGCAGTAAAAAAGTCCCGAGCGGCATCTGATTCTGCCTTCTGCACGCCCCGAACGACTCCCTATCGCAAGCCCGACACCACATATAAATCCGAAAGCAGCCGGATATAACCGTAGGCGTAGGATTGGCCGTCCGGGCTGAAAAGGACATGAGTCATGTCGCAAACACCCGGTCCATCGGGCACCGCGATCTCTTTGAACAACTTCCTTTGACCGGTAAGTAGATTCAACCGGAAAACTCGAATCGATGACTTCGCGTGTTGGCCCACATAGAGGAAATTCGGATCGGAGGTCCATCCAACCGATTCTCCGGCCTGCAGTCCGGGAATCGGGCGCGGGGTTCCGCCGTCGATCGTGTAGAGTTTCACCCCACTCATGTCCGCGCTGCCCGCTGCAACGAGCTTTCCATCCCGCGAAACTCGGCAGTAAGTAACTCCTTCTGGCGTGATGGGGCGCGGCCTGCCGCCATCGACACTCTGAACAAAACACCGGGCTGCCCGTCCCGGCAGGTTTCCGGTGAAGATAATCTGTTTGCCATCCGCGAGCCAGTGGATCTCGTGTCCATACTGCTCAATGTCGTCCCGTTCGATCCGCCTAACCGTTCCCGGTCCAGTAGGCAGCAGGATCAACTGCGTGTAAGAGACACTCGCGGCCACCCACTTGCCATCGGGAGAAAAATCG
>Ga0181526_10000729_pt1 | contig 33590 bp, 32 predicted proteins | sample PEATcosm2014_Bin_35_FD_119750 | JGI IMG/M metagenome (GOLD analysis project Ga0181526, IMG submission 119750) | Peatland microbial communities from MTU Mesocosm Facility, Houghton, MI, USA - PEATcosm2014_Bin06_30_metaG | ecosystem: Environmental > Terrestrial > Soil > Wetlands > Peat | place...
AAGATGATGGTGAGGGGGTCGAACACGGTGCGGGCGTACATGACGCCCACCTCGTCGAATTGGGCCTGCGTGGGGTCGAAGCCCTGCTCCTCGGCATCGACCCCGAAGACCAGCGAGCCGCCCCTCTTCGGTGTGGCCTTGGTGACCCCGTTGCGTCCAGGGCCGTTCGTCGTCGCGCCGACGATCTCGTCCCAACCCATGCCGAGCGCAGATGCCCCCGCGAAGCCCGCTGCGGCGGCAGCGCCACCGGCTAACAGTGTGCGGCGATCGAATCTCGAGACCATCGATCCGATCCTCCATTTCCCCGAACACTGCGGACCCTGCGATCTTGAAGCGGTTCCGGCGTTCGCCGTAGGGGAGAAGGTCCTAAAAAGGGTGCCCCCTGACGAGAAGTTCCACGGCCCCGCCCCCGTTCCGGCGATGCGTTCCCTGCGACCGTGAGTCGTCCAGGGTCCTCGCTCACCGGTGATCTTCACTTCGGGCTCGCCCACCTTGGACGGATCCCTCGCCTTGCCGTCGTGGGCCACTGGTACGCACTTCGCCATACTGCTGCGAACCCGATGGCGCAGCGAGGTGTGCCGGTGTCCGCTGCAGCGGCGTCATTGGGCCATGATCCAGCGATCTGCCCTCGTCACTCGCAGCAGCACGGCAATCGGGCGGGCGAGTTGTCGCGCGGGATCTCGCGGGCCGAATCGCACAGGGAAATTCTCATCGGAGAATGGAGGACCCTCCGATCAGGAAAATTTTGTGGAGGCGATGGGACTTGAACCCACGAACCTCCTGACTGCCAGTCAGGCGCTCTACCAGCTGAGCTACGCCCCCAGTGGTGGAGGAGAACGCTAGCAGTCGGGGCACCGGGCCCCGGCCCGCCGGAGGCCCACACCGACCCCGGCGGAGGCCCAATCGGCCCGTCGAACAGGACCGGGAGCGCCCGGGTCGTCGCCTACCCTTGTGGCATGGCACGGGCCTACGACGTCGACGAGGTGGAGCGCAAGTGGCAACGCCACTGGGCCGAAGAGGGCACCTACGAGATCGACAACGACGATCCTCGCGAGAAGTTCTACGCGCTGTGCATGTACCCCTACCCCTCCGGGCCGGCGCACCAGGGCCACGTTCGCAACTACACCTTCGGTGACCTGGTCGTTCGCTATCAGACCATGCTGGGCAAGGGAGTCCTCAGCCCGATCGGCTTCGACTCCTTCGGCCTCCCGGCGGAGAACGCGGCCATCAAGACGGGGACGCACCCCCGGGTCTTCACCGACGCCCGGATCGACGAGCTCAGGGCGTCGCTCACCCGGCTGGGTGCCGTCTACGACTGGCGCCGGGAGGTGCACAGCCACGAGCCGGCGTACATCAAGTGGACCCAGCTGATCTTCCTCCGGCTCTGGGAGGCGGGCCTGGCCTACCGCGCCATGGCCCCGGTGAACTGGTGCCCGGGTTGCCAGACGGTCCTGGCCAACGAGCAGGTGCTCGGGGACGGCACCTGCGACCGCTCGGGCGACGTGGTCGAGCGGCGTGACCTCGAGCAGTGGTTCTTCCGGATCACCACGTACGCCGACGAACTGCTCTACGCCCTCGACGACCTCGAGTGGCCCGAGCGGGCCAAGGTCATGCAGCGCAACTGGATCGGGCGCTCCGAGGGCGCCGAGTTCGACCTCCAGGTCGAGGGCCGGCCCGATCTCAGTGTGCGCGTCTTCACCACCCGTCCCGACACCAGCTTCGGCATGACCTACGCGGTGATCGCCCCCGAGCACCCGCTCGTGGACGAGCTCACGACCGATGCGCAGCGCAGTGCGGTCGAGGAGCTGCGACGCCGGGCGGCGGAGGAGACCGAGATCGAGCGCATGGCCGAGGGGGATCCTTCGGCGCTCGACAAGCGCGGCGCCTTCACCGGGAGCCGAGTGGTGAACCCGTTCACCGGCGACCCCGTCCCCGTCTACGTGGCCGACTACGTCCTGATGGGGTACGGGACCGGGGCGATCATGGCCGTGCCGGCCGAGGACGAGCGGGACTGGGCCTTCGCCACGCTCCACGGACTGCCCATCGTGCGCACGGTCCAGCCACCCGGGGACTGGGATGCGAACGGTGGCGGTGCGTACACGGGGGACGGCGTCAAGATCAACAGCGACTTCCTCGACGGCCTCGACATCGTCACGGCCAAGGCGCGCGCCACGGAGTGGCTCGAAGAGCGGGGCCTCGGCGAGCGCAAGGTCAACTACCGGCTCCGTGACTGGCTCGTCTCGCGGCAGCGCTTCTGGGGCTGTCCCATCCCTGCCGTCTACTGCGACGAGCACGGCGTGGTCCCGGTGCCCGAGGACCAGCTTCCCATCGTGGCTCCCGACGACGTCGAGTTCCTGCCCACCGGGCAGTCGCCGCTCTCCTTCCACGAGGGGTTCCTGCACACCACGTGTCCCGTCTGCGGCGGACCGGCCCGACGCGAGACGGACACGATGGACACGTTCGTCGACTCGTCGTGGTACTTCCTCCGCTTCTGCGACCCCTGGAGCACCGACCGCCCCTTCGACCCCGAGGCCGCCCGGCACTTCATGCCGGTCGACCAGTACATCGGTGGGATCGAGCACGCCATCCTCCATCTCCTGTACGCGCGCTTCTTCACCCGCGCCCTCATCGACGTGGGCCTGGCGCCCGGGGTCGACCGCGAGCCCTTCAAGCACTACCTGGCCCAGGGCATGATCCGCATGGACGGCACCAAGATGTCCAAGTCGAAGGGCAACCTGATCGCGCCGGAGCACTACTTCGACACGGTCGGGGCCGATGCGCTGCGCCTCTTCCACCTCTTCGCCGGCCCGCCCTTCGACGACATGGACTGGTCCGAGCAGACAGAGCAGGTCATTGAGGGTTGTGGCCGCTTCCTCGACCGGCTCTGGCGCACCTGCCTCTCCGAGCCGGATCTCCGCACGGGCGAGCAGACCGATGAGGATGGCGCGGTGCGCCGCGCCGTGCACCGCACCGTCGCCGACGTCACGAAGGACCTGGAGCGTTGGTCCTACAACACGGCCGTGGCGCACTGCATGGAGCTGCTCAACACCGTGCAGCGCTACGCACGCGGGAGCGACGGCAACGGCAACACCGCCGGCGTGCACGCCGACGTCTGGAACGAGGGGCTGAATGCGCTCCTCAGCCTCCTGGCGCCGCTTTCCCCGCACGTGACGGCGGAGCTGTGGGAGCGCCGCCACCCCGGGGAGCCCTCGGTCCACCTGCAGTCCTGGCCGACGCCGGACCCCGAGCTGGTGCGCCAGGAGACGGTCACGATGGTGGTGCAGGTCAACGGAAAGGTCCGTGACCGCATTGAGGTGGACGCCGGCATCTCCGAGGCCGACGCGCAAGAGGTGGCGCTGGCGTCGGCCAAGGTGATCGAGGCTCTCGACGGGGCAACCCCGACGCGGATCGTGTCCCGGCCGCCCCGGCTGGTCAACATCGTCGTCTGAGGGACGGCCGGTCCCGCCCAGGGTGCGGCCGCCGCCGCCGGTCCCGGCCGGCTCAGCCGTGGAAGCCGGTGATGACGTCCTTCCACAGCCCGGGCTCCACCTTGTAGGGGGCGTAGAAGCTGAAGCGGTCGACCAGGCCCTCGAAGCGGTTGCGCACCTCGGTGGCGACCTTGTCGAGCGGGCAGACCACGGCGAAGGCGTTGAGCACGTCGTCGTCGATGAGCTCGCCCATCTTCACCCACTCGCCCCGCTTGGACAAGGTGTTGAGCTCCGGCTGCAGGTCGCCCCAGCCGTGGAGCTCGAGCACCGGCCGGTAGGCGGGGGTCGAGGCGTAGAACGCGATCTGCTCGCGCACCCCCTTCTCCGCCGCGGCCATGCTCTGCTCGTCGGGCCCGGTGACGATGAAGCCCGGGTATGACACGGTGAGGTCGTTCCTCGTCTTGCCCGCCTTCGCCGCGCCACGCTCGAGCGCGGGCAGGCTCACCTCGCGTAGGTAGCGCTCGGTGGTGAAGCCGTGCACCAGGAACCCGTCGCCGACCTCACCCGCCACTTCCGTCATGTGCTCGCCGACGCCGGCCAGCAGGATCTTGGGGTTCCCGTACGGGTTCTCGCCCGGGTTGAAGAACGGGGTCATGAGCGTGTGCGTGTAGAACTCGCCGCGGAAGGCGAGCGGCTCACCGGTCTCCCACGCCTTCCAGATGGCCCGGATGGCGAGGATCAGCTCGCGCATGCGCGGCGCGGGGTGGGACCACGGCATGGAGAAGCGCTTGGTGATGTGCGGCTTGATCTGGCTCCCCATGCCCAGCATGAAGCGGCCCTGGGTCAGGAGCTGCAGGTCGTTCGCCTGCACGGCGAGCGTCATCGGGTTGCGGGCGAACGCGACCGCGATCCCCGTGCCGAACTCGAGCGTCTCGGTGGCGCCCGCGCCGATGGCGATTGGCAGGAACGGGTCGTGCGACGTCTCGGCCGACCAGACCCCGTCGTACCCGCTCGCCTCCGCCTTGGCCGCCTGCTCAGCGATGCCCGTGGGGTCGAACCCGATGCCTCCGTCGATCTTCACTGGCCGCGTCCCTCCCGTGTCGTCCGTCTCGTCCGTCTCGTCCGTCTCCCCGACTGCACCGGCCCCACCGCTACTGCTCCTCGCCCCGAAGGAAGCGCTCGAGCTCGGCGGCGATCTCCTCGCCCGACGGCACGGCGTCCACGCCCATCGCGTTGCCCTCCGAGGCGTCGATGCTCTCCTCGAGCTTGCGCACCATCGCCTGGTGCTCGGCGTTGTCCGAGATCAGCTGGTCCACCTGGCGCCGGGAGCTGTCGGCGGCCCGCCGCAGCGCCGAGGAGTCCAGCGACAGCCCGCCCACGCTGGCCAGGCCCTCGATCAGTGCCGCGCTGGCCTCGGGGAACGGCATGCCCGCCACGTAGTGGGGGACCCGGGCCCACAGGCTGACCACCGGCGTGCCGATGTCGCCGAAGGCCAGTTCGAGCACGGACTGCACGCCGGCCGGCACCTCGAGCTCGCCCTGCACGATGCCCACCCGCTCAATGAGGTCGGACGAGGCCGCCGGCGCGGTGGCGGCGAGCTTCACCGGTCGCGTGTGCGGCGCCGGGGCGGGGAAGGCGCCCAGGCCGACGACCAGCCGGACGCGCCAGGAGCGCGCCAGCCCGACGACGGCGTCGGTGAAGGCACGCCAGTGGAAGTCGGGCTCGGGGCCCACCAGGTAGAGCATGTCGCGTCCCGACTCGTCCTCACCCTGACGCACCACGGTGCGGGGCCACGTGAGCTCGGTGGTCACGCCGTTGACGATGCGCGCCACGGGACGTCGGGCGCGCTGGTCGAGGAAGTGCTCTCCGTTGAAGGTGACGATCTGCTCCGTGTGCGTCTGGCCGAGGAGCGAGGCGACGGCCGTCGTCGCCCCGAGGCCGGCGTCGACCCACCCCTCGAGCGACACGACGAGCACGGGCTCGTTCAGGACGGGCTCCTGGTGCACCTCGAAGAGCTCGGTCATCCCTCCGGGCCCCTCGGGGCTCACGGTGCCGCCTCCAGGGCCTCGCCGGCCATCTCGAAGAGGCGCCGTATCTGTTCCGGGTACCCGTCGACGCTGCCCTGGTCGCCCGCGCCCGCGCCGGCCACGTAGCGGGCGTACACGCCCTGGAGGATGCAGCCCAGCTTCCAGTAGCCGAACGCCGTGTAGTAGCCGACGCCGGAGACGTCGAGGTCCGAGACCTCGGTGTAGCGCTCGAGCACCTGGGCCCGGGTCGAGAACCCCGGCGCGGTGGTGGGGGAGTGGCCGAGCACCGCCATGGCGTCGGTTGGCTCGGCCCAGTAGACCATCAGCAGCCCCAGGTCGGCCAGGGGGTCGCCGAGCGTGCAGATCTCCCAGTCGAGGATGGCCCGCACCTCCCCGTTCCCGGCCAGCACCACGTTGTCCATGCGGTAGTCACCGTGCACCACCGAGGTCCGCTGTTGGGGCGGAATGCGCCGGGCCAGCTCGTCGCTCACGCGCTCGACGATCGCGCCATGGTCCACTCCCTCGACCTGCATCTGGTCGTACTGCCCGCGCCAGCGCTTGAGCTGGCGCTCGATGTACCCGTCGTGCCGCCCGAGGTCCCCGAGCCCGACCGCGTCGGGGTCGACGTCGTGCAGCGCGGCCAGCGTCTCGGCCATGTAGTCCCCGACGGCGCGGCGGGTCGCCACGTCGAAGGCCGCCTCCGCCTCGGCCGCGGTGCGCAGGATGCGGCCCTCGACGAACTCCATCACGTAGAAGGGGCGCTCGTTGACCGACTCGTCCGTGCACAGCCCGACGGTGGCGGGGACGGGGATCCCGGCCGGGAACAGCGAATGCAGCAGCCGGTACTCGCGCGACATGTCGTGGGCGGTCGGGAGCACGTGGTGCAGGGGCGGCCGGCGCAGGGCCCACTGGCGCCCCTCGCCGTCCTCGACCCGGAAGGTGAGGTTGGACCGGCCGCCGGCGATCAGGGTGAAGGTGAGGGGGGTCGAGATCTCCTCAATGTGGTCGACCATCCACGAGGTGACCTCGGCCTCGTGGATCCCCTCCGGTGCCTGCGACATGCAGACCGACGCTAATCGGTGCCGTACGGCCCTTTCAGACACGGGGCCCACGGCGAGGCCCCGGGTCCCCGCCCGGCGTCGGCCCATCTTCCCTGGTACGGGTTGTTCCCGTCCCGGCCGGACGCGCCCAGCCATTAGCGTCGTGGCCGATGGACGTCACCGACCAGACCTTCCAGTCCGACGTCGTGGCCCGCAGCGCCGCGGTGCCCGTGATCGTGGACCTGTGGGCCCCGTGGTGCGGGCCGTGCACGACCCTGGGCCCGATGCTGGAGAAGGCCGTGGCCGAGACGGGGGGAGCGGTCGAGCTGGCCAAGGTCAACGTGGACGAGAACCCCGGGATCGCGCAGGCCTTCCAGGTGCAGTCGATCCCCGCCGTCTTCGCGCTGCGCGACGGCCAGGTGGTGGACCAGTTCATCGGTGCGCTGCCCGAGGCCCAGGTGACGGCGTTCGTGCAGCGCCTGGCCCCGGCACCCAGCGAGGCGGACACGCTCGTTGCGGCGGGCGACGAGGCCTCCCTGCGCCAGGCCCTCGAGCTCGAGCCGGACCATGCCGGGGCCACCGAGGCGCTCGCCCGCCTCCTGATCGACCGCGGGGAGGCGGCCGAGGCGCTGGCGCTGCTGGCCCGGCTGCCCGAGACCGAGTGCGGCCGCGCCCTGGCGGCCGAGGCCCGGCTGCTCGAGGTGGGCGTCGACCTGTCGCGCTCGGGCCGCGAGGAGATCGAGGCCAAGCTCGACGGGTTGCTCGACCGGGTGCGCGACGACGACACCGCCCGGCAGGAGTTCGTGGACCTCCTCGAGGCGCTGGGCGCCGAGAACCCCCGCACCAACGAGTACCGGCGGGCACTGGCAGCGCGACTGTTCTGATGGCCGCACCGGCCGCCGTCGCCACGGCGCTGAATCTCGGCGGCCGCCGTTACGACCTCACGCACCGGGCGCTCGTGATGGGGATCCTGAACCGCACGCCCGACTCCTTCTACGACAAGGGAGCCACCTACGAGCTCGACAAGCTGTACGGGCGCGCCGAGCAGCTGGTGGCCGACGGCGCCGACATCCTCGACATCGGCGGCGTCAAGGCCGGCCCGGGTCCCGAGGTCACCGAGCCCGAGGAGCTCGACCGCGTGGTCCCCGTCGTCGCCGGCCTGACCGCGCGCTTCGATACGCCCGTGTCGGTCGACACCTGGCGGGCCTCCGTTGCCCGCGCCTCGTACGCCGAGGGTGCGGTGATGGGCAACGACATCAGCGGCCTGGCCGATCCCGACTACGCCCCCACCGCCGCCGAGCACGGTGCCGCCGTGGTCATCACGCACATCCGTCTCGCGCCGCGGGTGGCCGACCCCGACCCGCACTACGACGACGTCGTGGTCGACGTGGCCCGCTTCCTGGCCGACCGGGCGGCCGGCGCCCGTGAGGCCGGCATCCCCGCCGAGCGCATCGTGCTCGATGCCGGTCTCGACCTCGGGAAGACGGCGGAGCAGTCGCTGACCCTCCTGCGGGCCTCGGCGGCGCTGGCGGGGCACGGCTACCCCCTGCTGCTCTCCGCGTCCAACAAGACCTTCCTGGGACGGGTCCTGGATCTGGAGCTCACCGAGCGGCGCGAGGCTTCCATCGGCGCGGCGGCCCTCGGCATCTCCTGGGGCTGCCGCATCGTGCGGGTGCACGACGTCAGGGGCACCTGCCGGGCCCGCGACGCGCTCGCCGCCATCAGCGAGGCCCGGTGACCAAGGCGGTCGCCTCGACCTATCTGGTCAAGGGCGACGACGCCTCGGTGGTGGCCCAGGAGGTGCGGGCGCTGCTGGCCGACGTCGTGGGCGACCTCGACCACGCGCTCGTCGTGGAGGAGATCGGCGGGGGCCCGGGCGAGGAGCTCAGCGTGGGCGCGGTCGTCGACGCCTGCCTGACGCCACCCTTCCTGGTGGACCGGCGCGTGGTGGTCGTCCGCGAGGCGGGGCGGCTGCTCACCGCCGACGTGCCCCGGCTCGTCGAGGTCGTCAAGGACCCGCTGCCCTCGACGGTGCTCGTGCTGGTGGGCGGCGGCGGCACCGTCCCGGCGCCACTGGTGAAGGCGGTCAACGCGGCCGGGAAGATCATCGACGTCACCACGAGCAAGGCGGGGGACCGCAAGGCGTGGCTGCACGAGCACCTGCGCGGGGCGCCGGTGAAGCTGGAGCCCCCGGCGGCCGACCTGCTGGCCGGCCACGTGGGCGAGGACCTCGGTCGGGTCGAAGGCCTGCTGGGCGCACTCAGCGCCGCCTACGGCGAGGGGGCCCGCATCTCCGCGGACGAGTTGGCGCCGTATCTCGGTGAGGCCGGCAACGTCCCGCGTTACGAGCTGACCGACGCCATCGACAAAGGCGACCCCGGGCGGGCGCTGCTGGTGCTGCACCGCATGCTCGATGCCGGCGGCCTGGTGCCGATTCAGGTGCTGGCCACGCTGCACGGCCACTTCGCCAACATGCTCGCCCTCGACGGGGACGACGTCGCCGGCGAGCGCGATGCGGCGGCGCTGCTCGGGACCGCGCCGTTCGTGGCCAAGAAGGCGCTCGAGCAGTCGCGGCGCCTGGGGAGTACCCGGATCGCCGAGGCCGTCAACCTCATCGCCGCGGCGGACCTCGACGTGCGCGGGGCGAGCGGCCTCAACGCCGAGGTCGTGATCGAGATCCTGGTGGCCCGGCTGGCCCGCCAGACGCGGCCGGCCCGTTCGGCGCGTCCCCGCGCTCCAGCCCGCCGCTAGTTCCGCAGTTCCGCGCTCGGCCGGGGCCGGCCCTCGGGGGCGCTCGCTCAGGAGAGCGGCGAGGAGAAGAACCAGCGATGGTTCTCGGGGTCCCGGGCTGCGTACTCGCGGAGCCCGTAGTCCTGATCCGTCGGCTCACTGTCGATCCGGGCCCCGGCGGCCCGGGCGCGGGCGTAGTGCGCGTCGACGTCGGCCACCACGACCTCGAGACCCCCGTGCGACACAGCGGCGCCGCGGGGCGAGCCCATCTGGTGCTCCGCCGTCACCCTGTGCAGCCAGATGGGGGTGTCGCCGTTGCGCACCTCGGCATGGACCACGGTCCCGTCCTCCAGGCGGTGCAGGCCGCCGGAGGCGAAGCCGAAGGTCTCGACGAGGTAGTCGTGGGCCGCCTCAATGTCCTCGTAGACGAGCACGGGGATCACCATCTGCACCGACAGGGCCCCTCCCTGCGGGTCAATCGGTGCGGCACCGTCCACCATCCCTCCAGCTTTTCACGACCGGGCGGCCCGAGCACCCGGGTGCTGGACTGGCGCCATGCTCGAGACCCCCGAGGAAGTCCGACGGCTCCAGGAACTGCTCGACTCGTCCATGGCGGCGGCCGGCACCCACCTGCGCGACATCATCACCGACGAGCGCCGGCTCGCCGCGCCGGAGCTGGTGGAGCGGCTCCCGGGGATGCGCCTGCTCGTGCTCGCCACCGTCACGGCCGACGGGCGGCCGCTGGCCGGCCCGGTGGACGGCTACTTCCTCCACGGCACGTTCTGGTTCAGTTCGGGCCGCGACTCGGTCCGCATGCGGCACCTCACCGCCCGTCCCGCCGTGAGCGCCACCCACCTGCCGGGGGCGGAGCTCGCCGTGACGGTGCACGGCAGGGCCGAGCTGTTCGAGCTCGACGCCCCCGGGTTCGGGGACCTGCGCCAGGCCATGCTCGACGAGTACCTGCCCACGCAGGGCCCGTCCTTCGAGAGGTGGCTCGACGACGCCGGTGCGGTCGGGGCGCGCATCGTGCCCGAGAGGATGTTCACCTTCCACCTCGACGGGTAGCGGGTGCCGCGTCCGGGACGCGGCGCGGCCGTATCGGGAAGCGAGGGTGACGAGGGGAGAGGGAAGGGGGAGGCGGGGCGAGGTGCCGGGCGCTACTCGGCCGCAGCCTCGAGGGCGGCGACCCGCCGCACCAGGCGCGACTTGTGGTTCGCCGCCGTGTTCTTGTGGATGACGCCCTTGGCCGCGGCCTTGTCGATCCGCTTCACGGCCAGGCGCAGGACCTCGGCGCTGTCCTCGGCCCCCGTCTCGGCGGCCACCACGGCGCTCTTGGAGCGGGTGCGCAGCTCGGCGCGGACCGACTTGTTGCGCAGCCGGCGCTTCTCGTTCTGGCGGTTCCGCTTTATCTGGCTCTTGATGTTGGCCACGTGTCGATCCTCGGTGCTCTCGAAAGGGGGCGGCGGCGGGCGCATGACCCACCGGTGCGGAGGACAACTGTAGCAGGTGGTGGGCCCATTTCGGCAGCCGGCGCCTCAGGTGGCCGCCGCCAACTTCTCAGGCAAGTGCCCAGGCCAGGCGACCTGGGACGACGACCTGGGCCGGTACGATCGACAGACTGTGCCGCCCCCCGCCACCTCCTCGGGACCCGTCACGGTCGCGCGCATCCGAAACTTCTCCATCATCAGCCATGTCGACCACGGGAAGTCGACCCTGTCGGACCGCATCCTGGAGATCACGGGCGCCGTCGACCCCCGGCTGATGCGAGAGCAGTACCTCGACTCCATGGACATCGAGCGGGAGCGGGGCATCACCATCAAGGCGCAGAACGTGCGGGTCGAGTACGGCGGCCACATCCTCCACCTCATCGACACGCCGGGCCACGTCGACTTCGGCTACGAGGTCTCCCGGTCGTTGGCCGCCTGCGAGGGCGCCGTCCTGCTGGTGGACGCCTCCCAGGGGATTCAGGCCCAGACGCTGGCCAACTGCTACCAGGCCCTCGAGAACGACCTCGAGATCGTGCCGGTGCTCAACAAGATCGACCTCCCGGCGGCGGACCCGGTGCGCTGCGCGCTCGAGATCGAGCACGTGCTCGGCCTGCCGGCCGACGACATCCTGCGCATCTCGGCCAAGACGGGCGAGGGGGTGGCCGAGCTCCTCGACGCCATCATCGCCCGCGTCCCGGCCCCCCAGGGCGACCCGGACGCACCGCTGCGCTCCCTGATCTTCGACTCCTCCTACGACCAGTACCGCGGCGTCGTGAGCTCCATCCGGATCGTCGACGGCACGTTGCATTCGGGTGCCCGCCTGCGCTTCATGCAGGCCAACGCGGTGCACGACATCGAGGAGGTGGGCGTGCGCACGCCGACGGCCCTCCCGGTGCAGCAGCTCGGCCCCGGGGAGGTCGGCTACCTCATCGCCGGGATCAAGGACGTCGGCGAGGCCCGCTCCGGTGAGACGGTCACCACGGCGCAGCACGGGGCCACCGAGGCGCTGGCCGGCTACCGGGACCCCAAGCCCATGGTGTTCTGCGGCCTCTACCCGGTGGACGGGGACGAGCTGCCCGACCTGCGCGACGCGCTGGAGAAGCTCAAGCTCAACGACGCCAGCTTCACCTTCGAGCCCGAGTCCTCCCACGCCCTCGGCATCGGCTTCCGCTGCGGCTTCCTCGGCCTCCTGCACATGGAGATCGTGCGCGAGCGCCTGGAGCGCGAGTTCGACCTCTCGCTGATCGCCACCGCTCCGAGCGTGGCCTACCGGGCCTTCCTGACCGACGGCAGCGAGCTCGACGTGGACAACCCCACCGAGCTGCCGGACGCCAGCCGGATCGATCACATCGACGAGCCGATCCTGACGGCGACCATCATCACGCCGAGCGAGTACACCGGCACGGTGATGGAGCTGTGCCAGAGCCGCCGGGCCGAGATGACCCGGATGGAGTACCTCTCACCCGAACGGGTCGAGCTCGTCTACTCCATCCCGCTGGCCGAGGTGGTCATCGACTTCTTCGACCAGCTGAAGAGCCGCACCAAGGGGTACGCCAGCCTGGACTACGAGACGGCCGACTACGCCACGGCCAACCTGGTGCGGGTCGACATCCTGATCAACCACGCGCCGTGCGACGCCTTCTCCACCATCGTCCACAAGGCGTCGGCCGACGTCTACGGTCGCAAGATGGCCGAGAAGCTGCGTGAGCTCATCCCGCGCCAGCTCTTCGACGTGCCCATCCAGGCCGCCATCGGGGGGCGCATCGTCGCCCGCGAGACGGTGAAGGCCAAGCGCAAGGACGTCCTGGCCAAGTGCTACGGCGGTGACATCACCCGCAAGCGCAAGCTCCTGGAGAAGCAGAAGGAGGGCAAGAAGCGGATGAAGAACATCGGTCGGGTCGAAGTGCCCCAGGAGGCCTTCATCTCGGCTCTGCGCCTGGGCGACGACTGACGCCGAACGCCCCGGAGCCGCCTGTGGCGCACGGGCTGTGGACCAGCGACGCTGGTCCTGACCGGAGCCGGACCCCTGGCACTCGGTAGACTCGAGTGCCAGGCACGCCAATGACCTTCCACGCCGACACCGCCCCGACCTCCGACGCCGGTGAGGAGCGCGACCTCAACGCCCGACGGGCCGCCATCCTCGAGGCCGTGGTGACCGAGTACATCGGGACGGCGGAGCCCGTCGGCTCCTCCCACGTGGCCAGCGCGCCGGGGGTGCAGGTGTCCCCGGCCACCGTCCGCTCGGAGATGGTGGCGCTCGAGCGCGAGGGCTACCTCGTGCAGCCCCACACCAGCGCCGGGCGCATCCCGACCGACAAGGGCTACCGCTTCTTCGTGGACCACCTGGCCGCGCCGGGCGTCCTCGGCCCGATCCAGCGGCGCCAGGTGACCCAGTTCTTCGACCAGGTGCACGGCGAGATGGAGACCGTGCTGGAGCGGGCGACCGGCCTGCTCACGGAGCTGACTTCCTACGCCGCGGTGGTCGTCGGGCCGACGCACGAGACCGCCAGCATCCGATCGGTCCAGCTCGTGGGCTTGTCGCCCCAGCACGCGCTCCTCGTCGTCGTCCTCTCCGACGGTGCGGTGGAGAAGCGGACCATCGACCTCCCCGAAGGGACCTCCGACGAGGCCCTGGGACGGGCCGGCGCGCTGCTGGGCGCCCACCTCGTGGGCCGGACCCTCTCGGAGCCCTGGACCGGGCCGTCCGGCGGGTCCAGGGAGATCGACCCGCTGATGGCGGTCGCCCGGGCCGCCTTCGACTCCATGGAATCGATGGAGTCCGACCAGGTGTTCGTGGGCGGCTCGCCGCGCCTGGCGGAGTCCTTCGACGCCGTCGAGACCGTCCGTTCGGTGCTCGGCATCCTGGAGCAACAGCTCGTCGTGGTGAACCTGCTGCGCGACGTCCTCGACCGCGGCCTGTCGGTCGCCATCGGCACCGAGCACGGCTTCGAGCCGCTGTCGTCGTGCGCGGTCGTCGTGGCGCCCGTGTCCCTCGACGGCCACGACCTCGGTGCGGTCGGGCTGCTCGGCCCGACCCGCATGGACTACCCGCGGGCGATGGCGGCCGCCCACGTGGTCGGCGAGCGGCTCGGAGAGCGGCTGGGTGGAGGGCACGATGGCCGCCACTGACGGGCTCGGGGACCTGTACGCGCTGCTCGGCGTCCAGGCCGACGCCAGCGACGAGGAGATCAAGCGCGCCTACCGGGCGCGCGCCCGGGAGCTGCATCCCGACACCAACCAGGGCGACCCCGAGTCCGAGGCGCGCTTCAAGCAGGTGACCGTGGCCTGGGAGGTCCTGCGCGACCCCGAACGCCGGGCCCGCTACGACCGCTTCGGGCCCGAGGGCGTCTTCGGCTCGCAGGCCGGCGGCGCCGGCGGCTTCGGGTTCGAGGGCGGGCTGGGAGACATCTTCGAGGCGTTCTTCGGGCAGATGGCCGGGGGTGGCGGCGGCCGCCGGCGCGGGCCCCAGACCGGGGCGGATGCGGAGGTGCGTCTCGACCTCGAGTTCGCCGAGGCCGTCTTCGGCTGCCAGAAGGAGATCTCGGTCCGGTTGCCGGCGATGTGTGGGACCTGCGCCGGCCGGGGCACCGCGCCCGGGACCGACCCCGTCACCTGCATCGACTGCCAGGGCAGCGGCGAGCTGCGCCGGGTGCGCCAGTCGTTGCTGGGTCAGGTGGTCACCAGCGCGGCCTGCCCGCGTTGCAGCGGCACCGGCGAAATGATCCCGAACCCCTGCGCCGACTGCCGCGGCGAGGGCCGTCGCATGGAGGAGAGCACGTTCACCGTGGAGGTGCCGGCCGGCGTGGAGGACGGCCTGACCCTGCGCCTGGCCGACCGTGGGGCGGCGGGCCAGCGGGGCGGCCCGAGCGGCTCGCTCTTCGTGCACCTCTCCGTGGCCTCCGACGAGCGCTTCGAGCGCCAGGGCGACAACCTGCACACGACGCTCACCATCGGCGTGGCGCAGGCCGCGCTCGGGACCGAGACCGACGTCGAGTCGCTCGACGGTCCCCAGCACCTGACGGTCGGGCCGGGCACCCAGCACGGCCATGTCGAGCGCGTCCGGGGTCTCGGGGTGCCGCACCTGCGCGGCCGCGGCCGCGGCGACCTCTTCGTCCACGTGCTGGTGGAGACGCCCGGCGACCTCACGCCCGAGCAGGACGAGCTCCTGCGTCATTTCGCCGCCCTGCGCGGCGAGGGCGTCTCGCCGCCCGGCACCACGAGCGGCGAGGGTGTCTTCTCCCGCATCCGCTCCGCCTTTGGCTAGCGCCGTCCAGCCCGCCTACGCCGCCATCGCGGTGCGGGCCGCGGCGGCGGCCCAGGTCTTCGTGACCGATCCGGCCCGCCCCGTCCTCGCCGAGGAGGACGTCCACCATCTGGGGCGGGTGCTGCGCCTGCGTCCGGGCGAGGAGGTCATCGCGGCCGACGGGCTGGGCCGATGGGCCCGCGCCGCCTGGCGCGGTGGAGCCGACCTGGAGCCGTGCGCTACGGCCGCCGGTCCCGGCGGCGACGGTGCCGTGCAGTTCGAGCCCCGCCCCGAGCCGCCCCTCACCGTGGCCTTCGCGCCGGTCAAGGGGGAGCGCCCCGAATGGGTGGTGCAGAAGCTGACCGAGCTGGGCATCGACCGCATCGTGCCGCTGCTCAGCGAGCGCAGCGTGGTCCGGTGGACCGGCGCCCGCGGGGAGGCGACGGTGGAGCGGCTGCGCCGGGTGGCGCGCGAGGCGTCGGCCCAGTGCCGGCGGGTCTGGTTGCCCGACGTGTCCGACACCGTGCGCTTCGCCGACCTCGGAGGCCTCGGAGGTGCCGGCGAGGTGGTGCTGGCCCAGCTGAGCGGCGACCGGCCGACGGTGTCCCAGCGCGTGGTGGCGGTCGGGCCCGAAGGTGGGTGGAGCTCCGAGGAGCTCGCCTCCGGGCTCCCCACGGTGGGGTTCGGCCTGAGCGTGCTGCGAGCCGAGACCGCCGCCGTCATCGCCGGGGCGCTGCTCGCCTCCCTGCGTACGGGCACCGTCGCCGCAGCGGACGGGTCGCCCGGGACCGGCGGGGCACCGGGGTGACGCGGTGACGGTCGACCATGGTCACGGAGGCGCCCCGGCGGCCGGTAAGTTCGGGCGCGTGATCGGTCCGGAGGAGAGGCACGGGCGCCCCAGGTCATGACCGACTGCCTCTTCTGCAGGATCGTGGCGGGCGACATCCCCTCCGAGACGGTGCACGAGACGGAGACCACCGTCGCCTTCAAGGACATCAACCCCGCGGCGCCGCTCCACGTGCTGGTGGTGCCGCGCCGTCACATCGACGACGCCGCGGCCGTCGCGCCCGAGGACGGCCCGGTGCTGGCCGACATGCTCGTGGCGGCCCGGGCCGTGGCGGAGGCCGCCGGGGTGGCCGGGCCGGACCGCGGGTACCGCCTCATCTTCAACGTCGGGCCCGACGCCATGAACTCGGTCCCGCACCTCCATCTCCACGTGCTCGGGGGCGAGCCGCTCAAGGGACACTTCGCCGCCGCATGACCGCCGCATGACCACCACATGACCACGACACTGCGCGCCGAGTGCTTCGTCCCCGGCAACCACCTGATGGCCGGGCTGCTCGGCACCCGCGACGAGCACCTGCGCCAGATAGAGCAGGCCTTCTCCGGCGACCAGATCGTCGTGCAGGGCAACCGGATCTCCGTCGAGGGCCCCTCGGCGGAGATCGTGGTCCGGCTCTTCGACGAGCTCATCCTCATGGCCCAGTCCGGGCGGGACCTCGACTCGTCGACCCTGGCCCGCACGATCGACATGGTCCGCGAGGACATCCGCCCCAGCGAGGTCCTGCGGTCCGAGGTGGTGCGGGCGGCCGGTGGCAAGACCGTGCGGCCGAACACGGCCGGGCAGAAGCGCTACGTCGACGCCATTTCGCAGAACATCATCACGTTCGGGATCGGCCCGGCCGGCACGGGCAAGTCGTACCTCGCCGTCGCCCAGGCGGTCCACGCGCTGCAGTCCCGCCAGGTGGCGCGCATCATCCTCACCCGTCCGGCCGTCGAGGCGGGGGAGCGGCTCGGCTTCCTGCCCGGCGACCTCATGGCCAAGGTCGATCCCTACCTGCGCCCGCTCTACGACGCGCTCTACGACTTGCTCGAGCCCGAGGGCGCGCAGCGCCTGCTCGACCGCGGGACCATTGAGGTGGCACCGCTCGCCTTCATGCGGGGCCGGACGCTCAACAGCTCGTTCATCATCCTCGACGAGGCGCAGAACACCACGCCCGAGCAGATGAAGATGTTCCTGACCCGTATCGGGTTCGGCTCCAAGTGCGTGGTGACCGGTGACGTCACCCAGATCGACGTGCCGGGCGGCCGCTCGGGACTGGTCGGGCTCGAACCGGTGCTGGGTGGGATCGACGACATCGCGTTCGTCCACCTCACCCGGCGTGACGTGGTCCGCCACAAGATCGTGGCCGACATCGTCGACGCGTACGACGTGGCAGAAGGGCGGGCGGGAACCACGCAGTGACGATCGACGTGTTCGCCGCCGATGAGCAGCAGGCTCATCCGATGGACGTGGCCCGTTGGGCCGAGTTGGCGCGCCAGGTCCTGGTGGCGCGTGGGGTCAAGGGCGAGACCGAGGTGTCACTGCTGTTCGTCGACGAGGACGCCATCGCGGCGCTGAACGAGCAGTTCCTCGGGAAGAGCGGCCCCACCGACGTGCTCTCGTTCCCCATCGAGGACGAGCCGGGCCCGTCCGGCCGCTCACCGGACTTCGGCGGCACCGGGCCGGGGACCTCCTCCGAGCAGGGCGCGCTCCTGTTGCTCGGTGACGTCGTGATCTGCCCCGTCGTGGCGGCCCGCAACGCCGAGGAGCACGAGGTGCCGTTCGAGGACGAAGTGGCGTTGCTGGTCGTCCACGGGCTGTTGCACCTCCTCGGCATGGACCACGAGAACGACGCCGAGGCGGAGCGGATGGAGGCGCTGGAGCAGCAGCTGCTCAAACGGTTCTACCGGGTGGGCCACGGGGCGTGACGATGGCGACCGTGTTGGCCGCATCGGGATTCCAGGGCCAGGACATCATCCTGATCGTGGTGATCGTGGTGCTGCTGGCCGGGTCCGGGGTGCTGGCCATGGCCGAGACCAGCCTGGTGCGGATGAACCGGATCAAGGCCAAGTCCCTGGTGGACGAGCACAAGCGGGGGGCGCGGCAACTGGCCCGCCTGGTCGAGAACCCGGCGAACTTCCTGAACCCCGTCCTGCTCCTCGTCCTGATCTGCCAGCTGGTCTCGGCCACCCTGGTCGGCATCGTGGCCTCGAATCTCTTCGGCGGCCTCGGCGTCCTCTTCGGCATCGTGTTCGAGATCGTCGTCATCTTCGTGTTCTTCGAGGCCGTGCCGAAGAACTGGGCGGTGCAGAACTCCGAGCGGGCCGCGCTGCTCAGCGCGCCGATCGTGAGCGCGCTCATCCGCTTCCCGCCCATCCACTGGATCTCGTCCCTCCTCATCGGGCTGGCCAACCGGATCATCGGCGCTGCCGGCGAGGACAACGGGGGCATGCATCACTCCTACATCACCGACTCCGAGCTCAAGGCCATGGCCGACGTGGCCCACGAGGAGAACGTGATCGAGCGTGACGAGCGTTCGTTCATCCACTCCATCATCGACTTCGGCGACACCGTGGCACGCGAGGTGATGACGCCCCGCCCGGACATGGTCACCGTCGAGTCGGACGTGACGGTGCGCGATGCGCTCGAGTCAGCATTGGCCGCCGGGTACAGCCGGATCCCCGTCGAGGGGGAGGGCATCGACGACATCGTCGGCATCGCCTACACCAAGGACCTCGTGCGCGCCGAGCGGGTCGGCAAGGCGACGCAGATGGTCCGTGAGAGTGTGCGGCCGGCGAAGTTCATCCCCGAGTCCAAGGAGGTCGCGGTCCTCCTGCGCGAGATGCAGGAGCAGAAGTTCCACATGGCCATCGTCGTCGACGAGTACGGCGGCACGGCGGGGCTGATCACGCTGGAGGACCTCCTCGAGGAGCTGGTGGGCGACATCGTCGACGAGTTCGACGTGGAGGAGCCCACCGTGGAGCGCTGCGACGACGGCTCGGTGCTGGTGAGTGCGCTCTACTCGGTGGACGACGCGGACGAGCTGCTGGGTGCCGACCTCCCCCGTGGCACCTGGGACACCGTCGGCGGCCTCATGCTGGACCTCGTCGGGCGGGTGCCCGACGCCGGCGACTTCGTCGAGGTCGACGGTTTCCGCCTGACCGCGTTGGACGTGCGCGGTCGGCGGATCGGACGGGTCCGGATCGAAGCGACGGGCCCTCCCGCCACCGAGCGCCACGCCGGCGCCGAGGGCGAGCGGGCGGGTGGCGCGAACCACAACGGGAACTGAGCCGGATGCGCTCGGGCTTCGTGGCGGTGGTCGGCCGCCCCAACGTGGGCAAGTCCACCCTGGTGAACCAGATGGTGGGGACGAAGGTGGCCATCACGTCCTCGCGGCCCAACACGACCCGGCACCGCATCCTCGGCGTGCTCCACGACGCCGAGGCGGATGCACAGGTGGTCTTCGTCGACACCCCCGGCATCCATCGGCCCAAGACGGCGCTCGGCAACCGGTTGAACGAGACGGCGACGGACGCCCTGAGCGACGTCGACGTGATCCTGGCGGTCGTCGACGCGACGGCGAAGATCGGGCCGGGGGACCGGACGGTGCTCGAGCGTGCGGCGCGCCAGGTGCAGCGCGACGGCGCGGCAGCCGCGGCCCGCCGGCACCGCAAGGTGCGTGATGCCGCTGAGCACGACGGCGGCGACGCCCCGGACGACGACGACGGAGACGACGACGGCGACCCCGACGTCGTGCCCAGCCTGGTGGTCGTGGTGAACAAGGTCGACCGGGCGAACAGTGCGCAGGTCCTGGAGCGCCTCACCGAGGCCAAGTCGGCCGTGGACGCGCTCGGCGATCTGCCCGATGTGGAGTACTTCCCGGTGTCGGCGCGGACCGGCCGTGGGGTGGAGGCGCTGACCGACCACGTCGTGGCCCGGCTCGCCGAGGGGCCGCCCTTCTTCCCGCCCGACGTCGTCACCGACACGCCCGAGGCGCTCTGGGTGGCCGAGCTGGTGCGTGAGCAGCTGCTGGCCAAGACCCGGGAAGAGCTGCCGCACGCCATCACCTGCCGGGTGACCGAGTGGGAGTGGCCGCACATCCGCGTCGAAGTCATCGTCGAGCGCGACTCCCAGAAGGCCATCGTGATCGGCAAGGGGGGTGAGGTCCTCAAGGCGGTCGGCATCGCCGTGCGCCAGGAGCTGCCCGAAGGCACCTACCTCGACCTGCACGTCAAGGTCGAGCGTCGCTGGCAGAACCGAGCCGAGATGCTCGATCGCCTGGGCTACTGACGCGCCCGCCGCCCCCGGCCCGCGCCCCGGAGCCCACCGCGGTGGCGCACTTCCTGGGGACCATAAGCAAGATCGTTTATGGTTTTGGAATGCCCGCCACCCGAGCCCGCGTCCCTGCCTTCCCGGTGGGCCGGCCCCATCCGCCCACGCTGCACGACGTGGCCGACCGCGAGATGCTCGACAAGGTCTTCAAGGCACTCGCCAACGAGACCCGCCGGGGCATCCTCGCCGTGCTGCACGACCACCCGGGTCCGATGAGCTCGCACGACATCGCTCGGCGCTTCGACATCCCGTGGCAGGGCGTCTCGCGCCATCTCCGCCTCCTGACCGAGGCCGGGCTCCTGGTCTGCGACCTGCGCCAGAACGAGCGGGCCTACACGCTCGACCGTGCCCTGCTGCGCCGTGTGGCCGGCCGGTGGGTCATGCGGGTCGCGACCAAGGGCACGGTCGACGCGGAGGGCAACCTGGTCTTCGATTTCGCCGAGTAGCGCCTACGCCGCGCTGTCCTCGAGCGCGTGCCGCAGGAACGACTCCACCTCGGAGAGGTCCACCGAGCGCCGCATCGGGGGCAGGGTGGAGAGCAGGACGCCGCGGTACGACGCCGTGGCGAGCCGCGGGTCGAGGACCGCGACCACGCCCCGGTCGTCCGCGTTGCGGATGAGGCGCCCCGCGCCCTGCGCCAGCAGCGTGGCGGCCCGCGGCAGGTCGACGAGCTGGAAGGCGCGCCCGCCGGCGCGGTCGCGGCGCGCCTGGAGCAACGGGTCGTCGGGGCGCGGGAAAGGCAACCGATCGATGGTCACGAGCGACAGGGCGCGGCCGGGGATGTCGACCCCCTGCCAGAAGCCGAGCGTGGCGAACAGGCACGACGTCTCGTCGCTGGCGAACGCCTCGAGCAGCCGGCCCTTGGGCAGGTCGCCCTGCCGGAGGAGGGTGTAGGGGAGCTCGGGTGCCAGCGCGTCCGCTGCGGCCTCCGTGGCGCGCCGGCTCGTGAAGAGGGCGAGGGTGCGCCCGCCGGCTGCGTCGAGCAACTGGGCCAGCTCCTCGTGCAGCGCCTCCTCGGCCCCCGGGGCGCGCCGGTCGGGGAGGTGGCGCGCCACGTAGAGCAGCGCGTGCGAGCGGTAGTCGAACGGGCTGCCCACGTTGAGCTCCTCGGTGGGGAAGCCCTCGAGCCCGATGCGCTCCACGATGCGGGGCGGGATGGTGGCGCTGGTCAGCACGGCCGTGATCTCACCCCAGAGCATCCCCGCCAGCGCGGGCCCGACGTCAATGGGGGAGAGCCGGAGCCGGACGTTGCGCCGCGTGCCGTCGACCCACGCCACCTCGCCGTCGCCGCGCCCCACGAGCCGGTGCAGGTCCTCGGTGAGGTTCGCCGCCGCCGACAGCGCGCGGGTCTTGCGGCTGGCCCGGTCGGGATCGGCCGCGTCGCCGCCATCGGAGAGGAGCATCCGCTGCGCGCCGCCGCGACGCAACGCATCGGTCACCCGGCGCCCGACCTCGGCGGCGCGGGCGAGCAGCTCGGCCAGCTCGCGGTCATCGACTGGCGGGCGTGCGCCGTCGTGGAGGACCCGCGTCCCGACGCGATCGACGAGGAGCGCGCCCAACTGCTCGCCCAACGAGGCGAGGGAGTCCAGGAGCTCGGCGTCGCGCGCCTCGACCAGGGAGCGGGCAGCGGTCACCAGGGCGCGGAAGCGGCCCGGGGTGACCTCGACACCCAGGCTCGACGTCATGACCTCTTCGAGCTCGTGGGCCTCGTCGAAGACCACGGCGTCGTGCTCGGGCAGGACCACGCCGCCGCTGGCCAGGTGGGCCCCGTAGAGGTGGGTGTTCACGACGACGATGTCGGCCCCCGCGGCGCGGTCGCGCGCCGCCTCGGCGAAGCAACGCTCCCCGGAAGGGCAGTTGAAGCGGCCCGGGCACTCGCGGGGCCCCACGCTGACCATGTTCCAGGCCCGGTCCGACGGCTCGAAGCTGAGGTCGGCCCGGTCGCCCGTCGCCGAGGTCTGCGACCAGGCCACCAGCGTCCGCACCTCCTCGACGAGACCCTCGGGCGCCGGCGCGCCACCCTCCTCGGCCTCGGAGCGCTCGATCTCGCGCTCGTCGGCCGGCGAGGCGCCGGCGGCGCCCAGCTCGAGCTGAATCCCTCCCGAGCCCACCTCGGCCACCCGCTGGCGGCAGATGTAGTTGCTGCGCCCCTTCAGGACGGCGTACTCGAGGGGAGCCGGGAGCCCGAGGCCCGACTCCATCAGGGGCAGGTCCTTCTCGGCCAGCTGGTCCTGCAACGCCTTGGTGGCCGTGGCGACCACCACCTTCTTGCCGCTGAGGGCGGCGGGGATCAGGTAGGCCAGCGACTTGCCGGTGCCCGTGCCGGCCTGGACGACGAGGTGGGTGCCCGTGACCAGGGCCTCGGCCACGGCGCGGCACATCTCCTGTTGTTCGGGCCGGTGCTCGCCCCCCGACATCTGGGCCGTGATCTTGTCGAGGCCGGCGACGCCGTCGTCCCCGGCCTGGCGGGCCTCCTCGGCCGACCCTCCGGCGGAGCCGAGGACGTCGAGCTCGTCGAGGTACTCCTCCGGCTCCTCGTCCTCCATCACGAGTGGACGCTACCGCCGGGCTGCGCCGGCATCCGTCGGCCTCCGGAGGCACGTCCTCGGCGGAGCCTCAGATGGGTAGGGGAGTGACCTCCACCACGACCACCTGCGAGTAGTCCTTGAAGGCCTGCTCGCCGAACCCGGTCCACATCTCGACGGCGGGTGGCGGCATGTTCTCGAGCATCGCGGCGCGCTGCTCGTCGTTCATCCGCTGCCGGATGAGGCCGATGATCAACCAGATCTTGTCGCCCTCGAAGTGGCCCAGGCCGTGCCCCGGCAGCGCACCCCATTCCTCCGGGGAGAGGTTGGCCTCGGCCAGGGGCAGCAGGTGTGCCTCCTCGTCGTCGAGATGTGTGAGCAGCTGTGCGTGCAGGGCCTCGAGGGCGTCCTCGGCCGCCTGCTGCGAGGCGGCGTCGCCCGCGGGCCACGCCGCCAGCGAGGCCCGGGCCTCCGCCAGCAGCCGGAGCGCCTTCTCGTGCTGCTCGGCCATCTGTTCGACCAGGGCGAGCTGGTCGGCGCAGCGCTCCCTGAGCAGCGGGAAGACGAGGGCCTCCTCGCCGCCATGGTGCGCCTCCAGGAAGGACAGGACGTTGTCGTAGTAGTTGGCGATCAGCGCCACGCGCTCCTCGTCGTCGGGTGCGATCCCGCCGACCAGGCGGGGCGCTGCGCCCAAGGTGTCGCGGAAGACGCCGTGCACGGCGTACATGTCACTGACGTCGGGACGAGGGTGTTCTGCCACCGGGCCTCCATGGTCTCGACCCCACACCGCCTGGCGGGGGAGCCCAGACTTTCACACCCGGGCGGGCCCGGACCGGAATTCGGGGGTGCGGTCGGGCCGCGGTAGCTTCGCTGGGTGACCCCCGACCCGGTCCCGCCGGAGCTCGATCTCTCCCGCGTCCCCGTCCACGTGGCCTGCGTCATGGACGGGAACGGCCGCTGGGCCAGCGCCCGCGGGCTGCCCCGCACCGAGGGCCACGCCGCCGGCGAGGAGGCCCTCCTCGACGTGGTCAACGGCGCCCTCGAGATCGGCGTCAAGTGGATCACCCTCTACGCCTTCTCCACCGAGAACTGGCGCCGGCCACCCGACGAGGTCCGCTACCTCATGAACTTCAACCGGTCGCTGCTGGCGCGCCGCCGCGACGAGCTGAACGAGAAGGGCGTCCAGATCCGCTTCGCCGGCCGGCGGGACTGGCGGGTGCCCCGCGGGGTCCTCAAGAGCATGGACGAGTCGATCGCGCTGACCCGGCACAACCGGCGCATGGTGATGACGATGGCCTTCAACTACGGGGGCCGCGCCGAGATCGTCGACGCCGTGCGGGCCCTGGTTGCCGAGGGCACGTCGGCCGGCAAGGTCGACGAGAAGGCGATCCGGCGCCACCTCTACTTCCCCGACATGCCCGACCCGGACCTGGTCATCCGGACCTCGGGCGAGACGCGCATCTCGAACTTCCTGCTCTGGGAGATCGCCTACAGCGAGCTCGTCTTCCCCGAGACCCTCTGGCCCGACATGCGTCGGCGCCACCTCTACGAGGCGGTCATCGACTACCAGCGCCGGGTCCGCCGGTTCGGCGCCGTCAACCCCTGACCCGGCCGCAGGCCCCCTGACCCGGCCGCAGGGGTCCTGACCCGGCCCGGGGCTCCCAGCTGCGAAACTGGAGGGGCATGTCCACCCCCACCCGGATCGCCCTCATCACCGGGATCGTGCTCCTGGCCGCCGTGGTCGTCGTCGGCGTGTTCGCCGCCCACGCCGGGCTGGTCCTGGTGGCGTTCATCGCCGTGGCGGCGCTCGTCGCCGGGGGCAACCTCCTCTACGGCCGCCATTCCCACGGGGCGGCCGCGATCGAGCGCGTCCGGCCCGCCCAGGAGGCGCACGACCGGGCGGCCGACGCCGCCGCCGAGGCCCGTCGCGCCGTAGCGGAGGCCGAACGGCGCGGCGAGCGCTACTGCCCCCTCGACCCGGCCCACCCGCGGCCCGGCGTCCCGCGGTGAGCCTGTTCCGTGACCGGGGCGTGGTCCTGCGCACCTACCGGCTCGGCGAGGCCGACAAGATCGTCGTCTTCCTCACCGAGCGCCACGGCAAGGTGCGCGCCGTGGCCAAGGGGGTGCGGCGGACCACCTCCAAGTTCGGCGGCCGCCTGGAGCCGCTGACCCAGGTGGACCTCCTCCTGTGGCAGGGGAGGAGCGACCTCGACATCGTGAACCAGGTCGAGGTGCTCAACGCGTTCCGGCCGATCCGCGAGGACCTCGAGCGCCTGCCCCGTGGCATGGCGCTCGTCGAGGTGTCCGACCAGATGGCCCAGGAGCGCCACCCCGACCCGCAGCTCTACTCCATGCTGGTGGGCGCCCTCGGGGCCTTGGCCGACGTGCGGGCCGACCCGACGCTGGTGGCACCGGCGTTCTTCCTCAAGGCCCTGGTGCTCGAGGGCGCCGGGCCCGTGCTGGGGGAGTGCGCCGCCTGCGGCGAGCCCGCCGGCACGGTCGAGCTGGTGGCTTTCGACCTCGTGGCCGGCGGCACGCTCTGCCGGGCGCACCGCAGCGGCCGCTCCATGAGCGCCGCCGCACTGGTGCTGCTGAGCCGCATCCTCGGCGGCGAGCTGGGCGCCGTGCTGGCGGGCCCGCCGCCGCCCGCGGCCGACGAGGTGGCCGAGCTCGCCACCGAGGCGATGGAGGTCCACCTCGACCGCCGCATCCGCTCGGTGCGCTCCACCGCCAGCCTTTGACCCCGTCTTTGACCCCGCCCTCGACCGCCTTCGGCGTCTACGTCCACGTCCCGTTCTGCCGGGAGCGCTGCGACTACTGCGCGTTCGCCACCTACACCGACCGCGACCACCTGATGGAGCGCTACGCCGCGGCCTGCGTCACCGAGTTGCAGCGCGCCGAGAGGGCCGGTGACCTCGCGCCCGCCACCTCCGTCTTCTTCGGCGGGGGGACCCCGTCCCGCCTCCACCCCGACACCCTGTGCCGCATCCTCGACGCCGTCCCGCGGGCGCCCGGTGCCGAGGTGACCGTCGAGTGCAATCCCGAGGACGCCGACGAGGCGCACCTCGGCGCGTATCGACGCGCCGGCGTGACCCGCGTCTCCTTCGGCCTGCAGTCGACGCACGACCACGTGCTGGCCGGCCTGGGCCGGCGCCGGGTGCCCCGGGCGGCCGAGACCGTGTCCGCCGCGGTCACCTCGGCCGGGTTCGCCACCTGGAACCTCGACCTCATCTTCGGGGCCGCCACCGAGAGCGACGCCGACTGGGCCGCCACGCTCGACCACGTGCTCTCCCTGGCGCACCCGCCGCCGCACCTCTCCGCCTACGGGCTGACCGTCGAGCCCGGCACGCCGCTGGCCCGGGACCCGGCCCGCCGGCCCGACGACGACGCCCAGGCCCGCCGCTACGAGCTGGCCGACGAGGTGCTCGCCGCGGCCGGCTACGCCTGGGAGGAGATCTCGAACTGGGCCCGGCCCGGGCACGAGTGCCGGCACAACCACCTCTACTGGGAGCAGGGCGACTACCTCGGCATCGGGTCGGCGGCGCATTCGCACCGCGACGGCGAGCGCTGGTGGAACGTGCGGACGCCCGATCGCTACGTCGACGCCGTCGAGGGCGACCGCTCGCCCGAGGGCGGGCGCGAGGTGCTGACCCCCGCCCAGCGCGAGTTCGAGGCGCTCTCCCTCTCGCTCCGCACGCCGCGCGGCGTGCCGTGGGACGCCCTCGAGAACCCCGGGGAGCTCGAGGGACTCGTGACCCGCGTGGACGGGCGGGCCGTGCTGAGCGTGCGGGGGCGGCTGCTGGCCAACGAGGTCGGGGCCAGAATCCGCTCCGGTATCCTGCTCCGATGACCGAGACCGCCGCCGTCCCCGCTGACGACCTGATGGAGAAGGTCGTGCGCCTGTGCCGGACGCGCGGCTTCATCTTCCCGTCGGCCGAGATCTACGGCGGTTTCCGCTCCACCTACGACTACGGCCCGCTCGGCGTCAACATGCTGCGCAACGTCAAGAACGCCTGGTGGCGCGCCATGGTGCAGCAGCGCGTCGACGTGGTCGGGCTCGACGCCGCCATCCTGGGCCCGCCCGCCGTCTGGGAGGCCTCGGGCCACTTGGCCACCTTCACCGACCCCCTGGTCGACTGCAAGAACTGCCACGAGCGCTGGCGGGCCGACAAGATCGAGGGCGTCTGCCCGAATTGCGGCTCGCGGGACCTGACCGAGGCGCGGGCCTTCAACCTCATGTTCAAGACCCACGCCGGCCCGGTGGAGGACGAGGGCCACGTGGCCTACCTGCGGCCCGAGACCGCCCAGGGCATGTTCACCAACTTCGCCAACGTCCTCGGCACCACGCGCAAGAAGCCGCCCTTCGGCATCGCACAGGTGGGCAAGTCCTTCCGCAACGAGATCACGCCGCAGAACTTCGTCTTTCGCACCCGCGAGTTCGAGCAGATGGAGATGGAGTACTTCGTCCCGCCCGACGAGGCGCCGAAGTGGTTCGACTACTGGCTGGCCGAGCGCATGCAGTGGTACCTCGACCTCGGCATGCCGGCCGAGAAGCTGCGCCTGCGCCACCACGAGCCGAGTGAGCTCTCGCACTACTCGCGGGGCACGGCCGACGTGGAGTTCGAGTTCCCCTGGGGCTGGGACGAGCTCGAGGGCATCGCCAACCGGGGCGACTACGACCTGAGCGCGCACGCGGCGGCGTCGGGGGTGGCGCAGGACTACTTCGACCCCCAGACCAACGAGCGCTATACGCCGTACGTGATCGAGCCGGCCGCCGGCGCCACCCGGACGATGATGGCCTTCCTGCTGGCGGCCTACACCGAGGACGAGGTGGGCGGCGAGGCCCGCACGGTGCTGCGCCTGCACTGGCGGCTCGCCCCCTACCAGGTGGCCGTGCTGCCGCTCTCGAAGAAGGACACGCTCGAGCCCGTGGCCCGCCAGGTGCTGGCCTCCCTCCAGCCGCACTTCATGTGCGACTACGACGTCACCCAGAGCATCGGCCGGCGCTACCGGCGCCAGGACGAGGTCGGGACGCCGTGGTGCGTGACCGTCGACTTCGACTCCCTGGAGGACGACGCCGTCACCGTGCGCGACCGCGACACCACCGAGCAGGTGCGCGTCCCGATCGCCGACCTGGTCTCCGAGCTGCGCCGGCGCACCGGCGAGGGGTAGGGGAGCGCGGCCCCAGGGGGGTCCGGCTCAGGCGGTCCGGCTCAGGCGACCTTGCGGTACTTGCGCACCGCGGCGGGCGCCAGGACCACCAGCAGGCCGGCGCACCACAGCAGCGCCGCGTCCACGGCGCCCGCGTCGTGCAGGACGCCGCCCACCATGAGCGAGCGCGCCGCGTTGACCACCTGCGTCACGGGTTGGTGATAGGCGAAGGCCTGCAGCCAGCCCGGCATGTAGCGGATGGGGACGAAGGCCGACGAGGCGAAGAGCAAGGGGAAGATCAGCGGGAAGACCATGACCTGGGCCGTCTCCGCGTTGGGCGCGGACAGACCGATGTAGGCGAACCCCCAGCTCAGCGAGTAGGCGAAGAACAGGATCAGCAGCACCCCGCACAGGAAGTACGCGACGTTGGTCCCGATGCGGAAGCCCACTGCGTAGCCGACGGCGGTGATCAGGATGACCACGAAGACGTTGCGGACCACGTCCGAGGTCGTGCGCCCGGCCAGCACCGCGGCGCGGCTCATCGGCAGGGCGCGGAACCGCTCGATCAGGCCCTTGTGGAGGTCCTCGGAGAGACCGGCCGCTGTGCTCATGGCGCCGAAGATCACCGTCTGCACGAAGATGCCCGGCATGAGGAACTGGATGTAGTGGCCGCCCGGAACGTGGATGGCCCCGCCGAACACGTAGGTGAAGAGCAGCACGAACATGATGGGCTGCAGGGTGGTGAAGAAGAGCGCCTCGGGCGTCCGGGTGAGTGCCAGGAGGTTGCGCCACGTGATCGTCATGACGTCGGACACCGCCCACGACAGGCGGTTGCCCTGGCTCGGCTGGCTGACGCTCCGTACCGGTGCGGCGATGGTGGTGGTCGTCATGCGGCGTCCTTCCCGTCGGCGACGTCGCTCTTGCGGGACCGGCCCAGGCCCCTCTTGGGCTTCGCCGACTCCTCCGTCTCGTCGTCGATCGTCGTCTTGTGGCCGGTCAGGCTGAGGAACACGTCGTCCAGGCTGGGTTCGCGCAGGGCGAGGCCGGCGATGGCGACCTGCGCGCCGTCGAGCGCGCGCAGCACCTCGGCCCCCGCCTTGGGGCCGTCGGTCACCGTGAGCTCGATGACGGAGTCCTCGACCAACGGTGGCTTCTCCGAGAACGGTGTGAGGAGCTCGACCGCCTCCGCCACGGCGCTCCGGTCGCCCAGCGTCACGGAGACCACCGACGTCCCCAGGTCGGCCTTGAGCTGGGCCGGCGTCCCCTCGGCGATGACGCGCCCGTGGTCGATCACCACGATGTCGCGGGCCAGCCGGTCGGCCTCTTCGAGGTACTGGGTGGTCAGCAGGACGGTGGTGCCCTCGCGGACGAGGTCCTCGATGGCGACCCAGAGGGCCTGCCGGCTCTGGGGGTCCAGGCCCGTGGTCGGCTCGTCGAGGAAGAGGACCGGCGGGTTGGCCACCAGCGCGGCGGCCAGGTCCAGGCGCCGGCGCATGCCGCCGGAGTAGGTCTTGAGCACGCGGTCACCGGCACCGGCCAGCCCGAAGTCCTCCAGCAGCTCGTCGGCCCGGCGCGCCGACACCTTACGGCTGAGGTGGGACAGGCGCCCCACCATGTGGATGTTCTCCCGGCCGGTCAGGTTCTCGTCCACCGCGGCGTACTGGCCGGCCAGGCCTATGACGCGCCGGACCGTGTCGGCCTCCTTGACCACGTCGTGACCGAGGATGGTGGCATGGCCCGAGTCGGGGCCGAGGATGGTGGAGAGGATGCGGACGGCCGTCGTCTTGCCGGCGCCGTTCGGCCCGAGCAGGCCGAGGACCGTGCCCTCCTCCACCTCGAGCGAGACGCCGTCGAGGGCCCGCACCTGGCCGCGGGGGAAGACCTTCACGAGGTCGTGCGCCTCGACGGCGAGGGAGCGGGTGGAAGAATTGGTCATCGAGAAAGAAACTTAGTGATAAAGTTACTTATGTGTCAAGACAATGGTCACGCACGGAGCTCGCCCAGCAACTGCGCAGCGAGATCATGGGGTACCTCGGCGCGGCGAGCGACTTCAACGAGGGGCTGGCCAAGCAGCTGAAGTTGAGCAGGACCGACATGCGCTGCCTGGACCTTATTGGCCGCCTCGGCCCGATGACCGCGGGCCGGCTGGCCGAGGAGAGCGGGCTGACCAGCGGGGCCGTGACCTTCATCGTCGACCGGCTCGAGGGGGCGGGCATGGTGGCGCGCCGGCGCGACACCGAGGACCGCCGCCGGGTGTGGGTCGAGATCGTCCCCGAGGCCCAGGCGCGGCTCCAGGGACTGCAGCAGCCGGTCGCCGAGGAGATGCGCCAGGTGGCCCAGCGCTTCAAGGCCGACGAGCTGGCCGTCGTGCGCGACTTCATGCGCCAGGCCAAGGAGGTCTTCCAGCGCCAGGTCTCCGGCGGCACGGCGCCTTCCGGGGAGCCCCCCGAGGGAAAGTAGGCTGGGCTCTCCCGTCCCAGGTTGGGAGGGGTTCCGAGTGACCGCGCTCGCCAATCGCGGTTCGCCCGCCCTGGGCAAGGAGGCCCGATGCCGTACGTCTTCGACTTCGACCACACGCACGCCCGCCCGCCGATGGAGCTCAAGGACCTCCTCGGTGGCAAGGGCGCCAACCTGGCCGAGATGACGTCGGTACTCAAGCTCCCCGTGCCGCCCGGGTTCACCATCTCGACCGACGCCTGCCGTGACTACATGGCAGGCGGCTGGCCCAAGGGCCTCGACGCCGAGGTGGCGTCGTCGCGGGGTCGGCTCGAGGCCGCCATGGGCAAGGCCGTCGGCGACGCCAAGGACCCCCTGCTGGTCTCGGTGCGCTCGGGTGCGAAGTTCTCCATGCCCGGCATGATGGACACCGTCCTCAACCTCGGCCTCAACGACAAGTCGGTCGAGGGGCTGGCGAAGCAGACGGGCGACGAGCGCTTCGCCTTCGACTCGTACCGGCGCTTCGTCGCCATGTACGCCCGCATCGTCCTCGAACTGCCCGGCGAGGAGTTCGACTCGCTCTTCGACGCGGCCAAGGAGCTGGCCGGGACGACGTCGGACGCCAAGGTCCCGACCGAGCTGCTGCGCTACCTCGTCGACTCCTACCAGCAGATCGTGGAGCGCCACACCGGCAAGCCCTTCCCCCAGCAGCCCGCCGAGCAGCTGCGCGGTGCGATCGAGGCCGTGTTCCGCTCGTGGAACGGGCCCCGGGCCATCGCGTACCGCGAGCGCGAGCACATCGCGCACGACCTCGGCACCGCCGTCAACGTGCAGGCCATGGTCTTCGGCAACCGCGACGACAACTCGGGGACGGGCGTCGGCTTCACCCGTGACCCGGCCACGGGCGCCAAGGGCGCCTACGGCGACTTCCTGATCAACGCGCAGGGCGAGGACGTGGTGGCCGGCATCCGCAACACCGAGCCCATCGCCGAGCTGAAGAAGCAGTTCCCCAAGGTCCACGCCGAGCTGCTCAAGATCTTCGATCGCCTGGAATCGCACTACCGCGACATGTGCGACACCGAGTTCACCATTGAGCAGGGCAAGCTCTGGATGCTCCAGACCCGGGTGGGCAAGCGCACCGGCGCGGCGGCCCTCAAGATGGCCGTGGACATGGTGCGCCCGAGCGACCTCGGGATCTCCAGGGCCGAGGCCGTGTCGCGCATCACCGAGGACCACCTCGACGCCGTGCTGCACCCGCAGTTCGCCGGCTCGGGCTACGCCACGTGGGCCAAGGGCCTCGGGGCCAGCCCCGGCGCCGCCGTGGGGCGCATCTACTTCAGCGCCGACGACGCGGCGGAGGCGGCGGCGCGCGGCGAGCAGGTCATCCTGGTCCGCAACGAGACCTCGCCCGAGGACGTGCACGGCATGCTGGCCGCCGAGGGGATCCTGACCGCCCGTGGCGGCCTGGTGAGCCACGCCGCCGTCGTGGCGCGGGGCTGGGGCAAGCCGGCCGTCGTCGGTGCCGAGGTGCTTCGCCTGGGCGACCACCAGGTCACTGCGCACGACGTCACCCTCTACGAGGGGGACTGGGTCTCGCTCGACGGCGGGGCGGGGATCGTCGTGGCCGGCCAGGTGCCCCTGACCGCGGCCAAGCCCCCGGCCGCGTTCGACGTCGTCCTCTCGTGGGCCGACGAGATCCGCAAGGGCCACCTGGCCGTGCGGGCCAACGCCGACACCGGTGACGACGCCGCCAACGCGCGCTCGCTCGGGGCCGAGGGCATCGGGCTGTGCCGCACCGAGCACATGTTCCTCGGCGAGGACCGCCTGCCGGTGGTGCGCCGGATGATCCTGGCCCACTCGCCGAGTGAGGAGGCCGACGCGCTCGAGGAGCTGCGCCTCGTCCAGCGCGAGGACTTCATTTCCATCCTGGCCGCCATGGACGGGCTGCCCGTCACGGTCCGCCTGCTCGACCCGCCGCTGCACGAGTTCCTGCCCTCCACCGAGGAGCTGGCCCACAAGGACGCCACCGTCGGGCTGAACCCCGAGGAGCGGCGCCTCTACGAGGCCGCGCTGTCCTGGCAGGAGTCCAACCCGATGCTCGGCACGCGCGGCGTACGGCTCGGGGTGATCAAGCCCGGCCTCTACGCCATGCAGGTGCGCGCGCTGATGGAGGCCGCCCGCCAGCGGGTGGCCGACGGCGGGCACCCGATCGTCGAGATCATGATCCCGCTGACGGTGACCCGGGCCGAGCTGGCCCTCGCCCGCGGCTGGGTCGAGGACGCGCTGTCCGACGTCTACAAGGAGCGCGCCCCGCGTCCGTCCAAGGGGGCCAAGGCGACCACCGCCAAGGCGGGCAAGCTCGAGGTGACGATCGGGACCATGATCGAGACGCCCCGGGCCGCCCTGCGCGCCGAGGAGATCGCGGAGGTGGCCGACTTCTTCTCCTTCGGCACCAACGACCTGACCCAGATGACCTTCGGCTTCTCCCGCGACGACGTCGAGGGCCGGATGATGGACGCCTACCTGGAGCTCGGCCTCCTGCCGCGCAACCCCTTCGAGGTGGTCGACTTCGACGGCGTCGGCGAGCTGGTGCGCCTCGGGACCCAGCGGGGCCGCAAGACCAAGCCGAACCTCAAGGTCGGCGTCTGCGGCGAGCACGGGGGCGACCCCGCCTCCATCGCGCTGTTCTACGACGCCGGGCTCGACTACGTCAGCTGCTCGCCCTTCCGGGTCCCGGTGGCCCGCCTGGCTGCCGCCCAGTCGGTGCTGGCGGAGGCCGAGGCCGAGGCCGAGAAGGCCCCGGCCAAGGGGAAGTAGTCCGGACCTCGGGTCAGGCGGCCGGCTCCCCCGAGCGGCCGGCCACCACGTAGCGGCGCAGGGCGATGACGGTCCAGATGGCCTCGACGACCCCGAAGGGCCAGGCGCCCGAGAGGAAGCCGTAGGAGCTCGACAGGGCGCATCCGACGGCGAAGGCCAGGACGAAGCCCCTGCCGCGCGCCTCCAGGGCGTACATCCCCATCATGAAGGTGAGGGCGCAGACGCCGTAGATGGTGACCGCCATCGGACAACCGTAGGCCAGGCACGGGGCCGCACATCGCCGCGGTACCGTCAGGGTGTGGGGATACCGGACGAGGAAGTGGCCCAGGTCCGGGCGGCCACCGACATAGTGGCACTCATCAGCGAGCACGCGCTGCTGAAGAAGGTGGGGCGGCGCTGGAGCGGGCTCTGCCCCTTCCATACCGAGAAAACGCCGTCGTTCAGCGTCAACGCGGAAGAGGGCTTCTACTACTGCTTCGGCTGCCAGGAGTCTGGCGACGCCATCACCTTCGTACGCGCCATGGAGCACCTCGACTTCGTCGACGCTGTGC
>Ga0181526_10000731_pt1 | contig 33582 bp, 21 predicted proteins | sample PEATcosm2014_Bin_35_FD_119750 | JGI IMG/M metagenome (GOLD analysis project Ga0181526, IMG submission 119750) | Peatland microbial communities from MTU Mesocosm Facility, Houghton, MI, USA - PEATcosm2014_Bin06_30_metaG | ecosystem: Environmental > Terrestrial > Soil > Wetlands > Peat | place...
GGAAGAAAGACCATCCGTCGCAAGTCAAAATAGCCGCTTGATTTTGACTCAGCACCAAGCCAACCGCTCATTCTATCACAATCCGCCCGCCTCAACAGGGGGACGCTCCTTTACCGCTTACATTTGTTGATTCATAGAGTCGTTGATTAATGAATGGTGGGAATATGGGCGAAATTTGAGTCGGAGCCTCCCCCGTTGCCGGCGCTGGTGCGTCTGAGACTGCATGTTGTGCCTTCACTGGGGAAACTGAAAACCGAACATTGCACGCTGGCAAACTATTTCGCTTTCGGACAATCTATGGCCTTGAATAAATTTTCGCTGAATTCCAGTCCGGTTGTCCGGTTCCTTGCCGCGGCTTTGGGCGGACTTCTGCTCAGCGCGTCCTTTCCGGCCATCGGGATGGCATGGGCTGCATGGATCGCGCCAGGGTTGATCCTCTTCAGCGGTCTCGGAGCAAGGAGCGGCCAGGCGTTTCGGATTGGTTTTGTGGCGGGGTTGGTTCATTTTCTGAGCTCGCTTTACTGGCTGCTGAACATGCCTTTCACATGGCACGGCATTCCCATTGCACCGGCGGCCGCCTGGCTGGGTTTAAGCGCGTATTGCGCGCTTTATCCTGCCGTTTGGGTTTGGTTGTGTTGGAGATTTTTCCCGGGAGATTGCGGCACCGCGGATCAATTCATCGCCACAGGCTGGCTGCGGCGCCTGGCTTGGGCCTTTGCGGCCGGGGCAATTTGGGCCGCACTGGAATTCGCACGCGGTAAGATGTTGACCGGCTTCCCGTGGAATTTCGTGGGCGCGTCGCAATACCAATTGCTGCCCCTGATTCAAGTCGCGGCCATTACCGGCATTTACGGCGTTTCTTTTCTGGTTGTTTGGACCTCAGTATCGCTGTGCGGCGCGGCCCTGGCCCTGGCGCGGCGGCCTGCGAGGCAAAGCTTATGGGCGGGCGCGGGATTGCCTCTGCTCGCTGTGGCTGGCGTGGTGAGTTTCGGCGCCGGCAAACTGGCCTCCGTTCCAGCGCCGGCCAATGAGTTGAAAGTGGCCCTGGTCCAGCCCGCCATTCCGCAAACGTTAATTTGGGACCCCGCTGGGGACAGGGCGCGTTTCCAAATCGTGCTTGACCTTTCAGAGCGGGCGCTGGCCTCCAACCCCCGGCTTTTGCTCTGGCCGGAATCCGCCGTGCCGGACCTGACTCCTGAAATCCAGCAGGCGATTGCCCAACTGGTTCACAGCCACGAGACATGGTTGGTTTTCTGCGCCGGCACCGCCCAACCGGCGGTCACCGGCACGACCGATTACTATAACAGCGCCCTCCTCTGTAATCCGGATGGCGTGCTCGAAACCGTGTATCACAAACGCCGGCTGGTCATTTTCGGCGAATACATTCCACTGGTTCGCTGGCTGCCATTTTTGAAATGGCTGACGCCCATCGGCGGCGAAGTTACTCCGGGAGATCTCCCTGTCGAATTCGAGATGAAGAATCCTTCGGCCAAAATGTCCGTCCTTATATGCTTTGAAGACATGTTCGCTCAGGAGGCGCGGGAGCATGTCAGTCCGGAGACCGATTTTCTGGTCAATCTGACCGACGACGGCTGGTTTGGTCATGGCGCCGAGCAATGGCAGCAGGCCGCCAGCGGCATATTTCGCGCGGTCGAAAACGGCGTCCCGCTGCTGCGCTGCACCAACGACGGGATAACCTGCTGGGCCGATGCCCAGGGCCGTGTGCGCGAGATTCAAAACGCTTCGGGCAATGTGTATGCTCCCGGATTTATCATCGCCCAAATCCCCTTGCGCGCGCCGCGGGATCGCCGCCAGACATTCTACAACCGGCATGGGGATTGGTTCCCTTCCAGTTGTTCTGGAATTGGCCTCGGATGGCTGGCCGCGGCAATCTGGAGCCGCAGAAGGTCAAACAGATTGCCGTCCACTGCTCCAGTTTAGACTGTCCAAAACTGAGCAAGGTTGTCCTAAATTGAGACGGCACTCCGGCGGTTTCCTGCGGAAGCCCCGGCCAATACCCCGTGCTGATGAATGGCACATCCCCTGCTTGATGAGAAAGTATGTTGTTAGTTTAGTATGAGAATGACCATTGATTATATACGGTTCCAAGTGATTCCACCGGTTTCCTTCGGACTTTTTTTGGCGATCGAAGGAATTGTGATGTATGGGCTTTATCGGGCGATTGTTACGCCGTAAACAAGACTGAGTCCCGCGGCCTTGATAAAGGCCGGCCCCTGCCGGAGCAGCCAATTCAAAAGCCGGCGCGAATAAACCCGCGCCGGCCTTTCTCTTTTTGGATGGCAGTTTCTGGTTCCTGATCCTAATCTTGATCTTGCTCCCAGTTGCATGAAAGAGAGCAAGATTGGGAGCGGCCATCCGAAAATGAAATGTCTGGACCTGACCCTGCCCACGCCCGCAGCCAATCTGGCTTGTGACGAAGCCTTGCTGGAGGCCTGCGAGGAGCAGGCGGGCGGCGAGGTTCTGAGATTCTGGGAACCTCGTGATTATTTCGTCGTTGTCGGTTACTCCAACCACGTCGCGCTGGAGGTCAACAGGGCGGCCTGCCTGCGGGAAAAACTGGGCGTGCATCGGCGATGCACCGGCGGCGGAACTGTTTTGCAGGGGCCGGGATGCCTCAATTATTCGCTCATCCTCAATATGGATGGAAACGACGCGCTGCAAAACATCGCCGCGGCCAATCGCCACATCATGGGGCGGCACCGGGACGCCTTGAGCGGGCTTTTGGGCCGGCCCGTGCGGGTGCAAGGCCATACGGATCTTTCGCTTGCCGGACTGAAATTCTCCGGCAACGCCCAGCGGCGCAAACGCCATGCGCTGATTTTTCACGGCACCTTCCTCCTGCGCTTCGATCTGAGCCTGATGGAAAAATTTCTGCCCATGCCCTCGCGCCAGCCGGACTACCGGGAGGGACGTCCGCATGGGCTGTTTCTGATGAACCTGCCCGCGCCTGCTGGCGCTGTGAAAGACGCGTTGCGCCAAACATGGTCGGCCGGGACTGCCCTCGATGTTGTGCCAGACTTCGAGCGGCTGATCGCGGAAAAGTATTCGCGGGATGACTGGAACTTGAAGTTTTAACGGATTTGCCGCGTAGAATGGCAAGAAACGCCTTATTGATATGTAGGTCTGGAAAATTGGCAACACGGCAACCCTGAAAGCTTTCGGGTTTGATAGTCAACGACTTAGCTGGCAACACCAAAAGGCAACAGAGCGGCAACATGTAGCGGCTTTCCTCCGCCAACCCAATTTTTACCACGAAGGTCACGAGCACGAAAACTGACAGAGCATGGAAAACGGAATCAACCGCGAAATATCCGCCGTCGCCGAGCTATGGCGCGACAAGCCGCGAACCAGGAAAGCAGATAAGATAATCCGTTGCTGTTGGAATAAGCCGCCAGCGACGGAGCGCCCGTTTGCCTGGGCAAACTGACGGAAGCCATTGCCCGAGACGAACATATTCTGGAAAAAGGCATTCAGCTTCCGTAATGAAAACTGCCAATGACGGATGAATGAACGGGAGCATGCCCAAAATGTGTCTTGCAGCGCCGCCTCAAATCTGCCATGCTACCGGCATGACGGTCGATGTCCTGGAAAACGAACTAAAGACCCTGTCGGAAGCGGAACGCACACGAATCATCCGAGGGGCGCTACAGGAGCTTTCTCCAGCCGCCATCAAGGCGCTGGAACGGCAGTTGCGGCGATTCGCGCATCCGGAAGTGCCGGAAGATGTTTGGACTGGCTTCGAGGAAGCTGAAGATGGACGGGGCATCGAGGTTCGAGACGAGCATTTTGAGCACCCGCCAAATTGAAGGCTTATCGCTACGTCGCCCAACCGCAATTCTGGCGCAATTTTAATAAATTGCCTCGTGAACAGTGGGCCTCAGTCCGTCGCGTCTGGCAAATATTCAAGCTGGATCCATTTGACCCGCGTTTGGGCGCACACAAGATCCATGCCTTGTCCGCTGTTTTTGGCCGTACGGTCTATGCGGTGGTTGTGGAGGGAGATTTGCGCATTACCTTTTATATCGATGGGGATACGGTGGTCACAACCAACATCGGGACGCACTCCATTTACCGAAAATAAGATAGTTTGTTGTTGTTTTCCGCGAAAGCGAAAGAATGTCCACCCAGGCCGTGGCCCCTGCCAGGTTGGCGCAGGCGAAGCAGACTATAACGAAAGACGATGACGCTAAATTTGTGTCAATAGTGAGGACCGGACGCTTGCACCTTCGCGTCCGGAATATCTCCTCACCGAAAACTTGGCACACTATTGCTTTGTTCTTTCGGAAAACAGTCTGGGTGCCCGCCAACGCCGCCAAAAGCGTTCACTTGATTGTAAATAATGACGTCCTCAATTGTTGTGCCTGTTTTGCTGCTTGCTCCCGAGCAATATAGCAGTTCATGGCATCTCCACGAGCCCCAATAACCCCTTTTCTCCGAACCGAAGATTTCGATCACCACATCATGACCATGTGCATTATAGTGGACGACGCGTATTGGCGTTACCTTTTTCATAATTTATCTCCTATGAATATTCACTGGGCTACATGTTGCAGCCTCTCGACTCGCCACTGGACACGAAATCCTGTACTGCGTCAAGCCCCTAAGCATCAGGTAGGAAAATCTCTGAATGAGAGCCGCGCAAACTGACAAACCCGCCAGCGAAAATCCGCGTCATTATGAGTAATCGTAAATCAGAACTCCGCAAGATCGTCGAAGACATTATTTTTGAGCGCCAAAAGGAAAAGGTTCAGTATCCCCGTGATCTAAACCATTTAAAATTGAGAGTCTCAAAAGTGCTGGAAAAGCAAGATGGTGAATTTGACGCTTGCCCATCTTCCACACGGCAACTTTCCCAAACTGATAACGAACTTATTCAGGAGATTTTTTGGGATTTGTTCATTGAGCGAATAATCACGCTTGGTGAGGATGGCATGACTCGTTCAGAACCACCCTATCGCCTTCATTCCGAAGCCAGCAACAACGCCAAATGCGGCGCACCCTAACGTGAAAGGATCCTCGAAAGCAAGGAATTGTGGGATTGACGGGCGTCAGTAATGAGATGTGCAGCTATTCTGGACCTGTGCCGAGGTTGTGGAGCCAGCCGGCGCTTTGCGAGTATTGTGCGTAGGCTTTGTCGCCGAGGGTTTCTCGGGCGGCCCGCTCCGTTTCGGCCTCGATGGCTTTGAGGGCCACTTCAACCCGCTCCGGCGGGATCTCCTTGTTGGCCAGAAGCTGCTGCTTTTGGTCCTCGGCAGCCTGGCGCATATCAACAATGGTTTGCGAGGTTTCGGCCGGCAGGTCGAAGCGTTCTGTCAATAAACTGAGGTTCTGATATTCCGGATCTTTGGCCCGTTCCAGCGCGGCGGCGCGGTCCGGGGTTAGTTGGGCTTTGACATCGCTCATCATGCTTTGCTCCTGGGCGGCTTTGGCGGCGCGAACGGATGGGTCGCTCATGTCTTCGTAGGCATAAGCGGCATCAATGGCCTGCTGCCGTCGAAACAAGTCGCGGAATTCGTCCTCGGTCGGGTTGAAGCCGATGAGTTCCTTGCGCAAATGATCGGCGGTGGGCGACATGCTGAGCTGGTATTCCTCCTTTTCCTGCGGACTGAGCAGGGCGGACAAGGCCGCGTCCTGTTCTTCGTCGATCTTCCTCAATTCTTCGATGTCCCCTGGAGACGGCGCGCCCCCCTGCAGGCCATAGGTGACGCGCTCGCGCCGGCCTTCAAACTGGTCGCGCAAGTCCATCAGCCGGGAGCGCTTGTCGTCGGACAAAAAAGCCAGCCGGCGATTGTCCTCGTCGGAATCGACAAAATATTTATTCAGCTCGCGCTCGTAATTGACGCCGAGCAATTCGCGCAGGACGGCGGGGAGTTCCTTGTCGATTTGGGCGAGTTGTTTTTCGCGTTCTTCGAGCTGGGTTTGTTTGAGTTTACGTTTTTCGTCCGTTTCCCAGAATTTGAACGGTCGGCCATTTTGATAGTACTGGCCGCGCCGTTGCGCATAGAGGCGCATGACGTCGGTCATGATAATATCCCTGAGCGTGAGTTCCGGGCAGCCGATGGCGCGGAGATTGGCGATGTACTGGCGGTAATCGGTGGATTCAAGCTGGCTCCAATTGAAGGCGTTGCTCTGATAAACAACGACGGGAGGCGGGCGGACGGAAGCCTGCGCCGCTTTGGCCTTCCAGGCCGCCAATTCGACCTGGGCCGACTCGCGATCCTGCTCAACCTGGCCGCCCCAGTACTCGCTGAAGAAAAGGTATCCCGCCGCCAAAACGGCGGCGTTGAACACGCATAGAATGACAACGAACCGCGTTTTCATGGATTTCAGTGTAAGAAAAGTTGGCCGGGCGGGCAAGTTCGTACTGAATATTCCGGTGCCGGTGGGCGCATCTTGACACTGCAATCCGATTAGCAGCGGGACGCTGCCAGAACCCGCAGGCGAGGACGCCTGCGCCACGCAGCGCAAGCCGTCCCGGCTGCGGGTTCGCGGGGCTTCCCAGCCCCGTCTCGCTCCCAACGGCTTTTACATTTGGTGGCAGTGTCAGGATGCGGACGGTGGCGGTTTCCGGCTCCCAATCTTAATTGTAATCCCAGTTGCACCAAAGAGATTAGGATTACGATCAGGATTAGGATTACTAGCGGTGGAGGGCCGCCGCAGTCCAAGACGCTGGCGCGTTGTCTGACGGCTTGCGAAAGGCGCGAAGCGTTATGGAGTACGCCAGTCCTCTGGCGCTTTGGGTCTGGAACTCAGACCCTTACTTGCTGGTGGAAAGACGGAAAATGATCGTGTTGCGGTAAACCTGTCCCGGCCTGAGGGCAGTGGACGGGAAGTCCGACTGGTTGGGTGAATTCGGAAAGTGCTGCGGCTCCATGACAAAGGCGTTGCGGAAATTATAGACCTGGCCGCATTTGCCCGTCATCGTGCCGTCGAGAAAGTTGCCGGTATAGAATTGCAGACCCGGCTCGGTGGACAGCACTTCCAACACACGGCCCGTGGTCGGTTCGCTGACTTGCGCGATCACATCCAATCGTCCCATGGGATGGTTGAGCACAAAGTTGTGGTCGTAGCCGTTGCCGAACTTGAGTTGCCTGTCATCCTGTTGGATGCGCGCGCCGATGGCAGTCGGTTCGAGAAAATCAAAGGGCGTTTCATCCACGGGCCTCAGTTCACCCGTCGGAATCAACGTCTCGTCCACCGGGTTGAATCTGTCGGCGTCGATAAAGACCGTGTGTCCGAGAACGTCGCCCCGGCCGGCAAGGTTGAAATACGAATGCTGGGTCAAATTGAGCACGGTGTCTTTGTCGGTGGTGGCCGTGTATTCAAGGCGCAAACCATTGTCCGACATCAAAGTGTAAACGGCTTTGACCATGAGATTGCCGGGATACCCCTCCTCGCCGTCTTTGCTGCGGTAGGTCAGTTCCAATGCGGGACCGGCGTCACTCTGGATGATTTTGGCGCGCCAAACCACTTTGTCGAAACCCTTGAGGCCGCCGTGCAAGGCGTTGGGATAGTTATTGGTCGCCAACTTATGGGCGACGCCGTCCAGGGTGAACTTCCCTTTGGCAATGCGATTGCCATACCGGCCAATCAACGCGCCGAAATAAGGGCTGTTGGTCAAATAGCCGTCCAGATTGTCATAACCCAGCACCACATCGCCCAAATGGCCATTGCGGTCGGGGGCCTTGAGCGAGACGATGATGCCGCCGTAATTGCATATCCGCGCCTCGACACCGTTGAGGTTGCGCAGGGTGTAGATATCGACGCTCCTGCCATCGCGCGTTTTGCCGAACGGCGCCCGGGTGATTTTGCATGGGGAAAAAGCGGCGCAACAGCAATTGCTGGCGGAAACGCAGGCGTCCGCGCAACAGGAATCGGAAGTGGAAGAAGCGGCGTTTCCGGCCAGCACCACGGCCAGCGTGGCGACGGTGGAGAGAAAGTGTTTGTTAATCATGTCCAGGGCCACCCAAGAATTATGAGCGGAAGTTGAGCGGGCTGGCTTGGGGCATTTCGTGGGCGCAAGCCTGATTGGTCGGCGCATCGGGCACGCGCGCGTTGGCGGCGACCAAACGGTTGGCCAACAGATAAGCCTCCACCTCTTCGCCGCTGATGTCCGGCAGCATTTTGCCGTTGACCTCGACACAAGGGCTGAGCATCTGGCCGCTTTTCTCAATCATTTCCTGGCGTTGCGACGGGTCGTTGATGATGTCACGGTCCTCGAAAGGCAGGTCGTATTTGCGCAAAACAGCGCGCACGCCCTGGCTCCAGCCGCAGGAAGGTTTCAAATATGCGATAATTTTAGGTGCATCCATAGACTTAATTGGTGTTCATATTGCCACAGACGGCGCGAATGGCAACCGCTAAATTTTCGGGGCAAAATCGGGCTTGCGCCCCACGGCTCGGAAGTCCGCAGTTTTCCCCTCTTCAGCGCTTTTGTCAAAAAATCGCGGCGCAAAACGGCCTGCTTGTGCTATAAGATGGAACATGGACGCATTTTTATGAAATATACCTACGAAGAGATGGCGAAAATGATCGATCATTCGCTGCTGCATCCGGCCTTGACGGACCAGGAGCTGGAGGCAGGCTGCCGGCTGGCCGCCCAATACGGCACGGCCACTGTTTGCATCAAACCCTATTTCGTAAAACGGGCGGCGGAACTCCTCAAAGGGACGGGCGTCATCGTGGGAGGTGTCATCGGCTTTCCTCATGGCAACAGCACGACCGAATCGAAACGCTACGAGACACAGTTGGCCTGTGAGGACGGAGCGGCGGAGATCGACATGGTCATCAATATCGGCAAGGCGCTGAGCGGCGATTGGGCCTACGTGGAGCGGGACGTGAAGGCGGTGTGCGACGAAGCCCACGAGCGCGGCGCGAAAGTGAAGGTGATTTTCGAGAACGATTACCTGGACAAAGGCGGGGCGGGCTTGAAGAGCGATGACTTTAAACGCCGCTTGTGCCAGTTGTGCGAACGCGCCGGAGCCGACTGGGTGAAGACGTCAACCGGCTTCGGTTTTGTCAAGCAGACGGACGGCAGCTATAATTACCGGGGCGCGACGGAACACGACCTGCGATTGATGCGCGAAAGCGTCTCGCGAAAAGTGCAGATCAAGGCAGCCGGCGGCGTGCGCGACCTCGACGCCCTGATCAAGACGCGCGAACTGGGCGCCAGCCGCTGCGGAGCGACGGCAACGGCGGCGATGCTGGACGAGTATCGCCGACGCGAGGCGGCGGAGAAGGCGGGGAAGCCAGCCGATCCGCTGAAAAAGGACGCAGCGCCGGGATCGGGCGGCTACTGATACATTAGCATTGATGTACTATATTAAAGCGCGGTCGAAACGGCACGGAAGAATTGTTGGGCACCGCCCGCGGGCACAAGGAACTGGGATTGCGGGCTGCCAAATTTATTGGTGCTGACCGGCAACCAGGTGGAAAGGTCGGTGGAGGACTGCAACACAAAAGTCCCGCCAATTTCGCCCTGGACCCAGAATTGAAAATTACCATCGGTGCGGGGCGGCCCTGCCACCAGACTCAGGGTGGAACTGGGCGCAATGACCAATAAAGTAACGCTCGGGGACGGCACCGTGGTTTGAAGCAATCCGGCGCTGTAGGGCAAATTGCCCAACCGGGCGATGACATTGTTGGAATTGAGCTGCCAGACTTGCGCGCTGCCGGAGCCGGTATAATTGGTCAGCGTGATGACCAGCGGGGTGGTGCCAGTCAAGTATTTGTTGACAATCATGATGGTGAGCGCGCCATCCGTGCTCCGCTCCGCGGCGAACACCGCCACGTTGTCGGGGTCCGGACCAGACGCCAGAACGCTGGTGTCGCCAAAGGTCGATTTGTTCCCGTCATAGTTGCGGTACATTTTCATGGCCAGGTAGGCCTCCCCGGCGGTGTCGGGAACGCCCCAGCGTGTGGCCAGGTCGAGGCCCTCGCGGCCGAAGATGCCGAGGATGTCGGCCTGGGCGGTGCCGCCATTGATGGAGTCTTGCGCTCCCCAATCGTACTCAGTGATGCCAATCTTGGTCCCGGGATAATTGGTGGCGACCCAATTCTTCATGCGGGGAATAAGCATGATGATGGAATCGATCCAACTGGGGTCCTTGTAAGTGGTGTCCCAGAACTGCCGCGTCGATTGGTTGCGGAGCAGTTCGGTGGCGGTGTCAGTGTCGGAGGTGCCCACGTTGCCTTCCTGCGGGTAACAATGCAGGGTGAAATAATCGAGCAGGCGTTGTCCCGTATTCGTCTGATACTGGGACAACTGATTCAAAAGCCAGGGCATATAGTCCCATCCGCCATTGGTCTTGCGATCCGGATAATCAGCCACGTTATAATTGAGGCTCGCAGACAACTGCTGGTCATAGCCGCTGTAAAAATAACCGCTCCAACCCCATTCTTCGGGGCCGAGAACCAGCGCGTGAGGGTCAACGCTCTTGACCATCGAGGCGTAGGCCTCGATTTTCCCAAGGATTTCCTGCATGGTCGGTCCCACTGGATGGATGTCCTGGTGGGTCGAAAACCAGATGCTATGTTCGTTATCCATGATGTAGTAGCCGACTCCGCCATTGGTGGACACGCCCCAGTTGGTGATTAAATGCTGCACGTAACCCTTCTGAAAATTGGTATCCACAGGAATGTAGGAGTCATTGGGATCGTTCCAAGTGATCAGGGTGTTGTTTGTGGTGCTGACGCCGTTGCCGGCATCGGTAAAGTAGGGATCATTACCGGTCTGCGGACCGTATTTGGCAATGGAGTAACTGGGAAGAATGGCCCGGCCGGAACCCAATTTCGGCCCCCAACTCATCATCGGAACGGTGATCAACGCCTGCGCGCCCGCCGCCTTGCTGGCGGCCACAATTGAATCCGCCGACTCTCCCGGAGTGGCGGAGTCGTCGGGATAGCTTTCAAAATACCAGTCGGCCCCTTTGCCGTGGGCATTGATCTCCCAATTGTAGGTCGATTCCTCGTTGCCGCCCGACCGGTTCATGGTGAAATTCAAGTCCTCCATTTGACTGGCCGTGGCAAACGCCACGCCGTAAATCATCGGACTGATCGGGTTGCGATTGGCCCCAGCGTCAATGCCAATATAGTTTGTTGAATTGGTGGAGGACTGCTGTGGCGGGTTTGTGGAGGCATTAATGGAGATATTGTCAATCCAGTTCGTGAACGTGAATTTTGGATAGCCGCTGTAGGAGTTTATGTCAAAGGCGATGCCGGGAACATTGCCAAAGGCTTGAGTCTGATCAATCGGCACGGAGACATGATACCAACTGGAGGAAGCGCTGGCCGGGATAGTCACGGTTCCAGCGGTGATCCAATCTTGACCGTAACTGGAAGTGATAAAGCCGACTTGGATGGCGCCATAATTGCCACTGCCGCTTAACGGAGTGCCCGGCGCCACGAGAATATCGAAGGAGACATTTGTGTAATAAGCAGTATTCGCCTGGACGGTGAAGTCATAGCCATTGGCACTATTGCTGGCGAACGTTCCAAAAAAGACATCCTGCTCATTGGCGCTCTCGTTCAGGGGGCTGATTATCTTGAGGGAGCCGGAACCGGAAGTGTTGGCGCCCGGGGTGGGATTGGAGGAATCCGTTTTCGGGTCACACAATATCGGGGTGTTATTCCCGGGATAGGTGTACCAATATATCCAAGTGCTGTTGAAAGGGGACGTTGCACCGCCAGTGGCAAAGGTGAAATCGAAGGTGTTTGTTATGATGGTTTGCCCCTGAGTTCGAGGAGCCGAACAGGCCAGCGCCAAAGCGGCGGCGGCCAAAGTTACCGAGGTGAAGAGTTTATTCGTTTTCATGGTGTGGTGTTGGTTGCCCGGCTATAAATCAAGCACCCATTTTCAGGTTGTCGGAGCAAATAATCTGGATTGCCTGCCCGCAAAGACATGCCGCCGAAGTTTGCAGCAAACTCGCGGCGATGGCCGATGGCACCGGCATTTATTCATACCCTCTGCTCCTTGATTCATACCCCCACTATATCCCATTTTCGAGAATTTGAAAAGCTTTTTCTTGGTGAATTGGACTTGGGCGCGAGAAGCAGCGGCCTCAGCGGCGGTGTGTTTTCAAGTTCACCCGGTAACGGGCCTCGTTGTTGCGACCTGTCAATACCATTTATACAAAATCAGGCCAGCAGTTCCCTGGCGTGCTTGAGAATTTCGCTCTCGACGCGGCTTTTAAAGGGCAGGGCCGCCCACGGAAGATTAATGTCGATCCGCACCTCGGCCGGCAGCACTTCCAATTGCCCGTCAACGGCAAGACCCATGGCGCGAAAGCGAAAGGCATCGAGATTTCCCGTCCACGCCTCTTCCAGGTCGGTGACCCTGTCGCCAAATTGGCCGCGGGTTTCAGCGATGAGTTTGGAGACCCGGCTTTTGGCCTCGTCTTGTCCCAGTTGATGCGGCACAGAGAGATTTATCTTCGGCATATCGAAAGTGTAGCGGGAAGAGGCCAGGGCCGCAATCGCCGCTAAAAGTCCGCATCGGACAGGGAACACGGTCTCTGGCCGCCCTTGGTCGTCCGCGCCGTGTCGTGCGCTTGACAAACCAAACGCAATCCTTCCAAGGTCAGGAGCGGTTCGACGGCGGTGATCTCCGGTAATTTGGCGGCAATGAGCTTGCCGTAACCCCCCGTCGCCACGACCGGCAGGCGGGGGCAGCGCAATACGCCCTTCAATTCGGCCACCAATTGGCGGATCAAGCCGCGGTAGCCGTGTACGGCCCCAATGAGCATCGCTTGCGCGGTGTTCCTGCCCACCACCGCCGTGACTTCCCGCATTTGAATGCGCGGGAGCAACGCTGTTTTCTCATGCAAATAATCGGTCATCACCGCCAGCCCCGGCGCGATGATGCCGCCGACATAATTGCCCTTTCGATCCACCACGTCGAACGTCACCGCCGTGCCAAAATCGACGACAACGGACGGGGCGCCAAAATGCGTCCTGACAGCGACGGCATTGGCCAGGCGGTCCGGACCGATGGTTTGCGGAGCCGGATAATCGATGCCCACTCCCCGCACGGTGTCAGGAGTCAATTGGAGGCAGGGAAGACCGAGCCTGGTCTGAACGAACTTGACCACGAGCGGCGTCACCGCGGGCACGACGCTGCAAAGAGCCACGCCGACGAGCGGCTGTTTATTCAGGAAACTGGCAGCGGTTCTTTGGGCGGTTCCCGTCCCCCACCCCTTCGTCGGCATATCGATATGGCGGCTGACCCGGGCGGAATTGGCCACGCCGATATGGGTATGGGTATTACCGATGTCGAACAATGCAATCATCGCCGGACATGATCCCCAATCCCGTCAAAAAGTAAAATGTCAAAGAACTATTCTGTCGAAATTCTTTACAGCCTTGGCGGCCATTCATTTGAACATCAAATCGCTTTGATTCACTTTGACTGACTTTGATTTGGTTTGACTGGTTTCATGCTGTAAGTCATTCATATAAGGGTGGTTGCATACGATTTGGCCGCCAGAGTGCCAGTTTGCTTTAATTTAACTAAATTAATCCAGGTTTGACCACTGTTGGATCGAAGGTTGGGGTCTGTCTCGATTTGACCACATCCTAAATTCAGTCTGGCTCTGAACATTTTTCTCATCACTTTCTTCAGTCCGCCATGGCCGTTTTGGCAGTGGCGGAAGCTTTCTTCCTTTTCCTTAGACTACAAATACTACCAAATATTCAATAGTCAAATGACTTTTTTAATTATTTTTTCATGAGAACCGTAGTTTTGGGAGAAATGGGGTGCAATCCCCTGTGCGGCAAAGACTTGGCATGTTGCTGTGGCGATAACAGCCAAGCCCTCGTATCGGAATTGCAATTTTTGCGATCGTCTGTAACAAAGGCTCGCCAGGGCGCGTCTGGTCATGTATCAGGATGCTGGTTTGCGGTTGGCGTCCAAGACGCTGCTGGTCATGCGAAAAAAGGAAATTATCTGGTTCGGTATTCTGCTCGTCCTGGGCGGTGTCTATATCCATTTTTTCACGCATTGGTTTGAAAAGCCGCAGATTGCCATCATCCCCTCTTTCCGCCCCAGCCTGCGGGCGGGTGAGACGGTTTCCCCGGTTTTCTTTACTCTGAACGGCGATTACAAACTGACCAGCCTGAAGGTAATCCCGCTGGAAGAAAACAAATTCAATGCGCTGGCGGCTCCGGTCTGGCATCTGGTTTCCGACAGCAACTCGGTTTCGACGAGGGCCTTTCGTTACGGGCAGGCGATTCGAGGGATGAAGCCCGCGCTCAAAGGCGTCCGGCCCGGTGCATTGACGCCAGGCGTAGTGTACCGGTTGGTTCTTTCAGCGGGTGATATAAGCGGCCACAAAGATTTCAGAGCGAAAGCCGTTGGGGAGTAATACCATTTTCTCTGCGCGCCGCGGCGGGCAACGGAGCCGTCGAGCCATGACCGATCGAGATGGGGTTCGACAGGTTTCACCTACCAAGAGGAATGCGAAGAGTCAGAGTGGCGCGGGTGACGGGTTGTTGGTGCGCCAGTAAGCCGTCGTACACCAAAGGTTGACCGGGTCAAATCCCCTGCCCCACCTGATAAATTGAACGCTGCCATCGACAAAGCCGTTGTCAGATCCGCCGACATTGGTGCTGGCCATGGAATGGTCATGTTTGGCCTGGTCCACCTTCAGGCCATCATCAAAGTCGAAATAATCCATGTAAAAATCTTTGGCATAATACAGCTTTTCGCCATAGAGCACGGTCTGCGATGGCAGGGGAATGTCTTTTTCACTGAGAAATGGGTTGCAGACATCCGAGTAGGCATTCGTATCGTCGTATTTGGCGGCGTAACCGTCATTAAAGCCATTGATTAAATAAGTGCGCGAGGCAGTATCCGCCGGGTAATGATTCGTATCCACGCCGTATGTTTGGGGGGTGCTGATCTCGCTGGGGCATATCAAAAGATTGGTTGTTTTATAATAGGAAATCAAAAGGAAGGGCCAGCGATCGGAGATGCTGCAGGCAAGGCCGTTATCGCGGGGAGGATATTGGCCGGCGTTGTCACTGGCGTACATCATGTTGGCCAGGCTCAATTGATGGAGGTTGCTGGTGCATTTGATGCGGTGCGCGGTTTCTTTGGCCTGGGCCAGCGCGGGCAGCAACATGCCGGCCAAAATGCCGATGATGGCAATGACCACCAGCAGTTCAATCAGTGTAAAAGCGGCGATGTCCGCCGGCTCAATGGTCAGTCGTGTCCTGTTATTCATGCCTTCATGAGAGACGCCTGCGGGCGTCGTTGCGTTACAAGTTTTAATTGTCGGAGGATTTGACGCGCGCCATTGTCAAATAATCAAAGTATTTTCAATAATGGAGGGAATTTTTTTGTAAAGCCGGGCTTTTTGAAGAAACAGGGCGCGATCCATCGGGCGGCAAAGATTTGGCCTTTTCCGGGCCGCAACCAAAGTCCGGTGATTTTTTCCGTCCATGCGGCATCATCCGCGGGAGGTTGCGTTGGGGATGCGCGGAAGCATTTCCGCCAGAATAATCCTCAAAGAAAGTCTTGAATCCGGATGTATATTTTACTTATTCTCCCCCCATCGTCTTTAATGCAGGCGGCTGCAAGTGTCCGGTCGTTTCGGCCGACGAATGCAAAAACAGTGTTGCCGTGATGGGATCGCAAGCCCGGTCATGGCCATGCTAATTTTCTGAAAGGCAAGAGGATAAGATGAAAATGAGTCTTCGAATCGCCGCGTTGTTCTGTCTCCAATTCGCAACGGTTGCCCAACCGGTTCAAACGCAGTCGTTGCCAAGTCATGTGCCTGCCGCGGTCGCTCACTTGACAGCAGTGGGCCGTCTGGAGGCGGCCCGCGAGTTAAAGCTCGCCATTGGATTGCCCTTGCGCAACAAGGAAGGGTTAACCAATCTGTTGCAAAGAATTTATGACCCAGCCAGCCCTGATTACCATCACTATTTAACTTCGAAGCAGTTTGCGGAAACGTTTGGCCCGACGGAAGAGGATTATCGAGCGATCATGGCGTTTGCCAACGCGAACGGGCTTAAAGTGACCGCGACCCATTCCAACCGCACCTTGCTTGATGTCACCGGGCCGGTGTCGAATATTGAGAAGGCTTTCCATGTGAATCTGCAAGTTTACCAGCACCCCACGGAAGCCCGCACATTTTATGCACCGGACGCGGAGCCATCGCTCAACCTCGCAGTGCCGGTATTGGGCATCAGCGGCCTGGATAATTACCGGCGGCCGCGCCCGCGTTTAAGAGCAAAGCCTTTGAGCCAGGTGACAAACACCATCGCGAACCTCGGCTCGGGGAATGGCGGGACTTACATGGGGTACGATTTTCGGGCCGCTTACATCCCCGGATCGCCGCTGACCGGTTCCGGACAATCTGTCGGCTTGCTGGAATTTGATGGTTACACCGCCGATGACATCACCTACTACGAAACGCAGGCGGGGCTGCCAAGTGTTACATTAACCAATGTACTGCTGGACGGTTTCGACGGCCTGCCTTCGGGCGACGGGGGCGAAGTGGAGGTTTCCCTGGACATTGAAGTGGCCATCTCCATGGCGCCAGGATTATCCGAGGTGATTGTGTATGAGGCGGGAGGGGATGGCAGTTGGCACGACATACTCAACCGCATGGCCACCGACAACCTGTCCAAGCAATTGAGCTGTTCGTGGTATATTCCCGGTGGCGGCCCGGACCCGGTGGCTGATCAGATTTGGCAGCAAATGGCGGCTCAAGGCCAGTCGTTTTTCAATGCGTCGGGTGACTCCGGCGCCGTGCTCGGGCCGATTGATTTTCCCGGTGATACGCCTTACATCACCGAAGTGGGTGGCACAACATTGACGACGACCGGTCCGGTCGGAAGCTGGGTGTCCGAAACGGTTTGGAACTGGGGCAATGGCATCGGCAGCAGCGGCGGGATCAGCACAAGTTATCCAATTCCAACCTGGCAGGCGGGCGTGAACATGACAGCCTGCCGCGGCTCAACGAAGATGCGCAACACGCCGGATGTGGCCCTGACGGCCAATAATATTTATGCTCGCGTCGATGGTGGTGATTGGTACGGCGGCGGCACCAGTTGCGCCGCACCACTGTGGGCGGGTTTCACCGCACTGGTCAATCAGCAAGCTGCCGCCAATGGTTGGCCGCCGGTGGGCTTTATAAATCCCGCGATTTATGCGCTGGGTTTGGAGGCAAGCTATACTCTGGCCCTGCACGATATCACGACGGGGAGCAACGCGCTCCCCACCAGCACTTCCGGCCTATTCATGGCGGTTCCCGGCTACGATCTCTGCACCGGCTGGGGCACGCCGAACGGAAGCAATCTGGTCAATGCCTTGGTTCCCCCGCCGGACACTTTGGAAATCTGGCCAGGACTGGGCTTTGCAGCCAGCGGGCCACCCGGGGGACCGTTCAATCCGACGACTCAGACCTATTCATTGAAGAACGCCGGGGCTGTAGCTTTGAACTGGGAGCTCGTCAACACCCCGGCTTGGCTCAGCATGAGTCCGACCAGTGGCCAGCTCAAACCGGCGGGGTCGGCTGTCGCCGTCACGGCCGGCTTCAATTCGGCTGCCACCAATCTGCCGATTGGAACTTATGCCACGACGGTCTGGTTCACGAATTTGACCACAGGCTTTGCGCAAAGCCGTGTCTTTAGCTTGCAGGTGGCAAACACCCCGGTTGTCATCACCATGCAACCCACCAATCAAGCGGTGTTGGCGGGGCAAACGGCCATCTTCAGCGTCGGGGCGACGGGGACGCAGTTGCATTATTTTTGGCAAAAAAATGGCGGGAGTTTAACTGATGGGGGCCACATTTCCGGGTCCGCCACCAGCACATTGACTGTCAGCGGCGCAACGGTGGCCGATGCTGCCGTTTATTCGGTCATCGTCAGCAATGCCCTGGGCGCGGTCAGCAGTTCTGGAGCGGCTCTGGTGTTTTATTCGTCCGGGGGCGGGCAATTGGTCCAGAACGGTGGATTCGAGACGGGGGATTTTTCCGACTGGACTCTTTCCGGAAACACGAACTTGACTGCCGTGACCACCAATGCCGCCAGCGTTCACTCCGGGGTTTATGGCGCCCAACTCGGTCCCGGCGGCTCGCCCGGCTTTTTGTCGCAGACACTGCCGACCGTTCCCGGCGCGGCCTACGTCATTTCCGCCTGGCTGGACAGCCCGGATGGCGAGATTCCCAATGAATTCCTTTTGGAGTGGAATGGAAACGTCCTTTTCAATGAGGCCGATCTGGGCGCGCTGGGCTGGACCAACCTGCAATTTACTGTCACCGCGACAGGCGCGAGCACGGTCCTTGAATTTGGGTTCGAGGATGACCCGACTTATTTGGGTCTCGACGACGTCACGGTAATGGCCTATACGAATGTCGCCAGTCCGCCCATAATCGTCACTCAACCCGCCAGCCAGACGGTGTCTCCAGACGCCAGCGTAACCTTCAGCGTGACCGCTACAGGCACCCCGCCCTTGAGCTATTGTTGGTTTCAAAACGGGAGACTCGTCGCCGGCGCCACCGGCACCAATTTGACGCTTAATGCCCAATCCGCTGCTGGCAGCCAGTTCTTTTGCCAGGTTACCAACATCTATGGGGTGATGGACAGCTCGGTCGCATCATTAACCGTTGCCGGGACCCTCTACTCGTTCAGCGGATCCGACGGTGGCAATACTTCTGCCGGGCTGGCGCAGGGGGCCGACGGCAGTTTCTATGGCACCACAGAATACGGCGGAATCTACGATGATGGCACGGTATTCAAAATAACGACCAACGGCACACTGACCACATTGGTTTCCTTCGGCTATACCAATGGAGCTTCTCCGCAGGCCGCGCTGGTGCAGGGGGCCGATGGCAATTTCTATGGCACAACGGTTGACGGTGGAACAGACAGCGCAGGCACAGTTTTCAGAATGACGAGCAATGGCACACTGACCACTTTGGCTTCGTTCAATTATAATGTGACTGGCGGTTATCCTTCCGCCGGACTGGTGCAAGGGATCGACGGCAGTTTTTATGGCACCACAGCCAGCGGTGGAACGAACGGCCATGGCACGGTGTTCAGCATGACGACCAATGGCGCACTGACCAATCTGGTTTCCTTCGATAATACCAATGGCGCCCAACCCAATGCCGCGCTGGTGCAGGGCGCCGATGGCAATTTCTATGGCACCACAGCCGGCGGCGGAACCTACGGCGATGGCACGGTGTTCAGCATGACGACCAATGGCACACTGACCACATTGGTTTCCTTCGATTATACCAATGGCGCCCAACCCCAAGCCGCGCTGGTGCAGGCTGCTGACGGCAGTTTCTACGGAACGACAGAATACGGCGGAGCCGACGGCTATGGCACGGTATTCCGGATGGCAACCAACGGCACGCGGACCATATTGGTCACCTTCGATTACTCTGACAACGGTGCTTATCCGTCTGCCGGACTGGCGCAGGGCGCCGATGGCAGTTTCCATGGCACCACTTCCGAGGGTGGAAGCAACGGTGACGGGACACTCTTCGAAGTGTCAAGCAATGGAACGCTCAACACTCTCTTGTCGTTTGCCGGCCTCAACGGCTCCAGACCTTATGCCCCCGTCGTGCAGGGGGCCGATGGGAATTTTTATGGCACAACCGCCTACGGCGGCCAGGGCTATAACGGCCACTCGTTCAGCGGCGACGGCGCTGTTTGGTGCCTCCTTTTGTCTCCGCGCGTGGCCTTGCCGGCGATTGCGGCACAACCCGCCAGTCAGTTCGCTCCGGTCGGCGGCGCGGCGACCTTCAGTGTTGTGGCTTCCTCCTCCCAGCCGTTAAACTATTCGTGGCAGCAAAACGGCTCTCCCATTGCCGGGGCCACGCAATCCAGCTACACCATCAGCAACCTGCCCCCGGCTGACTCCGGCTTGCAATTCAGTTGTCTGGCCAGCAACAGCCTGGGCTCCTGCTTGAGTTCCAGCGCACAGTTGACCGTTCTTCCATCCACTGCTTCGGGCCCGATGTCCATGTTCAGCGGGCCTGACGGCGGCGAGCCTGTGGCCGCGCTGGTGCAGGGGGCCGACGGCAGTTTCTACGGAACGACAGAATACGGCGGAGCCAACGGCTATGGCACGGTATTCCGGATGGCAGCCAACGGCACGCGGACCACATTGGTTTCCTTCGACTACTCTGACAACGGCGCTTATCCGTATGCCGGGCTGGTGCAGGGCTCCGATGGCAACTTCTATGGGACGACATCGGAGGGAGGCCCGTATGATGGCACGGTGTTTAGAATGACCACCAATGGCACGTTGACCACATTGGTTACCTTCGATTACTCCGACAACGGCGCTTATCCGTATGCCGGGCTGGTGCAGGGCTCCGATGGCAATTTCCATGGCACCACAGAATACGGCGGAACCAACTACTATGGCACGGTGTTCAGCATGACGACCAACGGCACACTGACCACATTGGTTTCCTTCGACTATACCAACGGGGCTTCTCCGGAGGCCGCGCTGGTGCAGGGGGCCGATGGCAATTTCTATGGCACAACAGTTGACGGTGGAACAAACGGCGCAGGCACGGTTTTCAGAATGACGAGCAATGGCACACTGACCACTTTGGCTTCATTCAGTTATAATGTGACTGGCGGTTATCCTTACGGCGGGCTGGTGCAGGGGGCCGATGGCAATTTCTATGGCACCACAGCCTACGGTGGAACCAACTACGATGGCACGGCATTCAGAATAACGACCAATGGCACACTGACCACCCTTTTCTCCTTCAATTATGCCAGTGGCGCCTACCCCTATGGCACGTTAATGCAGGGTGCCGACGGCAATTTGTACGGCACAACAGAATATGGCGGAACCTACGGCCATGGCACGGTGTTCAGCATGACAACCAGCGGCACATTGACCAACCTTTTCGCGTTCGACAGCACCAATGGCGCCTTTCCCAAATCCGGGCTGATACAGGGCAGTGATGACAATTTATACGGCACGACAACCTATGGCGGGGTGGGCTACGATGGCTCCTCCTCCAGCGGCAATGGCACCGTTTTCCGTGTGGTGGGCGCTTTCGCAGAAGAGGCACCGCGGATCGTCACGCAACCGGTCAGCCAAAGTGTTTCGGTCGGGGCCGAGGTGACCTTCTGCGTGACAGGCTCAGGTCCGGCTCCGTTGAGCTATTTCTGGCAGCGCAACGGCAAATACATCGCCGGCGCCACCACCAACTGCTACACGACCAATAATGTCCAACTTTCTGATTCCGGCAGCCAGTTCAGTTGCCTGGTCAGCAACGCCTACGGCTCCACGAACAGTTCCAATGCAGTGCTGACCGTGACCGTGACCTCTCCATCCCTGGTGCAGAACGGCGGCTTCGAATTGGGCTCGTTCGCCGATTGGACGACCAGCGGAAACTTTGAGTATTGCACTGTCGTTGCGACGGGGCCGTATGTTCACTCCGGCCAGTACGGCGCGGAACTTGGCCCGGTGGGATCGCCCGGTTACATTTCCCAAACCCTCGCCACAACCGTTGGACAGATGTATCAGGTTTCCTGCTGGCTCTACAGCGACGGAGAAATTACCAATGAGTTCTCCGTCTGGTGGAATGGCGCCACACTCTTCGATCAGACCAATGTTGCCGATATTCTTTGGACCAATCTTCAATTCCTGGCCAGCGGCACGTCCGCCAATACGGTGCTGGCATTTGGGTTCCGCGATGATCCAAGTTACTTTGGCCTGGACGATATTGCTGTTTACCCGATTGTCGCTTTACCGCCCCAGTTTCAATCGGTGACGTTGAGCAATGGCACGATCAGCTTTGGTTGGAGCGCGCAGTCGGGCCAGCTTTATCAGGTGCAATCCACGACCAATTTGGCTCAAAACAATTGGACCAATTTGGGCGGTGCTTTTTCGACCACCAATTCCTCCATTACGACCAACGATTCCACAACAAACTCCCTGGAGCGATTCTATCGCATCGTGCTGTCGCCCTGACTTTTAATCAGAGTATTTGAGGCTGGCCGGCCATGATGGAGGGAATTTTTTTGTAAAGCCGGCCGTAGGCCGCGGCGGTTCGCTCCCAGGAGAAGTCCCTGGCCATCCCGTTCCGGCGATAATGGGCCAGCAAAGCCTTGTTGCCGTAGAGCACCAACGCCTTGCGAATGGCCTTGGCCAGCGCCCGGACGGAATATTCGGCAAACTTGATGCCGTCGGCCTTTTCCGGGTTCTCCGCAATATCAACGACAGAATCGTCCAATCCGCCTGTCAAACGCACAATCGGCACCGTGCCATAGCGCAAACTGTACATCTGGTTCAGCCCGCACGGCTCAAACCGCGACGGCATGAGATAAAAATCGCACCCGGCTTCGATGCGATGGGACAAGCCGGTGTCGAAGCCGATTTTGACGGCGCATTTGTCGGGGTGGCGTTCGGCCAGCCTGCGCCAGGCCCGCTCGTAATCGCGTTCACCGCTGCCCAGAAAAACGAACTGCATGCCGGCCGCCAGCATTTCCTGGAGGGCGGTCAACTGAATATCCACGCCCTTTTGACCGGCCAGACGGGAGACGGTGCCGAAAAGCGGAACGTCAGCCGCGGGGGGCAGCCCCATTTCCTGCTGCAATTCGATTTTGTCGGCTTGTTTCCCCCGCAAATCAGCCGCCGAATAGGAGTGTTTTAGAAAAGGGTTCCCTGCCGTCTTCCATTCATCGTAATCAACGCCGTTGAGGACGCCGAAGAGGGCGTTTTGGCGATGGCGCAAAATGCCGTCCAGCCCGCAGCCGTAAAGCTCGGTGGTGATTTCCCGGGCGTATCTTGGACTGACCGTCGTCAACAGGCTGGCGAAGGAGATGCCGCCCTTGAGGCAATTCAGCCAGCCATAATATTCCAAGCCGTCCGGCTGGAAATAATTTCCAGGCAGATTGGTCAGGGCGAATTTTGCGGGAGGGAAATTGCCCTGGTAAGCCATGTTGTGAATGGTGAGGCAGGTCGGTGGGGGAGCGGTCCAGCCGTCGTGCAATTTTTGTTCGAGCATGAAAACAGGCGCGAGGGCGGTTTGCCAGTCATGCACATGCACCAAGTCCGGCCGCCACGGAAGATAACGCGCCAGATGGACCAGGGCTTTGCAAAAGAAGATGAAGCGCTCCGCATTGTCGGGGTAATCCATGCCCCGTTCCTGGTAGTAATCGCTTCTATCGAAAAACTGCGGTTGCTCGATGAAATAAGCGGTGAGCCGGTCGTCCAGGACGCGCGTCCAGACCCGGCCCCGCACCCGGTTGGAAGCGAGCGGCAAATCCAGGTTCCAATCAAGGGGTTGGATGTCGGGAAACTGGGCGCGAATGCCGCGATACAAAGGCGTGACCAGGCGCACCTGGTGGCCGGCCCGCGCCAGGAATTTGGCCAGCGCCCCGACCATGTCGGCCAGGCCGCCGGTTTTGGAATAAGGAAGGGCCTCGCTGCCCGCGAGCAGAATATTCATCACTGTGGAGGGCCAATGCGATCGCTTTTCAAAAATGGCCGCAGCGGCGGGGGAATGAGCAGGCTGCCATCGGATTGTTGACACGTTTCGACCAGGGCGACGAAAAGCCGGGCCAGTGCCGTGCCGCTGCCGTTGAGAATGTGCGGGAATTTATTCTCACCGTTGGCGGTTTTAAAGCGAAGGTTCATGCGGCGGGCCTGGAAATCCTCGCAATTGGAGCAACTGGACACTTCCAGAAACTGCCCCTGCCCCGGCGCCCAAACTTCGATGTCATAGGTCATGGCGCTGGAAAAACCCATGTCCCCGCTGCAAAGCTGGACGACCCGGTAATGCAAGCCGAGCAATTGCAGGACCCGTTCGGCGTTGGCGACTAATTTCTCCAGTTCGGCATAGCCCTGGTCGGGTTGCGTGATCTTGATCAATTCGACCTTGTCGAATTGATGCACCCGAATCATGCCGCGGGTGCCGACGCCGGCCGCGCCCGCCTCGCCGCGAAAGCAGGGCGTGTAGGCGCAATAATAAATGGGCAACCGGCTTTCCGGCAAAATCTCGTCGCGATGAATATTGGCCACCGGCGTCTCCGCCGTCGGAATGAGAAACAATTTGCCGAGGGTGGAGGCATCGACCCCTTCCTGCACGGCGTAGTATTGATCGGCAAACTTGGGGAACTGACCCACCCCGACCATGCAATCGCGGTTGACCAAAAAGGGCGGCGACACTTCGGTGTAACCGTGCTCGCCGGTGTGCAGCTCCAGGAGGAATTGGATCAGGGCGCGTTCCAATTTCGCCCCCCAGCCAGTGTAGAGAAGAAAGCCGCTGCCGGAAAGCTTGGCGGCGCGCGCAAAATCGACCAGCTTGAGATGTTCGCATAATTCGACGTGCATTTTCGGCTTGAAATCAAATCGCGCCTTTTCACCCCAGGCGCGCTTCTCCACGTTCTCCGCAGCCGATTTGCCAACGGGAACGCTGGCGTGGGGCAAATTGGGCAACTGCAACATCAAGGCATCGCGTTGCTGCTCGATCTGCGCGGTCTGTTTGTCCAACGCGGCGATGCGCTCGCCCATTTGCCGCGTTTCCGCCTTCCTGGTCTCAGCTTCCGCCGCCTTTTTCTGGGACATCAATGCGCCGATCTCCTTGGAAACGCGATTGCGGCTGGCTTTGAGCTGTTCGACCTCCGCCAGGACTTTTCGCCTTTGCTCATCCAAGCCGAGGAGTTGATCAATCTTGTTCTCGTCATTGCCGGCGCGCGCGGCCAGGCGCTCCCGGACGAAATCGGTTCTATCGCGAATCAATTTAATATCGAGCATCGGCGCATTATAGAAACGACACACCCGACGGCAAGCGGCGAATGTCAAAGAAAAGGCTTCCGCCTTTGCCGCAGCGGCTACGTCGGACAAGATGGCGGACTGTCGAAAGGCTGAAGTTGGCAAAATGTTGACATGCCCGGAAATGAACCGAACGGCCCTTGGATCTTTATCCAAGGACCGTTCGGAACCCAACGATCCCTAACCAGATCGCTGGTCGGTCAGCGATACAAGTCGGAGGCACTATGAAACAATTCGACTCGGCGAGCGGCGCATCATCGCCAGCGCGCCCAGTCCTCCTCCATCGGTCTGATTATGCCACAAACCGGAGAGTTGCCCAGCCCCACAAGTGTATGGTATTTGGCGTTTGACCCGGTTTGACAGGACTTAAGCTGAAAACAGCCAATCCACAGGCGGTCGGGCTGGTTCTATTTCGCACCGCCCCGTTTATGACCGGGCGGAGTTTGCAAAGGGGTCCGTGCTTGTTAGGGGAGGTGAACCGCCTTAAACTTCCCCGGTGAACTCGCTTGATTTCAACAGGAAATTGCAAACGGCGCGGCGTTGCATGCAACTTGAAAATTATGAGGAAGCATTGGGGTTGTACGCAAGATTGGTCAAACAATTTCCGCAAGGCGGCCTCTGGGCTGAATACGGGCGCGCCGCCGCCATTTTGGGCGACTTCAACCTTGCCGAGCAAAACTGGGAGCAGGTTCGCAAGCTTGGGCCAAACACCGCCGACCATCTTTCGCGGATCGCCGCGGAATATTACAACATCCGGATGTATTCAAAAGCCCGCGAGTTATACCTCCAGGCCGCCAACATCGAACCCCGCAATCTGGAGGCACAACTCAGCCTGGCGTGGATTTTGGCGCGAACCAATAGTGTTGACGAAGTCCGGGCCGTGGTCAACCGGTGCCTGGAACTCGATTCGCGCAATGAACAGGCGCTCTACCTGTCCGCGCAACTGAACCGCCGCGAGAACAAACTCGCCGACGCCGAACGGCAATTTCGAGACCTGATCGCCTCCGCTCCGCGGCATCCGCTCGTGAGATATTCCTGTCATTTCGAATTGGCGCAGATTCTTGACCGCACGGAGCGTTTCGACGAGGCGATGACCCAGCTTGCGGAAGGGAAAAGACTCGCCCCGCAGGCCGTCAATGCCGAGGCGAAGCGCAAGACGTTCGAAGAATGGCACGAAGAGGCCGTGCGCAAGACAAAATCGCTCCCGAACAACATTCTCGAGACATGGGGCAAATCGTATCCGCCGCGCGCGCGGGCGCCCGCCGCGCCCCTGGCTTTTCTGGGAGGCTCCGCCCGGAGCGGCACCACCCTTTTGGAGAAGATCCTCGACGCGCACCCGGCGGTGTCCGCCTGCGACGAGTCCCTGGCGTTCCCAGTCACTCTGTCCTCGATCGATATCGCCGCGCCGGCCATTCCCGCGCAACGGCTCAATGTTTTGCGGCAGCGTTACATGAAGATTTTGACGAAGCTATTGGGGCCGATTGGCAACGGCACAATTCTATTGGATAAAAACCCGACGGCAACGGTTTATCTGCCGGCTTTTTTGAGGGCCTTCCCGGAACTGCGCACGCTCATCGGGTTGCGCGATCCCCGGGACGTGATGGTCAGTCTTTATTTCCAGAACCAGCCGCGCAGCAATTACCTCACCTTTGAACGGCTGGCGCAACACTACCGTTGCGTGATGGACGCGTGGCTGGCCGTCCGGGAATGGCAAGGGTTGGTCTGGATGGAAACACGTTACGAAGACATCGTGGCCGATGTGCAGAAGGAAGGCAGCCGCATCACAAAATTTCTCGGCCTGGAATGGCATGAGAACCAGGCGCGGTTTTATGAGAGCAACCGGGAAAAACCGATCATGTCCACAAATTACAACGATGTCACCCAGCCTGTTTATGCGAGGTCGGTCGGGCGGTGGCAGATTTACGAAAAGCATCTCGCCCCTGTTTTGCCGGTGCTGGAGCCGTATTGCAGAAGGTTCGGTTACGCCTGAGCCGGACGCATTTCACCTTTTGCCTCATCCGCACGGCCGCCAGTCCAACAGCTTCAACTGCACCGAGCGCCGGCCCTTGTAATCGTTGATCGCCGCTGTCACGGCCAGATCAAACCTGTCGCCGGGCCAGGGTGCCCGGCCGGCATTCCACCAGACCGCTTCCAGCATGTGTTTCCCATCCGTCACGCGGAATTTGACGTGCTGGTTTTCCCTGCCCATGCGTTGCGGGGCTTGTTGATGGCTCAAGCCGCATAAGGCCAGTCGCACCGCCGGGTTTCCCTGTCCGACCGGATTCATTTGGCCCAATTCTTCGACCCGGGCCACGGTTAATTCAGCCAACTCCACCTCGGCGTCAATGATCAGGGAAGGTTGCAATTGCGCCGGTTTCAAGGCCTGGCGGGCCAGCTCGTTCAAGCGCGCCCGGAAGAGATCGACTTTTTCCGCCGCCAGCGTCATGCCCGCGGCCATGGCGTGGCCGCCGTGCCGCGCCAGCAATTCGTCGCAACTCCGCAGAGCCGCCGCCAGATCGAATCCCTCGATGCTGCGACCCGAACCACGCCACATTGCGCCATCGCCGCCGAGGATGACGGTGGGACGGTAAAATTCCTGCAAGACGCGCGCCGCCACGATTCCGACCACGCCGATATGCCATCCCGCCCGGCCCTCGACGATGACAAAGTCTTTTGCGCCGTCAAAGCGCCCGCGCAAGGAGGCGATGACTTCTTCGCAAATCCCACGCTCGATGTCCTGGCGCTGGCGATTGCGCTGGTCGAGGCCGCGCGCAATCGGTTCCGCTTCCTCCGCAGAGCGCGCCAGCAGCAAGCGCAGGGCTTGCTCCGCATCTTCCATCCGCCCGGCGGCGTTCAAGCGCGGAGCGAGTTGGAAAGCGACCTCATAGCTGCCCAAGAGGGCCGGACTTTTTGCCACGGCTTTCAATGCCAAAAGACCGGGCCGCCGCGTCGCATTCAACCGCTCCAGACCTGTCGTGACAAAAATGCGGTTCTCGCCCTGCAACGGCACCAAATCGGCCAGGGTGCCCAGCGCCACCAAGTCCAGGTGGATTCGCAGGTCCGGTTCCACGGTGTCTGCCAGGCCCCGTTGGCGCATTCTTTTCACCAGGGCGTGAACCAATTTGAAAGCCAGGCCCACGGAACACAGTTCCTGGAAAGCGGACCCCAATTGCGGATTGACGAGCGCAACCGCCGGGGGCGGCGGTGTCGAAACCTGATGATGATCGAGCACAATGACGTCGATGCCCTTTTGCCCGAGAGCGGCGACGGTTTCGCAGGAAGTTGAACCGCAATCCACCGCCAGCAGCAGGTTGGCGGGGAACTGTTCCAGGCAATTCTTCACCGCTTCCTGGCTGAAGCCGTACCCTTCCTCAAGCCGATGCGGCAAATAATGGGCCACCTTCCATCCCGCCGCGCCCAGCGTTTCAATCAACAGGGCCGTTGCCGCGACGCCATCGACATCGTAATCGCCAAAAATAACCACCAATTCCCCGCCTTCGCGGGCAGCGAGCAAGCGCTCCACCGCCGCCTCCATGTTGGGCAGCAAATAAGGATCAGCCAAATGCTTGAGGCGCGGTTGCAGGAACCGGGAAATCCCTTCAGGCTCGGACAACCCGCGATTGACAAGGCACTGGGCCAGCAGGGGGGAGATATTCGATCCCTCCGACAACCGCGCGCACAAGGCGGGCTGCGGCGTCGCCGCTGTCCAGTGGAACTTCATTCCCTTTTCTCCTTCCGCACGGCAAGAGTGGAATGCCCTATGGAAAGCGCCATCGAAAGCGCAATCATCGCGGCCACCACGGCAAGGGAGAGCCCCGTCGGCACGGTCACCCACCGGGATGCCAGCATCTTCCCCCCGACAAAAATCAGCACCCCGGCCAAACCGGCTTTTAAGAAACGGAAGTATTGGATGGCGCCCGCCACCACGAAATAAAGAGAACGCAAGCCAAGGATCGCAAAAATATTCGAGGTAAAAATGATGAAGGGCTTTTGCGTCACCGCGAAAACCGCCGGAATGGAATCGACCGCGAAAATCACATCGGCTGTCTCCACCATGAGCAGCGCCAAGGCCAGGGGCGTCCAGGCGCGGCGGCCGTCCATCCAGGTCAGGAATTTGTCGCCGTCGTAATCGCTCGAAACCGGAAACATTCTCCGCGCCAGCCGGAGGACGGGATTGTTTTCCGGTTGAACGGCGACTTGTTTTGAAACCCCCCATTTGACGCCGGTAAAGATGAGAAAGGCCCCCAGCAGATACAACGTCCAGCGAAAGGTTTGGATCAGCGCCGCGCCCAGCCCGATCATCATTCCGCGCATGACGAGCGCTCCGAGAATCCCCCAAAACAACACGCGATGCTGATGCCGCGCGGCCACGCCGAAACTGGTGAAAATGAGCGCGATGGCAACCACGTTGTCCATCGAAAGTGAAAACTCAACGAAGTAGCCGGTGACAAATTCGAGCGACTCGTCCGGCCCCCGCCAGACGTCCAGTCCGCGCGCAAACAAAATGGCGATGGAAAACCAGAGCGCACTCCAGAGCAGCGCCTCTTTGGATTTGACGACTCTGGATGAACGGTGGAAGACCCCAAGGTCCGGCGCCAGGAAAACCAGTATGATGAGGATAAAGCCGGCCCAATGCCAGAAAGTGATCGGGACCGGGGCCGGCATGGCGGGCGCTAGGCGCGCACGGGCGCGCCGGGAGCCCCTTCCATGGTGACTTGCGACCCGCTCTTGGGCCGCTCTCCTTTATGCCACCACAGAACCAGCGCGCTGGCTATGTAGATGCTGGAATAGGTGCCGGTAATAATACCCACCAGGAAAGTAAATGCGAACCCGTTGATCACGCCCCCGCCCCAAATATAAAGCGACATGGTGGACAGAAACACCGTGCCGGAGGTGATGATCGTCCGGCTCAGGGTTTGACTGAGCGCGATATTCATCACGTCCTTAAACGTTCCCCGCACGCCCAGTTTCAGGTCCTCCCGAATACGGTCAAAAATCACGATCTTGTCGTTGATCGAGAAACCAATGATGGTCAAAACCGCCGCCACGATCGGCGCGCTCAATTGCCGGCCTGCGAGGAAAAAGATGGCCAGCGTAAACAACACATCGTGAATCACCGCCAGCACCGCTCCGCACGAGAAGGAAAATTCGTAGCGGAACGCCACGTAAATCAGAATCCCGAACAGGGAAAGAAATGAGGCGATAATGGCCGACTTCTGAATCTCGACCCCGACCGTCGCTCCCACGCCATCCGTGCCGATGACATGAAAGTCGGCGGCGGGGAAGGCGCTCAACAGAGCGTTGGTCACGGCGCCGCTTCGGCCGAAAGGCGCGACGACTTCCAGAATATCCTGCGAGGCGCCCTTCTGATATTGAATTTGCGTATCGCCCACTTTGGCCAGCGCGGAACGCAATTTGTCCACATCCACTTTTTCCTTAAACGACATCTTGACCGAATCGCCCCCGGCGAAGTCGATGCCCAGGACGTTGCTGCCCCGCACAAAAATTCCGTAAGACAGGCCAATCAAAATGATGGTCCATGACACGGCAAAGGCGTACCTGGCCCACTTCATAAAATCCCAATTTGGATTCTTGATGATATGCAGCATGCCGACGTGATTGAGCCAGCCGCGGGTCAGGAGGGCGTCAAAAATCAAGCGCGTCATGACCAGGCTGGTAAACAAACTCAGCGCCACGCCGATGGTCAGGGTCACGCCGAAGCCTTTGACGGGACCGGTGCCGAGGTAAATCATAATAATCGCCGAAATCAGCGTGGTGGAGTGCGAATCGAAAATGGTGGTGAAAGCCCGGCTGTAGGCGGCCGAAATGGCGCCGCGCATCGATTTGCCCTGTCCCATTTCTTCGCGCAACCGCTCGTAAATCAGCACGTTCGCGTCCACGGCCATGCCGACGGTCAAAACCACGCCGGCGATGCCCGGCAAAGTGAGCGTTGTGCCGATGGAACACATCACCCCCAGCAAAATGAGCAGGTTCAGAATCATGGCGAGGTCCGCGATGAGGCCGCAACGATGATAGTAAAACACCATGAAAGCCACCACGAGCAGGGTGCCGTAGATGGCCGCGCGAATGCCGCTGCTGATGGAATCCTTGCCCAAGGTGGGATCCACCTGCCGCACTTCGTCAATACTGACGGGGGTTTCCAGCGGGTTCTCAAGGACATTGGCGATGGTGATCGCCTCTTGGATATCCATTTGTCCGCCTTCGATCACGCCGCGGCCACCACGAATAGGCCCATTGATTCGCGGCGCGGTGTACAGCTCGCCGTCCAGCACAATGGCCAGTTGCTCACCGACGTGGTCGGTCGTCAGCGTGCCGAATTTCTCCGCCCCGACACTGTCGAACTCAAAATCAATTTCCGGCGCGCCCATTTGATCACGATTGGGGTAGGCGCGTTTGATGTATTTACCGGTGAGGCCGTTGGCCAGTTTCTTCTGCACCAGGAACGGCTCCAGCACGGTGGTGCCGTCCGCATTCTTGCGTTTCATGGTCAGCACCGCATAACCCGGCTCGACAATGCCCTCTTTGATCAATCTGTCGCTCTCCGGATGGACCATGCGGAATTCGAGGAAGGCGGCTTTCTGGATGTTCTTTCGGGCTTCGTCCTGCGCCACCTGAGAAAGACCCGGCAATTGAATCATGATGTGGTCGAAGCCGACCGGTTGAATGACTGGCTCGGCCACGCCAAGATTATCCACCCGATGCCGCAGTACTTCGGCCGCCTGCGAAACCAGGCGCAGGCGCTCATCGGACCTCATGGCTGTTTTATTGCCGTTGGTGTCCACGTTGACCATGTGGTTGGTGTCAAGGCTGACCAGGAACTCGGTGCCGCCCTGAAGGTCCAGGCCCAGCTTGATTTTGCCCGCGGCTTTCTTTTGCAATGCATTCAGGACCGCATAAGTGGGATGCTCATCGCTGCGCGCGTCGATGTAGGGGAAATACGGCCGGATATCATTGGTGCCAATCGCCGTCATCAAGTCGCCAAATTGCCGTTGCGGCTCGGGGTTGGCCTTTTCCAGCGCTTGAGCCCGGGCCACGATGCTTGTGAAGTTGGTATCAACCTTGACCGGATCGGCCTGGTCCTGGAAAACCTGGATCAGATCGCGGCTGGTCGGCGGATAGATTTCCCAGAACGACCAGGCGACAAGAAATGCGATAAATGACCACCAAAATTTAGGGTTCTTCATGAAGGATTAGCTTTTTGTTTCGCTGGATTCGCCGCCGTGCTCGGTCACTTCCGCAACGGCGGATTTGAGGATTTCGAGCTTGGTATCGGCCGAGCGGATGGAAACGCTTCTGTCCTTGATGGAAAGGACGACGCCGATAATGCCGCTGGCGGTGACGATTTTATCCCCGGCGCGCAGGGCTTTGAGCATGAGATCCTGTTCCTTGGCCTTCTTGCGTTGGGGCGCGATCATCAAAAACCACATGATGACGACAAAAATAGCCATCATCCCGATCATCTTGATTCCCTGGCCGGTCGGGTCTGGTTGCATGGGCTGCTGCTGCGCCAGCAGGACGTTCAAGCCGTTTAAAGTCATATTATTCAAATTGAGCCTCTTAATCTATGGGGACAGCCCCGTTTGGCAAGCACAAGCTTGCGTTCGCGGGCGCAAAGTTCAAGGCTTAAGTTCGAGGCGCTTCGTCGTTGGGCGCAAATCAGGCCAGGGAGTAAGAAGGATGCGCTCTATTGCGTCGGCGTAAGAAGGACGCTGCCGCTTTCGGTTGCGCCGAGGAATACTCCCGCGCCAAAGTTTTGGTTCTGCAATACAACGCCGTTGACGGTAATCGGTTTGCCCGTCTCCGGATTCACCACGCTGCCTTTGAACAGGCCCGATGCAGTCCTGAAGTTCAGTTTGTCGGCGCTCTGCGGGTTGGCACCCTGATCGGCTGTCTGCTTGTCCGGCCCAAGGCCGATTTGATTGGTGATGCTTTGCGCAAGATTGCCATTGGTCAATGACAGTTCGCCCTCGCTGAACCCGAGAAGCGGAAGACCGTTGGTGTACTGGTAAACCGATCCCATGGTTTCACTGCTGTTGGTGAAGCCGCCGGGATAAAGCCTGGCCGTGGCCTGCGGCAGTTTGAACCAGCCGGTCTGGCCGCTGATGCCGCCCGCGTTGGTGAAGGATAGCCAGCCCAGTATGGAGCCTTTGCCGCCATACAGAGAAACATAAAACGGCCACTGCCCCTCGCTGGAAACGATGCTGGTGGAGGTGACTGCTGTTCCGTCGCCCAGGATGCCGCTGAAGGTCACAGTGCCCGAGGCGCTCACGGTCACGGCCCCAAAGCCATTGCCGCCGGGTTGGGCGGAAGCATTCTCACTGCCCGGAATGAGCAACGTATATTTGCCGGCCTGCGGGGCGGGATTTGCCTTTGAATAAACAGCGGCATCGGCCACCAAGTCCGCCGTCCAAGTGCCGTCGCTGATCGCCCCGGTCAACGGGCCGTTGGTCAACCCCAACTGCAGCTCCACCGTGAGGGGACTCAATCCCGGGCGCCGGATGGACTTGGAGGCCAGGCCGGTGACGGAGAATTCTCCGGCATAGGAGTAGCTCCCGGTCCCCAGGCGAAGTTTCGCGGTAAAGGCCCCGGTTTTGGTCACGGTGGCAACAAAAGAGCCGGAACTGTTTTCAGCCGCGTCGTTGGTGACGTAAAACAGACCGTGGTAGGTGCCCACGACGGGGAGGAAGGGGTTGGGTATGAAATTGGCCTGCAACACCACGTTGGACTCCACGATGAAAGTGTATTTTGGGGTGGTCGCCACCTCAACCCCGTTGCTGACC
>Ga0181526_10000732_pt1 | contig 33491 bp, 18 predicted proteins | sample PEATcosm2014_Bin_35_FD_119750 | JGI IMG/M metagenome (GOLD analysis project Ga0181526, IMG submission 119750) | Peatland microbial communities from MTU Mesocosm Facility, Houghton, MI, USA - PEATcosm2014_Bin06_30_metaG | ecosystem: Environmental > Terrestrial > Soil > Wetlands > Peat | place...
CAAGGTGGTGCCCGCGCCAGTCCAGCCGTTGCCCGAGTGCGATGCGCTCACCGAGGTCGAGATGGCCGGCGCCGTGGTGTCGACCTGGGTCGTCACCGTCGTCGTGCTGGTGTTGCCCACGTTGTCGGTGGCGGTGATCGCGTAGGTCGTCACGCCCGACGGCGGGGTGATCGGCCCGGTGACCGCGGTGACCGGTCCGGTGCCGGCCTGGTAGGTGAGCGAGGCCAGGCCCGACTGGGCGTCGGTCGCGCTCACGCTCAAGGTGGTGCCCGCGCTCGTCCACCCGTTGCCCGTATGCGGCGCGGTGACGGAGGTCGCGATGGCCGGCGCCGTGGTGTCGACCTGGGTCGTCAACGTCGTCGTGCTGGCGTTGCCCACGTTGTCGGTGGCGGTGATCGTGTAGTTCGTGATCCCCGACGGCGGGGTGATCGACCCGCTGGCCGGGACCGCAGTGGCCGGGCCGGTGCCCGCCTGGTAGGTGAGAGAGGCCAACCCCGACTGGGCGTCGGTCGCGCTCACGTTCAGGGTGGTGCCCGCGCCCGTCCATCCGTTGCCCGAGTGCGGCGCGGTGACGGAGGTCGAGATGGTCGGCAGCGTGTTGTCGATCTCGATGCCCGTGATCGGTCCCGCGGTGGTACAGGTGCCCACGTTGTCGCAGATCTGCACGGAGTTGGTCGAGGCGCTCTGACTGCTGGTCCCCGGCGGCTCCGACGCCGTCAGCGTGAACGTGCCCTGGGAGCCCGACCCGTTGAGCGTGACCCCCGTCTGGTTGGGGGCCAGGCCCGATCCCGCGTCGGTCGCCGTGCAGGTGAACGACGCCGGGCTCGCGTACCAACCGGTGGGTGCCTGGCAGGAGATGGACGGCAACGTCTTGTCGATCATGAAGCCGGAGATGGGCGGAATCGTGACGCAGTTGTCCACGTTGTCGCACAGCTGCCCGGACGACGTGGACGCATCGGCCGTCGACGTCCCTGCCGGGACCGAAGTGGACAGGGTGGTGCTGCCCGCGGTCGAGGTCCCGCCGGCGATGCCCGACTGTGTGTCGGTACCGGTGCACGTCACGCTCTGGTCGGTCGAGAACCAGGTGGTGGGGGCCACGGCGGGAGTGCACATGATGCTGCCTGGTGCCGTGGTGTCCACCTGGGTCGTGATACTGGCCGTGCTGGTGTTGCCGACGAAGTCGGCGGCGGTGACCGTGTAGGTCGTGACGCCCGGCGGTGGCGTGATCGGCCCGGTGACCGGGGTGACCGGCCCGGTGCCGACCTGGTAGGCGAGCGAGGCGACACCCGATCCGGCGTCGGACGCGCTGATGGTCAGCGTGGTGCCGCCGCCCGTCCACCCGTTCCCCGAGTGCGGTGCGCTGATGGAGCTGGAGATGGTGGGTGCCGTGGTGTCGATCTGCACCGCCTGTCTGATCTGGTTGCCGGTGTCCGACGCCGTGACGACGTGCGTCCCGTCGCTCGCCAGCGTGAACGACCCCTGGCCGTTGGAACCCAGGCCGACCGTCTGTGACGCGCCCCCGTCCACCTGGTAGGTCACGGTGGCGCCGGGGGCTCCGGTGAACGTCACGTCGACCGGGCCGTTGTAGAAGCCGTCCACCTCGGTGTCGTTGCCCACCGGGGAGAGCGACGCGCTCAAGCCCGTGCCCAGCCCCGTGCTCTGCACCTGGCTCTCCGGGACCTGGTTGAACTCGACGCCCTTGTCGGAGTCCATGGCGACGTTGCCGTCCCCGTCCACTGCTTGGACGATGTAGGTGATCTTCCCGCTGGTCGGGGCCGGGGCCCCGCCCGTCCAGACGCCGCCGGCGCCCTGGGTCAGGTTGACCGGCGTCCAGGTACCGGCGTTGGTGGTGTCGGTGAACAGGACGAGCACCTCTTTGACCGGGCTGCCGCCGGGCGCCGGCGTGGTCACCACGTTGAAGTCGGCCGTGGTGCCGTTCACCACGATGCCCGTGGCCTCGTCGATGGTCGGCGGCGCGAAGTTGGTGTCCGACGGCGACGTGTACTCCACGTTGGCGTCGACGCTGGTGAAGAGCCGCTGATTCCCCGTGCCCGGGTTGCTAGGATCGGGGATGAACTGCCCGGTGACCAGATCGACCGCCTGGTGGGTCACGGACGCGCCGGAGGCGCTGAAGAGCTGATAGGTCGCCACCCGCTGGAGCGTGGCCGGGAAGGACGTCTCGTATTGGGAGATCTGGTTCTCCGGCCCCGACGTGTCGCTGTCAGCTTCGGCGATCGACGGCGTGAAGTCGCCGACGTCCGTCGAGGTCAGCCCGGTGATGAGCGCGCCGTGCGCCTCCGACGCGAGTTGACCGTTGGCCCCCGGAATGGTGACGTCGATGCTGCTCAGCGGCTCAATGGGGAAGCCGGCTGTCGTCTGCTCCAGGCTCGAGTTGTTGACCTCGTAGTAGGTCCCGCCCTCGGGAGGCGTCACCGTTCCGAGTTGGTTCGGACTGGTCCCCGTGGACTGGTTGAGACTGACGGATGCCGTCTGGAGGCCCGTGGCGGGGTCCTGCCCGAGCGACAGCTGCGGGGTCGTGGTCGCCGAGTTGGCGCTCGGGTGGGCGAGCCCGCTCAACGTGTAATTGGGCATGCCGTAGTAGGTCGACTCCATGTCCGCCTTGAGGTCGTACGGATCGAGCACGCCTGTCTGTGCCGTGTAGAGCTGCTTGGCCTCCGACAGCGCGTCACCGATGGAGACCGAGCCGTTCAGGCTCTGGGCGAAGAGGCTCATGAGCTTGGCCGAGTACGAGATGTACTGGTCGTTGGCGTACCCGTAGCCGGTGTTGCCCACCCAGATCGCCCCCTCGTCGGCGAAGGTCGAGGCCCACGAGTCCACACCACCGGGGACGACGTTGGAGATCTCGTTGGTCGGGATGTCGAGGCCCGAGTGACAGCCCAGAGAGAACAGGAGGCGCTCGGGGATCTCGTCGCTGGGGTCGTCGGCGCGCACCTCGGTGGTGGAGAGAATCTCGTTCTGCGCGGTGGTCGGGTCCGTGGTCGTGTCGCCGAGCGCCGAGAGCGCACGGCCGTAGTCGAAGTGCGCGTTGATGGAGTCGACGGTGGGTGCGGTGGCCGGGCTGGTCGTGGTTCCGCCGTCGATCGCGTTGAGGAGGTCCTGCTTGGTCCACGAGTCGCCGATCAGCGTCTGTACCTTGGCGGCGCCCAGCGGGCCGCTCAACGACGCCGCGATGGCGTCGGCTCCCTGAGTCAGGAAGTCGTAACCGGTGGAGAGCGCGCTCGTGGCGTTCAACTCTCCGTTGCTGGACTGGAACCGGGAGAGCGCGCTGTCGATCTGTGTGGGCGTCTCGACGAGTCGCCCGATGGCCAGTGACGGCGTGTAGAGCGTCTGGCCGCCCACGCCGAGCGGGTCGGGTGAGACGTAGGGGTCGTCACTGAGGAAGTAGCCCTCGCTGAGCGCCGACGACAGCTGGTCTGTGATCCCGGGCAGGGTGCTGGCGGCGTAGTCGGACTCGTTGTCCGAGACCGTCATGTCGGGCACGCGGCCCATGGGGATCTGGTCGTCCGCGCCGACGATGACGATGTTGGCGATGGTGGGGTAGGCCGCCTCGAGGCTGCGCACGGTGGCGCTGATATCGCTCACCACCTTGTTGGCCGCCTGTACCGAGCACGCGTTGGTGTCCCAGGCGTGGTAGTCGGCTGCGGTCTGGGTGTTCCCCTCGACGGGCACGATGGCGCCGACCATGCCGCCGGCACCACTGTTGATGGTGCTTGTCAACTGCTGGAGGACCTCGTTGGCGCCGGGGTGGCCGTCGTCGGCCGACGACTGCCCGTAGGCGTCGTAGAGGCGGTCGGGGTCGATCAGGAACAGCGTGTTCACGTTGGCCGGTGGGGCCTGGAGGGACCAGCCGCCCGAGGCGCTCCACGTCTCGGTGAGCGGTTGTCCGGCGCCGGGCACGGCGACGTCCTGGTTGAGGGCGTCGTTGTCGTAGGTGGTCGGCACCGAGCACGACGGCGAGTTCACCGTCTGGATGAGCTGGGAGCGCAGGGCGTAGGGGGCGGTCGTGCTGTAGGCGCCGTTGTACCCGCTGATCTGGACGAGGTAGGTGCCGCCGGGTAGCGCGGGCGTCGTGATCTGCTCGGGCGTCAGACCGCGGTTGGCCGAAATGGCCTCCACGGGGAGCGTCGCGAGGAGGGGCACGGTCCCCGGGTCCGGAGCATCCTGCTGCCCACCGGAGGACTGGTCCCCTGGTGGCGTGTCGGTGACCCCGGCCGTGACCTGCGTCGGTGTGCTCGAGAGCTCGGTGGTCGGCTGGCCGTAGAGGACCATGTCGTAGTCGGCGGGCAGGTCGGACATGTCGAGCGAGAGGCCGTCGCCGGCCGGCACGTTGATGTCCCAGTACGCCGAGACGTTGGGAGCCGACAGGAACGACACGTTCAGCGAGTCGGGCTGCAACGTCGACGGAGTGTTCGGCGATCCGTTCCCGGCGAAGGGGTCGGTGATATTGACGGAGGTGGCGGCGCTCTGGCTGTTCCCGCCGGCGATGGAGGCGGTCACGCTGACGGGCTGGCTGCCCAGGACCTCGTTCGGCCGGACCTCGACCGAGTAGGTGTCGGTGCCCGTGGAGTTCCCCGGGGTTGCCGTCAGGGTGCTGCCCGACACGGTCGGGTCGGGAGACGGTTGGCCGTCGAATGTGGCGGAGCCCGTCACCAGTGAGAATCCCGCCGGGACCGTGAGGACCTCGGAGAGGGCGGTGGGGCCGTTGGCCACCACCGTGGTGGCGGTCAGCGTCACTTCGCCACCACCGGTGGACGCCGCGGCGAGGCCGGGCGTGGCCAGGTTCACGTTCTGCCAGGGGAAGCTCGACTCGGGCACGAGGCCGGAGAGGAGGTCGCCGAGATAGAGGCCGTTGAAGGCGGACGGGTCGGACGAGGCCAACTGGTCGATCAGCTGCCCGATGGTCGTCCCGGTGTCGACCAACTCGGCGCTGAGGAGCTCCGCCAGGGTGGTGGAGTCGGTGGCGCCGTTGGTGAGCGCGCCCTCAATCTGCGCCACCGTCGTCGTCGGGTCGGAGCCCGACACGTCGGAGAGGACGGCCACCTTGAAGACCTGAGCGAAGGCCGAGTCGCTGCCGGCCAGGGTCACGAGGTCGGCCAGGGTCGTCTGGTCGGCGCCCGGGTCGCTCGAGTCCGAGCCGTCGACGTCGGCCAGCGTGGTGGCGTCCCAGGCGGCGTTCGGCTCGGTGATGCCGGCCTGCAACGTCTGCAGGTCGGCGCCGGGCAGGATCGCTCCGGCCTGCTGCGCCTCGGCCAGCGTCTCGCCCGGGGTGGAGCACACGGTGGGGAAGTCCGTGCAGTCGACGACGCTGTCCAGGTTCGACAGGGAGCTGAGCAGCAGGCCGCCCAGCGCGACCCCGTTCATCTTGACCCCGTTGATCTTGACGGTGCCGAGCGCCAGCTCATCGAGCGGGACGCCGTTCATCTTGATCCCACCCAGACCCGTCCCCTGGAGCGGGAGGTCGCCCAGCTCGAGCGTGCCGAGGTTGACGCCGTTCATCTTGAGGTCCTCGAGCGGGGTCTCGCCCAGGGGAACGCCGTTCATCTTGACCTCGTCGATGGGAGCCGTGCCCAATGCCAACGCGCCGATGTCGACCCCGTTGATCTTGACGGTGCCGAGGCCGGTGTCGTTGAGGTTGGTGCCCGAGAGCGAAAGCCCGGCAATCGGTGAACTGTCGACCGTCTTCGCTTGGAGGGGAATCGTGTCGAGCGGGATGGAGGCCAGAGGCACGCCGGCGATCCCGAGGGAGAGCACCGAGACGTTGGCCGCGTCGGCGAGATCGCTGTCACTCGTGATGCCGAAGTCGCTACAGGGCCAATGCACGCTGTTCAGGTCGCTGCACCAGTCGGTCAGCGTCTGGGTCGGATTCCCGATGTCGGCGCTGTTGAGCGGGACGTCGTCGATGGATGTTGTCGCACCCAGTGCGTAGGCCGCCACCGGGAGCGAGCCGAGCGACGACCCGCTGATGTCGACGTCGGACAGGGGGAGCGCGTTGAATCGGGCCGCCGGATTCGACATGTCGGGCGAGTCCGAGCCGGTGTCCGCGGTGAGCACGTCCTCGAGGCTGACCGACTGAAGAGGGAAGCCGGCGTACTTGGAGCCGGCCAGGATGCCCTGCCAATCGGTACACGTCGACCCCGCGCAACCGTCGGGGTACGTCACGCCGATGTTGGAGAGCAGGTCATTCGACAGGGACGTGGTGTCCTGGGCCTGTGAGCCGAGGGCGATCCCGCTCAGGTCGACCCCGTTCATCTTGACCCCGTTGATCTTGACCCCGTTGATCTTGACCCCGTTGATCTTGACCCCGTTGATCTTGACCCCGTTCATCTTCGTCGAGGCGACGGCGGCGTTCGGGCTGCCGCTCGCCGACGACCCCGTCGAGTCCTGCTCCGCCACCGTGGGCAGATTGCCGTTGTCGTCCAGCCCGATCGTGCCGATCCCGGCCGGCGTGCTCGGACTCCCTGCCGACGGGTTCGACGTCGCGGTGGCGCTCAGGGTCACGGAGGTGAGTGACGGTGGGGCAAACAATGTCGCCTTGTCGGAGGCAGTGGCCGGGTCGCCGTTGTCGGAGGAGACGGTGACCGAACTGTCCAGTGGCGTGTTCTCGGCGATGCCCGATCCGACGGAGGCCGGCAACGACACCGGGGGCGCAGTCGTACCCTCGGCAACGGGGCCGGCGTAGGTGCACGTCACGATCTGCCCGGCGGTGGAGCACGTCCACCCGGTCCCAGTCGCCGATCCGGGCGTCACGCCGGACGGTAGTGTCGCCGTCATTGTGATCGGGTCGCTCTCGTTGCCCCCGGTGGCCGTCACGCCTGCCTGCAGCGTGTAGTCCACGGATCCGCCGGCCGAAAGTTGACCGTTGTCGTTGTCGGTGATTGCCGCACTGAGCACGGGGACCTGCTGCAGGCTCGTGACCGAGACGTTCGAGACCTCGTGATAGTCCGTGGACCCGCCGGTCGACCCCACCCAGCCGAAGCCGAGCTGGTAGGGGATCCCCGCCGGATTGATCCAGCTTGCCGGGTACAGACCGCTCGGGATACCCCCGTTCGTGGTGCTGGGCAGCGGGCCGGAGTAGAACTCGGCCGATCCGGCGATGGGGACCCACGCCACCCCGTAGTCACCGGCGGGCACGCTGTCCGAAGTGAACTGCGAACCGCTCATCGTCATGGGCGCCGACGTGGTGTTGAGCACGACCTCGACCGGCACGATCGACCCGGACCGGCTCGAGCCCATCAGCTGCTGGGTCCCCCCAAGCTCGTGGGCGGAGCTGTCGAGGAGGCAATAGCCGCTGGTGCCGTTGCCGGGACCTCGCACGACCACCTGGCCGGGATTCGCCCCGGTGACCCACCCGGGATCGGTGCATCCGGAGCCGTCGAAGTCGGGGGCGGAGTAGTTGCCGTAGACGTCGAACCCGACGCCGAGATAGCCGTCGGCGAGTCCGTCGCTCCCGGTGAGCCCGGCCCCGGCCGAGTAGCCGAGGTCTCCCCCGGGCTGGCCGATCTGCGTCGGGCCGACGGGATCGCTCGGGTCCTCTGCGGCGATCACGAAACCGATCCCGTCGGCACCAGAACCGCCGAACTGGTAGGTGTCGAAGGTGGCGTCCAGGCCGTTGCTGGCCGGGACGCTGAGGCTGGTCAGCACCCCACCCTCTTGCTGGTTTGCGGTACCGGTCAGCTCGAGTACCCCGCTGCCGGCCCCGTCCCCACCCGAGGCGGAGCAGTCCGGTATCGGCGTCTGCGACGTGGCGGTGCCCGCGGTGAGGCACGCCGAGTTGGCCGAGCCCTCCGGCCCGGGAGGCCTCACCCACGAGCCAGGAGACGACACGTTGGTGTTCGTGAAGGTCTCGGCGATGACTGGCGTCCCCGTGGCACCCGCGGGCGCGCCCGACGACACCGCAGCCAACGTCCCCGCCAACGGGGTGAGGGCCAGCGTCCCGACCACCAACACGCGCCTCACACGAGTGCCGGCCAGCCGCCCCGCGCCGCGGCCCAGGAAGCCAGTAGACCGGTTCGCTCGTAGCGCTCCACCGCGGGTGCTCGCCATGTTGCCCCTTCCTTCGTGTTCCCCTGCGTGCAGGAACGGGGTAATGACAGCCGGACGCCACCCAGCCGGAGGTGTCATCCACCCCTTGTGTGCTGCTCTTTCTACATCGTTTCGCACCGATGTTGCACCTGCGTGACGCACGGGGGACCCCTCGCTCCGGGCATTCCATGCATCGGGGGTGTCGAGCCGGCCCCCGGACGATAGAAAGGGTTCCCGGTTTCCCCAGGTCAGGACCCACAGTGTGCTCCGGGCGATCGGCTGTGGCCCGCCCGCCCTTCCCACCCCATCGCGTCACGGCGGTGCAACGTCGCTGCCAACCGTGACGTGCATAGTGACTGCGCCAAATGCGTCGCCGGGCGTCGCATCTCCGAATCGGGAAGGAAGCGCGTGGTCTCCACCCTTGGGCGTCAAGCCACGGTCGACCGGCTGCAGATGGTCGACCAGTTCGCCGGCTGCACCAGGGAGCAGCTGGCGGACGTGGCGCGGCTCGCCGAGCGGGTCCAGGTCGGCGAGGGGGAGATCCTGACCCGGGAGGGACGGATCGGCCGGGAGTTCTTCCTCATCCTCTCCGGCACGGTCGGGGTCACCCAGAAAGGCCGCCGCGTGAACACCCTCGGTCCCGGTGACTTCTTCGGCGAACTGGCCGCGATGAACCCCGGACCCCGCAACGCGACGGTCACGGCTCTGTCCGACGTCGATGTGCTGATCATCGGGCCGCGTGAATTCGGGGCGATGGCCGGCATCCCGGGATTCCGCGACGCGTTGCTCAAGAGCATGGCCCGGAGGTTGCGCACCGCCGACGCCCGGCTCGAGGCCGCACTCGACGCTCGGGCACCCTCCGGCCGCCCGCATCGCTGCAACCCCGGCTGACCTCTGACGCCAGCGCCCTCTCCTTGTCTGTGCTGCGACCCGCACCGCGATCGCGTACGGTGAGCACCGTTCGCAACGGGCGTGCAGCCGGAGGGTAGGGATGAGCACAGAGACCGACCGTGGCGCGCCGGGCGAGCCCGGCGGACTGCAGGGAGTGCCCTGGTTCGCCGCCTGCACGGAGGAGCAGCTGAGCGAGGTGGCCCGGATCGCCGAGCGTCTCCACATTCAGGCCGGCGAGGTGATCCTGCGCGAGGGTCGCCTCGGTCGCGAGCTCTTCGTGATCCTGGAGGGCACGGCAACGGTGACCCGCGCCGGGCGCGTCGTCAACATCCGCTACGCCGGCGACTACTTCGGTGAGCTCGCAGCGATCGAGGCCGTGCCGCGCAGCGCGACGGTCACCGCCACGACCGATCTCGACGTCCTGGTCATCGGGCCCCGCGAGTTCGAGGCCATGATGGAGATCCCGGGCTTCCGCAACGCGCTGCTGACCGGCATGAGCCGCCGCATCCGCGAGGCCGACGACCGCCTCGCTTCCTATCAGGATCGTGAGGCCGAGTCCGAGACCCACCGGTGAACGGACGGCGGCACCGCCGCCTTCTGACGTCAGCCCGGCTCGGCCGCCATGCGCGCCGGGCGACGCAGCCCCATGCGGAGCGCCGACTCCTCGCCACTCCGGAGCAGCACTGCCACCCGCTCACCCTCGTCTCGGCCGCGCTGGCGCAGTGTCCGGGCCAGCTCCACCTCGGCGACCGCTTTGAAGGGCGCCGACCGCATGCGGTGCGCGAGGCGCACGGCTGCCTCGAGGTGGACCTCCGCCAGCGCCAGGTCGCCCGCCGCGGCGGCGAGGAGGCCGAGGTAGGTGTCGGCCGGACCGAGACACCCGACTGCGGCCGGGCGGACGACGATGGCGGTGCCCGCATAGGGCCGCATCTGCTCGTAGATGCGCAGCGCCTGATCCCCTGCCCGCGGGCCGATGGTCCCGGTGGTGGCGGCGGCCAGGGCCAGCGTGAGAGCCTCGCTCCGAGTGCCGACGGTCTCCCATCCGACTTCTGACAGCCAGTGCAGCCCGGCGAGCGCTTCTTCCACTTCGCCCGCCTCCGCATGGGCCAGGGCCAAACCGGCCTTCGTGCTCGGCGAGTCCTCCGGCGCATGTGCGACCGCCCGCCGCAAGATGCTCTCCTGGGAACCGAGCTCATCACGTTGCCACCAGGTCCAGATCATCAACGCCGCGTGGAAGCCGCTGGCAAGCTCGTTGTAGCCCTCTGCGATCTCGAGTGCCTGCTGCGCCAGCGACTCACCTCCCTCGAGGTCGCCGGCGATGAGGGCCATCATCGCCGCGATGTTCCGCACGTGCGAGGCGTCGAGAGGATGGATCGGACCTGTGGCGCGAGACCCGAAGCGCGCGATCTCCTCCATGACAGCATCGACGTCGCCCTGGGCCAGGAGCTCACGGACGCGCCACATGTGACCGTGCAGCGCCAGGAACTCGTCCCCGACATCGTCCGCGATCTCTCCGAGCTCCTTCCCGGTCGCCAGGCGCTCAGGGGCGGGCTCAATGCCCCACAACGCGTGCAGCCGGGCATTCAGTGCATACCCGAGGGCGCTACGGTCGCCGAGGCGCCGGGCCATCGCGACCGCCTCCGTGTTGAGCGCGAGTGAGTGCTCGAGCACTCCCGGGGCAGGCACGCTGGTGGTGTAGACGGGGACCAGCCCGAGCCGCGCCGTCACCATGGAACGGAGATGGGAGTCGACGTGGGGCAGCGTGGCGCGCGCCTCTTCCAGCAGGTCGATCTGCCTCTCGTCCGGTCCCCCGATCCCGAGGTCGCTGAGCGGTCCGACGCGCAGAGCGGCGGTGGCCAGGCGTTCGGCGTCACCCAGGGAGCGCGCGATCGACACCGCCGCCTCGAGGTTCTCGTTGGCGTGCACGATGTCCCCGACCTTCCCCTGCGCCTCGGCGAGCGCGACCAGCGAGTCGCAACGGAAGGCGTCGTCGTGCGAGCCGAATTGCTCGGCCACCTCGAGGCCGCGGGTGAGGTGGACCACGGCCTCCTCGAACGCGAGCAGGCGCAGCGCCCGCTCTCCTGCAGCCATGCAGTAGTGGATGGCCTTGTCGGCGTCCCCGAGTGCCGATCCCATGGAGTAGTGCAGGGCCAACTCGTTCAGGTAGGTGTCGAGGGCCTCCGCATGCGCCCGTTCGGTGGCCACGGCGATCTCGTGGTGATAGCGGACACGGCGCCCGCGCAGCAGCTCGCCGTAGATCGCGTCACGCACGAGGGCGTGGGTGAACGCATAGCGGTCCTGGACCTCCTCCCCGACGCGGCGGAGCAGGCGCGACTCCTCGGCGCGATCGAAGGCATCGAGCCGCTGGTCGGGCGTGAGCCCGGCCGCCTCGGCCACGATGCCCGCTTCGCACTGGTTGCCGGCCACGGCGGCCGCCTGCAGGAGGTAGATCACGTCCTCGGGCAGCCGGGACACGCGTCGGGCCACCAGCTCGCGGATGGCCTCGGTCGGGTTCAGATTCGGAGGCACTGGGGCATCGCCCTCGCCCCCGTGCTCGTCCCCTCCGTACCGCAGCTGCCGGAGCAGCTCGTCGAGGAAGAGCGGGTTGCCATCGGTCAGCTGGCACAGCTGCGGGACGACGTCCGAGGGGACTTCTGGCCAGCGCTCGGTCAGCTCCTCGACCGCACTGGGACTGAGGCCCTGCAGGTGCACCGTCTCGACGGGGTGCACCGATCGGATGTCCGCCAGCATGGATCGCAAGCGGTGGTCCTGGGGCACCTCGGTGTCGTTGTAGATCCCGATGAACCCGAACCGTGCATCGTCGATGCTCCGCAGGACGTGGCGCAGGAGCAGCAGTGTCGGCTGGTCGGCCCGATGAAGGTCGTCGACGACCAGCAGCGTGGCGCGGCGTTCCGACAGCTCGTTCAGCGTCGCCGTCACCGCCTCGAAGAACCGGTACCGCCCGCTCTCGGCGTCACCCGCCTCCTCCTCGAGCGGCGGCACGTACTCGCTCAAACGGATGACGAGGCGGGAGAGCTCGGTGAGCTGCCAATCCGGCATGCGCGAGATCCGATCGGCCGAGACGGATTGGAAGTACCGGCCGAGCGCCTCGGCAAAGGGCTGGAAGGGCGCCACCGGGTCCTCGTCACATCGGCCCCAGAGCACCAGCAAGCCGCGCGCGTCGAAGGAACGCGCCACCTCGGCGACGAGCCGCGTCTTGCCGATGCCGGGGTCACCGTCGACGAGGAGCAACCGCCCTTCACCGGCACGCACGGACGCCCACCAGTCGCGCAGCACGGCGGACTCCTGCGCGCGCCCGACGAAGGGGCTCTCGTTCGGTGCCGCGGGCACCCAGAACCTGTACCCCGGAGTCGGATCGAGCCCGGGGGCCGCTGGCTCGTCCTCACCCTCGGGGGGCACAGGGAAGTCGAGACCGGGCTCCTGGGTGAGAATGGCGTGTTCCATCCAGGTGACGTCATGCCCGGGGTCGATCCCGAGCTCGGCAACCAGGATCGACCGCAGGTCCTGGAAGACCCGCAGCGCCTCGGCCTGGCGGCCGCACCGGTACAGCGCCAGCATGCGCTGTGACCAGAGCCGCTCGCGCATCGGGTTGGCGCTGGTCAGGCTCTCGAGTTCGCCGATCAGTCCCTCGTGGTGCCCCAGCGTCAGCTCCGCATCGATCCTCGTCTCCGTCGCCGCGAGGAGCAGCTCTTCCAAGCGGCGGGCCTCGGCACGGGCGAAGGGCTCGTCCCTGACCTCGCTGTAGGCCTGGCCGCGCCAGAGGTCTTGAGCCTCCCTCAGCAGGCGCACGGCCTCGCGGGGCCGTCGACGGGACAGCTGGCGGCGGCCCTCCGCGACCAGGTGCTCGAACCGGTGGAGGTCGGTCACCTCGGCCGGTGCGTCCAGCACGTACCCCGGGGCGCGGGTCACGATCAGGTCGTCCGGCGCGCCGGCGTCGCGCAGGCGCTTGCGGACGCGCGAGATGGTCGAGCGCAACGCGATCTCTGCACCCTCCCCCTCGTGGTCGCCCCACAGCGAGTCCACCAGCCGGTCGACCGAGACGACCAGCCCGCGGTCGATCAGGAGGCGGGCGACGAGGGCCCGGGCCTTGACTCCCCCGATGTCGACGTCCCGGGCGTCGCACGTGACCTCCACCGGGCCTAGGACGCGGATCTCCAGCGAAGGTGCGGCGGGTTCCGCCGGACCGCCGTGACCCGCCGTCTCAGACATGCCGGCTCTCCCGCTCTTTCCCGTCGGCGTCCATCCGATGCACCGGGCGTGGCATCAGTCGGGGGAGCATCGCGATCATCTTGTGTGGCCCTGCCGCTACGGTGCGGCCTGGTCGGCCAGGTGATGGGGATGGTCCTTGCGGAACGCCCGCACCGTGTACCCGATCGCGAACGCCTCGCCCACGGCGCGCACCGAGGCGCTCCGGGGCAGGTTGAGAATGGGACCGAGCTCGCCGACATAGCTGCCCGGCTTCACTTGGGCCAGGACCTCCTCACCGCCGTCGGCCAGCTCCCGGTACACCTCGAGCACGCCTGACTCCACGTGGTAGATGAGCTCTCCCCGCTCACCCTGGCGGAACAGGATCTCCCCGTCCCCCAGGTGGACCTCCTCGGGCTGGCGGTCGGCGTCGGAGAAGTGCGGGGCCAGCTCGATCACGCGGTCCGCCAGTTGGCTCACCCGGTCGTCGTGCGTCGAGACGACGATGATGCGTCCGGGGCTGGCGAGGTCACGCATGAGGCGGAGGATGCCCTCGACCTGAATGTGGTCGAGGTGTGCCGTGGGTTCGTCGGCCAGGATCAGCGGTGGGTCGTGCACGAGCGCCCGCGCAATGGCCACCCGCTGCTGCTGCCCTCCGGAGAGCTGGGCGGGGCGGTGATGGCCGCGCTCGTCCAGCGCCACCAGCTCGAGCAGTTCGGCGGCCCGGGCCTTCGCCCGGGCCCGCGGCACGCCGGCCAACCGCATGGGCACCACGACGTTGCCCCGTGCGGTCAGGCTGGCGATCAGGTTGAAGGCTTGGAAGACGACACCGACCGTCTTGCGCCTGTACTCCGACAATGCCGGTCCGCGGAGCTCGTCGACCACGGTGGACCCGAATTGGATCCGGCCTTCCGTCGGTGTGAGCAGGCCGGCGAGACACGACAGCAGGGTCGTCTTGCCGCAGCCCGACGGGCCCAGGAGGACGACCAGCTCGCCGTCCTCGGCGGCGAAGCTCAACCCGTCGAGCGGCTTGATGACGTAGCCCCCCGAGTCGAAGGCCACGGTGAGGTCGTCGACGACCAGACGGTCGCTCATCCGAACGCCGTCGCCGGATCGGCGCCGGTGACCCGGCGTAGCGCCCCCACGCTCGCCACCACGCCCACCACCACCGCGATGAGCGGCAGGACCAGGCGGGCGGCGGGCGTGATGTCGACGGGCTGTGCGAAGAGCGACGACATCAAGCCCGCCAGGACCTCGGCCAGAACCGCGGCGAGCAGCGTGACCACCACCGCCTCGAGGACCAGGCTCATGAACAGCGCGCGCGACGAGGACCCCAGGGCCTTGAGCACCGCGAAATCACGCTTTCGCTCCAACGCCGCGACGTAGAGCATGGAGGCGACGATGGCCGCCGCCACGATCCACATGAGCGATCGAGTGTTGTTGATGGAGGACACCGCGCTCCCGAGCGCTCCGACGGTCTCGGACACGACGGTCGAGGGTGCCAGCACCACGAGCCCGGCGGGCGCGCTCGCCGGGGTGCCGTCCACCGCGACCCCCGTGATCAGCGGTCGGCCCCCGGTGACCGCCTGCTGCACCGCGGCCAGCGGCATGAAGACGATGGGGATCCCACCGTCCATGGTGCGCCCGTCGACGACTCCGACCACCTCGTACCCGCGGCCGCCCAGCTCGAGCTCGCTGCCGACCGGCGCCTTCACCCTGGAGTCGACGACCGCCTGGTCGGGTCCGGTGAAACCGTGGCCGACGGCCACCCGGGGGTCCCCGAGGCCGCCCGGCTGCACACCCATCAGGTTGACCGTCAAGGGGTTGGTGGTTCCCGAGACGGTCACGACCTGCTCCGGTGCGAACAGGACGGCGGACGCGCGCCGCACCCCCGGCTCGCGCGCCACCGCGCCTTCGGCGCTCTCCGGAAAGGCCGCGAACGCGGTGAACCGGCCGTGTGCGGAGGGCGACATCACCCAGGACGATGCGCCCACCCCGTCGATCGTCCCGGACACCTCCGCGTGGAACCCGTCGGTCAACCCGCTCAGGGCCAGCGCGAGCGCCAGCACGAGCCCGACGCCGACGATGGCGATCAGGAATTGCCGGGCCCTGAACCACAGGTCTGCAAACGTCACTGCCAGCACTGGTCCACCCCCCTAATCGCCAAGTGAAGAGAATTGGGCTATCGCCAAAATCGGGAGACTGGGGCGAGACTCTAATGTCGGCTCCACTCCCGCGTCCTGCCCAATGCGGACGGCGCGGCGTTCGTGCCTACGTCAGGCCCCCAGGGACGCCAGCCGCACGAAGAGCGACTGGAGGAGGAGCGCCTCGTTCGGGTTGCGCGGGAGGGCCTCCGCCGTCTCGGTGATCAGCCCGACCGCGGCGGCCGCACTCCGCACGTCCTCGTCGCCCACCCCGACGGTGCCGGAGGCCGCGGCGGCGACGACGTGCCCACGGTAGGTCCGAGCCAGGACGCCGAGACCGGCCCGGAGGGCGTCGGTGCGGAATCGGCGCTCCTCGCGCTGGTGCTGATCCGTTATGTCCTTGCGACCCGGCAGCCCGCGCTCGCCCATCTCCTTGGCCGCGGCGGTGAGCGTCTCGACCTCCCGCGCGTGGGCGGCCCGCAGGGGCTCCACCGCCCGGTCGGCCGAATCGAGCACGCGGCGCGTCAACCCGGCGGCCGTCATGCCCGAGGCGGTCAGCTCCTCCGGGACCGACGCCCACAGCTCGACCCGTGCCGCCACGTCCGGGTCCTCCACCGTGACCCGCGCCCGCTCGGGGTTGCCGCCGCTGCTGTCCGCCACGACGGCGGCCATGTCGGGCGGCACCCCCGTCGACGTGAGCCAGCGCACCATGACGTCGCGGGGCACGGGCGGGAACGGGATCTCGACGGACCGGCTGGCCACCGTCACCAGCTCGGGGATCACTTCGTCGGTCAGCAGGACGAAGACCGTGTCCCCCGGTGGCTCCTCCAGGGTCTTGAGGAGTGCGGGAGCACGCAACGCCGCCAGGTGCACGTCGAGGACGACGATCACCTGGCGCTTGGAGTGCAGCGGGCGCCGCTGCGCCAGCGCGACGACCTGGCGGACGTCCGCGATGGAGATCGACGCGCCGCTCCGCCGGATGACGTGGAGGTCGGGGTCCGTCCCCGCCAACGCCGCCACGCAGGTGGCACACCGGCCGCACCCGCCGTCGGGGCACAGGAGTGCGGCCGCGAAGCCGTAGGCCGCCGCCAGGCCGCCGTTCCCGGCGGGCCCGCGGAACAGGTAGGCGTGTACGGGGTTGACCGCCGCAGCCCGCAGGGCCGCCACGGCCTCCTCCTGCCCCACCACGCCGGCGAACAGCTCGGGGGCCGGACGCTCCTCGCTCACCGGCTCGGGGCCGGCGCGTCGCCGAACCGCTCGCGCACCGATGCCACGATATGCGCCGCCACCGTCTCGACGTCTGCGCCGCCGTCGACGACGAGCCAGCGGGCCGGGTCCTCGGCTGCCTGGGTGAGGAACCCCTGGCGGACCCGCGCTGCGAAGTCGGGGCCGAGCCGCTCCATGCGGTCTGCACCATCACGCCCTCCCGCCGCCAACCGGGCGGCCGCCACGTCCACGGTGACGTCGACGAGGACCGAGAGGTCCGCCACCAGTCCCGCCGCCGCCCACGCCACCAGCTCTCCCAGGCCGGCCGGATCGAGCCCGCGCCCGTAGCCCTGGTAGGCGATCGTCGACGCCGAGTAGCGGTCGGTGACCACCCAGTGTCCGCCTGCGAGCGCCGGCTCGATCACCAACGCGACGTGCTCGGCGCGGTCGGCCGCCATCAGCAGTGCCTCGGCCCGCGGGGACGGCGCTGGTGAGTCGGGCGCGAGAAGCAGCCGGCGCAGCAGCGCGCCGACCGCGGTCGCCCCGGGCTCGTGGGTCAACGTCGCCCCCAGCGCGTGGGCCAGCGCGCTTGCCTGGGTCGACTTGCCACAACCGTCGATGCCCTCGAGCGCGATCAGGCGGCCCCGGGGCGGCATGTCAGAACGGATCGGTCGGGGCGGCCTTCATCGCCCCCGTGGCCTTCTGGACGACGTTCGCGTTCTTGGCCGCCCCTGCGCTCGTCGCGGCCGCCTTCTTGGCGGCGCCCGCCTTCCTCGCCGCTCCCGTCTTCTTGGCCGCTCCCGTCTTCTTGGCCGTCGCCTTCTTCTTGGCCGGGGCGGCCTTCTTCGCCGCCTTCTTCTTGCGCGTCGACGGACCCGCGGCGCGGCGCTCGGCGAGCAGCTCGGAGGCCCGGTCCATGTCGATCGACTCGACGGCATCGCCCTTGCGGAGGCTGGCGTTGGTGGTGCCGTCGGTCACGTAGGGCCCGAAGCGCCCCTCCTTCACGACCACGGGCAGGTTCGTTGTCGGGTCGGTCCCGAGCTCGCGCAGCGGTGCGGCGGCGGTCCGGCCCCTCCGCTGCTTGGGCTGGGCGAACAGTGCCCGCGCCTCGTCGAGCGTCACGCTCAACAGCTGCTCCTCGCTCGCCAGGCTGCGCGTGTCGGACCCGCGCTTGAGATACGGGCCGAACCTCCCGTTGTGGGCGACGACCTCCTCCCCGGTGTCGGGGTCGGTCCCGACGCTCCGCGGGATGCGCAGGAGCTCGAGCGCCTGCTCCAAGGTGAGTGTCGCCGGCTCCATGGACGAGAACAGCGAGGCCGTGCGCGGCTTCTCGCCACCCTCGATCACCTCGCCCACTTGGACATAGGGACCGAAACGGCCCGCCTTGACCTGGACGTCGAGGCCGGTCTCGGGGTGGGCGCCGAGCACCCGGTCGTTGGACGGCGCGGCCAGGATCTCCTCGGCGCGGGCGATGGTCAGCTCGTCGGGCGCCGTGTCGTCGGGGATGGAGGCCCGGTCCTCGCCGCGCTGGAGGTATGGCCCGTAGCGCCCGACCCGGGCCACGATCTGCTGGCCGTCGCTCCCCTCGCCGAGCGGGATGGAGTTGATCTCGCGGGCGTCGATCTCGCTCAGGTGCGACGCCACCGTGGCCTTGAGCCCCTGCGTCTCGACGTCGTCCCCGTTCCCGCGCGCCGCGCCGGGCACCGCGCTCCCGAAATAGAAGCGGGTCAGCCAGGGCAGGACCTCTTCGCGTCCGGCGGCGATCTCGTCGAGGTCGTCCTCCATCGACGCGGTGAAGCCGTAGTCCACCAGGTCGCCGAAGTAGCGCTCGAGCAGGCCCACCACCGCGAAGGCGGTGAAGCTCGGCACCAGCGCCGTCCCTTTCTTCCACACGTACCCACGGTCGAGGATGGTGGCGATGACGCTGGCGTAGGTGCTGGGGCGCCCGACACCCAGCTCCTCCATCGCCTTGACGAGCGACGCCTCGGTGTAGCGGGCCGGCGGCTGGGTCGCGTGCGAGCCCGCGTCGAACGCGCTGCCGTCGACAACGTCGCCGACCGCCAGCGCCGGCAGCACGACCTCACGGTCGGCCAGCTCCGCCTCGGGATCGTCCTCGCCCTCGACGTAGGCGCGCAGGAACCCCGGGAACGCGATCACCCTCCCGGTGGCCGAGAACTCCGCCTCCTGGCCCGCGGCGGTCCCCTCTGGCACCTCGGCCGTCAGGCGGACCTGGGCCGACGTCCCGGTGGCGTCGTTCATCTGGGAGGCCACCGTGCGCTTCCATATCAGCTCGTACAGGCGGAGCTCGTCCCCCGACAGCCCGCGCGCCGCCTGGTCCGGCGTGCGGAAGGACTCCCCGGAGGGGCGGATGGCCTCGTGCGCCTCCTGCGCGTTCTTCACCTTGCGCTCGTAGCGCCGGGGGGAGTCGGGCACGTAGGCGTCGCCGTACATCTCGCGAGCCTGGGTGCGCGCCGCGGTCAGCGCCTCGTCCGAGAGGGTCGTCGAGTCCGTGCGCATGTAGGTGATGAAGCCCTGCTCGTACAGGCGCTGGGCCACCTGCATGGCGCGCTGGGCGCTGAAGCGGAGCTTGCGGCCCGCCTCCTGTTGCAGCGTCGAGGTCATGAACGGCGCCGCCGGGGAGCGCCGGAAGGGCTTCTCGGTGACCGCGCTGACGCTGAAGGGGCGGCCGGTCAGTGCGGCGGCGACCGAGGTCGCCTCCTCCTCGCCGAGGACCCGGGCGCCACCCTTGCCCGTCTGCACCCCGTGCTCGTCAAAGTCCTTGCCGGTGGCGACGGCGACGCCACCGAGGGCGACCAGCGTCGCCCCGAAGCCCGACGGCGCCCCGGCGTGGGTGAAGATGCCCTCGACCCCCCACCAGGTCGCCGAGCGGAACCGCATGCGGGCCCGCTCGCGCTCGACGACCATGCGGGTGGCCACGCTCTGGACCCGGCCCGCGGAGAGCCGCGGCATGACCTTGCGCCACAGCACCGGCGAGACCTCGTAGCCGTAGAGACGGTCGAGGATGCGGCGGGCCTCCTGGGCGTCCACCAGCCGGCGGTCGAGGTCGCGCCACTCGTCGACGGCGCGTGCGATCGCCGCGGGCGTGATCTCGTGGAACACCATGCGCTTCACCGGCACGGTGGGCGACAGCACTTCGGAGAGGTGCCACGCGATCGACTCGCCTTCGCGGTCCTCGTCGGTGGCGAGGTACAGCTCGTCGGCGCCCTTCAGGAGCTTCTTGAGGTTCGCCACCACCGACTTCTTCGGTGAGGAGACCACGTAGAGCGGCTTGAAGCCGTTGTCGACGTCCACGCCGAGACGCGCCCACGGCTCACCTTTGAACGCGGCCGGCACCTCGTCGGCCCCGCGCGGCAGGTCGCGGATGTGGCCGACCGAGGACTCGACGATGAAGTCGGGCCCGAGCATGCCGCCGATGGTGCGCGCCTTGGCGGGCGACTCGACGATGACGAGCGCCTTACCCACGGCGCGCCCCGCGGTGCCGCGGTCGGAGGTGGGAGAGGGTGGGCATGGTCACGTCAGACTGAGGGTCCGCTACCCCGCCTGTCAAGGGCGGGGGTCTCCGGCCACGACGCCGGTGCACGGACTCCTGTGGGGCTGACCAGGTCAATCAGCGGAAGCCACGGCGGCTTCGGCCCGGGTTGTTTCAGCCGCTTCGGCGTCCATCGGCTCGGGTGCACGCTTCGAGAAGGCCAGGGCAGCGAGAAGGATCACGAGCGAGACGCCGGCGATGGCGAGGCGGGCGCCGGTGTCGTGCCGGAGCGCGATCACGCCGGGCAGGATGAGGAGCGAGACCAGGTTCATCACCTTGATCATGGGGTTCAGTGCCGGGCCGGCCGTGTCCTTGAACGGGTCGCCCACGGTGTCGCCGATGACGGCGGCCTTGTGGGCCTCCGAGCCCTTGCCGCCTTCGTTCCCGTCCTCGATGTACTTCTTCGCGTTGTCCCACGCGCCACCCGAATTCGACAGCGTGTTGGCCAGGAGCTGCCCGGTGAGGATGGTGCCCGCCAGGAAAGCCCCCAGCGCGAAGTAGTTGATGCCGAAGCCGACGATGACCGGGGACAGGATGGCCAGCAGCGCCGGCGTGGCCAGCTCGCGTTGGGCGGCCGCGGTGCAGATATCGATGACACGGCCGTACTCGGGCTTCTCCGTGTAGTCCATGATGCCGGGATGCTCGCGGAACTGCCGTCGCACCTCGAGCACGACGGTGCCCGCCGACCGGCCCACGGCCCGGATGGCGAGCGACGAGAACAGGAAGCCGATGGAGCCGCCGACGAGGAGGCCGATGAACGTCTTCGGGTTGGACACGTTGATCTGCGTGAACGGTGACACCAGGAGTTCGTTGGCCACCAGGTGGAGGTTCAGTTGCGAGTTGATGGTCTCGATGAAGGAGGAGAACAGCGCCACGGAGGCGATGACGGCGGAGCCGATGGCGACGCCCTTGGTGATGGCCTTGGTCGTGTTGCCCACGGCATCGAGGCTCACCATGACCCGCTCGGCCTCGCCGGTGAACTCGCCGGACATCTCGGCGATGCCGGCTGCGTTGTCCGACACCGGCCCGAAGCTGTCCTCGGACACCACCATGCCGGCGGTGGCGAGCAGGCCGATCCCGATGAGGGCGATGAGGTAGAAGGTCAGCTCGATGTTGCCGTCGCCCAGCCCGATGGCCACGCCGATGGCGATGGCGATGGCGATGATGGCCCAGACCGACGACTCGAGCCCGATGGAGAATCCCGAGAGCACCGTGGTCGCCGGTCCCGTGCGCGCCGAGGCGGCGATCTCCTTGACGGGGCCGCGCTCGGTCGAGGTGAACTGCTCGGTGATCTGGCTGGCGACGAGAGAGAGGATGACGCCGGTCAGGACGGCCCAGAAGACCTTGAGGTCGTGCACGTAGTACTGGGCCACGAGGAAGGCCCCGATGACCGTCAGCAGTGCGGCGAGCCAGAAGCCGCGGTTGATGGGGGCGAGCGCGTTGCGGTCGCTCTTGCGGGCCCGCACCACCAGGACGCCGATGACCGAGGCGAAGATCCCGATGGCGGGGACGATGAGGGGGAAGAGCACGGCGGGGGTCGGGTTCTTGTGGATGGAGTCGAAGGCCGAGTAGCCGAGGATCAGTGACGAAATGATCGTGATCTCGTAGGACTCGAAGAGGTCGGCCGCCATGCCGGCGCAGTCGCCCACGTTGTCGCCCACGTTGTCGGCGATGGTGGCCGCGTTGCGCGGGTCATCCTCGGGGATGCCGGCCTCCACCTTGCCGACGAGGTCGGCGCCGACGTCGGCCGCCTTGGTGAAGATGCCGCCGCCGACACGCATGAAGAGGGCGAGGAGCGAGGCGCCGAAGGCGAAGCCGATGAGCACCGCCGTGGCCGAGTTCTGGAAGATGAGGACGATGGCGGTGGCGCCGGCCAGGCCGAGACCGACGCAGAGCATGCCGGTCACGGCCCCGGTGCGGAAGGCGACGCGGAGGGCCTCGGCCATGCCGCCGCCCTTGGAGGCCGCGGCGGCGGTGCGGACGTTGCCCCGCACCGCGATGCTCATGCCGATGAAGCCGGTCAGACCCGAGAAGGCGGCACCGAAGAGGAAGCAGATGACGCGGTAGAGACCGTCCTGCTGGAACGTCAGCGCGACGCCACCGTCGGGCTTCACCACCTTGGTCGCCGTGAAGAAGATCAGGATGGCCAGCGGGATGATGATCATGGCGATGGCCCGGAACTGCCGACGGAGGAAAGCCTGGGCCCCCTCCTGGACCGCCTGGGCGATCTCTCTCATCTTCACGGTGCCCTGGTCGAAGGAGAGCACGTTGCGGGCGAGCAACAGTCCGGCGGCGATGCCGATGATGCCGGCGGCCAGGCAGATGTAGAGCCAGGTCTTGTCCGCCCCGCTCAGGTGGAACGCCTGGTAGCCACCCTCGGTTGCGAGGAGATTGATCATTCCCGGTGTGCCCTTTCTGTTCCAGTCGTTCCTGCGGGGAGCGGCGGGCGCCCTCTTCCCTGTGGTGCGGCGGCGCTCAGCACCACGGTGGCCGATGTCATGGTCCCGGACCGAGGGCGCGCCGGGGAGGTCGCACCCGACGCCGGGCCGGGGGGCACGTTAGCGACTGGGGCCGGGGCGGGCAATTTGAGAGCCCCCGGTGCCCGGCCGCCGCCCTGGGGTCGCCTCAGGGCTCAGCCGGATCGCTCGGGGCACCCTGCACCAGTTCGAAGGAGGGGTTGAGCAAGGCGGGCCGGCGGCTCCAGGTGCCCACCATGCCCTCGGCCACCAGCCGGGCCCCCGGCTCTATCCCGGCGATCTTCGGCCGGCCCTGGAACACCAGCAGGAGCGCGCCCGTCCCGTCGCTCAGGACGCACTCGAGGTTCGAGGTCCCCGCCCGGGGTTGCACCCGGACCGACTTGACCCTCCCGGCCACGCGCACGCGCTGGCGCGGCGCCACCCGAGCGATCGGCGTCGTGGCCCCGGCGCGCTGGGCCAGGGTCTGGTCGGCCGCCAACACCGCAGTCGGTCGCCGCGGCCCGTCGCGCCGTCCCATCCGGTCGACGCCGGCGCGCCCCTCGGGATCGACGGGGGCGGCCCCGTCGGCACCGTCGCCGCCGGCCCGGCGTGCCCGCTGCACCGACCGGCCGTAGGAGCGGACCCGTTCGCCGAAACGGCCGCCCACGTCGAAGGGGACGATGGTCCCGCTGACGTGGGGCACCTGGCCGAGCACGGCGGCGATCTTGTCTGCGGTGCGGTCGTGCAGGAAGCGCTGCCAGATGCGGCGGTAGCCCCGGCGCGGGAGCAGCACGGTGCACTCGGTGTCGCCGTCGAGGGTCGCGTCGGCCACCAGCTCGATGGCGGCCCGGCCGAGTCGCCGGTCCGGGCACTCGATGATGTCGAGCGGCAGGCGGGCCAGGCCGAGTCGGCTCCACTCCTGCTCGAGCTCGCGGGCAGCCTTGGTGTCGATGTCGAAGTGCACGGCCCGCAGGTCGTCGGGCGCCAGGGTGCGCGCGTACTGCAGCGCACGCGCCGTGGCCACGTCGAGGCGGTCGACCAGGACGACGACGACGTGGCGGCGCAGCACCGGAGCCTCCGTCGCCTCCATCACGCCCGACTCGAGCATCTCGTCCTCCCGGGCGTACTGCGCGTGCATGCGGATCAGCCCGAAGTAGAGCAGCGGCCCGACGACGAAGATCAGCCACGCACCCTCCTTGAATTTCGCCACGGCGAAGATGAGGACGACGGTGAAGGCCAGGAAGGCCGAGAAGCCGTTCACGACGACGCTGCGCCGCCAGTGAGCCCCCCGCGCCGTGAAGTGGTGCTTCACCATGCCCGAGCCGGCCATGGTGAAGCCGGTGAACACGCCGATGGCGTAGAGCGCCACCAGCCCGTTGACCTGTGCCTTGTAGACGACGATCAGTGCCAGGGCGACGCCCGCCAGCACCAGGATCCCGTTGGAGAAGGCCAGGCGGTGGCCGCGGCGCGTCAACTGGTGGGGCAAGAACCGGTCGCCGGCCACGAAGTTGGCCAGGTACGGGAAGCCGTTGAAGCTCGTGTTGCCGCCGGTGTAGAGGATCAGCATGGTCGCCAGCTGCACGACGTAGAAGGCGAGGTGCCCGGCCGGGCTGGTGCCGAACACGGCCTTGGCTTCCTGGGACACCACGGTCGGGGAGCCGATGGCGTACGGGACGGCGTGCGTCCAACGGGCCAGCAGCGTCACGCCGAGGACGAGCGTGCCGAGCGTGGTGCTCATGATGACGAGGGTCTGGCGGGCGTGCTTGGCCTCGGGTCGGCGGAAACTGCTCACCCCGTTGGAGATGGCCTCGAGTCCCGTGAGCGACGACCCTCCGTTGGCGAACGAGCGCAGCAGGGAGATGAACGCCAGCCCCATCAACCAGCCGGATCCCGGGCTGCCGACCCTCCCGCCGTAGAGCTGGCTCGCAGGTGGGAGCGGGATGTAGTGCAGTGTGCCCAGCGCCTCCTTGACGAAGCCGAGGACGATGACCGACAGAAGCGACAGGATGAAGAAGTACGTGGGAATGGCGAAGTAGCTCCCCGCCTCGCGGATGCCACGCAGGTTGCCGAAGAGGAGGAGCAACACGACGGCGACGGTGATGGCGACCGTGTCGGTGGTGTTGGCCAGGCTGGGCACCGCGCTCGTCAGTGCGGCCGTGCCGGCCGACGCCTGCACCGCGACGGTGACCGTGTAGTCGATGAGGAGGGCGACGGCCGCGATCTGCGCGACCTTCGGCCCGAAATTGTCACGAGCCACGACATAGGAGCCGCCGGCCTTCGTGTAGAGCTGTATCACCTCGAGGTACGAGAGGGTCACGAAGAAGAGGACGCCGAGGATGGCCAGGGTGATCGGCACGACGAGGGTGAAGGCGGCCAGACCGACGTAGGGGACGAGCTGGGTCAGCATCTCCTCGGTGCCGTAGGCCGACGACGAGATGCAGTCGGGGGCCAGCACGCCGAGGGCGATGGGCCGGCTCAGGCGCTCCGTGGCCAACTGCTCGGTGACCAGTGGCGGCCCCAGCAGCTTGTTCTTCAGCCGGTAGCGCCGGGTCTCGGGAATGTCCTCGCCTGCGATGCCGGGCAGGGGGCCCGGCGGGCGGGGCGCGGTGGTGGGGGTCGCCACGGCCACACAGTAGAAGCAATCCCGTCCCGTCCATGGCTGTTTTTGCAAGACCCGGCGGTGCGTGTTGCACTGTGGCGTGCACGTGATCGTCGTCGGGTGTGGCCGCGTGGGGTCCGGCCTTGCCCTCTCGCTCAGCGCAGAGGGACATTCCGTCGCCGTCCTCGACAGGTCGTCCCGGGCCTTCCGGCGCCTCAAGAGCTGGGACGGGCCCTGCATCGTGGGTTCGGGGTTCGACCGCGACGACCTGGAGAAGGCGGGTGCACTCCACGCCGATGCGCTGGCCGCGGTGACCAGCGGCGACAACACCAACATCCTCACGGTGCGCATCGCGCGCGAGAACTACAAGATCCCCAATGTCGTGGCTCGGATCTACGACCCTCGGCGGGCGGAGATCTACCAGCGCCTCGGGATCCCCACCGTGGCCACCGTCACGTGGACCATCGACCAGGTCCGCCGTCGCCTGCTGCCCGACGAGGACGTCGGCGACTGGTCCGACGCGACGGGGCGCCTCACCCTGATAGAACGCTCGCTCCCCGAGTCCTGGGCGGGCAGGCGGTTGTGCGACCTGGAGGAGCCGGGGCGGCTGAGCCTCGTCGCCGTCACCCGCGCCGGCATCCCGCGCCTCGATGCGCGCGAGCTCGTCGGCCAGGAGGGCGACGTGCTGCACCTGGCCGCGCTCGATGACGCGCTCGAAGAGCTCGACGACGCGCTGGCCCGTGCCCAGGGCACCAGCGAGCATCGCGACTCGTGAAGGTGGCCATCGCCGGCGCGGGGAGCGTCGGCACCGCGATCGCGTCGGACCTCCACGCCAACGGGCATGAGGTGTTGGTCTTCGAACAGGACCCCGAGCTGGTCGAGCGGCTGCGACCCACGCTGGACGTCACGTGGGTGGCGGCAGACGCGTGCGAGGTGTCGTCGCTCGACGCAGCCGGACTCGCCACGGTCGACGTGGTCGTCGCCGCCACCGGTGACGACGAGGACAACCTCGTGATCTCGCTCCTGGCCAAGCAGGAGTTCGCCGTCCCGCGCGTCGTGGCACGCGTCAACCACCCCAAGAACCAGTGGCTCTTCAACGAGTCCTGGGGGGTGGACGTGTCGGTCTCCACGCCCCAGCTCCTCACCGCGCTGGTGGAGGAGGCGGTCTCGGTCGGGGCGCTCGTCCGTCTGCTGCAGTTCCAGGGGGGCCTCGCCCACCTCGTCGAGATCACGCTGGCCGAGGACTCACCGGCAAACGACACGGCGATCGCGGACCTCGACTTCCCGCGTGACGCCGTCGTCGTCGCCGTCGTCAGAGCGGATCGCCTGATCGTCCCCCGCGGCGACACGACGCTGCAGTCCGGCGACGAGGTGCTCGTCCTCGTCGCCGCCGAGGCCGAGGACGCGGTGCATGCGCTGCTCATCGCGGACCAGCAGGCCTGAGCCGCAACCCACCCGCAACCCCCGCGACAGTGCAGGTCACACACACCGAACGTTCGCGGCCTGGTCCGCGAACTGTCACCGTCGCTAAAGGCGGGGGGCCGGACGCCCGTACCATTAGAGATATGGAGGCGGCCTTCTTCGACCTGGACAAGACGGTCATCGACCGTGCGTCCATCGCGGCGTTCGGGCGACCGTTCCTCAAGGGCGGTCTCATCAACCGCCGCCTGGTGGCGCGGGCCGCCATGTCGCAGCTGATCTACCTCTACTTCGGCGCCGACGAGGAGCGACTGGTCCGGGTGCGCGAATCCATGCTGGCGGTGACGAAGGGCTGGGATCGCGCCCAGGTGCGTCAGATCGTGCGCGAGACGATGCTCCAGACGATGGAGCCGATCATGTACGCCGAGGCGCTCGAGCTGATGGAGCTCCACCGCGCGGCCGGGCACCGCGTCTACCTCGTGTCCGCCTCGCCCGAGGAGATCGTGCTGCCCCTGGCGGACCTCCTCGGAGTCGACGGGGCCATCTGTTCGCGAGGCGAGGTCGACGAGCAGGGCTGCTACACGGGCCGCATGGCCTTCTACGCCTACGGCGAGTCCAAGGCGACCGCCATGCGCGAGCTGGCCGAGCGCACGGGACTCGACCTGTCGTCGAGCAGCGCCTACTCGGACTCGGCCACCGATCTCCCGATGCTCGAGGCGGTGGGCCGGCCGGTGGCGGTCAACCCCGATCGTGCGCTCGCGAAGGTGGCGCGGGAGCGGGGCTGGGAGGTGCGCAACTTCACCAAGCCGGTCCGCCTGCGCGACCGGGTCGGGCGGACGACGCCGGTGGTGACGACCAGCCTCGCTGTGGCCGGCGCGGCGCTCATCCTGTGGCGGCGCGGCGTGCGCAGCCGCCACGCGCACGGCAGGCCGGCGGTCGCCTGAGACGAGCTCACCCCCGAGCTCGTCGCCCTGGCTGTGGTGCGGGCGACCTAGCTGTTCTGCAGACGACGGGCGGCGATGACGCCGAGGGCGACCAGGATGGCGAGAATGAGCAGCTTCTTCATGAGCGCAGAGCCTAGGCGGCGCTAGACGGTCAACAAATCACGCGCCCCGGTGTCCGAGGACGGGTGGCGCAGCTTGGACATCGCCCGGGCCTCGATCTGGCGGATGCGCTCCCGGGTCAGGTTGAAGTGCTCGCCGACCTCCTCGAGCGTCCGGGGCTCGCCCCGGTCCAGCCCGAAGCGCAGGCGCAGGATCTCACGCTCGCGCTCGTCGAGCGGCGAGAGCAGGCGGCCGATCTCGTCGGGCAGCAACGACACCGCGGCCACCTCGAAGGGGGACTCGGCCGAACGGTCCTCGACGACGTCGCCCAACTCGGCGTCCCCGTCCTCTCGCAGCGGCTCGGACAGCGACAGCGGCTCGGCCCGGAACCGCAGGGCCTCGACCAGCTTGTCCTCGGGCATCTCGACCTCGACGCCGAGCTCGGCCAGCGTCGCGGGCCGGCCCAGCTTCAGCTCGAGGCGCGCCTGGGCCTTTTGCACCCGGGCCAGCGTGTCACCGGCGTGTACGGGCAGCCGGATGGTGCGCCCCGTGTTGGCGATGCCCCGGGTGATGGCCTGGCGGATCCACCAGGTGGCGTACGTCGAGAACTTGAACCCCTTGCGCCAGTCGAACTTCTCGACGGCGTGCATGAGGCCGAGGTTCCCCTCCTGGATCAGGTCCAACAGGGGCAGGCCCGATGCCTGGTATTTCTTGGCGATGGAGACGACCAGCCTGAGGTTCGACTGCACGAACGTCTGCTGGGCCTGCTCGCCCTCCATCACGGCCCGCCGGAGCTCGCGCTTCTTGGCGGTCGTGATCCCCTTGGTCGCCTTGGCGACCTCGGCCTCGGCGTCGCGCCCGGCCTCGATGGCCTGGGCGAGGCGTACCTCGTCGTCCTTGGTCAGCAGCGGGTACTGACCGATGTCCGTCAGGTAGAGCCGGACGAGATCCTCGTCGTCGCGCTCGATTCGTTCCTTCGCCAAGATGGTCGCCTAACCTTCCGTCCCGTGGCCTCGGCAGGGGGACCTGGCGGGGCTGTCGCGCTCGTCGATGGCAGCTAGCGCCCGTTCCTGGCGCGTGTGGGCTGCGGAGACAGTGTAATGGCGCTGTCAAGATGGCCGTACAGCAGGGAAAACGCTCGTGCTCTCAAACGCCCGTTCAATTCCGGCCCGGAGCTCCCCGGACCGTTGGGGCCCTTCTGCGACGGCTTCCAGGATGGCCCGGCCGCCCCGGATCTCCGCAACCGACTCCCGGCGTGCCTCCACCAGGACCTCCATGACCGGACCCTCGCTCACCGGCGAGGCAGTCCGCAGATGCGCCCCGTAGACCCTCTCGAGGAGCGGGAGCACCGCCCCGACCAGGGCCTCGGCACGCGATCCGCCGTCGCGCTCCGACGCCAGGGTCCCGAGCGCCCCCGCCAGGGGCCCGGCCGGGGCCGCGACCAGGCCGGCGGCGTCCACGCCGGCGCGGACGGGCAACCGCTCGGCCCAGCGCACGGCCAGTGCCCCGTGCCGCCTGGAGGCGGCGGCCCAGAAGACCCTCAGCTCGGCCTCGGGCCCGCCCGTGGGGCCGGGCCCGGCCGCCCATCCACCCGTCACCTCGAAGATCTGCTGCTCCAGCCAGCAGTAGTGGCCTACCAGCCCCGCGAGCTCGTCGATGGCCCGCCAGCCGACGGGGGCAACCCCGGGCGTGGCGTCACCCACCCCCCGACTCCTCGAGCGCCGAGGAGCGGTAGCGATTGGTGATCGGCATCCGGCGGTCCTTGCCGAAGGCCTTGGTGGTGATGCGCACGCCCGGTGGCATCTGGCGCCGCTTGTACTCGGCACCGTCGACCAGCCGGACCACCCGGTCGACCACGGCAGGGTCGAAGCCCTCCGCCACCAGGTCCGCTGCCGTGAGGTCACGCTCGACATAGCCCTGGAGCACCGGGTCGAGCTCCTCGTAGGGGGGGAGCGACTGGTCGTCGCGCTGGTCCGGCCGGAGCTCGGCCGAGGGGGGCTTGTCGAGGACGCTGTCGGGGATCGGACCGGGCAGGCCCTCGAGCACCGCCTGGGTGTTGCGGTGGCGGCACAGGTCGTACACCAGCGTCTTGGGCACGTCCTTGATCACGGCGAACCCGCCCGCCGAGTCGCCGTAGAGCGTGGAGTAGCCGGTGGCCATCTCGCTCTTGTTCCCCGTCGTCAGCACGATCCACCCCTTGGCGTTGGAGACCGCCATCAGCAGGACGCCGCGCAGACGCGACTGCAGGTTCTCGTCGGTGAGCCCGGACGGCTCTCGCCCGAGCACCGGGGCGAGCATGGCGGCGAACGCGACGTGTGCCTCCTCGATCGGCACCACCTTGAGATCGATCCCCAGACGCTCGGCCAGGACGCCGGCGTCGTGGCGCGACCCCTCGCTCGAATAGCGCGACGGCATGGAGAGGCCGTGCACCCGGTCGGCCCCGATGGCATCGACCGCGACGGCCGCGACCAGGGAGGAGTCGATCCCCCCCGAGAGGCCGATGACCGCCTCCGAGAACCCGTTCTTGCGCAGGTAGTCCCGGGTGCCCAGGGCCAGTGCGGCGTAGACCTCGGCGTGGTCGCCCAACGCGGGCCGCAGTGGAGTCGGCGCCAGCGCCGGCCGTTCGCCCCGCCGCGGCTCGCTCACCGCGATCCTGGGCAGCAGCTCGGTGACGGCGTGGGGCCGGTGGCCTCCGATGGGGAGGTCCACCACCACGAGGTCGGTGGCGAACTGCGCGCCGGAGGCCACCAGCGTGCCGTCGGCCCCGACGATGAGGGAATCGCCGTCGAAGACCAGCTCGTCCTGCCCGCCCACCTGGTTCACGTACGCGATGGCACACCCCGCCTCGGCCACCCGGCCCCGCAGCATGGAGAGGCGCTCCGCCCGCCGGCCGCGGTTGTACGGCGAGGCGTTGAGGTTCACGACGACGTCCGCCCCGGCCCGGCCGGCGTGCGCCACGGGGCCGTCGTCGAACCAGACGTCCTCGCAGATGGACACGCCGACCCAGGCGCCGGCGACGCCGAAGAGGGCGGGCGGCTCGTGGCTGGGGATGAACCAGCGCTGCTCGTCGAACACGCCGTAGTTGGGGAGGCAGCGCTTGCGGTACACGCCCGCCACGCGGCCACCGGCGCAGACCGCCGCCGCGTTGGCCAATCCCTCTCCTCCGGGGGCGGCACCGACGAACCCGACGACGACGGCGCACTGCCCCGTGGCGGCGGCCACCTTCTCGAGCGCGGCCACGTTGTCGGCCACGAACCCGGGCTTAAGGAGCAGGTCCTCGGGCGGGTACCCCGGGATCGCCAGCTCCGGCACCACGCAGATGTCGGCGCCGGCCGCCTCGGCGGCGGCCAGCGCCCCGAGGATCTGCTCCACGTTGCCGGACAGGTCGCCGACGACGGTGTTGAGCTGCGCGGCGGCCAGGCGCAGGTGCGGCATCGCCCCAGATTACCGGTGGTCCCGGCCGACCCGATGGGGCCCTTGTGCGGAGACCCCCGCAGGAGCGGGGTATGCGGGCATGCGAAGCTGTTGCGGTGCAAAGCCAACGGGACTACGTGCTCCGGACCGTGGAGGAGCGGGGCATCCGCTTCGTCCAATTGTGGTTCACCGACGTGCTCGGGACCCCCAAGGGGTTCAACATCACCTCGGCGGAGCTGGAGAATGCGCTCGACGAGGGGATGACCTTCGACGGCTCGGCCATCGACGGGTTCAGCCGGGTCCAGGAGGCCGACGTGCTGGCCCGCCCCGACCCAAAGACGTTCCAGCTGCTGCCCTGGCACCAGGACGACGCACAGGTGGCCCGGGTCTTCTGCGACATCGCCAACCTCGACGGCACCCCTTTCGAGGGGGACCCCCGGCACGCGCTGCGGCGCACGCTCGAGCGCGCGCGGGCGGCCGGCTACACCTTCTTCGCCTCGCCCGAGGTGGAGTTCTTCTACTTCGCCGACGCCAACCCGTCGCGGGGCCCGATCACCCTCGACTCGGGCTCGTACTTCGACCTCTCGGTGGCGGACCTCACCAGCAACCTGCGCCGCCGGTCGGTGCTCATGCTCGAGGAGATGGGCATCCCGGTCGAGCACACCCAGCACGAAGACGCGCGCAGCCAACACGAGATCGACCTGCGCTACACCGATGCGCTCACCATGGCCGACACCGTGATGACCACGCGGATGGTGATCAAGGAGATGGCGCGCCAGGAGGGGGTGTTCGCCTCCTTCATGCCCAAGCCGCTCGGCGGCGTGCAGGGCTCGGGCATGCACACCCACATTTCGTTGTGGGAGGGCGAGCGCAATGCGTTCGTCGACGAGAACGACCGCTACGGGCTCTCCGAGGTGGCGCGCCGGTTCATCGCCGGGCTGCTGCACCACGCCCGTGAGATCACCGCCGTCACCAACCAGTGGGTGAACTCCTACAAGCGGCTCATCGGCGGCTACGAGGCGCCCGTCCACGTCAGCTGGGCGCGCAACAACCGGTCGGCGCTGGTACGCGTGCCCGTCGTCAAGATGGGCAAGGCCGAGTCCACGCGCCTGGAGTACCGGGCACCGGACAGCGCGTGCAATCCCTACCTCGCCTTCGCCGTGATCCTCGCCGCCGGGCTGCGCGGCATCGCCGAGGACTACCCGCTCCCACCCGAGGCGGACGACAACCTGTTCAGCCTGACGCCGAAGGAGCTGGCCAAGAAGGGGATCGAGCCACTTCCCTCGAGCCTCCACGACGCCGTCAACGAGATGGAGGGCTCCGAGCTGCTGGCCGACACACTGGGCGACCACGTCTTCGAGTGGTTCATCCGCAACAAGCGGGAGGAGTGGGACGACTATCAGGTCCAGGTGACGCAGTTCGAGCTTGACCGTTACCTGCCCCTGCTCTGACCCGGACCGAGATGGACCCCCTCCTCTGCTTCCCCGCCGACCTGCCCGCCGAGATCACGCTCGCGCTGCAGAACGCAGGGCTCGGCCATCACGGCGTCACCGGACCCGAGGAGATGGCCGCAGCAGGTTCCGACGGCCGCACCGTGGGGTACTCGGGCGCGCTCGTGGTGGCGGGTGACGACATGAACGCCGCCGTCGCGTTCTGCCGGCACCTGCGCCTGCGGGAGGTGCCCGTGTCGCCGCTCCTCCTGGCCATCGGGCCGGACCAGGTGGGCGAGCTGTTGCTGCGCGACGACCTCTACGACGACTTCTGCGTCCTCCCGGCCCGGCCCGAAGAGCTCGTGGCGCGCCTCCAACACCTCTTCTGGCGCACCGGGCAGAGCCTGCGGCCCGACATCATCGAGTACGGGCCGCTGCTGCTCAACCTCGAGACCTACCAGGCGGCGGTCGCCGGCCGCGTCCTCGACCTGACCTACATGGAATACGAGCTGCTCCGCTTCCTCGCCGGCCACCCGGCCAAGGTCTTCACGCGCGAGACGCTGCTCAGCCGGGTGTGGGGCTACGAGTACTACGGCGGCGCGCGGACGGTCGACGTGCACATCCGGCGGCTGCGGGCCAAGCTCGGCGAGGAGCATGCGCACCTGATCCAGACGGTGCGCTCGGTGGGCTACCGCTTCGGGCAGGTGGCCTGGCACCCCGGTGTGGCCCAGCGCAACGGCGGTCAGGCCCCGGTCGCCGCACCCACTGCGCCTGCCGCGCCCGCTGCTCAGACGAGCGGCGCGTAGGCCCAGGCCTCGACCTCGGCCCGGGCTCCCAGCGGCAGCGCCGCCACCGCCACGGCCGAGCGGGCGGGCCTCTCGTCGGTGAAGAACTCCACCCACACCTCGTTCACCGCGGCGAACTCGCCCATGTCGACCAGGAAGAGCGTGGTCTTGACCACGTCGGGCAGCGTGGCCCCCTCGATGGCGAGCACCTCGGCCAGGTTCTGGAGCGCCTGGCGCAGCTCGGCGACGGTGCCGCCGGGGACGAGTCCCGCCGCGCCCGAGTCGTCGGTCCCCAGGCCGATCTG
>Ga0181526_10000734_pt1 | contig 33406 bp, 26 predicted proteins | sample PEATcosm2014_Bin_35_FD_119750 | JGI IMG/M metagenome (GOLD analysis project Ga0181526, IMG submission 119750) | Peatland microbial communities from MTU Mesocosm Facility, Houghton, MI, USA - PEATcosm2014_Bin06_30_metaG | ecosystem: Environmental > Terrestrial > Soil > Wetlands > Peat | place...
ACATCCGGACGCTCCATTTGGTCCAGAAATTGCCGGGCGTAGGTGGAAAGCGTTTCTACGTAGCGCCTCTGGCCCTCGGCGTAGATGGTGTCGAACGCCAGCGAGCTTTTGCCGGAGCCGGACAAACCGGTGACCACCGTGAGCGTATTGCGCGGGATGCGCACGTGGATGTCCCGCAGGTTATGCTGGCGTGCTCCCCTGACCGAAATGTGTGTGATCGACATGATTCAGGCTACGACCGCCGTGCAGACGCTCCGAAAGCGAGTTCGGCCGGGAGAGGGATGCCTGCCTGGACTGCCGCAAAGCCACAGGCGCGCGTACGAGAGAAAGAGCCGTTCTGGGACGGCAAAGTCAATACGGGATTTCCAAACTTTGGTTTCCTGCCGAAGAGAAGCTGTTTTACCGGACTGCAACCCACTGGAGGTATTCTATTTGCCAATAGAAACAAGGGTCAACGCGACGACTTTTCTGCGAGAATCGCATGGATTGACTGTCTCGAACTCGCGGCGGCTCTTGCCGATAGAGTATTGCAAGACGTGTCTTTATTATTCAGCAGTAGACCAGCGGGATTTATGACGGACTCATTGAGTGTCTTGATGTCGATTTGTGCGGCTGTGGGCTCTATGGCGTTTGGTGTGTTGGCGGCGTATGCGATCTTCCGTATCGCATTTGGGCTGATGAAGCCCCAGGATAGTGGTGTTCCTGTGAAGACGCGGCCCGAAACAGCCGGGATCCTCTAGCCTCCTCCATTTTCCTTTCCCGCAGACCATCGCAGGGAAAACTCCCTCGAAGCTCGACTTGTCTCGGAGCGCTCAGCCGGTGCTTCACGGATGGCGTGCGCACAGTCGCATCCACATCCCCTCATCGCGATGTCTGGCGACTTTGTCCTCGCGCAGATCCGAACCCGCCGCGACGGACTATGGATTAGGCGGCGGGTTGGACTGTGGTTGACCCTGCGGCGGCTGCCCTGGCTGCTGAGGATTACCGGCCGCTCCCGGCATGGCGGGACTGAATCCCGGCCGCATGGGTTGTTGCACCTGCGCAGGTGGCTGTGGCTGAGGCTGGGGCGGAGGATCGTACTGGACCTCGGGCACTGCGTCGTCATCGTTCTCTTCGGACGCCGCTCGAGCGCCGCCCTGGGGCGTCTTACTGGTGTTCCGTGTGGAGAGAATGATCTGGCGGGGAAGGCCCTGACCCCCATCGCCGACCATCATGACGTTGTAGCCGGTGCCCTGTAGAAGCTGCGCGAGCACATCGCGGGCGGGAGCGGGACCAAAGCTGCCGAAGATTCGTTCGTCTTTGCTGATGCCGTCTACCGAAGCGCCGGTGGCCGACGCGACATCGGTCAGGATCTGCTGCAGGCTGGAGTTTGCTGCGTCGATGCTGAGCTCCTGCTGGTTCCACGAGATCGCAGCAGGCTTGGGCTGAGCGTTGATGGGCCAGTCGGGCTGTTGCGGCTGCGGGGCCGCTGCAGCAAGCTGTGCGGGCGCCGGCTTCTGAGCACGTTCCTGTCCGGCTGCAGCCGGTTGTGCTTGCGGTGCCGTTGCTGCAGGTTGCGTCTGCGCGGCGAGAAGCGTCGGCGCCAGAGCGATCGCAAACAGGATCCCAGCCATAAACAGGCTGCGCGCGAGGCGAAGCTGGGGATCGCAGAGACGGTGCCGGTTCGAGTCGTGCATGGGGGGATGACTCCCGCGGGCCGATGCGTTCGCTGGCTGGCTGCCCTACGTACTAGACTAGCAGTGGCCTGCAGACGCTCGCAAAAGATTCCGGGCCAAGAGGAAACCCTACGACATGCGCCTCTGCTTAAGAGGATGGATCGCGGCGGCTTTGCTGGCCGCGCCGATGACGAGTCTGGCCGTAACCTGTACAACTCAGGCAGCATTGCAGACCCCGGATCGGGCGGTGCTGACGGCCGTGGGCCAACGCTTGGGCGATGCGATCGTGCAGCAGAACTATGCGACACTCCAGGCGCAACTGCTGCCGGCCATCTCCTCGCAGTGGGATGGGATGCGCGGCGAGATCGAGTTGGGCGCGCCCCTGTTGAAGGGCGGCCAGGCGCAGTTGCAGAGTATCTATCTGCTGGACGCGTCGGCGCAGACCGAAACCACAGACGATCAGTTCTTCTGCTCGAATGCAAGTGGCTCGCTGACTGTGACCATCACCATGCATGCGTTGCCGCCCGGCAAGTATGCGGTGATTCTCGCGCAGGCAGCGGGTGCGCCTCTGGGCGGCCAGATCGGGCTGATTGTCGTGTGGGATCCGACTTCGTCACCTGCGGCATGGAAACTGGGTGGCGTGTCGGTGCGGCAGGGAAGCATCGATGGGCACGATGGCGTGTGGTACTGGACGCGAGCAAGAGCTGAAGCGGGAACCGGTCAGCCGTGGAGCGCGTGGTATAGCTACGATCTGGCCCGGTACTTGCTGTTGCCGGTCGATTTTTTGTCGTCGCCAAATCTGGAGAAGCTGGGCCGCGAGCAATCGGAGATCAAGGATCCACCGGGTGGTTTCCCCATCTCCCTGAGCGATGGGCCGCGGACGTGGAAGATCGACGGCGTGCGGATCGATACGACGTTGCGCCAGGACGATCTGAGCGTGACCTATGACTCGCTGGGCATCACCGATCCGGCGGCGGCGCGCACTGAGGCGACCGCCGTATTGAGCGCAATGCTGAAAGCGCACCCGGAGCTGAAGGCGAGCTTTCACGGGATGTGGGCGGTGGCATCGAAGGACGGCAAGCTGACGCCGGTGATGGAACTGCCGATGGGGCAGATACCTTGAAAGCAGTTCACAGTTCTTAGTTTACAGTTCGCAGGATTCAAGGCCGAGGGAACAAAGAATGGACAAGTTGATCGATTTGCGTTCCGACACGGTGACGCGTCCAACAGCTGAGATGCGTGCCGCGATGGCTGCGGCCGAAGTGGGCGACGACGTCTACGGTGAAGACCCGACCGTGAATCTGCTGGAAAAGCGTGCGGCTGAGACCTTTGGACGCGAGGCGGCGCTGTTTGTTCCCACGGGAACGATGGGCAATCAGATCGGGATTCGGCTGCACACCGAGCCCGGCCAGGAAGTGATCTGCGAGTCGCGGTCGCACATTTTGGACTGGGAGATGGCGACGATCGCCGTGTTCTCCGGATGCGTGATTCGCGCCGTGCCCACCGAGAGCGGGACGCTGACGTGGAAAGATATCGAGCCTGTGATCTATGGACGCAGCTCATTTCGCGCGTCGACTGGGCTGATCGAGATTGAGAACACGGCGAACTTAGCGGGTGGCAGGTGCACGCGTGTCGATGTGTTGAACGAGATTTGGGCCGAAGCGAAGGAGCGGAAGATCCCCATCCATCTCGATGGCGCGCGCATTTTTAATGCGGCGACCGCGCTGGGTGTGGATGTGAAGACGCTGACGCGCGGGTTCGACACCATCATGTTCTGCTTGTCGAAGGGACTCGGCGCGCCGGTGGGATCGATGCTGGTGGGCTCGGCGGAGCTGATGGAGCGTGCGCGGATCTATCGCAAGGCGCTCGGCGGAGGCATGCGGCAGGCGGGCGTGCTGGCCGCGGCTGGTTTGATTGCGCTTGAAAAAATGCCGGAGCGCCTGCATGAGGATCATGCCAACGCGAAGTTCCTAGCCGAGGCGCTCGCGCACATCGAGGGAGTCATCGTCGATCCAGACACGGTCGAGACGAACATCGTGATCTTCAGGCTGGCCGAGAGCATCGGCGCGCAGGACCTCGTGGCTCGCTTGAAGGCGCGCGGCGTGCTCGCGGGCACCGTAGGCCCCGACGGAATTCGTCTTGTGACGCACTACGACGTGAGCCGAGCAGACTGCATTGCGGCTTCCGACGTGTTGACCGAGGAGATCGAAGCCCTGACCCCAGTTCGAAAGTGACCCTGGTGTCAAAAGAAGTACGCCAGAGGCGGGGAGAACGCAACTTTTGCCCGGATTTCCGGTTCAAACTTTCAAGAAGCCGGAGAGTCCCTAAAGGGGTCCGGCACGAATCCCTTGTAAGGAGTTCGCATCGTGAAGAAGATCGCACTTGCTGCTTTGCTTGCGTTTTCACTGCTTCCCGCGGCCTCGAATGCCCAGGTGTATGTGCGCATTGGCCCACCCGCCCCGATCGTGGAGCACTACGGTCCGCCGCCGCATCCGGGCTACGTGTGGGTTGCCGGCTATCATCGCTGGGATGGCGCCCGCTATGTCTGGGTCCCGGGCTACTATGCGGCGCCGCCGCGTCCCCATGCGGTCTGGGTGGCGCATCACTGGGTCCATCGCCACGGCGGATGGGTCCTGGTGGAAGGGCACTGGCGGTACTAGAAGTTCAGTCAGGAAGAGCGGAGCAGCGATGCTCCGCTTTTCTTGCGCGAAGCGGCCGCCCACTCCTTCTTGCGCGGTCGATCGCCGCCAACGATTTGCAGAAAGTATTCGTCGTTTAGTTCACCATGGAATTGAGAGTGACGCATCGCCCTAACTAGGCAATAACCGTCGCGCGAAAAGACACTCCGCCCTTGCAGAGAATTTGGCATGGATGTGCTGGAGGTCGAAACGGAAGATGCAGCTGGCGTGCGCTACTCGAGCATCTTGCGATACACAACGAATCCGCTGTTCTCGGCGACCTTGTCATAGAGCAGCCTGGCCGTCGCGTTGGTCTCGTGGGTGTGCCAATAGACGCGGCCTGAGCCTGCAATCTGCGCGCGTCGATAGACCTCTTCAATCAGTGCACGTCCGACACCTTTGCCGCGTGCGGCTTCCAGCGTGAACAGATCCTGCAGATAGCAATTCGTGGTGAGCGAAATCGTGCTGCGATGAAAGATATAGTGCACAAGTCCGAGGAGTTGTCCGGCGTGATCCGCGACGAGCGCGTGAACGGGCTCGTACGCATCGAAGAACCGCGCCCAAGTTTGCTGAGTAACTTCCTCTGGAAGCGCGGTCTCGTCCTTGCGCCCGTAGAAGGCGTTGTAGCCGTCCCAGAGCGGCTTCCATTGATCGAAGTCATTGGGAAAAATGGGGCGAATGAGGAAGTCGGGTTTCATGGATGTCCCCGGAACAGGCCGACGCAGCCGGAAAAGCAACCGCAGGTTCCTCGACTCGCTCCGCTCGCTCAGAATGACAGTGCTCAGAATGGATCAGCTGATTTCGATTACGTCGCTGCTGGCGGCTGCAGCGGCGTTGGCGCGCTCCATCAGCTTCTCGGCGACAGAGAAGAATTCAGCGGCCTGCGGGCTTTTCGGTCCAGCGAGCGTGACGGGCAGTCCACGATCGCCGCCTTCGCGAATGGCGGGGACGAGTTCGATCGATCCGAGGAACGGAACGTTGAACTGTTTCGCTGTGCGCTCGGCGCCTCCCTTGGAGAAGATGTCGATCTCGTGATGGCAATGCGGGCAGGTGAAGTGGCTCATGTTCTCCACGATGCCGAGGACTTCGACATTGACCTGGCCGAACATCTCGAGGGCCTTGCGCGCGTCCTGTAGGGCGACGTCGCTCGGCGTCGAGACAACGACTGCGCCGGTGAGCGGAACTGTCTGGACAAGTGAAATAACCACATCGCCGGTGCCTGGAGGCAGATCGATGATGAGGTAGTCGAGTTCGCCCCAGTCCACCTGCTGCAGAAACTGGCGAATGATCTGGTGCAGCATCGGACCGCGCATCACCATGGGCTTGTCCCCGGGTGAGATGTAGCCGATGGAGATGGTCTTGATGCCGTGGGTGAGGTTGGGCTGGATCTGGTTGTTCGCGCCGATCATCGGCTGCTGCGTCGAGCCCATCATAGTGGGCACATTGGGGCCGTAGATATCGGCGTCGATGAGGCCGACGCGCTTGCCGAGCTTGGAGAGTGCGATGGCGAGGTTCACAGCGACGGTGGTCTTGCCGACTCCGCCTTTGCCGGAACCAACAGCGACTATCTTGGAGACGCCGGGCAAGGCCACCGGCGTGGGCATGGCATGTGAATGAGCCATAGAGCGGGAAGTACTCCTTCTAAACGAACCAGTCTCTTCAATCTTACAGGAGCTCGGAATCGAGTCTGTGGTCCGCCAAGAGCTCAGTTCTCGCGTCGGCGCCAACGACGTCGGCGAGGATCGCGTGGATGAAGCGCACGCCATCGGTGAGCGAGGCCGGGCCGGGTTGAAGGATGGTGGTTGAGGGAACTTCGTAGATGTGATTGTTGCGCACAGCAGTGATCGCGGACCAGCCGGAACGGGAGCGGATGACGTCGGGTTTCACCTGCATGCCACACCACGAGGCGAGGATGACTTCAGGATCGCGTTTGATGACTGCGGCCGGATCGACGACACGATCGTGCGCTTTGCCGCAGTTGCGCAGTTCGGGAAAGGCGAGCTCGCCGCCGGCGATTTCGATCAGCTCCTCGACCCATCCGATGCCGCTGATGAGGGGATCGCACCACTCCTCAAAGTAGATGCGCGGACAGTGAGGGAACTTGGCCGCTGCACCTGCGATCTGGTCCAGGCCGCGCTGCAGCGATTCGATCAGAGCCGCGCCTGCTGCCGGTTTGCCGACGATGCGCGCGAGTACACCGATCATTTCGTAAATCTCGGCGATGGTGCGCTGGTTGAAGTTCAGCACGGTCGCGCCGCGCAGGATGAGGCTGCGCGTGATCTCGGCCTGCACATCGGAGAAGGTAAGGACGAGATCGGGCTTGAGGTCGAGGATGGCGTCGATGTTGGCGTCGCGGAAGGCAGCGACGCGTGGTTTGCTGCGTACTCCGGGCGGACGCCTGGCATAGCCGGAGACGCCAACGATGCGATCCTCTTCGCCGAGGAGATAGAGGGTTTCGACGGTCTCCTCGGTGAGGCAGACGATGCGGCGCGGGAAGTCGGAATGGCCTATGGATATTGAAGGATCGAGCATCGGGCTAGCCGGCGCTGTTGGCTTGTGCCGCGATGGCAGCTTTGGCCTGTTTGCGGCGAGCGGCTTCGGCCTCGCGATACTCGCGACGGCGCAAGGCATCGTTGTAGCGGCGGATTTCGGTGGGTGTTTCGGGTTGCAAACCCGGCACTTTTTGGCGATTGCCCTGCTTGTCAATGGCGACAAACACAAGATAGGCACTGGCGACGTGGAGCAGCGAGCCGGTCTGCGGGTGTTCGACCCACACCTTGACGCCGACTTCGACCGAAGTGTTGAACGCGCGATTGACGCTCGACTTGAGAATGAGCAGATCGCCGACGTGCACGGGCTGGATAAAGTCGATATGATCCATCGCGGCAGTCACAACGTGCGTGCGTGAGTGGCGATAGGCGGCCATGGCGCCGGTCAGATCAATGAAGTGCATGAGACGGCCACCGAGGAGGTTGCCGAGGGTGTTGGCGTCGTTGGGCAGAATGATTTCAGTCATTTCCGACTGTGTGCTGGCGACGTTGCGGACGATGGACGTCGGGTCGATGGAACTCATGCGTGCCTGGTTCCTTTCATTCACCGTCGCTTGACCGAATCTTCGCTACAATAGGTGGGCGGAGCCGGTCCGACGGAGCACCTTTCCAGTTTCGGCAATCCGCGTTAATTAAGCAAACGTCTCAGGGAAACTCGAAACAAAATGAGCAGCACAGACAAGATTGCCGGATTGCGCGAGATTCTTGCGCTTGATGCGAAGAACAGCTTTGCTCGTTACGGCATTGCAATGGAGCTGGCCGGCCGCGGCGATGCGGACGAGGCGCTGAAGGAGTTTGACGCACTGCTCGCCAACGATCCCGACTATACGGCCGCCTACTTCATGTCGGCACAGACGCTGGCCAATGCGGGACGGACAAAGGAAGCGATCGAGCGGCTAAAGGGTGGCATCAGCTGCGCGGCGCGCACGGGTAATCGCCACGCCCTGAGCGAGATGCAAGGGATGCTTGATGAGTTGGATCGATAGTTCGTCTTGTGGATGTCCCTGATTCTGGCACTTCTTGACTGAGTGGCTTCGGTCTTCTCTGTGTGCATCCAATTCAGCGCACAAACGTTTATACTATTGGACATGCCGAAATACTCGATCGTTGTTCCCTTTCACAACGAAGAGGAAAACGTAACCGTTCTCTATGCCCGCCTGAAACAGGTGATGGAGCAGGTGGGACCTCCGTTTGAGCTGGTTCTGGTGGACGATGGCTCGAGCGACCGCACCTACAAATTGCTTGAAGAGATTGCCGCGGTGGACAGCCGTGTGCTGGTGGTGAAGCTGCGCCGCAATTTCGGACAGACTTCGGCGCTGGCTGCCGGCTTCGATCATGCGTCGGGCGATTTCATTCTGGCGATGGACGGCGATCTGCAGCATGACCCGAACGAGATTCCCAATTTCGTTGAGAAGCTGGAAGAGGGCTACGACGTTGTCTCAGGGTGGCGCAAGGAGCGCATCGACAACTTCGTAATGCGGCGGATTCCTTCGCGCTGCGCGAACTGGCTGATGGCAAAGCTGTCGGGCGTGGATATTCACGACTTCGGCACGACGTTCAAAGCCTATCGGCGCGAAGTGATCACCAACATTCCTCTCTATGGCGAGATGCATCGGTTTATTCCGGCGCTGGCGAGCTGGTATGGCGCATCGATCTGCGAGATTCCGATTCGTAACGTGCAGCGCGAGCGCGGCAAAAGCCACTATGGGATCGGGCGCACGTTCCGCGTGTTCTTCGATCTGCTCACAATTCGATTCCTCCTGAAGTACATGAGCCGGCCGCTGCACTTCTTCGGACTGTTCGGTTCGCTGGGCATTCTGGCTGGAAGCTTCATCTCGGCATTGCTGCTGGGGATGAAGATCTGGAATCCGCACCTGAATGTGATGGATCAGCATGGGCCGCTGTTTGTGATTGCGGGTGTGCTCATTCTGGCTGGCATTCAGCTGCTGGCGCTGGGGCTGCTTGGTGAGCTGCAGGTGCGTCACTACTACGCGACGCAACAGCGCGTTCCTTATGCAATCGATCGGTTGGTGCGGCTGCGTTCACCCGAAGAACCGAGCATGTTGAGCGACAGGGAATAGAAGACAGGGACTGAGGGACTCGGGGCTAAACGGCCAAGCGGGGCCTCGCTGGAGAACTCCAGTGGGGCCCGCGGTGTTTTTGGGGTGTAAGCGCGGAGTGATGCGGTCTGCGATGAGCGAGTGTGATTAATGCTTGCGGCGGCGCTGCCAAAAGATGCATCCTTGCCTGTGATGAAAGCCATACAGATTCAAGAGACAGGTGGGCCCGAGGTTCTGCGGGCTGTGGAGCTCGATATTCCGGAACCAGGACCGGGGCAGGTCTTGATTCGCGTCGAGGCCGTAGGCGTGAACTTCGTCGAGATATATTTTCGCAAGGGAACCTACAAGACGACGTTGCCGTTCACGCCAGGCAGTGAGGCTGCGGGCACCGTGGAGAAGCTGGGCCACGGAGTCACGGGCTTTGAAGAAGGTGACCTGGTTGCTTCGGTGAGCGTCATGGGCAGCTATGCGGAGTATGCGCTGGTACCGGCGGAGAAGCTCGTCAAGGTCCCGTCGCGCTTGAGCCCGGAGAAGGCTGCGGCTGCGATGCTGCAGGGGATCACGGCGCACTATCTGGCATACTCGACCTTCGAATTGAAGGCTGGAGATACGGCGCTGGTGCACGCAGGCGCGGGCGGCGTTGGGTTACTGTTGACGCAGATCGCGACGCGGCTGGGTGCGAAGGTAATAACGACGGTTTCCACGAAGGAGAAGGCGGAGTTGTCGCGCGAGGCCGGCGCGAAGGACGTGATTCTCTACATCGAGCAAGACTTTGAGTCCGAGGTCAAGCGGATCACGAATGGCAAGGGCGTCGATGTGGTGTACGACTCGGTGGGCAAAACGACGTTCGAGAAGAGTCTGAACTGCCTGCGGCCACGCGGGCTGCTGGCGCTGTTTGGTGCGTCAAGCGGGCCGGTTCCGCCGTTCGATCTGATTCAGTTGAGCAGCAAGGGTTCGTTGTTTTTGACTAGGCCGTCGATGTGGCATTACATCGCCACACGCGCGGAGTTGGATTGGCGCGCGGGAAAGATTCTGGATTGGGCGGCCACCGGCGAGTTGAAGCTGCGCATGGAGCATCTGTATCCCCTGGCCGAAGCGGCACAGGCGCAGACCGATCTCGAAGCGCGGATGACGACGGGGAAGATTTTACTGGAGCCTTAGCGGCAGGGAACAAGGGACCAAGGGCGAGCGATGGAGCGGATTGTGGTAGCGCCGCAGGACCGCATGTTTGTGCTGACGGGCGCGGGCATCAGTGCCGAAAGCGGGTTGCCCACGTTTCGTGCGGAAGATGGATTATGGGCGGGCTATCGCGTCGAAGATGTATGCACACCCGATGCGTGGCGGCGCGATCCTGCAGGTGTGTGGGCGTTCTATTCAGGGCGACGTGAGTCGGGATGGAAGGCCCAGCCGAATCCCGCGCATACTGCTTTGGCCGAGTTCGAAGCGGAGTTAGACGACCGGTTCTTTTTGTGTACGCAGAATGTGGACGATCTACACGAACGCGCGGGATCGAAGCGACTGCTGCACATGCACGGGGAGCTGGCAAAGTCGCGCTGCGAACGCGAGTGCGGCAGGGCGCCAATTGGGGATCGGGCGGTCTATAGGAACCTGGCTGAAGTTGGTCACTGTGCGTGCGGCGGACGGCTGCGGCCGCACATCGTGTTCTTTGGCGAGATTCCGTTGGAGATGGATCGGATCGAACGCGAGATCGCGAAGGCTTCGATGATGGTGGTGATCGGCACGTCGGGCAGCGTGTATCCTGCGGCCAACTTTGTGCAGTGGGGGCGGCAGAACGGGGCGAGAACCGTGTACATCGGACCGGAGCGGCCGCTGAATGCGCAGGCCTTCAACGATGTGGTCTTGGGGAAGGCCGGGGAAGTGTTGCCGGGGTTGTTTCGCGTGGAGCAGGAAGCGAAGTCGGCAAGTTAGCCGTTTGGCAGGGCTGTGCACGGATTGAGGTCTGAGTTTTCCCAGATCTCACCACCCCACGGACGGAGACCTGTCCGCGGGGACCCCGACGAAAAAGAGAGACCTGAGCAACTCAGCGTCGCAGATTGATGCTTCGCAGAAAGAGTTTGATCGCGAGGCAGGCGTCAGCTCATCTTCGCTTTCGCGTACTGGCCGCTGACGGAATCCCAGTTAACAACTTTGTAGAACGCTGCGATGTATTCGGGGCGGCGGTTCTGGTACTTGAGGTAGTAGGCGTGCTCCCAGACGTCGATGCCAAGGATCGGCGTGTGTCCGAGCGTGAGCGGGCTGTCCTGATTGGGTGTGGTTTCGATGGCGAGCTTCCCGCCCGAGAGAACCAGCCAGGCCCAACCGCTGCCGAAGACGCTCCCTGCAGCCTTGGAGAACTTCTCCTGGAATGCGGAGTAGCTGCCGAAGGTGGCGTCGATGTCCTTGGCGAGTTCCGCTTTGGGCACGTCGCCGCCGGACTTGGAGAGTGTGTTCCACCACAAGGAGTGATTGGCATGGCCTCCGCCCTGGTTGCGGACCGCGGTACGAATGTCGTCGGGAACAGCGTTCAGATTGGAGACCAGTTCCTCGACGGACTTGGAGGCGAGGTCCGGATGGTTGGCGACGGCGGCGTTCAGGTTGTTGACGTAGGCCTGATGGTGCTTGTCGTGATGCAGGTGCATGGTGGCGACGTCGATGTGAGGCTCGAGCGCGTCGTAGTCGTAGGGAAGCGGCGGCAGCTTGAAAGGGTCGCTGGGGGGCGCGGGAGCGACAGGGGCAGCGGGAGCTTGTGCGAGCGCGGCGGAATCGAATACAGCGATTCCGGCAGTGAGGCCAAGGGCCTTGAGCAATGAGCGGCGATTGATCATGTGTTTCTCTCCGTGGGTTGCGGGTGAAACGGAAGGTTGAGAATCCGATGCTGAGAGATGTGAACGACAGCATCGGGATTCCCGAAATTCGATCGCAGATTCCCAGGCTTCAGAAGTTGAAGCGGTAGCGCATTTCGGCCGAGAACATGCGCGGATCATTGTAGTGGAATCCGCCGATGGTGATCGAGTTGTCGAGCACTACACGGTGGTTAGTGACATTGAGGATGTTTGCTGCAAACTTCCAGCTTTCTCCAAAGTTGTGGCCGGCGGAGACATCGAAGGTGGTGTGAACAGGCAGATTGGGGCCTTGATACGGACCTTCGCCGGAGCCGGCGAGCCCGTTGGTGAAGCCGGAGCCGTAGTAGGCATTCGACGCGAACCAGGTGCGCAGAGGAAGGTTCGCGGTGAAGCCGGCATTCAGCGTGTGGCGCTGATCGTGATCGACGGGAAAGTAGTCAGGGCCGAGGGCGCAGGCGGGATCGGTCGGATCGCTGCAGGTGAAGCCGCCGATAATGTCGCCGCGCTGCTCGGCGATCTGATTCGAGTAAGCAAGGTGGAACTGGCCGAAATGGGCAAGCTCCGGTGAGCGAAGTGTCATCTCCCAAGCGCGCACCAGCGCGCCGTCAACAGCGATGGGAAAGTACATATTGGATTCGCCGAGATTCGAGTGATCGAGGAAGTTGTTGACGCGGTTCTTGAACGTGTCCACGTCGAGCATCCAGCCCATCCACGGAATCTGAATGCCGAACTGATGCTCTTCGTCGCGCTCGGAGGGAAGTGCTGTGAAGGCGTTTTCGCCTCCGCTGAGGTTGCTGGCATAGTTGAGCACGGACGAAGAGACGGTTTCGATGGGGGCGGGTTGGAAGAAATGGCCGTAGAAGCCGCGGAGGACCCAGTGCAAACGGGGGATCTCGACGGTGGCACCGATGCGGGGATAGATCGCTGTTTCGTTGAGACCGGCGTCATAGACGGAGAAGCGTTCGCCGCCGAGAAGAGTGATGTAGCGGCCGAGGCGCAGATGATCGGCGAGGTAGAACTCGAAGAGCGCCGCGCTCGCGGTGGAATGGGTATTGGGTTCCGAAGGCGCGGAGCCGTCATTGATGAGGACGCCGAAGAGATCGTGTTCAGTCTGGTAGAAGGTGTAGATACCAGCGGAGAAGCTGTTCGGACCGATTGCGTCGTGGGCATCGGCCTGGCCACCAATGTAGTTGGAGCTTTGATGCCACTTGGTGGCGACAGGAAGGTCGGTTGAGGGCGAATCGTAGTTGGCCTGGTTGAAGTGGTAGAAGGGCGCGACAGAAAAGAGCGCGTTGGGCGAGAGGGTGTGCACCCAGTTGGCGATCAGAAAGGCGTCGCGCTCCTTCTGTCCGTCGCGCAAGCCGTAGGAGCAGTAGTAGTCGGAGGCGCACTCGTAGTCGTTCGGGTCCGGATCGTAGGGAATCTGGAAGAAGTCCTGACGGTATTGGGCGTCGAGGCGGATCTGATCTTGGGCGGTTTGATTGCGAATGAGCGAAACAAAGCCGCTGCCGGAGTTGGTGCTGTCGTGAAAGATCTGGGAGACGGGCGTGGCTAGCCCATAGTTGGATCGGGCGCCGGTGAGGCTGGTGTACCACGCTGTTTTGGCGGAGTGATCGCCGAGCGAGAGTTGGGCTTCGCCGGAGTAAAGATTGCCGCCGTAGAGAAGTAACTCGCTTTCGCGATCGCGCTCGAAGCCGTTACGGGGGAGCACGTTGAAGACCCCGTAGGTGCGATCGCCAATGTCGGAGGCGTAACTGCCGCGCTGGGTCTCGAGCGAGTCGATGTCCTTGGGGTCAATCTGCGGGCCGACGTTGGAGGCGATCTTGGTGTTGGGGATGGAGACGCCGTCGATGAGCCACGAGGTCTGATGGCCGCCGCGCATGTGAAGCATGTCGTGGGTCATGTAGGCGCCGGGCACATAGTCGGTGATCATCTCCATGCCGTTAGTGCGAGAGGCTCCGGGAGTTTCGTCAATGTCATGGCGGGTGATGAGGGTGGTGGGAGTGACGGTGTCGGCGGAGGAGACGCTGGCGGTTGTGGCTTCGACCAGGACCGATTCTGTTGCGCCTTTGAGGGCGAGGGGGATGTGCAGGACAGGGTTGGTGCCAGAGGCGATTGTGATGAATTGCGCATTAGTTGCGAAGCCCTTGGAGGAGACTTCGAGCCGGTAGACGCCGATGGGGGTCTGGGGCAGGTCGAACGTACCGTCGGCGCCCGACGTCGCTTCAACAGTCAAGGCAGAATCGGCCGCGTGCAGGGCCACGTGCGCGCCGGCGATGGGGCGATGCTGCGGATCGTGGACGATGCCGTGGAGGTTAGCGAAGACGGTCGCTTGCGCAGATGTGACGAATAGAGATAAGAGCAAAAGAAGAATGAAAAAACGGCGAAGCATCAACAGACCCCCAGAAGGTGCGTCAGGTGGTATATAGGCATCAATAGGGGGGCGCCGGGTTGTTTGCGCAACCGTGATGCACATGCGCAGAAGGGAAGCCCGACTCCGTTCAACAGCTGCGCGACTACGAGCAAGGAGAGCTTAGGTCAGTCGTTGATCGTGCGCGCGAAGATGCCTGGCAGGGGAGCTCAGCTGAAGCGGCGGGAAGGGGGTCCGCGAACGGCGAGATTGCAGATCGGGCGATTCGCGGGAGCGAGAAGGCGCTCGCTGGGCCGATACCTGGCAACGAGAAGATTGCTTGCATGCGCATGCGCGGCGGCGAGAGCGTGCGTGCACGAGGATGGCGCCAGTGTGCCCTGAGGATAGAGCGGGCAATGCGCGGGAGTCGTAAAGACACGCATGCCGCTGGCGAGAATGGCGTGAGCCATGGCGGCTTCGCTCATGGCGCAGTGGTGTGCGCCGTGGCGGCGGCAGCAGGCAGGGAGACGCGCGTCGTCGGTTTCTCCGAAAAGGGCCGTAAGCGGGCCAATGGCGAAGAAGAGGGTGAGGAAGATGGAGAGGGCGCGCCTCATCTGCACCGATGGTACACGAGATTTCATTCGTCCGAGAAGGGGGACTTTGCGGTCAGGTATCATCGATTGATAGCAAACAAGAAGGAACCGATGGGATCGCAGAAGTCTTCATCTGTAGCAGAGAAGGTTGAATTTGCGCCGGAATTGCCTGCGCGGCGGCGGCTGCGGATCGCACTTTTTGGTTTTGGAACGGTGGGCAGCTCGGTGGCTCGCATTCTGATGGAGTCGAAGCCCGAGGGGCTGGAGCTGACGCATGTTTTCAACCGGAGTGTTGCTCGGAAGAAGGTGGACTGGGCTCCGGCGAATCTGGTCTGGACCGAGGACGCCGATGCAGCGCTCAACTCGGATGTGGACGTGATCGTGGAGCTCGCCGGCGGATTGGAGCCGGCGGGAACGTGGGTGCGGAAGGCTCTTGAGCGCGGCAAGAGCGTGGTGACTGCGAACAAGAAACTGATCGCGTATCACGGCGTGGAGTTGGAGCGGCTGGCGGCTGCGAAGGGCGGTCACCTGAAGTACGGTGCAGCGGTGGCTGGAGGCATTCCCGTGATTCCAGGGCTGGAGCAGGGACTGGCCGGGGATCGCATTGAGCGCATGGAAGGCATTCTGAATGGGACCTGTAATTTCATCCTGAGCCGAATGGAGACGGGCGCGGAGTATGCGACGGTGCTGGCGACGGCGCAGGCGAAAGGGTATGCGGAGGCCGATCCGACGGAGGATGTAGGCGGGTTCGATGCGCGTGCGAAGCTTGCGATTCTAATGCGTCTGGCGCTGCGAGTCGTTGTGGACCCGGAGGAGATTGTGCCGCAGGCGATCACTGCGGTGACGGCGGTCGACTTCAGCTATGCGAAGGATCTGGGATGCACGATTAGGCAGGTGGCGCGGGCCGAGGAGAAGAACGGCGGCGTGGCGGCGACGGTGGGACCGATGCTCGTCGATTTGCGTTCGCCGCTGGCCTGGTCGCGTAATACGGAGAACATGGTGATTCTCACCGGGCGCTATGGTGGGGATGTAGTGTTCTCGGGGCACGGTGCGGGTGGGCATCCGACGGCCGTGGCTGTGGTAAGCGATCTGGTTGCGCTTGTATATGGATCTCGCCGGGTAGAGATCCCTTCTGTTCCTGCGAAGATTGGGGCAGAATTTGAAGTGCCGCATTACATTCGCTTCCTGGTGGTTGACCGGCCGGGCATTGTTGCGGAGATCACCGGTGCGCTTGCCAAGGAGCGGATTAACATCCGTGCGATCGTGCAGAAGGCGGGGTATCCGTCGCACGCGCTGCCATTTGTGGTGACCGTGGAACCGTGCAAGTCTTCGTGTCTCAAACGGGCACTAGCGACGATCGGCAAGATGGAATGCCTGCTGGAACAGCCGCTGAATTTGCAGATGCTTGAATAAGGCAGGGACCGAGAAAGCAAGGGAACGAGCGACCAGGCGATGCGAAGCTATCTGGGGGTCAAAGAGTGATCGATACCGTCTATCGATGTGAGATTTGCGGGCTGGAGAGCGACAAGCCACGCGGATGGATTGTGATCCACTGCAGCGATCTGCAATTGAACGTCTTCAAGTGGACCAAGGAAGCGGCGGACGCGAAGGGTGCGCGCCACTACTGCGGCGAGGGGCACGCGCAGGTCTACATCGGCCGCTGGTTTGAGTCCTACTGCAAGTGAAAAAGCAGGGAACAGAAAAGCCGGAAGCACCCTGAGAGCTTCCCGGTATCGGAGTTGCAGGATTTAGACTTTGCGGGCCGGCCCAGTAGATTCGCGAACCACGAGCTCGGGCGCCATCACAATGTCCGACGGATACTCCTTTTCCCGGTCGGCGATGCGGTCGAGCAGAATCTGAGCGCCGCGCTTTCCCATCTCCAGCAAAGGCTGACGCACGGTAGTAAGCGACGGCGTGGCATAGGCCGCCGAGAGAATGTCGTCGAATCCGACGACGGAGACATCGCCAGGAACGGAGAGGCCCGCATCTTTGAGGGCGCGAATGGCCCCGATGGCGGAGATGTCGTTAAAGCAAAAGATGGCGGTGAAGTCGCGGGATTTCTCAAGCAGAGCCTGCATGGGCTTATAGCCGATTTCCGGGGCCATGGGGTGGTAGCCGGCCTTCATGGACCAGCCCGCGCTGTCGATGCGGATGACGTGTGCCGGATCGATGTGCAGGCCCATCTCCCGCGTGACGTTCTGGATGCTCTCCCAACGGAACTCGGAGTCGGGAATTGCGCGCGGGCCGCGCATGAAGGCGATATTGCGGTGACCGAGCTCGAAGAGGTGCACCAGTGCGCCTTCGACCGCGGCATGGTGGTCGAGGACAATGTTGGTGACGTTCTCGTTTGCGATGTGGGCCGAGATGGCGACAACCGGAACTGGAACTGAGATCTCGTCCGCAGGAGTGTTGAGCAGCAGAAAGCCGTCAACCGATCGTTCGACGAGCATGCGCGGGTACTGTTCGATGAGCTCCTTCTTCCAGTCATGGCAGGCGGTGAAGTAGAAGTAGTGCGCCAGGGAAAGCTCTTCGACGACGCCGCTCATCACACGCGTAAAGTAGCCCTCGCTCAGGTCCGGAGCAAGCACGCCCACACTCATGGAGCGGCTCTGGCGTAAGGATCGGGCGAAGTAGTTTGGCCGGTAGTTGAGGCGCTGGGCGGCTTCGATGACGCGCGAACGCGTCTCCTGCGGGATGGACTTTGCCGATGGAGAGTTGTTAAGAACCAGCGAAACGGTGGTTTGAGATAGCTCCAGGTGTTCGGCCAGCATCTTCAGGTTCACATGGCCGGGCGGTGTCGAACTCTTACCCTTGGGCATGCAGGAGTTTTAACACGTTTGAACGCATGCAGGAAAGCCGCGAAATGACGGAGAGAATCGATTTGCCTGTTCTGCCGACGGCCAGGTTCTTTCGCGGAAAGGAGGCGTGAAGGATGGGGCACCCGGCGGCAGTTTAACGGTTGCCCAGGGCACTTACGGACGTAGTCACGATTTGGGGAACCTGAACAAAGTTGAGCCCGGGGTGCAACGGCCAGGTTTGGCCTTGGAATTCGACGGTTCCGCCAAGAGCGCCGGGCAGATTGATGGTGGCGTCGAGGGAGTTGCCGTTGCGATGGTATTCGACCTGGATCATGCCCTGAGGATGAGGGTAGCTCGCTTTGAGAGAGGGCAGCGTGCCCAGGTGTGGGGCGATGCGGACCGAGCCGAAACCGGGACTGGCTGGTTCGATGCCGGCGACCAGGGTCAACATGTCGAATATCGGGTGTGCAGACCAGGCGTGGGAGTCGGAACGCGTTTCGCCCGGCGTTTCGGGCCATGTGCTGAAGTGCAGGGGCAGGATCTTGCGCCACGGGGCCAGCGAGCCGATGTATTCGTCGGCCATGCCAGCGTGGTCAAGCGCTCGAGCGAGGTAGAAGCGGAAGTAGTAGGAGGCGCTCATCACGCCGTCGGGCGTGGTGTCGGGCTCGATGGCGAGCACCTTCTTGAGCAGATCTTGTTGTTGGCCCTTCGGGATGACGTCGTAGAGGACTGCAAGGATGTTGGCCTGCTGGCTGAAGATATTTTGATCTGGATTGTCGGCCAGAAGACCGCGGGCTGCATTCCAGCACATCGAGTAGAGACCGGAGCGGACGTGTACGGCGCGGGTGCGATCGCGATCGGCAGCGACGGAATCGCCAAGAGCCTTCTCGAGTTCGGCGGCGTCATTGAGCGCACCTAAATACTCGAGGGTCGTCATGCAGGATTCGCCGTTCTTACTGTAGGTGGGGATCTCCTGCTTGTCCTGTACCCAATCGATGAAACTCCACCACGTAACTTCGTGCAGCAGGCCGTCAGGTTGTTCATAGTGTTCGAACCAGCCCAGGACCGAACGAATGCCGGGCAATGCTTCGCTGACTGGTGTGGGATCAGGGCGATACATCCACCAGTCGTGCAACATGCCAATCCAAAGCAACGAAAACGTCGGTATGGTCTGCGGAAGCGAGCTGGGGTAGCGGCTGCGTGTGAGTCCCTCGGGGATGCGCGAGTCATTGAAGGCGTCGAGGGCTTGGCGGGCGAGGCGATCGTCGCCGGCGATGGAATAGGAGATGAGGGCCTGGATGCGGGTATCGCCGATGTATTGGAGCTGCTCGTAGTACGGCGTATCCATGTAGGTCTCGTGGGCATCGAGACGGGCGGTGCGCCAGCTCGTTTCCCAGATTTTGCCGAGGTCGGCGGTAAGGGTGGGATCGGCGGTTGAGCTGGTGGCGGTGAACGCTGCGCGCTCCTCGAACGGGTAGGCGGTGAAGTTGGCGCTGAGGGAATCGAGGGTGAGCGGATCGGGGCCGGTGGTGATGTCGAGGTCCAGATAGCGCCAGGTGCGCCACCAGAGAGGCGTGAAGGTGCGATGGGTGCCACCGTCGGGCAGGAAGCTGTCACGCAGGCCAAGCGCCTCGCGGGGATGTTTCACTCCATTCGAGTCGGTGTAATCGAGTGCATCGCGGTCACCTTTTTGGTTGTCCTTGTCGTAGAGAGCTTCGGCGTAGGTAATCCAGATGTGAGCGCCTTTGCCGCCGGAGACGGTGAGCGAAGGGTAGGCGGTGGTGAGCGTCTTGCGGTCGAGCAGGATGTGGGTATGAGTCTGCGGCGGAACGAGGACTGGGCTATTGGGGAATAGAGCTTGCAGAGCGATGTCGGCACGGACGGTCTCACCGGCTTGCGTCGGCGAGTACGCCATCTGCGGGAGCGCATCGGGGATCAGGCCCCACGGGTTGTCGCCGGTGACCGAGGCTGAATGGGCCTGGTTGACGGCAAAGATGCTGTCGCGCATGGGGGTGGCGACCGTGACCCAGGTGGAGCTCGAGGCCGTTGGATCATTCCACGTCCAGTCGTCGCGGGAGGCGTCGATTTCCTCGCCGGGACCGGAGGCGAAGTAGGTCAGTTGGTTGACCGAGGTGCGGTCGAGGGGACGCTGGCCGGGCTCGACTTCGACTTGCCAGTCTTTGGGAGTGCTGATCGACGTCGGGCCGTTGGCCTCCGATTCCAGCAAGAAGCCGGTACGGTCGCTCATCTGAGCGATTGCGGCGTAGACGCCGAAGTTCCAGACAGTAGCGGTTACAAGGTTGCGGCCCGCCTTCAAATATGGCGCCAGGTCAAAGAGCTCGTAGCGCCAGTGGGTGAGGTCGCCGCGCGCGGGACCATCGCCGACGCGCTGGCCGTTCACATAGAGGATGAAGCGGTTGTCGGCGCTGACCCGGACCGGGTAGGTGGCAGGGACCGACGCGAGGTCAACGGTGCGCCTGAAGTGGAGGACAACCGGCTCGCGCAGCGGCGCGGTGGGGTGGGTAACCCAGGCGGCATGCCAGACACGGTGCGCCGGGTCGGGCTGGGTGGCCGTCTGCGCAGGAGTAAACAGGGGGCTGCAGGTAAGAATGGTAAGGACCAGTATTCGGCGCATAAGTGAGTACCCCTGGAATTCCAGTTCACAAGGGTAACGGAGGCTGGAGCAGGAGTGGTGGAAATCGTGGACGGACGGCAAGGTTAAGGAGCTCCGGCCGGGAAGCCCATGCGCGATGGTTTTTCCTCTTCTATGCGCTTGATTTAGCGGCCTTGTAACCTTCTGTTCATCTTGCCCCGTTAGGCTACGTTAGGTGATAAACACCGTGCCTGAGATCCGTATCTCTCGACCTCCCATTCAGCGCGAGTCTACCCCTCAAGTGGACCAGTCGGCCGCCAAACCGAATACGGCCGAGACGGTGTCGCCGATTCGTCAATATCTCCTTTCGCGAGGGAACTCGGCGCTGGCAGACAAGTTCTTTCATGCGCTGATGGTGCTCTGCGCATTGAGCATCTTCGCCATTGTTGCCCTCATAGCGTGGCAGCTGGTGAGCAACTCGCAGCTGACGTGGCACAAGTTTGGATTTGGTTTCTTCTACAAGACCTTCGTGAGTCCAGTGACAGGTGACAAGTTGTACTGGGACCCAGTGAATGAACAGTTCAGCGCATTGCCGTTTGTGTACGGAACGCTGGTGTCTTCATTTCTGTCGCTACTGATTGCCGTACCGCTGGGCGTGGGTTTGGCGATTTTTCTGACCGAGATGAGCCCGCGCGTGCTCCGCGGTCCGCTGGCATTTCTCACCGAGCTGCTGGCAGCAATTCCCAGTGTCATCTATGGTCTTTGGGCGGTTTTTGTGCTGGTGCCGCTGCTGCGGCAGTATGTGAACCCGGTCCTGGTGACAACACTGGGGTGGACGGGCTTGTTCTCCGACGACAATCCGACTGGCTTGGGCTTCTTCGCCGGCGGCGTGATCCTGTCTATTATGATTCTGCCGATTATCTCGTCACTGACGCGCGAAGTGATGACGGCGGTGCCGCATTCGCAGCGTGAGGCGGTGCTGGCTTTGGGCGCTACGCGGTGGGAGATGATCCGCACAGGCGTGCTGCGCAACGCACGGATTGGCATTGTCGGCGCCATCATTCTGGGTCTGGGACGCGCGCTGGGCGAGACGATGGCCGTGACAATGGTCATCGGCAATACACCGGAGATTCACAAGTCGCTGCTGGCCAACGGAAGCTCGATGGCGTCCGTGATTGCGAATGAGTTCACGGAAGCTGTGAGCGATGTGCATCGCACGGCGCTGATCGAGATCGGCCTGGCACTGTTCATCGTGACAATTATTGTGAACGCGCTGGCGCAACTTCTGGTCTGGGCGGTGACGCGCGGGACGCCATCGCGGGCAAATTGAGGAGAGATTGGTGCGCGGGGAAAGTCTCAAATCGAAGATTCGAACGATCACCGATCACGCCGTGACGGTGCTGGCTGTGTTGGCGACCGTTCTGGTGGTCACGCCGCTGGTGGTGATCTTCGGATATCTCGTTTTCAAGGGCGCCAGTTCGCTGAACCTGGCTTTCTTTACCGAGATTCCGAAGCCCGAGGGCGAAATTGGCGGCGGTATGGCCAACTCGATCGTGGGTTCGGGCGTGTTGTTGGGGCTTTCGAGCCTGATTGGCGTGCCGTTGGGAATTGGCGGCGGCATTTTTCTGGCGGAGTTTGGCCGCGGGACCGCTCTCGCAAACGCGATCCGCTTTACGGCCGATGTGCTGAATGGCGTGCCCTCGATTGTGATGGGCCTGGCGGCGTATGCGTTGATTGTTAGTCCACATGTCAGCTTTCTGCCGTTTCTCGGGCACTTTTCGGCCTTTTCGGGCGGTGTGGCGCTGGGTATCATGATGATCCCAACGGTCTGCCGGACTACCGAAGAGATGTTGCTGATGGTGCCGCATGCGGTTCGCGAGGCTGCTTTGGGTCTAGGCGTGCCGAACTGGCGCTCGGTTCTGTCAATCACGTTGAAGACTGCCTCACCCGGCATCATTACCGGATGCATGCTGGCCTTTGCGCGCGTGGCGGGCGAGACGGCGCCGCTGCTGTTCACGGCGCTGGGCAACTCGTTTATGAGCACGAGCCTGAACCAGCCCATCGAAGCTCTGCCGCTTCAGATTTATGTGTATGCACTATCGCCCTACGACGACCAGCACAGGCTGGCCTGGGCTGGAGCGCTGGTTCTAATTCTGTTGATTGTGGTGGCTGTGTCGCTGGTGCGCTACGTGACCAGCCGCGGTGTTCTGAAGGGGGCGAGCTAAAGTGGGTGTCGGGATCGAAGTCAACAACCTGAATGCGTGGTATGGAACGAATCACACGCTGCAGGACATCACGCTCAATATCCCCGCGAATCATGCCACGGCTCTCATTGGACCGTCGGGCTGCGGCAAGAGCACCTTTGTGCGGTGCCTGAACCGGATGCATGAGACCAATCCGATTGCGCGCGTGACGGGGTCGGTGCGCGTCGGCGATTTGGACATCTACAACGACGCCAAGCCAGTGCAGGTGCGGCGGCGGATTGGGATGGTGTTCCAGCGGCCGAACCCTTTCCCGACGATGTCAATTTATGACAACGTGGCGTCGGGACTGAAGTTGAACGGGTACAGCAATCGCCGCGTGCTGGACGACATTGTGGAAAAGTCGCTGAAGAATTCAGCGCTGTGGGATGAGGTCAAGGACGATTTGAAGAAGAAGTCGGGCGCAAGCCTGTCGGGCGGCCAGCAGCAGAGGCTTTGTATTGCGCGAGCGCTTGCGGTCGATCCCGAAGTGCTTCTGATGGACGAGCCGGCTTCTGCGCTCGATCCGGTTTCGACGTCGAAGATTGAAGACCTGATCTTCCAGCTGAAATCGCAGTACACTATCGTGATTGTGACCCACAATATGCAGCAGGCCGCGCGTGTTGCGGAGAAGACCGGGTTCTTCTTGAACGGACGTATGGTGGAGTTCGACTCGACGCACAAGATCTTCACCAACCCCAGCGACAAGCGGACTGAGGACTACATTACGGGCAGGTTTGGATGACACGGATTCGATTTCAGAAAAGCCTCGACGAATTGAAAGAGAACCTGCTGGTGATGGCGGGCCTCGCAGAACAGGCGATCCAGAGGGCGATTGAGGCCTATCGCGTGCGGGACATGTCGATCTGCGACCTGGTGAGCCGCAGCGAAAACGCCATCAATCGCATGGAGCGCGACATCGACCAGGCAGCGCTGGATCTGCTGGCGATGGAACAACCGATGGCGATCGACCTACGCTTCATCCTGAGCGTGATCAAGATCAATGCCGACCTGGAGCGCGTTGGCGACTCTGCCAAGAGCATCAGCGATCGGGTGCGCAACATGGAGCAGATGGCGACGGCCGAGCTGCCGGTGGACATTCCGCGGATGGCGACGCTCGCGGCAGAGATGGTGCGCAAGAGTCTGCAGGCGTTCATCGAAGGGGACGCCGAAATCGCGCGCAATGTGCTCACTATGGACGACGCAGTGGATGCGATGAACCGCGCTGCCTACAAGGCTTTGACCAAGGTAATGGAAGAGCAAAGCCAGATCGCACCGCAGGCCCTGAACGCTTTGATGATCAGCCGCGCCCTGGAGCGGGTTGCAGATCATGCCACCAACATTGCCGAAGACGTTATCTTCTGGATCGAAGGGGACGACGTGCGGCACCGCAAGAGCGTGGCGTCACAGAAAGAAGCAAAGGCCGCCGCGCCGAATGGGGCCTAAAGAGGCTTTGGCGCGCTCGTCAAGACCCGTTCAGGATCGATCTCCCACCAATCCAGCAAGCACATGCGAGGGTAGTAGAGGCCGGCGCGGATCGGACGATTCGCGCCGGGCAACTTGCCCAGGATAGCGGCGTAGGCCTCGAGCTGCGCCGCAAAGAGGCCTCGCAGTGTGGAACGGGCTGCGACGGGATCAAGGTCGTCCGTGTGCGCCGTCTTATAGTCGATGATCCACCAGGCCTCGTCGTTGTCGGCGAGAGGCACGAGCCCTGCGCGGAAGATGCGATCGATGCGGACGGCCCGAAAATCGTTCGCGATGATTCCAGCCCAGGATGACTCGCTTGCTGCGTCGGTGTGTGGCGAGAGGAGCCATTGACCTTGAGGATCGTCGGTTGCCTGCAGCGCGATCTTGAGTGCACGGGCCGCGATGGACTCGGCCTCACCCTGCGTTAGGCCAGCAGAGCGGATGCGGGCTTTGAGGCTGGGCAAACCCTCGGGTAGGGCAGCGCGGGTCGCGAGCCAGTCGAGCGTTTGGCGGCGACGCGCGCATTCCTCAAGAAGTTTGTGGACGGCGTTGCCGAGCGCTCGGGAGGCGATGCCGCCTTCATGGCGACGGTAGGCCTCGCTGTCGCCGATCTTGACGGAATCACGAGACGCAAGATGGAATCCGGGGCTGAGCGCGGGCTGGGGTTGGAAGTCAATCGAGAGGCGGCGCATGCGCGTTGGCCTGGCCGATGCGAGGTTGGGGTCGACCGAAGCAGCGAGCGATTCGAGAACCACAGGCCCGGGTTGCTGCAGTGCTTTGCGATCCGAACGCCATTCGTCGAAGCGGGCACGGATATGCGCGCCGAATGCGGGCCATGCCGTCTCGAGTAGGCAATTCCAGGGCTCTGCGAGTCGTGGTTCCACAGGATCGTCGCGGTATTCGGGGCGAGTGAAGAAATGCAACTCTTCGCGCGCGCGTGTGGCGGCGACGTAAAGGATGCGGCGCATTTCCTGCGACTCGCGTTCGCGATAAAGCCGGTCGACCCAGACTCGTGCAGCGCTGCGGTCGGAGCCCTTGGTTTGGACCGGTGCGATCAGGAATTCTGTGATCGCGCCCGAATCATGGGGCTTGGGCAGGCCGCGCTCGATCCACGACAGCAGACCGCCTCGCGTCGTGAATCCGTGCGCCTGCAAATCGGGGACGATCACGACTTCAAACTCGAGGCCTTTGGACTTGTGGATGGTCATAAGCTGGATGCCGCAATCTGGCTCGGAGTTCGGGTCGGGGATGGCGGTGAGGGTTTCGAGGGCCTGATCGCGCGCGGTTCCGACGAAGTCTTGTGCGCCGTTGGGCAGGGCATCAAGACAGCGCCAGAGCAGATTGAGATTCGCCTGCGCGATATCGTCTGCGCAGGCTGCCCCGCCGATGGAGCGCCAGACTTGCTCGAGCCATGTCCCGAACGTGAAGGTGGGTGAAGATGCGGCGATGCGTCGTGCGGAGATGGTCGTGTCGAGGAGGCGCTGCACGGCGGCGCGCGAAGCGGGCGCGAGGAGGCCGAGCCGTTCGGCCATGAGCTGCGGAATGGGACGCTTGAGCAGTTCTGAGTCGTCGGCGCTGGTGAGGGTGTGGAGTTCGGCGAGATCGAGCCCGCACCACGGCGCACGCAACACGCCGAGCCATGCGATGCGGTCACAGGGATTGAGCAGAGCACGGCCGAGGGCAAGGGCGTCGAGCACTTCGGGGCGGGCTTTGAGCCGTTCGAGCTCGACGGCACGAAAGGGAACGCGCGCATCGCGCAGCGCCGTGGCGATGGGTTCGAGGATCTTGCGGGTTCGGCCGAGGACGGCGACGCGGAACTTCTTGCCCTGTTTCCGAGCGCGGTCGATGGTGTCGGTGTAGCTGCGGATCAGCTCGACAATCCGGCCAGTCTGGGTGATGAGCACAGATTCGCGTTCGAGACGGATCGCCTGCTTCTGTTGTTGCGCCCCCGCATCGGTGGAATCACCTTGCGGAATTTGCGGCATGAAGCCTATATGCGGCGTGAGCCTCGGAAAGAGGTCGATGATGCCTTCCCGTGCGGGCGTTGCAGCGGAGAAAGTGACACCGCTTCCGTCCTTCTTGGCAAAAACCTGCTCGAAGGTATGGTTGAGTTCGTTGACGAGTGCCGGTTGGGTGCGGAAGTTTGCACGCAGCGGAACGAAGTCGAAGGAGACAGCGTCGCCGTCGGGCAGCTCCAGACCGAACTGGCAGGCACGGGGGAAGAGCTCGGCGTCGGCATCGCGGAAGGAGTAGATGGACTGCATGGGATCGCCGACGACGAAGATGGTGCGGCCGGCGCGGTCGGGCCAGGCGGCAGCGATGCTGGCGATGAGCTGGTGCTGGCGGCGACTGGTGTCCTGAAACTCGTCGACAAGCAGGTGGTGAATGTTGTCGGCGATAGCGAGCGCCGCGTCGCTGGGGAGATCGTCTTCGCCGCGCAGGACTCGCTGCGCCAGTTGAGCGATCTCGATGAAGTCGACTGCGCCCACCTCGGCAAAAACAATGCGGAGCTCTGCAGCAGCCTGGCGAAGAAGCGCAAAAGAGGCACGTACGATGTGCCAGTCTTCGTCTGTGAAGCGTGGCGTAGGGAGCTTGCCGAGATCGGCCAGCGCGGATTCGAGGCCGTCTACGCTGCGTAGCGAGTGGATGAGCGAGAGGGCGCGGCTCTTTTCGGTGTCAGAGCCGGAGGGGAAGCCGCTGTTCTTGTCGAATTGACGACGAAAAGTCCTCTTCTTCGCGCTTTTAGTAAGGATGAGGTCGGCGAGGCAGCGGTAGGCGGTGAATGCGTCTTCGACCGTGAGTGCGGTGTCGAAAGGGCCCCGCGGGAATTCTGCGAGCTCGGCGAGGCCCTTATGGAGTATGCCGCCGGTCTGTTCGCAGGCGAAACAGGCGAGTGCGTGCACTTCGAAACGTACCCCGGGAACCTGGTCGAGCATTCGATCGAGACGGACGACTGCGTCGCGAATGGCATCGATGAATGGAGTCTCAAGACGGCTGCGCAGGGTGTCCCAGTCCGGCTCGCGCTGGAGGAGGAAGTCATGCATCCAACTATCGCGCTTGGCAAGCATCTTTACCAGCAGGTCTTCGAGCTCGAGCCAGTTGTTGTCGCGCCACAGGAGCAAGCTTTCGATGGCGGCTTGCAGTGCGGCGTCGTTGCCGCCGACGGTTCGCAGCGTCCGGCGTGCAGCGCGGCGGTAGAGCTCGGAAGGTTGTTCGTCCACGCGAAGATCGCTGCCGAAGCCAGACAGCAGCGGCTGCTGGATGGCGAGCTCGCGACAGAAGGAATCGATGGTGGAGATGCGCAACTGCGCGGGGAGGTCGATGAGCTGCCAACCGAGCTTGCGCGAACGGACGAGGGCACGGCGGGCGAGTGCCTCCATCGAGAAGGCGTCGGCTGGGGTCGTTAGCGAGCTTGTCGACGCTTTCTCGAGTTCGGCGAGAATGCGATGGCGCATTTCGGCGGCGGCGGCCCTCGTGAAAGTGATGGCGACGATCTGGCCTGGTTCGTCGACTTCGCCCAGCAGCGAGAGAAAGCGGCGCGTGAGCAGATCGGTCTTGCCTGAACCCGCTGGCGCTTCCACAAGGATCGATCGCGATGTGTCGAGTGCGCGCTCGCGCTCAGGCTGATCGGTCGGAGCGGACCGGCGAGGAGGCCTAGTCATAGGGCAGCTCCTCCTCTTCTTCGGGATCCGGCTCGATTCGATTTTCGAGAATGCGGCAGATGGCGTGGAGGCCGCATGCATCGCAGGTTTTGGGATAGTCGCGCGGGTCCGGAGATGCACGACCGGCGAGGAAGTCGCACGCGAGCTGCTCGATATAGTCGCGCCAGTCGGCGAGCTGATCGGGAGTGAGGGGCTTCCTCACGAGACCAGTGTTGCGCCCGAGATTGCCGAGCAGAGTGCCCGTGGCATCGGCAGTGCGGCCGGCAAATTCGAATTGGCCGGCGCGCAGCTTGGCAAAGACGAGGCCGCCCGGCTGTGTGCTGCACGCGAAGCCGGCATAAAGCGGAAGCTGTACATCATCGGGACGCGGAAGATCCCAATCGCGTGGGCTGACGTTGCCGGTCTTGTAATCGATGACGAGGAGCGAACCGTCGCTGAGCTGGTCGGTCCGATCGAGTCGTAAGTCAAGCGAGAGGCCGGCGATGTCCACGGTACATTCGGACTCGGTTTGTACGACGACGAATGGGTGACGTTTGGACTCGAATTCGAGCCAATCGGTGATGACTCGGGTGAGGCGCGTGGATTCGAGGGCCAGATACTGTTGCGGCATGCGGCGCTTGATTTCGTCGGATAGTTGCACGAGCGCGCGATCGACGTGCGCCACGACGAAGGACTGCAGATCTGTGCAGGCGAGCAGGTCCTGGAGAGTACTGAATCCATCCGGTGGTCCTGCCCAGACGGCGCGCATCACTTCATGAATCAGGAGGCCGCGCTGCGATGCGGAGAGGCCGAATTCTACGGGTTCCCACGGTTTTGCTCCGAGGCGCGCGGTGGCAAAGGCTTTGAACGGGCATTGCGATTGCGCGGTAAGCACGGATGCGCCGCCAGGCGCCCTGCCTGGCGCGAGAGGAACGTGGGAGGTGTCGTCGAATGCGATCGCGATTGGAGTAACGCTGGGCCGGACGGCGAGTTGTGCCGGGATAGGGCGTGGGGAACCGGCTTGCAGCGCGACGATGCGCGAGGGACGTGCTTCGGCTTCTTCTTTTTGGGAGGCGTAGCTGAAGTGCACGACAGGGGCCGAGGCGACCAGGCGGCTAGTGATGGAAGTGGCGAGTTCAGCGTCGTGCCGCGGCGAGGCGTGGGGCATTGCGAACTCGCGCTGAATGGAGAGGGGAAGCAACGGATGAGCAGCGCCGGAGGCCGGCCAAGCATCTTCGTCGGCACCGAGGAACCATATGCCGTCGGCATGGAGGCCGGCGGATTCGCCGGGGCCGACAATTCGGATGGCAGCATCGGTGGATTCAGGCGCGAAGAGTGTGGTTTCGAGAATGCCTTCGAGAGAAGGGAGGAAGTCGGACCACGCGACACGGCGGCTATCGAAGCCGAGAGAGGCGCTCACGTCGAGTGCATACCCCCAACGCTGCCAGGCCTGGAACTCGGCGCTCGATAGCGTCCGTTCAGCGGGTAGGCCGACTGCGTGCATCAGATCCGGAACGAGTGCGGCCCATTCGAGCGGGGTGCGGATGCGGCCACGCGTGGCAGAGAGCAGGCGTTGTGCGTGCGTGATGCGGTGGAGCCACGCAGAGGGCAGCTGGCCGGAGCGGAGGAAGGCGTCGAGGGTCCAGTCGGGGTGCGCGAGGTTGCGACGGCGCAAGGAGCGCATGTGCGATTGGAGGGCGAGAGACTCTTCGGAGCTAGTGGTGAGATAGCCGCAGGCGAAGAGCCAGTCGAGCTCGAATTCAGTGACTGAGCCATCGAGCCAACGCAGGAAAAGAAACGCAGCGCGAGCGAGCGGGATCTGGAGCAGGGGGACGCCGAGAGAGAACTCGAAGAGCAGTGCGGAGCTCGGAGATTCGGCCCGCAGGAAGGCGCGTTCGATTTCTCCACGGCGTTCGGCGATGTCCTGAGAGACGACGAGAAGGCGCGCGTCGGGTTTGAGAGCGAGTTGTTGAGTGCACCATGCGGCACAAGCGGCAACCTCCGACTGTTCGTCGCGTGCTGTATAGAAGTGAAGGTCGCTTGACTTCGGTCCGGGTTCTGGTTGCTGCGATGTTCCCCACTCCTCGATGAGCGCGGCCTGGGTGGGGAGCAGGCGATCGAAGCCGAGGAGCAAGAGAGGCGGGCGCGGGGCGGAGTCGCGCCGAAGGAGTGGAACGAGATCGAGCGCGAGTCGGGATTGGCTGAGGTACGAACCGAGCGCGCAAGCCTGGTCGAACGCCGTGAGCCAACGACTGAAAGAACCAGCGTCGCGATCCCAGGCGGTGCGCGTGGACTCGCGCAAAAAGCGTGGGGCGTAAGCAGCCAGTAATGCATAGGCATCTGCGGCGAGGCGGGCCATGCGGCGGCGCGGCGCTTCGAGGGCAGTGGCGAGGTGCCGTTCTCGGCCGATGATTTCGGACCAGAGTGCAAGCTCCTGCTCGGAGTTGAGGATCATGCGCTCGTCGTGCGCAAACTGTTCCCAAGCTGAAGCGACAAAGGGGGTCCACGACTGAATTAGGGGTGAGGGCCATGCGGTGGCGCCCTCGGCACGGCGGCGGCGATGGTAGTCCATCTGTGCAGCGCGTGCGGCGCGATCGCTGGCGGCGACGACCATGCCTCCGTCGCCAATCCATTGGTCAGCGAAGACTGGCCGGGAGAAAAAGCCCATATGTGGGTTATACGCCGCGCTATCCGCCGGGCGTCCGGGAGGAACCCGTGGGAAACGCGGCGGTACACTGAGTGGTGATCCGGAGACTTCTTACTTCCTCATTGTTTGTTGCTCTAGTCGGGTGTCACTCGGCTCAAATCGCGGTGCCTGCCAGCGAGGCGACGCCAACCTACAAGGTGTACCACCTACGTGGCAAAGTGATCGGGACAAACGCTGCGACGGGTGAGGTGACGCTGGATCATGAGGCCATTCCCGGCTTCATGGAAGCGATGACCATGCCGTACAAGCTGAAGGACCCGAGCATCCTGAGCGAATTGCATCCGGGTGATGTGATTACCGCGAATGTGCTGGTGTCGCAGGGTGCCGATGCGGACGTGCTGCTGGATCATATCGTCGTCGTGGCGCAGGGCAAGGCCGACTACAAGCCTGCGGTTGTCTACCATGTACCAGCGCTGGGCGATGCAGTCCCGGACTTTGTGCTCCGGAACGAGGAGGGGCGCGCGATCCATCTCAAGCAATTCCAGGGCAAGGCGCTGCTGATCACGTTCATCTATACGCGCTGCCCGCTCCCGACATTCTGCCCGAGGGTGACGCGTAACTTTGCCGCGATGGAGAAGGTGCTGGCTGCAGATCCCGGACTTTACGCACACACGCATCTGCTGAGTGTGAGTTTCGATCCGGAGCACGATACGCCAGAGCGGCTGCGGGCGTACGGCGCGCAATATCTCCCCAGCGATGCGAAGAGCCCGTTTGTGCACTGGGACTTTGCCGTGCCGACCAAGCCGGTGCTTGTGGAGATGGCACGGTATTTCGATGTGGGGATCACTCCCGGGCCAGACCAGACGATTACGCATACGCTGTCGACGACGCTGATCGGACGCGACGGCAAGGTGGTGCAGTTCTATCCCGGCAACGAATGGACACCCGAGCAGGTATTAGCAGACGTGAAGGCGGCCAGCGCTGGCGCATAGGTACCACCTTCTTCGCCGCCAGAAACTGCATCGCGGCCCGCTGGGATTCATCCAACCAACTGGTACCCTAGAGACTGCCATGGCAAAGGTGACACTAATTTTCGCTCTTCTTTTGGTTCTGCTGGGACTGGCAGGATTCCTGGGAACGGGGAGTCAGCACCCAACGGCGCTGATCCCAACGTGGTTCGGACTGGCGCTGGGGATCTTCGGGCTTTTAGCGATCAGCCCCAGCGAGGCACGGCGCAAGCTCTTCATGCACATCAGCGTGACGATCGGGCTGCTGGGCTTTCTGGGCGGTGCGGTCGAGGCGATTCGTGGTTACCTGCACGCGAAATCGGCTGGGCTTGAGCCGGACCAGATCGCCCTGACTTCAAAGCTGACGATGACGGGACTTCTGCTGGTCTACGTGATTCTGTGCGTGCGGTCGTTTATCGCCGCGCGCCGTGCGAGGCTGGCCTAGCCCATGGGAACGATGCGCGGCGGCATGGGGATGGGGATGCGCGCAGAGCGCACGCCCCACGGACGCAGCGCTCGGGCCGGCCAGGCCGATCAGTCAAAGCACAAAGTCAGCATCAAAAAACTGTGGCCTCAGATCCGGGCATTGGTGGCGCCGCGGAAGGGACTGCTTGTCGTCGGCCTGTGCTTGATGGCCGTGAACCGGGTGGCAGGACTGGTGCTGCCCTACACCTCGAAGCCTCTGCTCGATAAGGTGCTATCGCCGCATGGGGACGCCGCGCTGCTGCCGCGGTTCATCTTGTATGTGTTCTCAGCGATGCTGCTGCAAGCGATTACGTCGTTTTCGCTGACGCAGTTGCTCTCGAAAGCGGGGCAGAGGCTGATCGCCGACATGCGACGGCAGGTGCAGAAGCACGTAGGGCTGCTCTCGGTGGCCTACTACGACGAGAACCGCACAGGCACATTGGTGTCGCGCATCATGACCGACGTCGAGGGCATCCGCAACCTGGTCGGCACGGGGCTGGTTGAGTTTGTCGGCGGCATGGTGACCGCGGTCCTTGCGTTCATCTACCTGCTGCATCGGAGCGTGACGGTTACGCTCACCGTTTTCTCCGTCGTCGGCTCGTTCGTCTTCGTTCTGCAATATGCATTCAAGAAGATCCGGCCGGTGTTCCGCGAACGCGCGAAGATCAACGCCGAGGTGACGGGCCGGTTGACAGAGTCGCTGGGCGGTGTGCGCGTGATCAAGGGCTACCACGCCGAAGAGCGCGAGCACAGCGTGTTTTCGGGGGGCGTGGATAGGCTGCTCGCCAACGTGATGAAGTCACTAACCATGACCAGTGCGATGTCGGCTGCGTCGACGACCGTGCTGGGACTGGTTTCCGCGCTGGTGATGTGGCTGGGTGGTCACAGCGTTCTTCGTGGTACGTGGACCGTCGGCGATTACTTCAGCTACAACATGTTTCTCGCGTTCATGATTGCTCCGCTATTCCAGATCGTGAACATCGGTACGCAATTGACCGAGGCATTCGCGGGGCTCGACCGAACGAGCGAGATCATGGCTGAGCTCGAAGAGAACAAGGTGGCGGGCAGGGCAGTGAAGATGCCGCCGATCCAGGGTACGGTACGCTTCGAAAGTGTCGAGTTCGCGTACGAACCGGAGAAGCCCGTGCTGCACGGCATTAGCTTTGTGGCCGAACCAGGCACAGTGACGGCTCTTGTAGGCTCGTCGGGCTCCGGCAAATCAACGATCATCAGCCTGCTATGCGCGTTTCACACGCCGTCGAAGGGACGCGTGGTGGTGGACGACGTCGACCTGGCGCTGGTCGACCTGCACACGTTCCGGTCGCAACTCGGCGTGGTCCTACAGGACTCGTTTCTCTTCGATGGTACGATTCGCGAGAATATCCTGTTCTCCCGGCCCGACGCGACAGAGGAGCAGTTCCTGTTTGCATGCCGCACCGCTCGTGTGGATGAGTTCGCTGAGCGCTTCCCGGATTCGTACGACACGATTGTGGGCGAACGAGGGGTGAAACTCTCAGGCGGGCAGCGGCAGCGCCTGTCCATTGCCCGAGCGTTGCTGGCGCAGCCCCGGATTCTGATTCTGGACGAGGCGACGAGTTCGCTCGACTCGGAGTCGGAAGCGATGATCCAGGCGGGGCTCAATCAGTTAATGCAGGGACGCACGACATTTGTCATTGCGCACAGGCTGTCCACAATTCGCCGGGCGGACCAGATTCTCGTCGTCGAACAGGGCGTGATCGTGGAACGGGGCACACACGCTGAGCTCTATGCGCTCGGTGGGCGCTACTACGACCTCTACACGCGGCAGCACGGGCTGGAGG
>Ga0181526_10000735_pt1 | contig 33378 bp, 33 predicted proteins | sample PEATcosm2014_Bin_35_FD_119750 | JGI IMG/M metagenome (GOLD analysis project Ga0181526, IMG submission 119750) | Peatland microbial communities from MTU Mesocosm Facility, Houghton, MI, USA - PEATcosm2014_Bin06_30_metaG | ecosystem: Environmental > Terrestrial > Soil > Wetlands > Peat | place...
GCCTGCCCGATGAGCCGGCAATCCACCAATGCGTTCTCGCCTATGCGTCCGATATGACGCTGCTGGATGCAGCCCTGATCCCGCACCGCCGCACCGTGTTCAGCGAGGACATCATGGCGGCGAGCCTCGACCACGCATTGTGGTTCCACCGGCCGTTCCGCGCCGATGAATGGTTGCTCTACGCCCAGGACAGCCCGAGCCTCGCCGGCTCGCGCGGCTTCTCGCGGGGCCTGATTTTCTCAGCCGATGGTACCCTCGTCGCCTCGGTCGCCCAGGAAGGATTGTTGCGGCTTCGCCGGACGGCGCCGGACAAGACTGACTAAAACCTCGGCAAATGTGTCTCACGGGATGGCATGGGGCGGGGCACGCGACTTCTCCGCAATTCTGCATGGTCCTGCGGCATCGTTTTCGCCTACAATTTAGGCATGCCGACCCAGCTTTAAGCGGCGACCCAATAAGGCCCCAAGATCGTCCCTCCGGCAGACCGGGGCTACGTCAGATTAGTTCCCCGTTCTCAGGGCTTTAGCGTCAGTTTCAAGACTTGGCACGGCGTTTGATTGCAGGAGTGGCGGCGATGACGCGGCGGGGCTGGGCCTTACGCGGTCATCGCTTAACTGTGTGTGCCCGATCGAGGCAACGAGCGGGCGACTGGAGATCAATTCAATGAAAATTGTCATGGCCATCATCAAGCCGTTCAAGCTCGACGAGGTCCGCGACGCTCTCACCAAGATCGGCGTTCAGGGACTGACCGTCACCGAGGTGAAGGGCTACGGGCGTCAGAAGGGCCACACTGAAATTTATCGCGGCGCGGAATACGCCGTGAGCTTCCTGCCGAAGATCAAACTCGAAATCGCTGTGCCATCGAACGTGGTGGACAAGGTCATCGAGACGATCACCAGTTCGGCAAAAACCGGACAGATCGGCGACGGCAAGATCTTCGTATTCGGTCTCGACCACGCGGTTCGCATCCGCACCGGCGAGACCGATGCCGCGGCGCTCTAAATCATTACACGGACAGGAGTGAAACCATGTCGTTGAAGAAATTCTCCCGCGCCGGGCTGCTCGCGTTCGTAGCCGCGCTGCTGCTGGGGTTCGTATTGAGCCTGCCGACCTATCACGCGTCGTATGCGCAGGCCCCGGCCGCGACCCCCGCTGCCCCGGCCGCGCCCGACGCGGCGGCACCCGCGGCAGCACCGACCCCGCCGGCGCCGCCGGCCTGCGATGCCAAGACGCTCGAAAAGTGCACGCCGAATTCCGGCGACACCGCCTGGATGCTGACCTCGATGGCCATCGTGCTGATGATGACCATTCCGGGTCTCGCGTTGTTCTATGGCGGCATGGTGCGCAAGAAGAACGTCGGCGACACCGTGATGACGAGCTTCGCCATCACCTGTCTGATCAGCGTGCTCTGGCTGTTGTTCACTTACAGTCTGGCGTTCCGCTCCGGCACGCCCTTCATCGGCGGGCTCGATCGCGCCGGCTTGCAGGGCATCCTAAGCGATATATCGAACGGCACGGGCAATCCTAATTCACTGGCGCCGACGATTCCTGAGACCGTTTACTCGATGTTCCAACTGACCTTCGCGATCATCACCGCAGCGCTGATCGCGGGCTCGTTCGCGGAGCGCATGAAGTTTTCGGCCATGCTGTGGTTCATCGGTCTGTGGGCGATCTTCGTCTACTCGCCGATCGCGCACTGGGTTTGGGGACCTGACGGCTTTCTCAACTCCTCGAACGATGCGGCCTGGGTCAAGGTACTCGACTTCGCCGGCGGCACGGTGGTGCATGTCAATTCCGGCACGGCCGGTTTGATGGCATGTCTCATGCTCGGCAAGCGTAAGGAACCCGGCCCGCCCCACAATGTGGTGCTGACCATGATCGGCGCTTCCCTCCTCTGGGTCGGCTGGTTCGGCTTCAATGCCGGGTCCGCGGTCAGCGCCGGCATGCAGGCCGGCATGGCGATGCTGGTCACCCACACCGCCACCGCGACAGCGGGTATGACCTGGATGCTGCTCGAGTGGATGCTGCGCGGCAAACCGACCGTGCTAGGCATTTGCTCGGGCGCCGTCGCCGGCCTGGTCGCGATCACGCCGGCTTCGGGCTTTGTCGGACCGATGGGTTCCTTCGCCATCGGCATCGCCGCCGGCATCATCTGCTACTGGGGCTGCACCGGACTCAAGCACATGTTCGGCTACGATGACGCGCTCGACAGCTTCGGCGTGCATGGTATCGGCGGCGCCGCCGGCGCCATCCTCACCGGTATCTTCGCCGTCAATCAGTATGGCGGCACGTCCGGACTGATCGAAGGCAATCCTGGCCAAGTGCTCAACCAGTGCATCGGCGTCGGCATCGTCTTCGCCTACGACGTCGTGGTGACGCTGATCATCCTCAAGATCGTCGACTTGGTGATCGGGCTTCGGGTCAGCGAAGAGGTCGAACGCGACGGTCTCGATCTCGCGCTGCACGGCGAGACGATCCAGTAGCGCACGCATAACGGTTGGGGCGCATACCCGGCAGCGCCCTACCCGTCGAGAGGCCCTGGCACCCGCCAGGGCCTCTTTTTTTTGGACTCGATCTTCTACGCCGATTTTGCTGCAATCCACCGCCGCTGCGCTTGCCGAACTTTGCAGGCTAACGAGGCGATGAGAACAAGACTGCAGGGCGGGAGACGACATGAACACCATGATGGCCGCACGGCTTCACGCCTTTGGCGCGCCGATGACCCTCGATCGCATCCCGGTGCCCGACCCGCGCCCGACCGACGTGCTGGTCGAAGTCAAAGCATGTGGCGTCGTTCCGAACCTCGCCCGCGTGGTCAGCAATTTCTTCGGCTCGCTGACGCCTGATAATAAAATGATGCCGCCGCTGCCGGCGATCTTCGGCCTCGATCCAACCGGCGTCATCGCCAAAACCGGCGAGCAAGTGCTCTCGCTCCGCCCCGGCGACCGCGTCTATGTCAATCCGGCGCGGGCCTGCGGCTCCTGCCGCATGTGCCGAAGCGGCCAGGAACTCGATTGTCCGAGTTTTACGCTGCAAGGCTATTTCGGCCGCTCGCAGGACATCATGCGCGCCTACCCTTATGGCGGCCTCGCGCAGTTCATTACCGCGCCCGCCAGTGCGATGGTGAAGCTGCCGGACAATGTGAGCTTCGAGGCCGCCGCGCGCTTCGGCTATTTGGGCACCGCCTATTCGGCGCTGAAGAAAATCGGTGTCGGCCCCGGGTGCACGCTCTTGATCAACGGCATCAGCGGTCAACTCGGTTTGAACGCCGCGCTGGTCGCGCTGGCAATGGGCTCAACAAAAATTCTTGGCACCGGCCGCAAAGTCGAACTGCTCGATCGTGTTAAGGCGCTGGCGCCGCAACGGATCGACGTCATGGCGGTGGGGAACAGCGTGGTTCAGGGCAAGACGACGCCGGCGCAGCCTGATCCGCTTGTCGTCTGGGCCAAGAACGCGACCGAGGGCCATGGTGTCGACGGCATGATCGATTGCTTGCCGCCAGGCGCGCCGGCGAGTGCGATGATGCGCGCATTGCTTTGCCTGCGCCGCGGCGGCCGGGCGGTCAACGTCGGCGCTGTGCTCGAAACGCTGCCGCTGAATGCGTTTTGGATGATGACCAATCGGATCGGGCTTGAGGGCTCGGTCTGGTTCACTACCGGCGAGGGCGAAGAGCTGGCCGCGATGGCGGGCGCCGGAACTCTCGATTTGTCGGCACTCCAACATCGCGTGGCGCCGCTCTCCAAAGTCAACGAAACGCTCGGTGGCATGGATCATCGCGATGGCGGTTTCACTAATTTTGTCATCGATCCGACACAGGCCTAGGCCGGACACCAGATGTTCTCCGGTTGCCCTACGCATGGCCGGCAAAAACTGCTAATCCACCACCAACGATAAGCGTGGCGAGGACGCCAAACCCAGCGAGGAATACATGTACGCCAATCTCGAACTATTCATCGACGGCAAATGGATCGGCAGCGAGGGCCGCAAGGGCGAGGATGTGATCAATCCGGCGACCGAAAAGCCGCTCGCGCATCTGCCACATGCAAGCCGGGCCGATCTCGATCAAGCCCTCGAAGCGGCCAAGAAGGGCTTGGCGCTGTGGCGTTCGACGTCGGCCTACGACCGTTGCAAGATCATGCATAAGGCCGCCGATCTGATGCGCGAGCGCCACGACGCGATCGCCAAGGTCATGGTCCAGGAGCAGGGCAAGGTCTATCCGGAAGCCCGCGCCGAGGTGATCGGCTCGGCCGACATCATCGACTGGTATGCCGAGGAGGGCCGCCGCTCCTATGGCCGCATCGTGCCGGGCCGGGGCAAGGGCGTACGCCAGCTCGTCTTGCAGGAACCGATCGGCGTCGTCGCCGCCTTCACGCCGTGGAACTTCCCGGTGCTGACGCCGGCCCGAAAAGTCGGCGGGGCGCTTGCCGCCGGCTGCTCGCTCATTCTGAAGGCGTCGGAAGAAACGCCTGGCGCCTGCATCGAGATGGTGCGCTGCTTCGCCGACGCCGGCCTGCCGGCGGGCGTGCTCAACCTGGTGTTCGGCGTGCCGGCGGAAGTTTCCGAATATCTGCTGAGCAAGGACGTGATCCGCAAGATTTCTTTCACCGGATCGATCCCGGTGGGCAAGCATCTCGCTCAGCTTGCCGCCAAGGGCATGAAGCGTACCACCATGGAGCTCGGCGGCCATTCACCGGTCGTTGTGTTCGCCGATGCCGATCCAGAGAAGGCGGCCGACACCATCGCGGCGTTCAAGTATCGCAATGCCGGTCAGGTCTGTATTTCGCCGACACGCTTCTACGTGCAGGAGGACGTCTATCCGCGTTTCCTCAAGCGATTCACCGAATATGCCAACGGCATCAAAATCGGCGACGGCATGGAAAAAGGCACCACCATGGGCCCGATGGCCAATGCACGCCGCATCGACACTATGGAAGGCTTTGTCAACGACGCCAAGGCTCGCGGTGGCAAGATCGTCACCGGCGGCAACCGCCGCGGCAATCAAGGCTACTTCTTCGAGCCGACGGTAGTCACCGACGTGCCGGACGATTCCAAGATCATGACCCAGGAGCCGTTCGGTCCGGTCGCCCCGGTGGTCACCTTCAAGACCTTCGATGAGGTGGTGGAGCGCGCCAATTCCTTGGAATATGGCCTCGCGGCCTACGCCTTCACGACCTCGAGCTCGACCGCCGCGGCCATCGGCGATGCGCTGGAATCCGGCATGGTCGGCGTTAATTCCGTTGCGATCTCGACGCCCGAGACACCGTTCGGCGGCGTCAAGGAAAGCGGCCACGGCAGCGAAGGCGGCATCGAGGGTTTGGGCGCCTATCTTGTCACCAAATTCATTTCACAGGGCTGAGGACGTCGTAACCATCGCCGCCGGCATGCGACGCCGGCGGCGTTGGTATTTTTATATTCGAAATTCGTCCAAGCGATTCAGGCTTCGTCAACCAAGCCAAGCACTCGACGCGATCGCGTCATTTTTTGAACGTGGATATGCCGCCGACGCGGCGAACGAAGGGCACGGGTCGAGTTCAACGGTTCCAGGAACAAAAATCGGCGACCGCGCGTTGCTGGGCGGGCGGGTCAGTGTCGTGTTGCCGATGGATATCGTCGCCGCCATGCTCGCCTATCTCACCTGCGTCACCGGCATCGTCGGCGCATTGGCTATTTCAACCTACGTTTATTTAGTCGCGCCACAGCCCGCAGCGGCCCCTTTGCAAACTGCCACGCTCGCCGTGCAGATCGACGACGGCAAGATCAGCACAACCAAAGCCAACCAGAACAAGATCGGCGGGGTCACAACTCGTGCAACAAGGACCGCTACTGCCGCCGAGCGTAAACCCCTGACGACTATTGCACACAGCACGGATGATGCCTTGGCGCGAAATAATGTCTTGGCGCGAAATAATGCCTTGGCGCCAAAGCCTGTTGCTCTCGATGCAAGACAGAAGGGGCAGTTGTCCAGGGCGGAGCTTCGCCGCCTGGCGCAAGAACAACGCGCCAAGCGCTGGGCCTATCAGCAGGATGACAGCTTCGAAGCGCGCTTCATGAGCTACGCCGATTGAGGCGCCACGCGGAAACCTCAAGCATAGGAGCGCTGCAAATAGGCCACGGCGTCCTCCGCGAGCCCAGCTGCGTCGCGTTCGCCGCGCTGCGCCATCTCGATGATGCGCTTGGCGATGATCTCTTGCGCCGGGCCTCGATAGGCCGCCGAGGCAAGCTTGCTGCCCGATTGCTCGACCTTCAGCCATGCGGTTTCAAATACCGAGACCAGGATCTCGATCATTTCCGGCTCAAATGCCGATTGTTGCAACAGACGAATTATCGTCATGATACTGGTCCGCCGCCGATAAATTGACCCATCACCGCCGGCTCGCCGATGCGTTGCGCCGCCTCCCCCGTCAGGCGGCCGAGGACGACCAGCACGCCGAGTTCGGCGACGAAGACGATGTCCGAGCCAGCGGCGGAGGCATCGTCTGCGGCCATTACGGCCGGCGCGGCAAAAACAACAATAATTACAGTCAAAATTCCAGCCGGACGCCGCAACGGACGGTGTTCGCGGACAGATTCCCGCTCTGATGCCTTCATCGCGCAACCACGGGATAAACCCTCATGCTGCGCAATAACGCGCGAGACGGCTGTGCGATCCCTCGAAAGAGCGTGGCGAAGGCTTGGTTATAAAGGGCTTTCTTTCGCGCCCTTGTGTCATCTTGGCGTCCTCGCTAGATACTGCGCCGCACGCTCATTTCGGTCCCGGAGAGGTGGCTGAGCGGTTGAAAGCACCGCACTCGAAATGCGGCATACGGGCAACCGTATCGGGGGTTCGAATCCCTCCCTCTCCGCCAATCTCAGTGCATGCGCCGTAGGGCGCATGCACTGAGATTGATAGAGGTACGGTTACCGAACCCCCGATTTTTCCCGCTTCCCGCTATTGCCGAAGGTAATGTGAGAAGCGAAAAGAACGCGCTCGCAACGCGAGCGCGCTGGGTTCGAATCCCTCCCTCTCCGTCACCGCCCATGTGACGCTTTACAGTTCGCGCCCGAGCTTGCGGTCGAGCGAATACGGGCCGCCACCGCGCAGCGCGATGGCAAGGCTCGCCAGTCCCCACAGCAGCACGTATTCGTAGCCGCGGTGGAGCCAAGAGAAGCCGTTATCCCAATAATGCGGCCACACCAGATAGCCCATCTCGATGGCGATCGCGGCGGCGAAGAAACGCGTGAACAGGCCGATCGTAATGCAAATGCCGCCGACAAATTCGATCACGGTCATGAAGATCGCGAATTTAACGCCGAACTCCGGCATGCCGTCATGCGCAAAGCCCGCGGCCTGCTCGACCGGCCCGCGCACGACCTTGCCCCAACCGTGGACGATGAGATTGAGGCCGACCGCGAGACGCACGGTCGGCCAGGACAGGGGAACGACGACGTCGTAGAGCGGCTGCAAGAACGGCAGCAGAAGTTTCGGTTCGCTTGGAGCTTGCGCCATATCGTCCTCCCGCGGCGACAGCGTGCCGTGACCCGGAAGCTTAGAGCATGATGCCGAAAAGTGGGAACCGGTTTCCGGAAATGATCATGCTAAATTGAAAATCCGATTCACTTTGTCGGCACCACCAGCGAGTAGCGCTCGTCCGCGGCGAGACACTCGGCCTCCGGGAAACCATGCTCCTTGCGCACGATATTGGTGCCGAGCACTAACGAGACGATTTTGTAAAAGGCGTGGCGGCGACTCATGCCTTCGCGGCCCATGCCGCAGTCGGTCGAGATCACCAGCCGCTCGGCCGGAATATATTTCAGCGCGGCGCGGATTTTCTCCGCCACCTCGTCCGGCGTTTCCACCTGCAGCGTGTGATGATCGATGACGCCGATGGCGATTTTTTTCTCGGTGATGGTCTTGCCGATCGCTTCGAGATCGATGCCGCCGGAGCTCGAGGATTCGAACGTGATTACATCGGCATCGACGGTGTTGTAGGTCTCGAGCGCGAGCTTGTAGCTCTGCACCTGCGCGAACATGCGCTGTTGCGACGGATTGCCCCAGCAGGAATGCGCCCATACTTCGGTCTTGGCGCGCAAGCCCCGCACGGTGCGATTGAACACCTCGACCATCAATTGCGGCGTGATCACCTTGTCCTGGATCTTGCGCACCGCGATCAGATGGATCTGCGGTTCCTCGATCTGGATGACCGGACAGCCGGCATCAGCCAATTCGTTATATTCCTCGTTGAACGCGTCGGCGATCGCGAACATGCGGTCCGGCACGCTTTTGTAGTAGCGGTCCTGCAGCGCGAAGGCGACGATTTCCGCCGACACCGCGCCGAACTTCACCGGCTTCTCGGTGAAGCGCTGCGCCGCCTTCCACATCGCCGTGTATTGCAGATTGCCGCGCCCGACCGGCCCGGTGATGATCGGCATGACGCGGGATTCTAGATAGTCGTGAAGGATGTGACCGCGCGGAAACCAGATACCGCCGCGGCCCGCCGGCGTCGCCACCGGGTGATCGATGTCAAGACCGCTCATGTGGTTCGGCGGATAGGCGGTCCAGCTCTGGCCGCCGACATCGTCGTCGAAATGCGCGTCGCCGTCGGTGACGATGTCAAGACCGGCGATCTCCTGATCGCGCAGGTAACAGGTCACCGCATCTTCGTATTGTTCGCGGAAACGGCGGCTGACCATCGCTTCGAGAAAGTGGCGCGTGCCGAGATTTTCCGTGTACCAAGTCGGCCGCGGCAGCGAGCCGGTGATTGTCGTCGGCAGTTTGATGTCCTTGGTAGCCCGATACATTGTGGTCGCCTCCCCGCATCCAAACATGACGCCGGACTTTTGCCGCCGGCCGTATGCGCAAGCTTACCAAGCCAGACCTGACAATGAGAAGCAAATATCGCGCACGTCCGCCGGCAGCCCACTCGCAAGACAACAATGGGCAGGAGTGGGCAAATCTCGTCGCACGCCAAAAACTCGCCGCGGCGCCTCACGTGCCGGTGAAGACCGGCTTGCGCTTTTCCATGAACGCCGTGCGGCCTTCGGTAAAATCCCGGCTGCCGAAGCATTGCTCGACCATTTCCACCGTCCGCGCGATGTTGCGCGCGCTCTCGTCTTTCAGAATCTCGCCGACGGTGAATTTCACCGCCTTGATGGTGAGCGGCGCATTGGTGCAGATCATATCGGTGATGCCCTTAACGGTGTTCTCGAGCTCCACCGCAGGCACCGCACGATTGACGAGGCCCATGACGAGCGCCTCGGCAGCGTCGAACTGGCGCGCCGTGTAAAAGATTTCCTTGGCGAAGGCCGGACCGACGATGTCGACGAGCCGCTTCAGTCCCTTATAGCCATAGCCGACGCCGAGCTTCGCCGCGGGCACCGCGAAACGCGAATTGTCGGAACAAATGCGCAGGTCGCAGCAGGTGGCGAGTCCGAGCCCACCGCCGATACAATAGCCCCGGATCATCGCGATGGTCGGTTTGGGAAAATCGGCAACCGCCGAATAGGCGGCATCGGACTTGACGTTATAGGCACGCGAGGCCTCGAGCGTGGCGCGTTCGCTGGCGAATCTCGATATATCGGCGCCGGAAACGAAAGCCTTGTCGCCGGCGCCCTTCAGCACCACGACGCGTATATCACTGTCGGCCGCGAATTCATCGAGGATGTGCCGGGTCGCCTCCCACATATCGAGCGACACGGCGTTGTGCCGCTCCGGATTGTTGAAGGTGACGATGCCGACGCCGCCTTCTTTGCGCGAGAGCATCTTGTCGGTTTGCGGCATTGACTGGTCCTCGTTTACTTCATTGCGCGGAATCTGCACCCGGGCCGCGTGGCCAAAACCTCTATACCGCTTTGGCCTTGTGCAAGGCGGCGATGTCGCGCTTGCTAAAGCCGAATTCCTTGAGCACGGCGTCAGTATGCTCGCCGAGCTCTGGCGGCCGCACCGCGAGCCGCGATGGCGTGCGCGACAGTGTCATTGGCTGGCCGACGAGCCGCATCTTGGTCTTGTCTTTCTTGATCACGCTCTGCGCGATGCCGAGATGCCGCACTTGCGGATCGGCGAACATCTGGTCGATGTTGTAGATCGGTCCGCATGGCACGCCGGCCTCATTGAAGCGCTCGACCCACTCGGCGCTGGTGCGGCCGACAAGGTAAGTGTCGATCTCGGCGTTGAGGGCATCGCGATTCTTCGAGCGCACCGCGGCGTTTTCATATTCGGGTTTTTTCATCAGCGCGGTGGCGTCGGCGGCTTCGCAGAAGCGCTGCCAGATTCGCTGGCCGGTGGTGGCGATATTGATGTAGCCGTCCTTGGTCTTGAACACGCCGGTCGGAATGCTGGTCGGATGATTGTTGCCGGCCTGTTTCGCCACGTCGCCGTCGACAAGATAACGCGCGGCCTGAAAGTCGAGCATGAAGATCTGCGCCTGCAACAGCGAGGTTTCGATGTGCTGGCCCTTTTTCGATTTTTCGCGCTCCAAAAGGGCGACCAGAATGCCGAGCGCCGCGAACATGCCCGCGGTCAGATCCGCGATCGGCACGCCGACGCGGACCGGACCCTGCCCGGGCAGACCGGTGATCGACATCAGCCCGCCCATGCCTTGGGCGATCTGGTCGAACCCGGGCCGGTTGGCATAGGGCCCGTCCTGGCCGAAGCCGGAAATGCTGGCATAGACAATGCGCGGATTGATCTTGGCGAGCGTCTTGTAGTCGATGCCGAGGCGCTTTTTCACGTCGGGACGGAAATTCTCGACCACGACGTCGGCTTTTTTGACCATGCGCTTGAAAGCGGCAAGCCCTTCCGGCGCCTTCAGATTGAGCGTCATGCTCCGTTTGTTACGGTGCAGATTCTGAAAGTCCGGCCCCTCCCGAGGTCCCCCCATCGGCTCCTCGATGCCGGGTGGGGTTTCAATCTTGACCACATTGGCCCCCCAGTCGGCCAGTTGGCGCACGCAGGTCGGTCCGGACCGCACGCGGGTCAGATCGAGGACGGTGAATCGTGCGAGGGCTTTCGAACCGCGGGGAAAGGGCATGGGCGTCTCCAAGTCCAGATTCAAAGTCCAGCTTCGAAGTCCAGCTTCAAAGCCCGGCTTACACCGGTTCAATTATTGCCAGCCGGATTGTCGAAGCCACGGGCCGGAAGGGGGGAGAACTTCCCCGATCTTACCGGCATTGTCCACCGGGCCCTGGCCGCGGCGCACCCGTCGTTCCCGCCGCGCCGATCCGCTAAAGTGACGCTGCGCACGGACATCTTTCCGGCACTTTCGGGAGGCGATCATGAACGAAGATGCATTCAATGTGAGTCTGCGTAAATTCCTCAAAAAGGTCGGCATCACCTCGCAGCGCGAGATCGAGCAGGCCGTACGCGCCGCGCTCGCGTCCCGGCAACTGAAAGGCAACGAGGCGCTCCCGGCGAAAGTAGTGCTGACGATCGAGGCCATCGCGTTGAGCGTGGATATAGAGGGCGCCATCGAACTTGAATGAAATACCCGTTCGCGCCACGTGTTCGCTTTACTTGCCGGGAAAACACGATGTTCGATTCACGCCGTTTGCTGATCGCATTTCTTTTTGCCGCCGTCGCGACGACGGCAATCGCCCAGGACCATCCCGGGCACGGTGCCGGCTCGCCCGGCCACCAAGAACAGAATGGTCAGCAAAACGCCCATCCAGCCGGCCCGGGAGTTCTTTCGCTGCTGCCGGCCGACGCGGTCACCGAGCACAGCATCGACCTGCCGTCGGGCAAGCTCGACTATACGGCGACGGCCGGTACGTTCTCGCTGTTCGATCAATCGGGCGAACGTTCCGCGGCGATCTTCTACACGGCCTTTGTCGCGAAAACCGCGAACCAGACGACGCGTCCGATCACATTCGTCTTCAACGGCGGACCAGGCGCGGCTTCCGCCTTCCTCAATCTCGGTCTGGTGGGACCGCGCATTGCCGATTTCGGCCCCAGCGGCCGCGACGGTTCGAACGTGCGTCTGGTCGATAATCCGCAAACCTGGCTCGCTTTCACCGATCTGGTGCTGATCGACCCGGTCGGCACCGGCTGGAGCCGCGCGGCGAAGCCCGACGGCGGCCACAGTTTCTGGGACGTGCACACCGACGCCGAATCCATGGCGAAAGTCATTGCGCTCTATCTGGCGAAGAACGGCCGCGTCGGCTCGCCGAAATTCATTTTAGGCGAAAGTTACGGCGGCTTTCGCGCCGCCAAGGTGGCGCGCGTATTACAGAACGATCAGGGCGTCATCGTTTCCGGCATCGTAATGCTGTCGCCGCTGCTCGAAGGCTCGTTTCAGTTCGGCGGCGACCGGTTCGCGCTCGGCGCTGCATTACAGCTGCCGTCGCTCGCGGCGGCCGAGCTCGAGCGTAAGGGAACGTTCAGCAAGGACGCGTTGGCCCAAGCCGAGCGCTTCGCGCTCACGGACTATCTATCCACGCTCGCCGGCGCGCCGCTGCAAGGCGACGCGGCCAAAAAATTCTACGCCCGGGTCGCCGAAATAACCGGAATCCCGCCCGACGCCGTCGCCGAAACCCATGGCTTCATTCGCGACGCCTATGTCAAGGACCTCCACTCCGGAGCGCATAAGATCGTCAGTCACTACGACGCAACCTTCGCCTCCGCCGACCCGTATCCGGAATCGCCGGTGGTCCACGGCCCTGATCCCATTCTCGACGGCTTCATTCGGGCCTATGGCGGCGCCTTCGTGGGCTATGCGCGCGATGAGCTCGGTTTCAAAACCGAGATGTCCTATACGCTGCTCGCCGCAGATATTGCGGAGAAATGGGACTGGGGCTCGGGCCGTTCGACGGCGAGTGTCGCCGACGACCTGCGTGTCTTGCTGACGCTCTCGCCGACATTCCGGCTCATGATCGGCCACGGCTATAGCGACATGGTGACCCCCTTCGCGGATTCTCGCTATGTGGTAAATCACCTGCCAGCACTCGATGACCCCGGCCGTACCGAGCTGAAGCTCTATCGGGGCGGACACATGTTTTATCTCGATCCGGATTCGCGTAAGGCCTTCACGGCCGACGCGAAGGCCATGTACGTGGCGCAATAGCAGCCTTGCGGGGTCGCCCCCATCCACGGGGACACGCGTCGATTTGATCGATGGCGGCTCTTAGCCAAAAGTAGCACGCGTTCGGGTGGTGAAAACTTGGGTCGAACCCATCCATGTGCCGCTTATGGTCACACCCTTGCCGCGCCCCTGTGCCATCAAATAAAGTTCGGCTATCTATTCAGGTTCGCAACTCGGCGACCGAGTTAACGGCGCCAAGAAACAAGCTCTTTGGGAGGAAAAAATGGTTAAGCGTCAAGGTTCTGGCAGTCTGGACCGCCGTACATTGCTGAAGGCAACGGCGGTTGCCGGACTCGCCCAAATCGCGGCTCCGGCGATCATCGCGGCGCGTGGCGAAGCCAACATCAAGATCGGCCTCGACAACCCGCTGACCGGACCATTCGCCGCCGTCGGCAAGAACGAATTGATCGGTTGCCAGCTGGCGGTCGAGCAGATCAACGCCAAGGGCGGCATCCTCGGACGCCAGGTCGACCTCCTGGTCGAGGACTCCACCAGCGGCGAAGCTGCAGTGGCCGTGCAGAAGGCCAACAAATTGATCGAGCGCGATCAGGTGAACTTCCTGCTCGGCAACATCAATTCTGCGCTGGCGCAGGCGATGGCCAATGTCAGCTTCGAGAAGAAAGTGTTTCATATTGTGCCGGGCGGCCACACCGATTCGGTTACCGGCACGCAATGCCATTGGAACGTGTTCCGCGTCTGCAATACGACGCGCATGGAGACCAATTCGGTCTCCAAGCTGCTGCTCAGCAGCTATGGCAAGAAGTGGTACTTCATCACCACCGACTACGCCTTCGGCCGCACCTTGCAGCAAGGCTTCGAAGCCAGCCTGAAGACGGCGAATGGCACCGAGCTCGGCGCCGATTACACGCCGCTCGGCACCACCGACTTCTCAGCCAATCTGATCAAGGCGCAATCCAGCAATCCGGACGCGATCATTCTGCTCTTGGCCGGCGACGACATGGTCAATTGCCTGAAGCAGGCCGTGCAGTTCGGGCTCGACAAGAAGACCCATATCGCGGGTGCGCAACAGGAGATGGAAGTCAATCTGGCGCTGCCGCCTGAAGCACTGCTCGGCGACTGGGTGTTCGAGTGGTACTGGAAACAACCCGGTGTGCCGCATGTCGAGCAGTTCGTCGCCGACGTTCGCAAGAAGAGCGGCGGCCATGTGCCGACCGCCCGTACCTGGTTCGGCTACGCGGCGACCTGGAGCTGCAAGCTCGCCGCCGAGAAAGCGAAATCGCTCGATGCGGTGGCCCTCGCCAGGGCCATGCAAGGCCTCGTCCTGCCGCCGGAAGTGGCGCTGATGCCGAACAATCCGTATTACCGGGTCGGCGACAACCAACTGATGCCGACACTGTTCGTCGGCCATTCGCGGCCGTCGCCGAAGGGCGGCGATCCGGAGGACTTGTTCGAAGTCAGCCAACTGGTGAAGGGCGACGAGGCCGCATTGTCGGTCGAGCAGACCGGCTGCAAGATGGTTTGGCCGAGCTAACCATACAGAGCACCGGGCGCGGATTACCGCGCCCGGCACTTTGCTTGAGGCGCGGTTTCATAATAACGTCGCTTCACTAAAGTGGCCCGGCCGCCGACGGACGGGCCACCTTGTTGTGATCGGGGCACAACAGGAATTAAGGCAAGGAAAATTGGGCCAGGAATAAGCCGGCGAATCCGGGGTTTTGGGGGACGACAGTTCGCCTATGTCGCAGTTGCTGTTTTTCAACGTTTTCAACGGCCTCATCATCGGCGCGTTCTATGCCCTGATGGCGCTAGGCTTGTCGCTGATCCTCAACCTGTCCGGCGTGATCAATTTTGCACACGGCGGGTTTTTGGCCATCGGCGCCTATATCGCCTACATGCTGATCCCCTATGTAGGCTTCTGGGGCGCGCTGGTGGCGGCGCCCATCCTGACCGCGGGGATCGGACTGATCGTCGAGCGGGTCTTGATCCGCAGGCTTTATGGACGCGATCCGCTCTACAGCCTGCTTTTGACCTTCGGTCTTGCCTTCATCATCGAAGACGGCACCCGGTTCATCTGGGGCGCACAGGGCCTGCAGTACCAAATTCCATCCTGGCTGCAGAGCCCGCTGAGCAGCCAGATGTTCTTCCTTACCGGCTATCGGGTGTTCATGGTGGGGATGGTCGCCCTGATCGTCGGCGCGCTGTTTTTCATCCTCAACTACACCCGGCTCGGATTGCGCATCCGCGCCGGCACGCTCGATCTCGAAACCGTCTCGGTGCTCGGCGTCAATGTGCGCATCCTGCGCAATCTCAACTTCGGTCTCGGCATCTACATGGCCGGTCTCGCCGGCGTACTGGCCGCCGGCATGCTCGGGCTACAGCCTAATATCGGCGACTCGCTGATCATGCCGAGCTTCATTGCCATCATCGTCGGCGGGCTGGGCAGTCTGCCCGGCACGCTCATCGGCGGTTTGTTAATCGGCGTCGCCTCCGGCATTACCACCGTCTATCTGCCGGCCGCGAGCGAGGCGGTCATGTATGTCATGATGGCCGCGGTACTCATGGTTCGCCCACGCGGTCTGTTCGGCGAGGAAGGGCGGTTCTGATGGACAAGGTCAACTTCCGCTCCGGCGACATCATCGTTTGGCTGCTGCTCCTGAGCGCGCCCTATTGGCTGCCGCTGATGGGCGGCTATGTCGAATTGGGTAGCGAGGTGGTGGTCTTCGCGCTGGCCGCGATGGCGCTAAATTTCTTGCTCGGCTACACCGGCGTGCTGTCGTTCGGTCATGCCGCTTATTTCGGGCTTGGCGCCTACGGCACGGCCATGACGATGAAATATCTGGTCGAGAGTACGCCGCTTGCGATCCTGATCGGCACCGCGGTCGGCGCCGTGGCGGCGGCCATCATCGGACCGCTGATCGTTCGCCTGCGCGGCGTCTATTTCGCGATGTGTACCATCGCATTCGGCCAAGTGTTCTATTTCATCGCGTTTCAATGGCGCGACGTTACCGGCGGCGATGATGGCCTCTCGGCCTGGCATCGGATGCCGCTCAATTTCGGCTTTGCCGAGCTCGATATCCTCAACAGCAACAAGGCGTTCTACTATTTGGCGCTGGCGTTTTTTGCGCTGGCCGTCGGCTCCATGGCGTTTTTGCTGCGCTCGCCGTTCGGCCGCACGCTGTTGGCAATCCGCGAAAACGAGCGCCGGGCGCGCTTCCTCGGCATTCCGGTCGACCGCCATATCTGGCTGTCGTGGGTAATCTCGTGCACTATGGTCAGCCTTGCCGGATCGCTTTACGCGCTGCTGAACGACTTCGTCGATCCGCGCGCGCTGCGCTGGGACCAGTCCGGCACGTTCGTCATCATGACCGTGCTCGGCGGCATGCGCAGCTTCTGGGGCCCACTGGTCGGTGCGGCGATCTTCATCGTGTTGCGCGATTACATATCCAGCCACACCGAAAACTGGCAATCTTTCGTGGGACTTATCTTCGTATTGGTGGTGTTGTTCTTCCCACGGGGCGTGCTCGGCATCATCCGGCGAAGGGCAACATCGTGAGTCTGTTGCAGATCGAAAACGTCTCCAAACATTTCGGCAGCCTGATTGCCGTCAACGACATATCGATGACGGTCGAACCGGGCGAACTGCGCGCGATCATCGGCCCGAACGGCGCCGGCAAAACCACCTTCTTCAACCTCATCACCGGGTTTTTTAGCCCGACGTCCGGCCGCATTCTTTTCGACGGTCAGGATATCAGCGGACTGTTGCCGGCGCGCCGGGTCTGGCTCGGCATGGCGCGCACCTTTCAGGTCACCGAAGTGTTTCCCGAACTGTCGGTGCGGGAGAATTTGCGTATTCCGGTGGAAGTCGCTTCCGGGCTTCGGCTGCGGCCGTGGCTCTCCGGGGCGGACGACGTCAAGATCCGCGCTCGCGTCGCGGAGCTCCTCGACATGGGCGGGCTGACCGATAAGGCCGAGCGCCAGGTCGGAGAACTGTCGCACGGCGACCAGCGCGCCACCGAAATCATGATGGCGCTGGCGCTCAATCCACGTCTTCTCCTGCTCGACGAGCCGACCGCCGGAATGGGTGACCAGGAAACCTACGACATCACTCAGCTCATCCGCCGCCTGCACAAAGAGGCCAAGCTCACCATCGTGCTGATCGAGCACGATATGCGGGTCGTCTTTCATCTGGCCGACCGCATCATGGTGCTCGATCAAGGGAAGTTCCTGGCCGAGGGCACGCCGCCGGAAATCGCCGCCAATGAGGCGGTGCAGACCGCCTATCTCGGCCAGGCTGCGTGAAGAACGCCGCAACAGTGAACGTCTCATGAGTGAAGCCGCATGACCGCAGCGTTGATCGCCGAAGGGCTCCACACTTTCTACGGCAAGAGCCACATTTTGCATGGCGTCAGCCTCGAAGCCGGCGAGGGTCAGGTAACCGCATTGCTCGGTCGCAATGGCGCCGGCAAGACCACGACCTTGCGCAGCCTCATGGGCCTGACACCACCGCGCGATGGCAAGGTGACAATCTTCGGCGCCCCGACCACGGGCTGGCCGCCGTTCCGCGTCGCGGCGCTCGGCGTCGGCTATGTTCCCGAAGGCCGCAAAATTTTCCCCAATCTCACCGTTGAAGAGAACCTCCTGGTGCCGCTGGAGCGGCCCGGACCGTGGACGATCGCGACCATCTATCGGCTGTTCCCGCGACTCGAGGAGCGCAAATCGAATCGCGGCCGTCAGCTCTCCGGCGGCGAGCAAGAAATGCTGTCGATCGCCCGCGCGCTATTGCTCAATCCCAAGCTTCTCATCCTCGACGAGCCGTCGCAGGGATTGGCGCCGCTGATCGTGCGCGAAGTCTTCCGTATCGTGACCAAGATGCGCGCGGAAGGCATTTCGGTCCTGCTGGTCGAGCAGAACGTTCGCATGAGTCTTGAAGTGGCCGACCACGCTTATGTGCTCGACGACGGCCACGTGGTCTATTCCGGCCCGGCGCGCGAGCTCGCCGCCGACGAAGCGCGTGTGCAATCGCTCGCCGGCGCCAGCGTCGAGGAATGGACGCCGCATTCGTAGCGTCCGCGGAGCGAGTGTAGCAACGAAGGTCAGTTCGCGGTCTTCGGATCGAGGCCGTATTTGGCGCACATATTGGTGACGATCGCGAAGTCCTTGCCGCCGGCGATCAGGCCCATAACGGCCGACGACACCTTGTTGCCCGACATATGGGCCTCGACAATATAGGCCTGATGGCCGCTATAGGCGGGATAGGGACTTTTAGCGTCCACCGTGGCGCAATAATTGACCGACTCATCGGTGACGATCGTGGGAAACTTTGCCCATTTGTATTTTGCCGACCCCGGGTCGCGCAGCGACGGCGAAACCGCGTCGACGATCGCCTTCTTTTCTTGCGGCGTGAGATCGCGTTGCGCGACGCTGGCGGGAGTTGCGGCATTGGTGGATACGGCGACGTTATCGCCAGTCGGATTCGTGGCGCAGCCGGAAAGTGCGAGGCCGGAAAACGCCGACGCTGCCGCCAGCACGGCAATCCGTTTCAATCTTGATGCTTGCACGGTTTTTCTGTCGCTAGTTTGAAGGTGCGGACCTGGCGACCGAGTTCGACGGCTTGCTCGACACCCGGACGGTTCCGATGCTGACCCGGGGCGCCGCAGTCGGCGCTGCCGCCACTACGGTCGATGTCGGCGCGCCATCCGGACCGATCTTGTAGACATGGTTGTTGATCATCGCGCGGCCGTCGCGCGTGGGATTACTCATTTCCTTGACATTGTCGCTGACAAGCGTCGCCGCGGCTTCCGGGTGGCCGGTATTAATCAAGCGCAGATGAGTGACGAAAATCTTCGGATAGATCAATGTCGAGGACGGCACCTTAAGGCCCATATATTTTGCCACGTCCCCCACGAAGGCATTGCAATTGTAAAGCTCGGCGCTCCAGGTGTGCGAGCGCGATTGCAAATCTCTGATGTAGGTCATATCGCGATCGTATTCGTCTTTGTTCATCAGCACGCGATAGCGAGCGGTGACGTATTTGTCTTCAAGATCGCCGTCGGTCCATCCGGTCTCCGCGGGGACCGGCACGTAGTGGCCTATCACCCAGGCGGTCGCATCATCGCCCACCGGCGAGAGCCCGGCGACGCTGTCCTTGGTCGGCGTCTCGCCGACTCGGCCATGGACCAGATAGGTGTGGCCGTAGTCCCACGCGTAGCGCGAACGAAACTCAATGTAATACTGACCGGAACCACTGGTCACCAGCGGCGTCGTGGCGCTGGCGGCGCGAATCACCGGCTTGGGGTTGTTTTGCGCGACCGCCGGAGCGAGTCCCAATCCCAAAAGGGACAGTATGGCTACCAGTCCCGCCAACCATATGGGGCGGAAATTACCGATCAGCCTGTGCTGCATAATGCCCTCCGAGTGACCGCTATGATCCATCGAGGTCGCCGATTCGCAGAATGACCCAGCCCTATCGCGTACGCCCCGCCGCGAATTGGCCCCAGTCACCGGATGCCGTGCCGTAATGGTACCAATGATTGGCCCTTGCCTGATGGCAAATGTTCGGCACCAATTATGGATTTTTCGCGGTGCGGCATATTTGCAACGCTTCAGGTCTCGGGACTGACGTGCGCGAAGCGCTTCTTAGAAACGGGCCATTTTGAAAGGATTCTGAGAAAATCTGCCAGTGAACGACTGGGTCTGAGCCATCGGCTTGATTTATTAATCAAATCCTAACTCGCCCCAACGTGGAACTCAGTGCGCGGTGCAATCGGATCATGACTGTGGCTTTTCTGCACTAGAGGACTCAGCCCCCCGCCTGTATGGTTAATTCTGTCATGACGAAGGAGAGTTCTATGAAAAAGTTTGCTCTTGCGACGGCTGCGGTGTTGGCTCTCCTGAGCATCGCGGGCTGCGCGCAAACCGGTAAGGGTAAGGCCCCGCCGCCGGTCGTTACCAAGGGGTAAGTGCCGTCAGGCACTCGGATGGGGAAGGGCCGGCCTCGCGCCGGCCCCTTTCTTTTTGGCAGCCTAGCGTCCGGTACTATTCCGCCGCTCGCTTTTGCACGAGCGCTGCGGCCGCCCGGTCATAGCTTTCCTCACGCGACAATTGATCCTTGAGGCCGACGAGAGCGTAATAATCGTCGAGCGGTAACAGATGATCGAATGTCGCGGTGAGCGAGTTCTCGCGCTTGAGGATGCGCAGCACGTTGCGCACGGCGTTGGCGGCGGCAAAGAGGGCAATCGAGGGGAACGTCGCCGCGACCACGCCGGCTGCCTCGAGTTCTTCGAGGCTGCGCCGCTTGAGGCCCGCCGCCTGCGAAAGCGTCGCCATATGCGGCCCGCCGACCTCGCGCATTACACGTTTGATGTCGTCGATGGTGTCGACCCCCATGGGCTTGGCCATGTCGGCGCCCGCTTCCATGAACAGCTGGCTGCGCTCGATCGCGGCGTTGAGGCCTTCGATGCCGGCGGCGTCGGTGCGGCCGGCGATGAAGAAGTCAGGGTCGCGGCGGGCATCGAGCGCGGCCTTGATCTTGGCCAGCATCTGCTCGACCGGAATCACCTGCTTGCCAGGCAGATAACCGCAGCGATTCGGAAAAACCTGATCGCTGATGAAGACGCCGGCGACGCCCGCCGCCTCGAAGGCGCGCACCATCTGCCGCACATTGTTGACGCCGCCGAAGCCGGTGTCGGCATCGACATAGACCGGAATATCGACCGCCGCGCAGATGCGCGCGTAGTGATCGGCGTAGTCGCGCATATTGGACTGGCCCATATCGGCCTGTGCCAGCATCGAGCCGATGGCCGCATAGCCGCCGGCGCACAGCGCTTCGAAACCCTCGGCTTCCATGATGCGGGCCGATAAGCCGTCATAGGCGCCAGGCATGAGAACGAGCCGTTCGCCCGCCATGATCGCCCGCAGTTTCTTTCGCACGCTCATCGCGCCTCTCCTCCAGGTAAATCAGCTCGGTCGGACATTTGGCACGGCGAACGCAAAGCGATCATCGCCGGCTGTCCTGTGCCGTCTGCAGCCAAGGTTGCGCTGCTGCGGCGCGGCGCTCCCAATTAACGACCTCGTCCCTGTGCTTCAGCGTCAACCCGATATCGTCGAGCCCTTCGAGCAGCCGCGTGCGGTCGGGACCCGGGATTTCGAACGCGATATCTGGACCGCCCGGCCCGCTGATACGCTGGGTCACCAGATCGACCGTGAAGGGCGCTGCGCCATCCACGGCGACAACACGCGCAATGAAGGCATCGGCGTCTTCGGCTGCAAGCGTCACTGGCAACAACCCATTCTGCAAACAATTCTCGCGGTAGATATCGGCAAAACTCTTTGCCACGATGGCCCGGATATTGTTCGCCAGCATGCTCCACACCGCCGATTCGCGCGACGAGCCGGCGCCGAAATTCTGACCCGTGACCAAGATGCCGGCGCTGCGGAATTGCGGCTTGTTCAGAACGAAACCCGGGTTTTCGCTGCCGTCGTCACGCCGGCGCGCACGATGGAACAACATCGCCTGGTAATCGTCCTTAAGGCCGCGCGAATGCAGAACCGGTGCGATCTGATCGGTATTCATGTCGTCGACGAGAAGCGGCGCGGCGATGCCACTATGACGGATAAATGGCTGCATCATGCGGCGCCCGCCACGAGTTGCCGCACGTCGGCGATACGGCCGGCGATCGCGGTCGCAGCGGCGGTCGCCGGGCTAGCCAGATGAGTCCGCACTTTGACGCCTTGGCGGTTTTCAAAATTGCGATTAGTCGTCGACACGCAGCGCTGGCCGGGTTCGCCGCGATCGCCGTTACCGCCGGCACACATCGAGCAGCCGGACTCGCCCCAGAAGAAGCCGGCGTCGCGGAAGATGCGGTCGAGTCCGGCGGCTTCCGCCTCGCGCTTCACGGTGGAAGATCCGGGAACGACCATTGCATACACGCCCTCGGCAACGTGCCGGCCACGGACCACCGCCGCTGCTACCTGCAAATCGGGTAGCCGGGCGTTAGTGCACGAGCCGATGAAGACACGGCCAACCGGCAAGCCGGCGAGCGGCGTGCCGGGCACTAGACCCATATAGGCGAAGGCGCTTTCGGCGGCGGCGCGGCGCTTCGGGTCGACCGCACCCGGCTCCGGAACGCGTCCGGAAATCGCAACGACTTGGCTCGGATCGGTGCCCCAGGTGATTTGCGGCTCAAGCGTCGCGCAATCAAGTGTGACCTCACTGTCGAAAACCGCATCCGCGTCCGTCGTGAGTGTCCGCCAATGACCGAGCGCGCGATCCCACATCGCCCCCTGCGGCACATAGGGCCGCCCGCTGAGCCAATTGAAGGTCATATCGTCCGGGGCGGTAAAGCCCGAGCGACCGCCCATCTCAATATTGAGGTTGCACAGCGTCATGCGCTGCTCGATCGGCATCGTGGCGACAGCCGAACCGGCATATTCGACGACGTAACCGCGGGCGCCGGCGACGCCGAGATCGGCGATTAGGCGCAACGCCACGTCCTTAGCGCTGACATGAGCGCCCAGCCGGCCCTCAAGCCGCACCCGCATGCGTTTCGGGCGCTTAAGCGCCATCACCTGCGTGGCGAGGATATGTGCCAGTTCGCTGGTGCCGCAACCGAAGGCAAGCGCGCCGACGCCGCCGACCGTAGAGGCGTGGCTGTCGGGGACCGCGTGCGTCGCGCCGGGCAGCACGATTCCGAGTTCCGGGGCCACGACGTGCGAGATGCCCTGATCGGGATCGCCGACGTCGAACAGCCGTATATCAAATTCCCGGCACCCCTCGCGCATCGCCTTAATGAAGGCCGTGCCCGATGGATTGGTGTCGTCGCCGCGGCCGGGCTTGGTCGCGACCGTATGATCCTGTACCGCGAATGTCAGGTCGGCCCGGTGGACGCCGCGGCCCTGCTTGCGCAATTGCGCGAAGGCATGGTGCGCGTGCAATTCGTGCAACACATGGCGGTCAATATAGATGAGATCGCGGCCGTCGGAGCGCTGGCCGACGCAATGGAAATCCCAAATCTTGTCGAACAGCGTACTCGGCATGGCGTTTCCCCGCCAATCTCTACTGCTTTAGGCCGTGCCTGGGCAACCCGGCTATCCCCGACCCGAGGGTTGGCTGAATAGCGGAAGCCGGCGCCGTGCAAAATCGCAAGGACGGCAAGGAAAGATTTGGACCGGAAGCGCGAGCGGGCGTTGCGGCCTCAGGAGACCGCGCGAAGCAGAGTACGGGCGTGGGCGACCACGGTGTTGCGGCCGCGCCGTTTGGCGTCATAAAGCGCACTGTCCGCCGCTTCGATCAACGCGGCCGGCTCCTGGTAACGATCCGGCACGATGGATTCCACCCCGATGCTGACGGTGACGTAGCCGCACGGCGATTCGGAGTGATTGATACAGAGATCCTCGATCGCCCGGCGCGCCTCGTCGGCGAGCGCCGATGCGCGGTCGATATCGAGGCCCGGTAACAGCAAGCCGAATTCTTCACCGCCATAGCGGGCGACCAGCACCGCCTCTTCAAGCGTGACAAGCGACAAGGTTTCGCCGACCGCACGCAAGCAAGTGTCGCCGGCGACGTGGCCGTAACGGTCGTTGAACAGCTTGAAGTGGTCGATATCGATCATCATAAGCGCCACCGGTTCGCGATGTTCGCGCGCGTGTCTCCAGTCATGCTCGATCTGGCGATCGAAGGCGCGGCGGTTGGCAAGGCCCGTGAGGCCGTCGAGACTCGCCAATTCCTCGAGATGCTCGTTGGCGATGCGCAGCTCTTCCTCGCGCATCGCAAGCTTAGCCGCCATGTCGTCGAGTGCGGCGGCGAGTGGCGCGAATTCGGCGACCCAAGGTTCGTATGCGGCACGAACATGAAGGTCGCCGCGGCCAAAGCGCGTTGCGGTGCGGACCAGCGATCTGATCGGCCGAACCACGAGTTGCTCGCCGCCGAACCACACCACCATGAGGACGAAGAGGCCGACAACGACTAATTGCAGATAGGCGAAGCCGATCTCGCGATCGATGCCGCTATGGACTGCGCTCTCGTCCAGGCCGACCGCCAATCTGGCTTGCGTCCACGGCACCCGCACATAGGCGAAGATTCGGCTGACGCCGTCGAAACCTTTGGTCGTGATCGAGCCCTCGTCCGCTTTGAGCATCGCTTGCGTCAAATCATGTGTGGCGAAGCGCTTGCCGACGAAGGTCTGCTCGTCGGCCGAACCGGCGATGACGGTGCCTCCGCCATCGAGCATCAACACCGAGGCGCCCGAATGCTGGGCGGCCGTCGCCGCAAGGTCGCCGATCCATTGCAGATTGATCACAGCCATGACCACGCCCTTCGGCACGCCGTCGTCGCCGATGACCGGAAATGTCGCAACGACGCTCGGCGCCTGATGCATATGATTGATCAGATAGGTGCTCAGCCCGAATTCGCGCGACCTCAGCGCTTCCTGAAAGTGCGGTCGATCTGAAACATTCAGGCCGACCGCCAGAGGTTCGGTCGAACACTTGATCCGGCCATCGGTCGCGGCCACTGACACGTCGCGGATCCATGGGATATTGGCCGTCAGGTCGGCCAGATACTGATCGCAACCCGGCGCCTCGAGCGGCGCCTTGGCGTAAACACGCGATACGATTTGCACCAGCGCGCGAACCGAATAGATGATTTCGCGCTGCGCATCGACGCCGCGCCACGCCAGTTCCATGACCTCGTTATGGGCACGATCCATGCGCTCGACGCGGGCCTTCTCGAGGCCATGGACGCGCTCGATCACCAGCGGAGCGATCGCCAGCAATGCCAAAACGATTAGCCGCGCCCGAATGCTGAGGACCGGCTTGCGCGGGTTCAGCGGCTGTTGCGATTTTCCGTGATAGTTCGACATCCCGCGGTCCCACCCAGGTTCCCGAACCTAGCGGAGATGGGTAAAAGGGTGCTTCGCGCGGTCGCTAAAATTCGAGCGGTCCGAAACTCGGCGAGCCGCGGCTGTTGATCGAATGGAAAGCATGACCAAAGCGGCAGGACTGACGCCGGTGCGCGAGGAGATCGTGCGCGCTTGTCGCGAGGCCGGGCGCGACCCAGCTTCTGTCACGCTCGTGGCGATATCGAAGACCGTTGCCGCGGAGGCCATCGAGCCGGTCATAGCGGCCGGCCAGCGCGTCTTCGGCGAGAACCGGGTCCAGGAAGCAAAAACCAAATGGCCGCCGCTCGTCGCGCGCCATCTCGGGCTTGAGCTGCATCTCGTCGGCGCCTTGCAGTCGAACAAGGCCAAGGAGGCGGTCGCGCTGTTCGACGCGATTCATTCTGTCGATCGGAAACGCCTCGCCGAGTCGCTCGGCAAGGAGATCAGGACGCAAGGGCGCCACCCAACCCTGTTCGTGGAGATCAATACCGGTGCCGAGCCCCAGAAGGCTGGAGTGCTGCCCGAACACGCCGACGGGTTTCTCGCTGCTTGCCGCGACCAGTACGGCCTGAGCATTTCCGGACTGATGTGCATTCCGCCGCATGACGAGGCGCCGGCACCGCATTTTGCACTGACGGCCAAAATCGCACGCCGCAATGGACTGGAATTGCTATCGATGGGCATGAGCGCCGATTTCGCCATTGCGATTGCTTTCGGCGCCACGCATGTGCGGGTCGGCACCGCTATTTTCGGCGCCCGCGCATCGGCCGCAGCCTAGAAGTGAATGTCGATTATCGTTCTTCTGCCGATCACTCCGAGCAGCGCCTGGAGGTCTGAACGCCTAAGCGCGACACAGCCTGCCGTTGGCGCAAGGCTCGCCCGGGCGATGTGAATGAACACCGCGCTACCGCGGCCGGCGACGCGAGGCCGGGTGTTGTGGTCGATCTCGACGATCAGATCGTATAGGTCGTCGGCACGGCGGAGCCGGTCGCCTGGTTCATTGGCCGAGCGCCTGAAGGAGCGATTATACCGCCGATCCGCGGGATCCTCGCACCATGCGAGGTCGGGTGTGATCCGCCGCACCGGCAAGGCGGTGCGCGGCCGCTGCAGGCGGTCGGCCCGCCACCACAACCGAACCGGATGAAACCGGCCGGCTGGAGTACTGCCGTCGCCCTCGCGCTTAGTCGCCTTGATGCCGCTGCGGCCGAGCGCAACCGGTATGGCACGGGGGCCCGCGATCATGAGGCCCTGACTCCGGCGGCCGGGGCGACGATATATCCGGATCGTCCGAAGTAAAGATCGCCGCATCGCCCGATTGCCCCGATTCCCAACCGCCGCAAGCTCTAGTATCGTGCCTCGTTCTACTTCGCGCCGAGTAATGTAACAAAGGGCGCGGCAAAGCGGCGGCGGGGCGCGGACGACATGCCGAATACGCGGAAAATTCTGATCGTCGACGACGATACTGATCTGCGCGAAGCGCTGACCGAGCAATTGTCGCTGCACGAGGAATTCGAGGCGATTGCGGTCGAGACCGGCAGCAAAGGCGTGCAGACCGCCAAGGCGGGACAGATCGACCTCGTCATCATGGATGTCGGCTTGCCCGATATCGATGGCCGCGAAGCCGTGCGCATCCTGCGCAAAAACGGCTTCAAGGCGCCGATCATCATGCTGACGGGTCACGACACCGATTCCGACACCATTCTCGGTCTCGAATCGGGCGCCAATGATTACGTGACCAAGCCGTTCCGCTTTGCCGTGCTGCTGGCGCGCATCCGTGCGCAATTGCGCCAGCACGAGGCGAGCGAGGACGCGGTTTTCACGATCGGCCCCTACACATTTCGGCCGAGCTCAAAACTTCTGCTCAACCCGAAAGGCAGCAAAGTCCGGCTGACCGAGAAGGAAACCTCGATCCTGCGCTACCTATACCGGGCCGGGCAACGACCGGTTTCGCGGGAGACGCTGCTGCAGGAGGTCTGGGGCTACAATTCGGGCGTCACTACCCACACGCTGGAAACGCATATTTATCGGTTACGGCAGAAGATCGAGAAGGACGCTGCCGCCCCTGCGATCCTGGTTACCGAAGCCGGCGGTTATAAACTTGTGCCGTGACCCCGGATCATCATGACAATAGAGGACGACATCGCGTTCCTTGAACGGGTGCCGATTCTGCAGCGGCTCGGCACCGGCGCGCTGCGCATTCTTGCCATCGGCGCCGAAAGCTATACGCTCGAAACTGGACAGCTGTTGTTCGCCGCGGGCGAGGTCGCCGACTGCGCCTATGTCCTTCAATATGGCGCCTTCGATCTTCGGCCGGAGCGGCCCGGCGACGGTGCCGTCGTCTCGGAGCCGGGAACCTTGCTCGGCGAGACCGCCTTGCTGTCGGAGACGCTGCGTCCGGTCACCGCAACCGCACTGCAGGATTCCACGGTGATGCGGATTTCGCGCGCGATGTTCCTGAAGATGCTCGAAAGCTATCCGGACGCGGCGCAGCGGTTGCGCGAATTGATTGTGGCGCGCGCCGAGCAGTGGGCGAGCGACATGGAAAAAGTCCGCGCCGCGCTCGCCCGCGGCACCGGGCCGCAATAGCTGGTCTCAGACTTCCAGTACCGCCGTCACCGGTACATGGTCGGAGGGGCGTACCGCGCCACGATAATTTTTGGCGATGGCGATCTTGCCGACTCGGTCGGCGAGTTGCGGCGAGGTCCAGACGTGATCGAGTCTGCGGCCTCTGTCGGCGGTTTCCCAATCGGCGGCGCGATAGCTCCACCACGTATAGAGCTTCTCCGGCTCCGGCGTGAGTTCGCGCATGCTGTCGATCCAGCCGCCGGCATTGCGCGCCGCATTGAGCTTCTCGACTTCGACCGGCGTGTGCGAAACGACGCGCAGCATCTGTTTGTGGCTCCAAACGTCGTGCTCGAGCGGCGCCACATTGAGGTCGCCGACCAGGATCGCGCGCTCCGACTTTGCCGGCCGTAAAATCGGCGCCTCCCGCATCTCGTCGAGAAAAGAAAGCTTATGGGCGAATTTGGCATTGAGCGCCGGATCGGGAATATCGCCGCCGGCCGGCACGTAGAAATTATGCACCGTGATCGGATCGCGCAGGCCCGCGCGTTCGCCGAACACCGCGGAAATATGGCGGCAGTCCTTCTTGCCGCAGAAGATTTGAATATCGGAGCTCTCGAACGGCAGCCGCGATAAGACGACGACGCCGTGATAGCCCTTCTGGCCGTTGAGCGCGACATGATCGTAACCGAGCCGCTTGAAGCGCTTCAGCGGGAATGCGTCGTCCGGACACTTCGTTTCCTGCAGGCAGAGAATGTCGGGCCGGACCGCTTTGATGAATTTAGCAACCAGATCGATGCGCAGCCGCACCGAATTGATGTTCCAGGTTGTCAGGGTGAGTTTCACGGGAATCGGGTGTCGCTAAAATATGGGCATTAATCGGACGGCAAAATAGGCATTTCCATTACAAATTCAACTTTCCGATCGACGACTACTGATTGCTTATCCCCATATTCCGATCGTAATTGATGACGAACAGATTGGGATCGGGCTTTTTGGTCGAGTCGAGATTAAATACCGCAACGGTGGTATCGAAGCCTTGCGGATCGGTCACCGTCCATTGCTTGAGCGTGAGGTCCTTGGCGTCGAACATCATCAATAGGCGGCTGGTGCCGATCATCAATTCCTTTTCTTCGATCGTCACGTTGACGAAAGTATCGTCGGACGAAACGCTGACGACGTCGGTATCGCGCAGCAGATCGATGCGGTCGGCAAGGAGATAGCGCAGCGGCGTCTGCGACAGCGGGAACAGATCCTGCGTCGCCAGTTTGCGGTCGCGCACCACCACCGACGAGCCGTCGGCGATGATATCGATCGGGCTCGGCGGATTGTATTCGAAGCGCACCCGGCCCGGTTTCTGGATGTAGAACGTGCCCTCGGTTCGCCCGCCGTCCGGACCGATCTGGACGAAATTGCCCACCATGGTCTGGACGCTCGACAGATATTGGCTGACCCGGTCGAGCAATGCGCGCTGCTTCGGATCAAAGGCCGTCGCCTGCGGCGACAGGCCCGAGCCCAAGGATGGCAGCGAGAACGGGAAGAAACCCTTGTGCTGGCTGGCATCCGCGGGAGCGCTCTCGGCCGGAGCGGGCGGCGGCGAGGATCCGGTCTTGGGCAACGGCGCCGGCGTCGGCAGCGGTACGTTCTCGGCGAAGACGGCGGTGGATGCCAGGCTGCCGAGGATCAGCGCACCGAGGATAGCTGCGGATATTGCAGCCGGAAAAAGCCTCGCTGCGCCGTGAACTCGGCCCGATACCGCCATATCCCCTCTCCAGCTGACACGTCGCTACGCACGCCCGGCCGACACTTCCGCTAATCGCACGATATGGCGAATTCGCGGCTATTCACCTGCCATAAAACCCGAATACTTGATTCTCAAGAGACGTCGTCATTTTCAAAAAGCCTCGTCATATCTAGAAAGCCTCGTCTTGCGCGCCTTCCACCAGGATTTCGCGCTTGCCCGCGTGATTGGGCTGGCCGACGACGCCCTCCTGCTCCATGCGCTCGATCAGTGAGGCGGCACGATTATAGCCGATCTGCAGCCGGCGCTGGATGTAGCTCGTCGAAGCCTTGCGGTCGCGGGTCACGATCTGCACCGCCTGCTGATAGAGGTCGCCGCCCTCGGCGCCGCCCATTGCGGTCGCGTCGAAGATTGGATTGCCGTCCTCGTCAACCGGCTCTTCGGCGGTGACCGCCTCGAGATATTCCGGCGTGCCCTGCGCCTTGAGATGGCGCACGACTTTCTCGACTTCCTCGTCGGAAACGAATGGTCCGTGCACGCGGCTGATGCGGCCGCCGCCGGCCATGTAGAGCATGTCGCCCTGACCCAGAAGCTGCTCGGCGCCCTGCTCGCCCAGAATGGTGCGGCTGTCGATCTTGGAGGTGACCTGAAACGAAATGCGGGTCGGGAAATTGGCCTTGATGGTGCCGGTAATGACGTCGACCGAGGGCCGCTGCGTCGCCAGAATCACATGCAGACCCGCGGCGCGCGCCATTTGCGCCAGCCGCTGCACCGCGCCTTCGATATCCTTGCCGGCGACCATCATCAGGTCCGCCATTTCGTCGACGATGACGACAATATAGGGCAATGGTTCGAGATCGAGCTCTTCGTTCTCGTAGATCGCCTGCCCGCTCTCGCGATCGTAACCGGTGTGGACGGTACGGCTGAGTTTCTCGCCCTTCCGGTTCGCTTCGGCGACGCGCGCATTGTAACCGTCGATATTGCGCACGCCGAGTTTCGACATTTTCTTGTAGCGTTCCTCCATTTCGCGCACCGCCCATTTCAACGCCACCACCGCCTTCTTGGGATCGGTGACGACGGGCGTCAGCAAATGCGGAATGCCGTCATAGACGGAGAGCTCGAGCATTTTCGGATCGACCATGATCAGCCGGCATTGATCGGGCTGCAGCCGATAGACCAGGCTCAAGATCATGGTGTTGATGGCGACCGACTTGCCGGAACCGGTGGTGCCGGCGATGAGCAGATGCGGCATGCGGGCGAGATCGACCAGCACCGCTTCGCCGCCGATCGCCTTGCCGAGGCAGAGCGGCAGCCGGGCCGTGGTCTCGGCGTAATCCTCAGACGCCAGCAATTCGCGCAAATAGACCTTCTCGCGCGTCGGATTGGGCAATTCGATGCCGATGGCGTTCCGGCCCGACACCACGGCGACGCGCGCCGAGAGCGCGCTCATCGAGCGCGCGATATCGTCGGCGAGACTGATGACGCGCGACGATTTGATGCCCGGCGCCGGTTCGAGCTCGTAGAGCGTAACCACCGGGCCCGGCCGGGCATTGATGATTTCGCCGCGCACGCCGAAATCGCCGAGCACGCCTTCAAGCGCGGTGGCGTTTTCCTGGATCAGGTCCTGACTCAGCGTGGTGCGCTCGCTGGCGCGCGGCGCAGTGAGGAGATTAAGCGACGGCAGCGCGTAACCGCTCGAGGAGCGGCGCGCGGGCTTGGCCGGCGCACGTGGCTTGCGGACGCGCGGCGCGGCTTCCGTGACGTCGTCCTCGTCGTCTTCATCCGCCGTGGCGCGATCCGCCGTTTGGTCGAAACGCGGCTCGACACGCCGCCGCGGCGTCGCGTCGTGCAGCGCGGTCGCCGACGACAACGGCCGCCAGCCGAACAACCAAGCAAGCCGGGCCCGATAATTCAAAATGTAGTGGGTGATCAGGCCGAGCGAAATCCAGCCGCTGTCATCTTCATCGTCCGTGCTCGGCGGTTCGTCCTCTTCATCGTGGGGCGCTTCGTCGACGGCGTCGCGCCAGATCACGCCCGAGGCGCCCGCGAAAGTGAACAGGGCCGCGGCGCCGAGGATCAGCGCCGCAGCATAACGGTAGGCGCCGAGGAGCGGCGCGTGGAACAACTGGTCGGGCAGCCGCAACACGGCGTCGCCGATGACGCCGCCGAGACCCGACGGCAGCGGCCAATGGGCCGTGCGCGGCAAGCAGGAGGCAAATGCAGCCGCCAGCACCGCGCCGATCAGCCACAGCACGACGCGCAGGCGTTCGTGGCTGAGCTGGCGGTGACCGAGCAGCCGATAGCCCCACACCGCGATCGGCAACAATAAGGCCAGTGCGCCGAGGCCGAACAACTGCATGAAGAGATCGGCGGTGATCGCACCCGGCAGGCCCAGCAGATTGTGCACCGGCGCATCGGTGGCGTGACTGAGCGACGGGTCCTGCACCGACCAGCTGGCGAGCGCGAGCGCCGCCACCATGGCGAGACTGATCAGCGCAATGCCGCCGACCTCGCGCAACCGCCGCCGCAGCATGACGCCGAGCTGGCCGGAGAGAGCGGCCATGCCGTCGAGACTGCGGTCGATCATCGACATCGCTTATCTCATCCGAGTACCGCGACCAGGCGATGCATCGCCTCCGCGGTGATCTCTTTGTTTTGCACCATGGCGACGCGGATATAATCGGCGCCGGGGTTGCCGCCGTTCGCCTGCTCGTGCGCGAGATAGCGGCCGGGTACGACCCGCAAGCCGGCTTCGCGCCACAATAGCTGCGTCGCCTGCTCGCTGCCGCCCTGCGCCGAAACGTTGAGCCAAAGAAAGAACCCGCCGGCGGGACGGCGATAGCCGTAGCGATCGCCGATGATCTGGTCGGCGAGATCGAATTTTTCGCGATAGAGCCGGCGGTTTTCCTCGACGTGTTGCTCGTCGTTATAAGCGGCGATGGCGACGTGCTGCATCGGCGTCGGCACTTGCGGCGCCGCGACATTGCGCAGTTCCAGATAGCTGGCGAGAAATTTGCGGTCGCCGGCGGCGAAACCGATGCGCAGCCCCGGCAAATTCGAGCGTTTCGACAGCGAATGGAACACGACGACATTCTGGAAGTCCCGCCCGGCGGATTCGAGCATGCCGGGCGGCGCGCGGTCGCTATAAATCTCGCAGTAGCATTCGTCGGCAAGAATGAGAAAGCCGAAGCGGCGCGCCAGCGCCGTGAGCTTTTCGAGATAAGCGCGATCGGCGACGGCGCCCTGCGGATTCGAGGGCGAGGCCAGGTAGAACGCAACCGTGCGCGCCAATAATTCGTCGCCGAGCGTATTAAGATCCGGCAGAAAACCCGAGGCGACGGTTGCGGGCAGGTAGACCGGCTCGCAATCGGCCGCGATCGCGCCCGCCGAATAGGCCGCATAGAACGGATTGGGCACCAGCACCGCCGGCCGGCCGGCGCGCGGCGGCACGTAATTCTTGGCGGCAAGCGCTGCGAGAAAGAGTCCCTCGCGGGTGCCGTTGAGGACCAGCACTTCGGTTGCCGGATCGACCGGGCGCGGCAGCTTGTAGCGGCGGCCGAGCCAAAGCGCCACGGCTTCGCCGAAGGCATCGAGGCCCTTGTTCATCGGATAGCGGCCGAATTCCGCGACATGCGCGGCGATCACCGGCGCGACGAACGGCGGGATTGGGTGCTGCGGCTCGCCGACCGCGAGGCTGATCGCAGGCTTGCCTGGCGGCGCGTCAGCCAGGAGTTCACGCAAACGCACGAATGGCGAGCGCGCCTTCGGCGCGCGTTCGGCCGTCGCGCCTGCGGCGCCCCCAGGACTGGAAAGAGACTCGCGGGTCATCCTGTACATCATCAACAGCGGGACCACCCGCCGCATCGCCGGTCCCCATAGCATAGGTAGGACGAGGTTAAGACCCGATTAACCATCTGGCTCCGCCCTTCATCCCGCCCTGCGATAGCGGGGGGTAAGTGCCATCGTTCTCGCGGCGCGTCCGCGCCCGAGTTTTGCAGTCTCCAGCCACGTGAAGCGCGAATTCGGGGCTTACGAAACCAAAACAGAGCGGTGGGTCTCTGCTTTTCGGTTCGCCTCACCCTCATTCGCCAAATAAATCAAGGAAGCGGAACGCCGACAGACGCGGGTACGGTTGCCGCATCCTTCGATGCGGCTCCCCCCTCCGAACGTCCCTCACATTTTTCGA
>Ga0181526_10000740_pt1 | contig 33243 bp, 38 predicted proteins | sample PEATcosm2014_Bin_35_FD_119750 | JGI IMG/M metagenome (GOLD analysis project Ga0181526, IMG submission 119750) | Peatland microbial communities from MTU Mesocosm Facility, Houghton, MI, USA - PEATcosm2014_Bin06_30_metaG | ecosystem: Environmental > Terrestrial > Soil > Wetlands > Peat | place...
CATCCCGAGCGCAGTAATGTCATCCTGAGCGCAGTCGAAGGACGAAGCACCAATCACGGTGCGATCTTAAAGATCGCTCCCGAATTTGTCTTGCCACCACTCGATGCAGCGCCGTACAAGACGCCGCCGACGTTGGTCAACGATGCAAACGGACTCGAACCGTCGGAACCCACGAATCCATGCAGCGTCCGTTCTTGCCTGAAAGCCGTGAGTTCAAAAATGGTGCCGTCCCCGCGTGCGCCGCCCTGGACAGTGGTGCCGTAGAGCGCGCCGGCGGCCTCGATTGGTCCGTCGTACGGATAAGCTCCATCGGACCCGCCGGCAAAGTTGTGGAAAGCCGACTCCTCGCCCGAAGGCGTCACGGTGAAAACGATTCCCTGGTTGTAGTATCCGCCTACAGTAGTCGTTCCACAGAGAGCGCCGTGGAAGACGACGAGGCTGCCGAAGGGAAACGCGCCATCCCCAGCACCTGAGCCCCGGAAGCTGTAGACGACGCTCTCGTTGCCCGCAAGGTCCACCTTAAAGACGGTCCCGCAGCCGTACGTGCACGCTGACCCCGCCGAACCGCCATTCGTGGTGACGCCGTAGAGGGCGCCGTGGAAAACGGTCAGGCTGGAGTTCGGAACTTTGCCGTCTTCTTTCGATGCGCCGAAGTTGTGCAGCACCTTTTCCTTCCCCGATAACTCGACCTTGAAAACGGTACCGTCTTGCTCGCCTGGACCGCCCGCGGCCGTCGTGCCATACAGCGCCCCGCCGACCGTAACCAGTCCGGCATGCGGTTCTGCGCCGTCGGATCCGGCAAAACTGTGAATGACTTTCTCCGTGCCGGACCGCGTTATGCTAAAAACCGTTCCGTCGCCGAGCGTACCGCCCCGCTGCGTCGTGCCGTAGAGGGTGCCCTTAACCGCGACGAGTCCGCCGTACGGAGTCCCTCCGTCGGCGCCTTCCCCGAAGCTGTGCAGCACGTGCTCCTGACCGGATAAGGTTAGTGTAAAGACCGTTCCATCATTTCTTTTGCCGCCGTTGGCAGTCGTGCCATAAAAAGCGCCCTCAAAAAAGAGCAGCGGCCCATATGGGGCTACACCGTCAGGCCTTCCCTTGAAAAAATAAAGTGGAGTGAAGCCCTTCGCCGGCGTTACTCCCGCTAGCCGCACGCTGGAATCCGTCGCAGGAGCAACGCGCTCCGCTCCCGGCGAACACGCACCCAAAGCGACGCCGCAGATAATCGCGCTTACGGCCCACAATCTCATGGCTTTGGGTACGCAAGGACGTAGATGTAGGCTTTGCTCTCGAGGTCGCCGACGATTGCCATGCGAGCCGTCGGCCCCGCATCGGCCCAGCGCTGCGACGGCGCGTAGCAGACCTGGATGCGATCGGTCTTTTTGAGTTTGGTGAGGAACTCCGTCTGATCGTTTGCCGGATGCGGTGTGGTGATTTCAAAAGAAGCGCCGCCGGTGAGCGTGACCGTGCCGCTTCCGGCGTGACTCTGATCGGCGGCCGGACGGATGTGCGCGATGGCCGCCGGCGGATCGCAATACATGAAGAGCATGGGCTACATGTCCAAGCCGCCGTTGACGTCGTAGACCGCTCCGGTAATGTACGACGACTCGTCTTCTAACAGGAAGCACACAACGCGAGCAACTTCATCGGGGCGTCCAAGCCGCCGCTGCGGAATCTTTTCGACGACCTTTGCAAGCGCTGCCTCGGGAATCGCGGAGACCATTTCGGTGGCGATAAAGCCGGGCGCGACGCAGTTGACCGTTATGCCCTTCTGCGCCATCTCCAACGCTAAGCTTTTCGAAAACCCGAAGAGCCCCGCCTTGGACGCCGCGTAGTTCGCTTGACCGATATTTCCCGTCTCGCCGATGACGGAGCTGATGTTCACGATGCGCCCCGAGCCGCGTTCGATCATGTGCTCGAGCACCGCCTTAGTCATCTGGAATGACCCAGACAGATTGACGTCGAGCACCTGGCGCCAATCGTCGATGGTCATCTTCCGAACGGTCTTGTCGACGGTGATGCCGGCATTGTTCACCAAGTAGTCGATGCGACCAAAACCGTCCATCACTTCTTTGACGACGCGGTTGCAGTCTTCGGCCTGATCGACGCGCCCTTGATGGATCGAAACCTTTGCGCCCTTCTCACGCATCGCGCCGGCAAACTTTTCCGCGCTCTCCCCTCCGCGGTTATATCCGGCGGCGACCGATGCCCCGCTCAACGCCAACATCTCCGTGATGGCCGCACCGATACCGCGCGTCCCACCCGTCACCAACGCCACACGCCCCTCGAACATCTAACCCTCCTTCACCGTCAGTCCGACCGCCTTGTCATCCTGAGCGCAGTCGAAGGACGGTGGTTCGGCTTACGGTCGCGGTGTCATGCTGCCAACGGCGAAAGGCGGCCCCGCCGCGCTCCAGAAGACTAGGCGGTCACTTTTCCCGTCGAGAAAGGATCGAGAGCATGCGCGTATTTTTCGCTTCGCTGTGCGCCGTCGCCCTAGCGGCGTTTATCGCATTTCCGGTTCCGGCGAAGGCCGCCGACACGATGCTGACCGACAAAATGGCCGGCTTTAACTATCTGCTCGGTGCCCCGTGGAACTGCACGACCCAAGTGCCGGCCATGCACGACATTCCCGCGCACACCGAACAGAACACCGTCACCTTCGAGATCGCGCCGCGCAATGTAATTCACGACCACGTCGCGGGTGGAAATTACGCGGGCGACGACTACTTCGGGTACAGCTCGAGAATGAGCAACTACTGGACCACGAGCGCCGACAACGAGGCGGGCTACGGCATTGCGACCTCCACCGACGGACGAACGTTCACCGGAACGATGCACATGGGAATGATGGCGTTGGACGTGACGACCACCTATGTAAAATCCGGCGCCAACAGCGTCAGCATGACGCAAGTGATGTCGGGCGGCGGCCAATCGGCCACAGTCAGCAGCAGTTGCACCCGTTAGCCGCATAGCCGTCGCGCGACCGCCATGCGAGTAACGGTTGTCGGCGCCTCCGGCTTCATCGGCCGTCACCTGAGCGCCGCGTTGCGCGGACGGGGTGACGAAGTCGTCGAAGCGAGCCTTCGCAACGTGAATGCCGCAGGGCAGGCGTGCGAAGGCTCCGACGCGATCGTGCAGCTTGCCGGCGCTCCCGTCACGACGCGCTGGACCGCTCGAGCGAAGGACGAGATTCGCCGCTCGCGTGTCGATGCAACGCGCGCGCTCGTCGATCGTCTCGCCCAACTTCGTGCGCGCCCGAAAGTCTACGTAAGTGCCTCGGCTGTCGGCTACTATGGCGCAAGCGAGACGGCGACGTTCGCCGAGTCCAGTCCGCCGGGAAGCGATTTCCTCGCGGAGGTCTGCGCTGATTGGGAACGCGAAGCGTCGCGCGCCGGAGAACTCGGAATGCGCGTCGCGTACATTCGAACCGGGATCGTGCTCGGCCTCGACGGCGGCGCGCTCGCGCGTCTGCTTCCGATTTTCAAGCTCGGCTTCGGCGGCGTAATCGGAAGCGGCAGGCAGTGGAACTCGTGGATCCATATCGACGATGTCGTCGGGATCTATCTTCTCGCAATAGACGGCGCGGACGGCGCGCTCAACGCGACCGCGCCCGAGCCGGTGCGCAACGTCGACTTTACGTGCGCACTCGCGTCGGCGCTGCACCGGCCGGCCTTCCTCCCCATACCGGCGTTCGCGCTTCGCGCGATCTTCGGTGAGGGCGCGAGCATCCTCACAACCGGCCAACGCGTCCTCCCCGAACGCACGCTGTCACTGGGCTACACATTTCAATATCCGCAAATCACCGCCGCCCTGTCATCCTGAGCGCAGTCTTGTCATCCTGAGCGCAGCATTGTCATCCTGAGCGCAGTCTTGTCATCCTGAGCGCAGCATTGTCATCCTGAGCGCAGTCGAAGGACGACAATGCTGCCACGCCCCAGCCTCACCTGAGGTCCTGTCCGTTTTGGTACGCGCGCTCCGCTACGATGAGTTTCATGAAAATTCGTTTGATTCTCGCGACGCTGTTGTTCTCAATTCTGACCTCGCTCGCGGTCTCGGCATGCTTCGCGTCCACTATCGCCCCGGTTTATCCCGGCGCGGTGCCGGGCACTCGCCCACAAGGCGTCGGCCTCAAGACCCCACCCCCGCAGGTCAAGCCTTACTTCACCTCCGCCGACTTCGAAACCGTAAAAGCCTGGTATCAAGCCCATCTTAAAGGCGCGTCCGAGCTGCAGCAGCCCCGGATGGAGAAAACCGAAGATGCGTTCCTCGTCGGCACTCCCGGGAACGGCGTGGTCATCATGATGCAGACCTTTAAAGGGAAAACCTGGATCCTAATCGGCCCGCCTGCATAACGCCGCGCAACGGATGCCGCGTTCCCGAACGCGCGACGTCGCGCTATGCGGAACGATAGGGCAGCAACGACAGTGCCACCCCAGCGACCGGTGGACCAGTTGGAGTATTCGCCGAAGCGTTGTATGGATCGATCTCCGGTCGCGAATCGGGCGCCTGCGCCATTGCAACAATTAACAGCGGCGCCACGACCAAAATCCTCGCCACTTCGATAACAATACTCGAACCCGGCGCTTCGTGACTACCCGAAGCGGCCGCTGATATAGTCCTCGGTTCGCCGATCGGTGGGTTTGGTGAACAGCTTCCCGGTATCGTCGGCTTCGATGAGCCGCCCGATCCCCGTTTCGTCGGCCAGCATGAATGCGGTAACACTGGAGACGCGCGCCGCCTGCTGCATGTTATGCGTTACGGCGACGATTGTGAACTCTCGGCAGAGCGACGCCATCAGTTCTTCGATGACCGCCGTAGCGATTGGATCGAGCGATGCCGTCGGCTCGTCCATCAGCAGAACCTCCGGCTCCGCCGCGACGGCCCGCGCGATGCACAGACGCTGCTGTTGCCCACCCGAAAGGCGCAGCGGGCTGGTTTTGAGCTTGTCCTTCACTTCGTCCCACAGCGCCGCGGATCGCAACGCGCGTTCGGCCGCCTCCATCTTCTCCCGGCGATTCAACCCCTTGGGCGCGCACGCAATCGCGTTATCCAAAATCGAGAGCGTAGGAAATGGATTGGGGCGTTGAAAGACCATCCCGACGCGCCGCCGGATCGCCATCGGGTCGACGTCGCCGCCATAGATGTCGTGACCGTCGAGCAGCACGCTGCCCTCGACGCGCGCGTCGAAGTTGATCTCGTGAATGCGGTTGAGACAACGCAAGAGCGTCGTCTTTCCGCACCCCGACGGCCCGATCAAGGCCGTCACCGCCTTGCGGCGGAACCCGATAGTAACGTCCGCGACCGCTTGGCGATTGCCGTAGTAGGCGCCGAGGTCTCGTGTCGCGAGCAGCTCGCCGGCGGCGACCGTGGTCATGCTTCGAGCCCGCGCATGGCGCGGCGTAACATCAGCCGCGCGCCGAGGCTGAGCACGAATACGGCACCGATCAGCAGCAGCGCGCCGCCCCACGCCTGTTGCTGCCAGTTCGCATACGGCGTAATGGCGTACGTGAAGACCTGCAACGCAAGCACCGCCATCGGCTTATTCGGATTCATCTCCCAAAACTGGCTTCCAAATGCTGTGAAGAGCAGCGGCGCGGTCTCGCCGATCACTCGCGCGATTGCTAAGAGCAGAGCGGTGATGATTGCCGGCATCGCAGTCGGAAGCACGATCCGAACGGTCGCCCGAAAGTTCGACATTCCCAACGCCAGCGCGCCTTCGCGCACGGTCTGCGGCACCGAGCGAATTGCCTGCTCCGACGTTCTCACCAGCAAGGGTAGCATCAGCATCATGAATGCAAACGAGGCGGAGAAGGCTGAGAAATGTTTAAGCGGCGCGACGAGAACGGCGTACGCAAATAAACCGATGGCGATGCTAGGGACGCCCGAAAGGACGTCGGAAAGAAAGCGCAGCCCCTCGGGAATCGGGCCGCGGCCGAAGAGCGACAGATAAATGGCGGTCAATAAGCCGATCGGAACCGCCATCGCGGTGGCGATTCCCAGGATGATGAACGTTCCTAGAATCCCATTTCCTACGCCGCCGCCCGGCACGCCGACCGGATGTGGCAGCTGCGTGAGAAAGTCCCGGTTCACCGCTCCGGCGCCTTGCACGATAACGTACCCCAAGATGATCAGCAGACAGATCGCTCCGATCGCGGCGCAGGCTAGCGCGACCGAGACTCCCAGCCAGCCGACGATCCGGCGCCGGGCCAAGTTACGATGCTTAGACGCGCTCTGAGCCACGAACGCTCCAAATCATGAGTCGCGCCAACGCGTTAACCACGATGCTCACCAGAAAGAGAATCAAGCCCAGCTCGATGAGCGCGCTGATGTAGATGCTCGTCGTGGCCTCGGTGAACTCGTTGGCAATCACGCTAGCCAGCGTGTACGATGGCGCAAAAAGCGAGGCCGAGATCTCCGGCCGGTTTCCGATCACCATGGTGACCGCAATCGTCTCGCCGAGCGCACGTCCCAGGGCCAGCACGCACGCACCAAAAATGCCGACGCGCGCCGCCGGCAACACCACCCGAATCGCCGTTTCCCATTTCGTCGATCCCAGCGCCATCGAAGCCTCGCGCAGGTCGCGTGGAATCGCCGCGATGACGTCGCGCGAAATGGCCGTCACGGTTGGAATGATCATTAGCGCGAGGATGATTCCGGCGGTGAGGAGGCCGACGCCGACGATCGGCCCCGAGAAGAGCGGCGTCCAGCCCAGCACGTGTTGCAACGCCGGTCCGATCGTGGTCCGCATGAACGGCGCGAGCACGAAGAGTCCCCACAAGCCGTACACGACGCTCGGAACGGCCGCCAGCAGTTCGATCAAGAACGAGAGCGGCTGCCCCAACCAGCGCGGGGCGAAATCGGCAAGAAAGACGGCTGCCATGATCCCGATGAACGCCGCCAAAACGATCGCGATTAGCGATGTCATGACGGTGCCGAAGATCATCGGCAGCGCGCCGAACTTGCTGGTGATTGGATCCCACGAGCTGTTGAAGATGAACGCCGGCCCGAACTTGACGATCGACGGCCACGACCCCAGCACCAGCTCGACGAAGAGCCCGACGATCAGCAGCGCGAACAGAATGCTGCCCGCGTAGACGACCGCGGCAAAGCCGCGATCGGCGGGGCTAACGAATCGCGCGACGCGCCGAAACTGCGGCTCGGCGTTCTGCAACTTTTACCGCTGCATCTGCTTGAGCGTCGCCGCCGCCGCATCTTGCACGTTGCGAGGCAGCGGGACGTAGTCAACCGACTTGGCATTCGCCTGACCCTGCGGCCCGACTAACCACGAAAGCACGTCGTACAGCTCCTTAGCTCGGTCGGCGGGCTTTTTGTAGACGACGACCCAGGAATATCCCGAGATCGGGTACGCATCCGCGGCGGCCGAATCGACGATCGAGAAGTTCGTCGGGCTCACTTCGGGCTTCGAAGCCGCCGCGGCCGCAACGGTCTCCGGTATGCAGCCCACCCACTTGCCGGCCTTGTTCTGCAGCGTAGCCGCCGTCATATTATTTTCGACGACGTAGGCCATCTCGATATAGCCGATCGCGCCCGGCGTGCTCTTCACTTGTCCCGCCACGCCTTCGTTACCCTTGGCCCCGACCGAACTCGGCGCCGGCCACGAGACGCTCTTGCCGGTTCCGACTTTGCTCTTCCACTCCCCGGAAACGTGGCTCAGGAAATCGGTAAAGATATAGCTGGTGCCCGAGCCGTCGGAGCGGTGCACGACCACGATGGCCATGTCGGGAAGATTTACGCCCTTATTCAGCTTAGCAATCTGCGGGTCGTTCCACTTAAGGATCTTGCCGAGATAGATGTCGGCCAGGACTTGGCGCGTCAAGTGGATCGTCGTGACCCCCGGCAGATTGTAGGCAATCGCCTCTCCGCCTAAGGTCACCGGTATCTGGAGAACCGTTCCGGGGGCCCGCGCAAGCTCGCCGGCATTCATCGGAACGTCGGTGGCGCCGAAATCCACGTTGCGCGCGGTGAACTGCGCGATGCCGCCCCCGCTGCCTATGGATTGGTAGTTGACCGTGATGTCCGGATTCTTCTGATTATAGACGTAGAAGGCTTTGGAAAAGAACGGGTAATCGAAGCTCGACCCGGCCCCCGTGAGCTGCGTTGCAGCGACGGCGGGAAGGGTCATTGCCGCCGCAACGGCCAGGGAGCAGCAACAGCGAAGCAACGAACGTATCACAGAGAAGCTCCTTATTCGGCAGAAAATTGCGGCCCTCGTCCGCGGGCGAAGGCACGTTCTAGTTGTAATGCAATCCGATTAACATCACGTTAAGACCAGGCCCGGACGGTGTCATGCCTAGGGTGTCGAAGCACGGGGCCATGGCAACCCTCGCCGAACTGCGGCACACCGCGGCCCACGTCCTCGCTTACGCCGTCCAAGACCTTTTTCCCGAGGCGAAGCCAACGATCGGGCCGGCAATCGAGAACGGCTTCTACTACGATTTCGACCGGGCCGAGCCGTTTACGCCCGACGATCTCCAACGCCTCGAACGCCGGATGTCCGAGATCGTCGCGGCCGATTATCCGATGACGGGCCGCGAGGTCACACGCGACGCTGCGATCGCGGAGTTTGCCGCCAATCCGTACAAGGCCGAGATCGCGCGCGAGATCCCCGAAGATCAACCGATCACGCTCTACACGATCGGCGAGTTCACCGATCTCTGCCGCGGCGGTCATGCGGAATCCACCGGAGCCATCGGCGCGTTCAAGTTGACGAATGTGGCGGGAGCCTACTGGCGTGGCGACGAGCAAAAGCCGATGCTGCAACGCATCTACGGAACGGCCTGGTACGACCGCGAGGAGCTCGAGGCGTATTTGGCGCGCCTCGAGGAGGCGCGGCGGCGCGACCATCGCAAGCTGGGCGCCGAGCTCGACCTTTTCTCCATTCAGGAAGCGGCCGGCGGCGGACTCGTCTTCTGGCACCCAAAAGGCGCGATCGTCCGCGGCATCATCGAGAACTTCATTCGTGAGGGGCTGCGCGAGCGCGGCTATCAGCCGGTCGTGACGCCGCATATCGCGCACGAGCGTCTCTACGAAATCTCAGGTCACCTTGATAACTTCGGCGAGAACATGTTCGGCCCGCTCGAGGTGGAAGGGCAGCGCTTTCGGCTCAAGCCGATGAACTGTCCGGGCCACATCCTCATTTACAAGGACCGGTTGCGCAGCTATCGGGAACTCCCGCTGCGCTTCTCGGAGTTTGGCACGGTCTATCGCTTCGAGCGCTCGGGCGTGCTGCACGGCCTGACGAGGGTGCGCGGCTTCACGCAAGACGATGCCCACCTCTTCTGCCTGCCCGATCAGCTCCAGCACGAGTTCGAGCAGACGCTCGACGAGGCGCTCCGCCTCATGAAAGCCTTTGGTTTCGCCGATTTTCAATACGTGCTGTCTACCCGAGCGCCGGAGGATCGCGGCGAAACCGACGCGATCGCCGAAGCTGCGATTAGAAGCGCGTTAGAACATTACGGCCTCCCCTTTGACGTGGACGAAGGCGGCGGCGCCTTCTACGGCCCGAAACTCGACGTTAACGTGCGCGACGCCCTCGGCCGCCCGTGGCAGCTCGGCACCGTGCAGGTCGACTTCATTCTGCCTGCTCGCTTCGACCTGAAATACCGAGCCGCCGACGGCCAGGATCACCGGCCGGTCATGATCCATCGCGCCTTGGCCGGCTCGCTCGAGCGCTTCTTCGGCATTCTCGTCGAGCACTACGCGGGCGCCTTTCCAGCCTGGCTGGCGCCGGTTCAAGCGGTCGTCACGCCCATCTCAGAGCACGAAATGGGGTATGGTCGCGAAGTGGTCAGCCGCCTCGAAAAAGCGGGCTTCCGGGCCGAACTCGACGAATCAAACGAAAAGCTCGGCTACAAGATTAGGCACTGGAAGACTCAGAAAGTGCCGTACATCCTTGTCGCCGGCAGGCGAGAGGTTGAGGACGGTACCGTCAATGTCAATCAACGCGGTATCGAGGAGAAACGAACTGTTTCGATCGACGCTTTCGTTGACGAGTTGAAGACCGTGGTCGAGGCGAGACAATGAGAAAAATGAAATGCGACGCTCGCGCCGTTTTTGCGGCGCTCGCTCTAGTGCTGGCTTCCTGCCAAGGTAGCGGCCTCGATAGCGGTATGGGCGACATGACGCCCCCCGTCTCGCAGCCCGGCGCGATGAATGCCGGCGGCATCAACAGCGGCGGTCCCAATGGGCTCAACGGTGGCCTGAACGGCGGAATGAACGGCCCGTCCGTCGGCATGAACGGTCAAGAACAGCTTGCCAATCCCGGTGCAACGCTGGCGCCAAACGAAGCCCAGTATCCGATCTCGCAGGGACCGACGGGCATGAAGTGTCCCATCGTGCAGCTTTTCAATCAGCAATACACGTGCAATATCGCTTTCAACATACCGGCGCCGTCGCCGTCGCCGAGCGGCTCTCCGGGCGCCACTCCAAAACCAACCGCGAGTCCTACGCCGTCGCCCTCGCCGACTGCGTCCGACGATAGCAGCGATGACGATGACGACACGCCGACCCCGTCGCCTGGTCCGGGCGGAACGATTACGCTGCTAACGGAGCCGCTGCCCAAAGACGTCCCGGCGATGGTCAATCCCAACTCGAGCTTCATGCGCGTGACGCCGCTGATGGCGCTTCGTCTTCAGAGCAACTCCGATTTCTCGCTCGGCGGCGGCACGACGTTGCAGTACACGTTGCCGGCGATGCAGTTCAACGGCCGCGTCTTCGCACTGCAACTCTTCAACGAAACGTCGCTTCGCGGCAAGCGCACCGATCAAATCATCGGCAACTACGCGAAGTGGACGTCCCCAACGAGCAACACCGTGCAGTTCTCGTTTAACGTGCCACAAGTGACCGTGCGCCACACGCAGGTTTGGCTGCTCGCGCTCTACGGCGCGCAACTCCCCCCCGGCAGCACGCCAACTCCCTCGCCTTCGCCGTCCCCCACAACCTCACCGACCTCCTCACCCTAACCCGCGTCCTGTCCCCCAGTGTCATCCTGAGCGCAGTAATGTCATCCTGAGCCCTTCGACTACGCTCAGGACAGGCTCCGTCGAAGGACGAAGGATGACATAGCGGCAACCTCGACATATTCCGAATGACGGCGGCGGCGCGCAAGACCTTCATCGCGAGTTTCCTCGGATGGTCGCTCGACGCGTTCGACTTCTTCCTCCTCACCTTCGTCGTCGGCCGCATTGCGACCAGCTTCGGCCAAGCCATCCCGCAAGTCGCCTTGGCGATCACGCTGACGCTGGCGTGCCGCCCGATCGGCGCGCTGCTTTTCGGCTGGCTCGCCGATCGTTACGGACGGCGCACGCCGCTGATGATCGACATCGCGCTCTACTCGCTGCTCGAACTCCTTACGGCGTTCTCGCCGAACTTCACCGTCTTTCTGGTGCTGCGCGCGCTCTTCGGCATCGCCATGGGCGGCGAGTGGGGGCTCGGCGCCGCGATGGTGATGGAAGTGCTCCCGCCGCGGCGCCGCGGCCTCTTCAGCGGTCTGCTGCAACAAGGGTATATGTGGGGCTATCTGCTTGCCGCGTTGGCATATTTTCTAGTCTTCAACTTTACGGACTGGGGCTGGCGGGGACTCTTTGTGATCGGCGCGCTGCCGGCCGGCCTCATTCTCTATATCCGCTCGAGCGTGCCCGAATCTCCGGTCTGGCTAGAAAGCCGCGCCCGCCGCGTCACGATCCGAAAGGATTTCGCCTGGCAATCGTTGCGCGCGTATTGGCCGCTCTTTATTTACTGCGTCGCGTTCATGGCGGCGCTCAATGCGATGTCGCACGGCACGCAAGACCTCTACGCCACCTTCTTGCAGAAGCAGCATGGATTCTCAACCGGCCAAACGTCAACGCTCGCAATCATCGCGGCCGTCGGCGCAATTCTTGGCGGCCTCACCTTCGGCACACTCTCCCAGCGGTTTGGTCGCCGCCCCGTAGTAATGTTCTGCGCGGTGCTCGCCGCGTGCATGGTCCCGCTGTGGGCGTTTAGTCCGACGATCGCGCTCCTGGCGGCCGGCGCCTTTGCGATGCAGTTCGCGGTGCAAGGCACGTGGGGCGTGATTCCCGCGCACCTCAACGAACTCTCTCCCCCGGAAGTGCGCGCGACTTTCACCGGCTTTACCTACCAACTTGGGAACCTCGTCGCCGCCGGTACCGCGCAACTCGAAGCATCGCTCGCGCAACACTCCAGCTACGGCGAAGCGATGGCGCTCGTCCTCATTATCGTCCTTACCGCAGTATTTGCCTTAACCGCGGTCGGCTACCTCATCCGCCCAGAAAACCGCTTCGCCCCCCTCGCGATCCCGTCATCGTGAGCACTCCCGGTGTCATCCTGAGCGCAGTCGAAGGATAAAGAGCTCGGCTGTCTCTCGGGGAAGGCCGCCCTTTGCATCCGGGTCTCGAACTGGCGCGGTGCCGGAACTCCCGCTCGCCTGTTCGTAGACGTCACGACGGCAACGCGAGCCGCGATCGTCAATACAATGACGCGCTCAGATGCGGCATACAAGGCGTTGTACACGCCGCTGCGCACAGATTATTATAGCTTTACATCTTCCTGGTCCGGCACTCTTGCAGCGCACGCGCCAAAAGCCTTCGCTTCCGAAACGACCCTCTGGCTCAACGGAGTGTCGACGGACCGAACCGGATACCTAAAGGTGAGGCTCGGTAACCTCAGAGCTGCGCGGCTATATCTGATTCACGTCATCGCCTTAGGCGCCGATACCGCAATCGGGGAGGCCTATACTTGGACGTTCAGATAGCTAGCGCGTGGGTTTCGCGAATGAGTCGTGCAGCAGCGTAAAGACATAGCTGGCGCTGCTCGCCTCGTTGCCGCCGGACGTTGCGACATCGGCGCGTATGATGTCGGGCACTTCCATCGCGCGATCGTAGTTGATCGTGATGTCTGACGTTTGGTTGTCAAACGCGCCGCTGTTGAGGTGCGTCGTCTTGATCTCTCGGACGACGACCTTCTTGCCATCGCCCGCGTCGACCAGCGTGAAATCTTCCTCGATATTAAACTCGGCGGATTGCTCCTTGCGCTGCCAGCGTCCTTGCGCGTCCCACGGTGCGGAGTCGATGAACTGCCGCCCGAGGTAGCTCAGTAGAAGCCATTCCGCAGGTCCTGGAGTAGCCGTCGCCGGACAAAAGACCGCCGTGCTGCCGTAGACGTTGCAAGAATACGCTGCCCGCGGCCGCGGCTCGCCCTGCACCAGTTCGGAAATGCGCACGACCAGCGAGCCGTCCGGCGCGACGGAAAGGATGTCGACAAACATGGTGCCGCCGCCCCCTTCGGGGGCTGTCGCCTTGCCCTGATTGTTAACCGTCTGCACGCCGTTGGCGCCGATGACTTTGTAACTCTGCAAGCCTTCCACGGCGACGGTGAAGGAGTACTCCAAATGTCGCATCGGCTTGCCCGATGGGGGAGCTGGCACCGGCGTTTGGGCGGTGAGCCCGGCAACGCCGCAAACCGAAAGCAAAAGAGCGATTCCTAAAGTTCGCACGATGTTAGCTTAACGCTTTAACGATTCGGCTCGTTACTTCCCGCCTATTCGTAGTGCCGAGTCAAACCGCCGGTCTCAGAAACCTCGAGCAATTCTCGGGCCGTGGCGGTGTGGAACGACATGACGATCATATCGTCTTCTACGGGATAAAAATCATGCGGGACGCCCGGCGCGATGACGAACCACCGCTCGCCCGACCCGCCGTCCTCGAACGCAACCATCTCGCCGGTCGTGCCGCCGACGCGCGAACGCCCGCGGCCCTCGATCACCGCCATTCGCTGAACGCTGTTTGGATGATAGTGCGATCCCGACCAACGCTCCGCCCGCAGCGCAAAGATCCAGGCCGATTGAATCTCGCCTGGGATATCGGACACGTTTTCGGCGTCGATCGTCGCCCAAACAAAGGGCTCCTCCGACGCGCGCAATTCCGCCTTGAGCCGATCGATCGTCGCGACCACATCCGCGCGCGTCGCGAGTTCCACCACGGCGCGATCCATCATGAGCTTACTGCCCCCGCAGAATCTTCTTGAGGTGCGCAACCGCCGCCGAATGAATTTGGGAGACGCGCGATTCTGAGACGCCGAGCGCGGTCTTGATTTCGCGCAGGCGCTGGCCTTCGAAGTAATAGAGCTGGATGACGGCCCGCTCTTGCGGCGGCAGCGACTCGACCGAGCGAACCAGTTCGGCGCGCACTTCGTCGTGCTCGAGAGCGCGCGTGACGTCGCTCTCCTCGTCTTTGAGCGTGTCGGCCAAAGCGAGGCCCTCGCCGCTCTGATTCGGGAGCAGCTCCTCGAGCGAAACCAGCGTCGTTCCCCGCGCATGCTTGACGGCTCGTTCTAACTCCTCAGAGGAAAGGTCCAAGTGCGCCGCCAGCTCCTCGTTGGTCGGCGCGCGGCCAAGACGCGTCTCCAGCGCATCGAACGCGCGTTCCAGCTCGCGCGCTCGCTGGCGGATCGTTCGCGGAACCCAGTCCAGCGAGCGCAAGGCATCGAGAATCGCCCCGTTGATGCGGGTCACCGCATAGGTCTCGAACTTGACCGAGCGGCTGCCGTCGTACTTCTCGATCGCATCCATCAAGCCGAAGACGCCGTCGTTGATCAGATCGTTGATGTCGACGCTGGACGACAGGTGCATAAACATCCGCCCCGCGACATACTTAACCAGGTGCAAATACTTATGAACGACCTCCTCGCGCGTAAGGAGACTGCCGCCGATAGAGTAGCGGCGGTTGGCGGGTGCGCGCGCCAGCGGTTTGCTCACGTCTTTCCTTCGCAATACCCCGGCTAGCGCTGGAGTCCTCGCGAGGAGGCGCCCGACCGCGGCTCGTAGGACTTGCGCGTCCCGCCGGAGTAGCCAAGCCGGTCGGCCCTCCGGGGCCAGTATTTTTGCTTAACTGAAGGATAAGGATGACCGCACAGACAGCGATTTCGGCCGGATTAATTGGTGGGGTCCTGGCGGTGCTCTATGGAGTCGCGCTGACCTTCTGGGTACTGGCTCAGCCGGCCGGCAATCAGCGCATGCGCGAGATCGCCGCCGCCATCCAGGAAGGCGCGATGGCCTTCCTCCAGCGCCAGTACCGGACGATCGGGATCGTCGCCATCGTGATGGCAATCGTGATTTTCTTTGCGCCGACCCTCGGCAGGGAAGCGGCCATCGGCTTTCTAATCGGCGCCATCCTTTCAGGCGCAGCTGGTTTCATCGGCATGATCGTCTCGGTGCGCGCCAACGTCCGCACGGCCGAGGCGGCGCGCGGTGGCCTCGGCCCCGCGCTCAACGTCGCATTCCGAGGCGGCACCGTCACCGGCATGCTCGTCGTGGGTCTGGGCCTGCTCGCGGTCTCCGGCTACTACGCCATCCTGATGAACGTCAACGGCGGCGACGCCGCGACCTCGCTCAATGCGATGGTCGGACTTGCGTTCGGTTGCTCGCTGATCTCGGTCTTCGCCCGTCTGGGCGGCGGCATTTATACGAAGGCCGCAGACGTCGGCGCCGACCTCGTCGGCAAAGTCGAAGCGGGAATCCCTGAAGACGACCCGCGCAATCCAGCCGTGATTGCCGATAACGTGGGCGACAACGTCGGCGACTGCGCCGGCATGGCTGCCGACCTTTTCGAGACCTACTGCGTAACGACGGTCGCCGCGATGCTGCTGGGTAACTTACTCTTCGGTGCGAAGCTGCCGGGTGCGACGACTTTCCCGCTGCTGCTCGGCGCCGTCTCGATCGTCGCCTCGATTATCGGCGCGCTCTTCGTCGGCGTCGGCGGCGTGCAGCGAAACAAGATCATGTCGGCGCTCTATCGCGGCATGGCCGTCACCGGGGTTCTGGCCCTCGTGGGCTTCTACTTCGTAACGCAGCAGGTTTTCGCCAATCAAAGCCTCGTGAATGCAACCGGCATCTTTATCTGCGCGATCGTCGGCGTCGTGATTACCGGCCTAATTACGGTTATCACCGAGTATTACACCGGCTCGCAGTTCCCGCCGGTGCAGCGCATCGCGCGGGCATCGGTTACCGGTCACGCGACCAACATTATCGCTGGCCTTGCGGTCTCGATGCAGGCCACCGCACTTCCGGCCCTCGTCATCGTCGTCGGGTTGCTGATCAGCTTTGGGCTCGACGGCGTTTACGGCGTCGGCATCGCCGTTATGGCGATGCTCTCGCTCGCCGGAATTGTGGTGGCGATCGACTCCTTCGGCCCGATCACCGATAACGCCGGCGGGATCGCCGAAATGGCCGATATGCCTGAAGACGTTCGCAACGTCACCGATCCGCTCGACGCCGTCGGCAACACGACCAAGGCCGTCACCAAAGGCTACGCGATCGGCTCGGCCGCGCTAGCGGCCCTCGTGCTTTTCGCCTCCTTCCTCCAGCAGCTCACCAACCACAGATGCGGCGCCAACGAAACGACGCAGTGCATCGAAGGCGTGCGCAACCTCTTCGCGGTCGGAAATCCGTACGTGCTCGCCGGCCTCTTCATCGGCGGGCTCCTGCCGTATCTCTTTGCTTCGCTCTCGATGGAAGCCGTCGGGCGCGCCGCCGGCGCGGTGGTGGAAGACGTGCGGCGTCAGTTCCGCGAGAATCCCGGCATCATGGCGGGCACGGCGCGACCGAACTACGGCACGACCGTCGACATCGTCACGCGCGCCGCGCTGCGCGAAATGATCGTTCCGGCACTGATTCCCGTCGGCGTTCCGGTCGTCGTTGTGCTGCTCTCGTACTTTAATATCTTGCCCGGCGACACCGGCGCGCAGATGATGGGTGGCATCCTCGTCGGCTCGATCATCACCGGGTTCTTCGTCGCTATCTCGTTTACATCGGGCGGCGGCGCCTGGGACAACGCCAAGAAGTTCATCGAAGAGGGAAACTACGGTGGTAAGGGCTCGATCGCTCATCAGGCCGCCGTCACTGGCGATACCGTCGGCGATCCCTACAAAGACACCGCAGGCCCCGCGATCAATCCAATGATCAAGGTGCTCAATATCGTCGCGCTCCTACTGGTCGCCTTCCTCCACTAGGCTCTCCCCTGTTGTCACCTTGGAGCGCGCAAGCGTTAGCTTGCGTCCTGGCTGGGCGTTTAAGGGGAACTCCGTCATGGTAGAAGTCATTGGAAAGCCACCGCTTCATACCTGAAAGGATCTCAAATTGACGAAAAACCTATTCATGGCGATTGTAATGGGTCTGGGATTCGCCCTAACTGCGCTGCCGGCGCCGGCAGACTACGTCTACGTGCAAGTCAGCCCACCGGCTGCCGTCTACGAAGCCGTCCCCGCACGGCCCCATCCCGGCTACGTCTGGGTTGGCGGCTACTACCGCTGGTACGGCGGCCGCTACGTTTGGGTTCACGGCCATTATACCCAGCACGCCGGCAGCTGGTGCGGCGGCCACTGGCGCCACACCGCCAACCGTGGCTGGTACTGGACCGACGGCCGCTGGTGCTAATCGGCACCGCGTAAGGTAAAAGGGACCGGCCCGCCCCGGCCCCTTTTTCTTTCGCGCGCGCACCGTCCGATCGTACATTTCGCCGTCCGATTGTGAGCGACGATCCGGCGTGCAGTTGATACGCTTCCATGAAACGCCACACCATGGAGGCCCGCATGAATCAGCGCATCATTTCCTCGCTGCTCGCCCTCACGCTCACCGCCTGCTCGACGTCCGGCGGCTCGACCCCGCAAGCCAACTCGCCCATCGCGCGAACCGCCACCTCCGCGCAGTACACCGTCGTCAGCCTCGGCACCCTCGGAGGCGCGTCCAGCGGTGCGAACAGCATCAACAACCGCAACTGGGCAAGCGGCCTCTCGAGTTTAGGCTCGAGCTCCTACATCCACGCCACACTCTGGGAAAACGGCGGCTCGCCGATCGACCTCGGCACGCTCGGCGGCCCGAATAGCGCCGTCGAATGGCCCGTGAACAACGACCGCGGCCTCGTCGCCGGCATCTCCGAAACGAATGAAGCGCAAAAACTCGGCGAGACTTGGTCGTGCGCTGAAGCCTTCTTCCCGCGGCCACCCAGCGGACATATCTGCCGCGGCTTCGCGTGGCAAAATCACCACATGAACCAACTCCCGACGCTCGGCGGCAATAACGGCTTCGCCACCGGCGCCAACGACCGCGGCCAAATCGTCGGCTGGGCCGAAACCCGCAAACACGATTCGACCTGCACACCCCCGCAAGTGCTCGGATTCGAAGCGGTAATCTACCAACTGAAGAGCGGTCGGAAAATCCAAGAACTCGCGCCCTACCGTGGTGATAAAGATGGCGCCGCCACCGAAATCAACGACTCAGGCCAAGTCGTCGGCATCTCCGGCATCTGCGATCAAGCCGTCGGACGATTTACGGCCCACCACGCCGTCATGTGGGAACGCGGCCGTACCATCAACCTCGGCAACCTCGGCGGTACCGCCTGGAATACGCCGATGGCCATCAACGACCGCGGCGACGTCGTCGGCTTCTCTGATCTCTCCGGCGACTCGAGCGGCAACCCCAACTTCCACGCATTCCTGTGGACTCGCAGCCATGGCATGCAAGACCTCGGCACGCTGTATGGCGACGAGTACAGTGAAGCGCTTGGCATCAACGACTCGGGCGTGATCGTCGGCGTCTCGTACGGCGTAAGTTTTTCCACGTCGCGCGCCTTCATTTACGAGAACGGTAAGATGACAGATTTGAACACGTTGATTGGGTCCAGTCCGTCGCTCTATCTCTTGTTCGCAAATGACATCAACGATAAGGGCGTCATCGCGGGCGGCGCCTGCGTCCTAGTCAGCGGCTCGTGCGGCAGTTCCCAACCCGCCTTCATGGCCACCCCAACGTCGCCCCGATAAGCCGCGGCTCAAAGACCTCGCGCATCGCTGGATGATTGCTCGCAGGTTCAATGCCGGGGAAGAGTTTGCGGGTCATGGCGGGATGGGAATCGACAAAGAATCAGGCACGGCATACGAGGTGCAGCACCAACCTTGCACACCGCCATGACCTCTTGCCAATATTAAGACTGCAGGAAAGCATCTGCCCCTTGCGCCAATTGCTTCGGGATTTTTCGATCGCGAGGCTGTTGTTGCACGCAGCCCTGCTCCGCATGACAGACGATGAATTAATTGCCTCCGGAACCGTTGCAACCGGTGCGCTCGATTTGTCCCGGCGTGGTCAGCTTTCGTAAGCCTATACGACCGTTGACCGCGTCGAACAACACCTCGTCGCGATTGAAAAATGTAACGCCGGTATTGACTCGCAAGGGGCCTTTTGGCCCGTGAGAGGTAATGACGTTCCAGTTTGCCATTTGACCGGCATCGAAGTCGGCCAGCACGGTGCCGTCTTGCGCGCGCATCTCGAAGGGCGTACCGTTTTTTACGCGTTCGCCGCATTGCGTTTGCTTCAGCGGAAGCTTGACGGCCGTGAGAAAGTCGATACTCGTAGCGCCGGTATCGAAGGTGGTCTCGATGCAGTAGTTCCGAAGCCTCCCGACCCTAAAGCATAGGGTAGCGCCCTTCGACCACCCGTGCGCTCCGCTGGGGATGGGTTGAGCCGGCGCCGGCGACTGGAGCGTCAGCGGCATCGTGTCGAACCCATTGGTCGTGTAGGGGCCGACTTCGATCGCCTGCGGCGTAACGATGAACGAACCCGCCCACGGCTGGGCGATTCCAAAGAGAACGTTGTAGAGTTCGGTGACCGGTTGTTTTGAAGGAACGGGTATGGTTAAGAGCGCGGCGCCAAACGTGCCGAACAACTTACGCCCAACTTCCAAGCAGCGAATGCCAACGTCACGGCCCGGCTTGACGCCGGGGCAGTTGTGCTTACTCGGCGTTGCTGGACACGTCGTCACGCTCGGCGTGCACGTGGCTCGCTGAACGAGCGCGACTGGCACCTCTCCAGTTGCGAGACCGCTGCCAAAATCGACGATCGTGTAGACCAGGATGCCTTCGTACACGAGGCCGCTGCCGTAGGAATTCATCACGGCATAGCGCGTTTTTGAATAGTGGCCAATCGCATTGGGATAGACCCATAATCCAGTCGATCCCGTATCCAGCAGAAACCGCCGCGTCGATGTGCCGCCGACGCTCAACGAAACGTTCAGCCCGGCTTTGGTTCCCGTATTGAGCCCCAGCAAAACGAGCGCATGAGCCGGCGCCGGCAGCGGCGCCATCGGCGCAACCTGCGTCGAGCACGCGCTTAAAAGGGCCGCGCTTAAACACGCGCCGATGAGCTTGATTAAACCCTTGCTCATAGAGTTCTAATCGGTGCTCTGTCCGACCTCGATAACATAACCGTCAGGATCGCGGATGTAGCAGCGAATCTCGCCGTACTTGGCAATCGGTTCCGTGAGGAACTCGGCTCCTCGACTCTTCCATAATTCATAGCACGCTTGAATATCCGCAACGCGGATATTCATAAAGCTGCTGATCTTATCCGGATCGGCGGGGACGCTGAGCGTCACTGTCGGCTTGTCCGGGGTGGGCCCGCCCCCGACGTTGACAATGAGCCACGTATTCGCGATCTGAATGTGCCCAGACGCACCCTTGCTGTCGCCTCTACTCAGAATGCGGCCGCCGAAGACCCTTTCATAGAAATCGGCCGATCGGTCGATGTCGGCGACGGTAATAAAAAGTGTGACGGTGAACCCGTCGCGCGGGGGCATCTCATAGCTCTTCTGTTCGATTTGTACGCCACTCATTGAATACACCTCTCAATACAGTGCTCATCCGCTGATTTTGGTTCTTTCGTATTCACACCTGCTGCCGATTAAGCCTGACAACGGCGCGGAATGTATTCAATTGTTACGGCAACGAAAGAGACGCCCGCGAGTGCAGGCGCCCCTCACTACTCCCGGCTCAACGCCCTATCTGTGGACGCGCGCTCCGGATGGGGCGACGGAAACGGCTATGCCGTGAATTGTGCGGGACTTGAAATCGCTAGGCCGTAATTTCTTTATGGGATTTCCCCCAGATGGATATGACCAAAAGTCCATCATCTTGTCGTCGTGGCTGCCCGTGTAAATTGGGGATATGAACGTTCCGTTCTGTAGCCAGGTCCAAAAGCCATAGAATTCGGCGCCGCCCAGATTTGTCGTTCGCTCGATGATGCCGCTCCGACCAGAGACTTTAACGCGGTCAATCTTGCCCGTTTCATAAAAGTCATCAATCGCAAGATACTTGCCGTCCCACTGAAGATCTTCGAGAAAGTCAACCTTTTCGTTTAGGGGTATAGTCGTGAAGCTACCGCTTCCGGTGTCAAACTCGGCCAACGCGTATTGATATGGACCATTTACCTGGCCGGTGGCAAAGAGGTTGCCCTTATCATCATAGGCGCAGTAGTTGAATTCATTAAAGCTGGCGTCCGTGTATGTCTGAGCGGTTCCAGTGGCGCCGCTAAATATTGCGATAGAGTTTGGTCGCTCGACAACCGCAAGGTTTCCGGTTGACGGGTCCCATGAGCAAGACCACGCACCGCGGGCACTTAGCGTGTTAATAGGGGTTGTGCCGCCATGCGCATATTCAACGACCGCACCGGAGTCTAGTGTCACGAACACATTGCCGTTAGTGTCGGAGCATAATCCCCACGCCCCTGAGACGGATAGCTTCCCGACGGGCTTGACTTTCGGGTAGGTGAAGACGAAAACCCCAGTCCTTACCCCTACATACAAAAGGTCGCCTGACGAGCTTGACGCCGCGTGCGTCCGACTTTGCGCCATCGCGCCTTGCGGCACAGCGCCCGTCGTGACAGCCCCAGCGCCTCCGCATCCGGTGAACGCGAAGATGACTGTAGTCGTTAGCGCGGCAAGACGCCCCACGCGTTCAAGTTTCATCCTGTGCCCCTCCTGAAGCCCTGACGGTTCGACAACGCCAGAAGTTCCCCGTCACAGTGCAGTACCGCAGAGCGCTGTCAGGTAACCTGGTATGTGGCAAGAGCGAACGTGGACAAAACACGACGACCGCGAGATGACCTTCAGCGTGCGTAGCAGCAGCGCCGGGCGATGGAACGGCTTCGAGGCGATCCTTTACGATGCGTCGGCCGGCTTCTCGGAGCAGCAGTTCGTACGCCATAGCGTGAGCATGCAGGTTGGAAAGCCGTTGCTCGTAACCAGCCGGTGCGACGGCGAAACGCTGCGCCGCCTCCAAGTGCCCGGCGACGTGAAGATCGTGCCGCCCGGCGTCCCGCGCGTCTGGGAGACCGAATCGGCAACCACCAAACTCTCGATGTACCTCAACTCCACGCTGATGCTCTCGACCGCCGCTTCGATGGGCCTCGACCTCGAACGCGTCGCGATCCGCCCGCAACTCCACCTCCGCGATCCGAGAATCGAACATGTCGGCTGGGCCGTAAAAGCCGAACTCGAAACGCCAGAACCGCTGGGCCGCCTATACGGCGAAAGCCTCGGCCTGGCACTGGCGGCGCACGTTCTATGCACCTACGGGCCAGTTCGCACGATCGCGACGGACGCCCGCCTGCCGCAGCGCCGCCTCGCCCGCGTGCTCGACTTCGTCCGCGCGAACATTGCCAGCGATCTCTCGATGAGCGAACTCGCCGCTGTCGCCGGCGTCAGCCCATCGCATTTCAAGACGCTTTTCAAACAAAGTGTCGGAATGCCCGTGCACCAATACGTCATCCGGCGGCGCGTCGAATACGCTGTCGAGCTACTGCAAAACGATCGCGCTATACTCGCCGACGTGGCATTGCAAGCCGGCTTCGCAAATCAAAGCCATCTTGCGCGCTGCATGCGCGCCACGCTCGGCATCACGCCCGGATCCGTTCGCCGCACCCTGTCATAGCATCGGCCACAACCCACGTGGCTCCCGCGATCAGGAAGTTCAGCGCAAATTCGGACCAATTCCCATGCGCCTCCGGATGAGCGACCAAAGCCGGAACCCACACTACGACGCCAAAGATTACCAACATCAGCGCCATCAGACGCATTGCCAGCCGTGCCCGAATATTGACGAGCATTGCAACGGCCGCCAGTGCAAACGCGACCGTCGTGAGGATCGCCCAGAACGTCTGACTTGGCGGAATCCACTTCGGAACCAAGCTCACCGTCACGCCAAAATAGATTACCTGAGCGAGCGTGAAGGCAATCGTGCAGAGTCCGAGTCCGACGCGCGCCACCAGACGAAATGCTGCCGACCGCGCCGCACTCGCACTCGTTACGGCGCACAGCGCAAGCGCCCCGCAAAATAAGCAGAACTGTTCGGAGAAGCCATCGTATTGCCCGAAGGCTCTCGGCGCGGCGACGATGCCCGGAACGCACGCCAAAGCAAAGACCGCATATACGACGCCGAGAACGATCGACGCCGCGCGCAGAGTTCGCGGAAACAGTATCCCGATGCCGCCGGCGATCAGCGCGATCAGCAGAACCTCGCCGATAAACGTGCCGAAAGGTAGGCGCAAGATCCGATGCAGGCTCTGCCAGGTGTCGGCGTCGTGCCACATCAAGGCAATGACGCCAAAGAGCACCGTCGAAACGCCGAAGACAAGCCGCCCGTACAACGCCGTTTTCATAGAAACCGTAGCGCCCGCTCGCCGGGTTCTGTGACGCCGAAGCCTGGAGGCTCCTAGGGCGCCGGCTTATGCGCTAGATCTTCGTACTTTCGGAAGATAACGAAATAGCTCGCCCCGATAAAGACGATCGCGAACGCGAGCAGCGCGTCGCCGATGGTCGCGGTAATGCTCCCGCGGTGCGGAATCACCATACGGACGGCGTAGCGCAATCCGAACGCGGCAGCGAAGATTACGATCGTCACCCACGACGACCCGAGATACATCACGCCCGCCTTCTCCGTGGGACGAACGTCGGTGTGGATGCCGCGGAAAATCCCGAACGGCAACCCGACGATGCCGCCCACCACAAGGCCGAGCGCGATCTCGAGCGGCGGCGCGGGGTTGAGCATGTTGTTGGCGTAGATCACCCACGCCGTTAGCGCGCAGAGGATGATCGGTGAGACCCACATTCGCGTGACGCTGATGCGCTGCGGCCGCATCATGCGAACGGCCAGCACGATCACGACGATCAGGAGTGGGATCAGCTGAACCCACCCCGGGACGTCGGGCGTCGCTTGCGACCCTATTTGATTTCGACTTTCGCGCCGGCTTCTTCGAGCTTCTTCTTCACCGCCTCGGCTTCGTCTTTAGTAACGCCTTCCTTTACGGCCTTGGGCGCGCTCTCGACGAACGCCTTGGCTTCGGTCAGGCCGAGGCTCGTAAGCTCGCGGACCGCCTTGATGACCTTGATCTTCTCCGGACCGATTTCGGCCAGAATGACGTCGAACTCGGTCTTCTCCGCTTCCGGCGCTGCGGCGGCCGGACCGGCGGCCATCATCGCGACCGGCGCGGCGGCGGAGACGCCATATTTCTCCTCGAGCTGCTTGACGAGATCGGCAAGTTCGAGAACGGTGAGTTTATCGATCTGTTCGATGACTTCGGCGATTGCCATGATACGTATTATTCCTTATCTAAGCGTTTGAGGCTGCGGCTTTTTGTTCGCGAATGGCGTTGAGCGCGCGGACGAGTCCGCTCTGGTTGCCCTGCAGCACGGTAACGAGTCCGCGAAGCGGATTCGCGAGCGTGCCGACGAGCGCGGCGAGAAGTTCGATTTTCGGCGGAAGCTTGGCGAGCACGTCGACCTGTTTTGCATCGACGATTTGACCGTCGATGTAGGCCGCCTTGATTCCGACTTTTTTGACGGTATCGCTGAAAGTCTTGAGCGCTTTGGCCGCCGCCACCGGATCGGCTCCCGCAAAAACGACGCCCGTCGGTCCGGCGAGAAACGACTCGACCTTCGACGCAAGGTCGCCGGCGGCGATGCGAAAGAGCGTGTTCTTGACAACCGAGTAAGTGTTGCCGTCTTTGCGCAGCTCGCCGCGGAGCTTGGTGATCTCCGCTACGGTCAGCCCTTGATAATCGGTAAAGAACAGGCTCTTTGCCGAGGCGAGCTTCTCGGTGAGTTCTGCGACTGAGGCTTCCTTACGCGCGGTTGGCATTCGGTAGGTTTCCCCGGCGCAAATGCGCCATAACGAAAAAGAAAAGCGCCCCGTGTCGAGGGCGCTACATCGAACGTTCGCACCGCCGGAGCGATGCCGAACCGTCTGTCTTGCGTCCTCGGTGGTCATAAATTAAGGCCAAACACGGCCGGCCACGGTCTTTGGAGCCGTCGGCTAGCCTATCATAGCGCCGCCGGGGAGCGCAAGTCTTTCGGCCCGAAGCCGCCCGGATGCCCACTGCCCTCACTCCGGCCGAGGCGCTCGAACGTCTCAAAGCCGGCAACGCACGATTCGTCGCCGGAACTCCACAGACCGACCCCCTCGATGCCGGCGTCCTCGAGCTGGCCAGCGGCCAAAGCCCCCACGCAATCGTGCTGGGCTGCTCCGATTCGCGGGTGCCGATCGAAACGATCTTCGATCAGGCGCCGGGCAACGTCTTTGTCGTTCGCGTAGCCGGCAACTTTCTCAACGACGACATCTTCGGCTCGATCGAGTTTGGCGTCGCCGTCTTGAAGGCGCGGCTGATCGTCGTGCTCGGGCACACCAACTGCGGGGCAGTTACCGCCGCCGTCGCGCACGCAAAGGACGGCACGACGCAGCCCGGGCACATCGCAAATCTCGTTACCGCAATTGCGCCGGCGGCCGAAGCCACGCGCGACCGTCCGGGCGACTGGCTCGCCAACGCAACCGCCGAAAACGTGAAGCGCACGGTGCACGCGATGACGGCCGGCTCGAGAATCATCAGCGACGCCGTCTCAGGAGGCGATGCCGAAGTGGCCGGCGGCATTTACGAGTTGCACACCGGCCACGTCAGCTTCTTCTAGCGCGTGTTAAGGTTTCTCTATCAAGAGCCCTGTCGGCAACTCGACGCCGTTGTTCAACGTCGCGTAGGACGTATACTGACCGGGCGCGTACGCGTAGACTTCGGCTGTTTCAATATCCGACTCAACTACCGTACCGGTCGGCTCGCCCTTAGCCGTTCCTCGACGATTCTCAACGCTGATCGCGTATGGATAATCATTGCCCGGAATTGTTTCGAATGGCGACGTCGTGCCCAGCTTATAAACGTTGATCGTGTTGCCCGAGCCGCAAGTGACCCACAAGTAGTTGTTCTTCTCGTCGACGGCGACGCCAATCGGCTCCCCGCAGCCCGTCAGCCCCAGGTTAGTAGCCGTCGTCGTGCCGTACGGCACCTCGAAAACGCCGGAGGCGCCGAAATCGGCGATGTACAGGTTCCCGGCCCTGTCGAGCGCGACCCCGAAGGGATCGGTTAGCCCCTGCCCGGTGACGCTTTGGAAGGGCGAGGTCGCGCCCTTTTTGTATTCCTCGATTGCCGCAGGATAGTTGCTGACGTAGAGCGTGCCGTGTCCATCGATTGCAATGCCAAGAGGGTTGCTCACGGAGTCGGTTATGGCAGTCTTCTCGGTCGTTGAGCCCTTCGGGTACTCCTCAATGTCATTCCCCGAGCAGTTATCTGCTACATAGAGCGTCCCTTTCTTGTCAAGCGCTAAGCCGTACGGGCATCCGTTTAGAACGTGGATCGTCGCGATCGCGCCGGGGTCGGACGACAGATCGGCGGTCTGGTAGACGTTGACCGCCGCCTCCTCCTGATCGCCCTCAAATACCAACGAGGCATTGGTGGCATAGGTTGGGTGCACCGAACGTTGCGGCATGTGAGCGCGCGTCCCAGAGAACAAAGCGAAGGGCACGCCGGCGTGGACGAACCCTGCCATTGGCGTGCCCGAACTGCCGCTCGAGGGCGCCCCGGAAGAACCGGCTCCCGCGCAGCCGGCGATTGCAAAAAGCGCCGCTATCGATAGAGCGCGGCGCCCGTGTATCGTATTCATAGAGATCGCCTCCAAAGGCATAGAGAGAAGTAGGGAGGCTCGTTTCGCGGTGCGTCGTTCAATGCCTCGCCGCGTGACCTACGCCTAAGCCAGGCGGTTCCACGTGCGTGAACAGGGCTGGTAGTATCCTTGGGGGGAGACACATGCAAGCTCATCCGCTTGAGGCCCGAATGGCCCACATCGAGGGCGCCTTCGATCAAATCAACGAGCGCCCCGGCAGCAAAAGAACGCGTGCTTCACGACTTCGGCGGGCGTAATGACGGAACCGTGCCGTACGCTCCCGTCGTCGCCATCGAAAACACGCTCTACGGAACCACCTCAGCGGGTGGCACCTCAAATAAGGGTACCGTCTACGAGCTGAACCTCTAGCGCCGCGGCCCTTCGGGCCTTACGCCGTAGCCTTCACCCGATTCGGATCGACCTTGACGCCCGGACCCATCGTGCTGGCCAGCGTTACGCTGCGAACGTAGGTTCCCTTGGCAGCCGACGGCTTCGCGCGAACGATCGCGTCGAGCAACGTCGTGATGTTCTCCAGCAGGTGCTGCTCGTCGAAGCTCGCCTTGCCGACGATCGTGTGCACGATGCCCGTCTTGTCGAGACGGTACTCGACCTTACCGGCCTTGATGTCGCGAATTGCGGCACCGATGTTCGGCGTTACGGTGCCGGCCTTGGGATTCGGCATCTTCTGCGCGAGAATGCGTCCCAGCTCTTTGCCGACTGACGCCATCATGTCGGGCGTCGCGACCGCTACGTCGAACTCCGTGAACCCGCCCTTGACCTTATCGATCAAATCCTGATCGCCGACGATGTCGGCGCCGGCTTCTTGCGCGGCCTTTGCGTTGTCGCCTTTGGCAAACGCGATGACGCGCACAGTGCGCCCCGTTCCATGTGGCAGGAGCACCGTACCGCGGACGTTCTGATCGCTCTTCTTCGGGTCGACGCCCAAGCGGATGTGCGCCTCGACGGTCTCGTTGAACTTCGCGGTGGCGTTTTTCTTGACGATTTCGATAGCTTCGGACGTCGAAAAGAGCTTGTCGGAATCGAACGTCGCGACGAGCGCCTTGAAGCGTTTTCCGTGATGCTGCGCCATTACGCCTCCACCTCCACGCCCATCGACCGCGCCGTTCCGGCGACGATCTTCTTGGCGGCGTTCATATCGTTGGCGTTGATGTCGGGCATCTTCACCTTCGCAATGTCTTCGAGCTGCTTCTGCGTCAGCTTACCGACTTTGTTGCGGTTGGGCTCCTTGCTGCCCGACTCGATCCCCAACGCCTGTTTGATCAGAAACGACGCCGGCGGTGTTTTCGTGATGAACGTAAACGTGCGGTCGTCGAAGACCGTGATCTCGACGGGGATGATCATGCCGGCTTGTGAGGCAGTGCGCTCGTTGTACTGCTTGCAGAAGTCCATGATATTGAGCGAGTAGGGACCGAGCGCCGGCCCGATCGGCGGAGCCGGGGTCGCTTTGCCTGCCGGAATCTGCAGGCCGATCTTACCAACTACCTTCTTAGCCACGAATAATCTCCTTTCGAAGCGACTCTCGTCGCTTCTCCCCCACTGTTATCAGTTGCAAACGCCGGGGTGAATGCGTTAGCTAAACTTTTTCCACTTGGAAGAACTCCAACTCGACTGGCGTTTCCCGCCCGAAGATCGAGATGAGCGCGCGCAAGCGCTCCTTCTCCGGCGAGATCTCGTCGACGACGCCGGTGAAGTCGAAGAACGGTCCCGACGTAACTTTGACGCGATCGCCCTTCTTGAAGTCGATCTTGAGCTTGGGTGCCTCGATGCCCATCTGCTTGAGAATCGTTTTGACTTCTTTGTCCTGGAGCGGCACGGGCTTCTCGCCCGGTCCCGGACTGCCGACAAAGCCGGTCACGCCCTGCGTGTTGCGCACGACGTACCAGGACTGATCGTCCATGGTCATCTCGACCAGAACGTACCCGGGGAAAACTTTCTTCGGGGTGATCTTGCGCTTGCCGTCCTTGAACTCGACTTCGTCCTCCATCGGAACGAGCACGCGGAAAATCTTGTCCTGCATGCCCATCGAATGGATGCGGCGCTCGAGATTGGCCTTGACCTTGTTTTCGTAGCCCGAATAGGTGTGGACCACGAACCAGTTCCGGTTATCCTTGGGCTTCTGCGCGACCGCGTCGTCGGACTGCGCCTCCTCATCGGATGGCGCCTCGTCCTCGAGCGTAAGCTCGGCAGCCGGATCCTCGACCACCGCTTCTTCGACCACCGCTTCTTCGACCACCGCTTCGACCGCGGCCGGGTCGCCCATCTGGGGATCCTCGGTCTTGGTCTCGTCGATCTTCGTCTCGTCTATCGTCGCTTCGTCAACGATCGGTTCGGCGTCGTACATCTCTGCGTCTATCCCGACGTGATGGGATGAATCAAGCTGAAGAACCATCCGAAGAGTTGGTCAACGACGAAAACAAAGGCCCCAATGCCGACCACCAGCGAGATCGTGAGGATCGTCGCAGAGATCCACTCCTCGCGCGTCGGCCACGTGACGCGCCGAAGCTCCGCGATGACGCCGCGGACGAAATCGCCGCCCGCCATGGACTGGGCCGTTCGCTTTTGCTGTTCGTTCACCAAAGGTTTACCTTAAATTTGTTATCCTGAGCTCAGCCTGCCCTGAGCTTATCGAAGGGCCGAAGGGTGGCAGGGCGGACAGGACTCGAACCTGCAACAACTGGTTTTGGAGACCAGGACTCTACCAATTGAGCTACCGCCCTATCTCGTTTCCCTATGCGGTTTGTGGCATCGACAGAAGCGGCAGTATTTGCTGAGCTCCAGCCGGTCCGTGGTCTTCTGCTTATTCTTTTGCGTGTTGTAGTTCCGGCGCTTGCACTCCGTGCACGCCAGGACGACCATCACGCGCGATTCTTTCTTTGCCATCTTTAGTCTATCACAACATTAAGAAAACGGACCGGCGGTCCGTTCAAGCCACCATGCTACCACACCCCGCCCCCCCTTTCAATGGCCCCACCCGCGTCACCCTGAGCCTGAACCATTGTCATCCTGAGCGCAGTCGAAGGGTGGGGCCACCGAACCCCAGGGCGCTTGAACCGAACTCGCCGGTAAAGCCGGCCAATAAGGAAGCGACCCTGCGCCCGGCGCGGCCATGAGCCCCAAGGGATGAGTCGCTCGGGCGATACCGTAAGCCGCAGAACGGAGGCGCAAGCATGAAGAACTCACCCTTCGCAATCGTCGCTCTGGCCGTACTGGTGGCCTGTGGCGGGAACCAGCCACTCCTCTCGCCTGAAAGCGCGAACGCTAACGCCAAAGCGCCAATCGCCCCCCCGCGACACCCGAAGTCTTGGATGGATGCGGGTGCCGCGAACCACGATCTGCTCTACGTCAGCGACGAGAACGGTCTGGTCAACGTCTATCGCTATTGGCAACATACGCTTGTCGGCGTCCTAACCAACTTCCAGCAGCCGATGGGCGAGTGCGTCGACAAAGCAGGCGACGTCTACATCACCGACAACGCGGGCGACGCCATCGACGAGTACGCACACGGCGGCACGAAACCGATCTACGTCATCAGCGATTCGTACGGCCCGAGAGCCTGCGCCATCGATCCAAAAACGGGTAATCTCGCCGTTGCCAACTTCGGCGATTCCGGAAACGTCGCCATCTATGCCCATGCGCGGGGCAAGCCGACCATCTACGGCGACGACTATTACACCGCGGTCGGCTACGACAAATACGGCGACTTGCTCGCCGCAGATCTATACAACACCTATAGCGGCTACACCGGCGGCTTCGATTACCTTCCGGTCCACAGCAAGAGTTTCGCTGGAATCACCTTGAGCCCGAGATCAAGTTTTGACTGGGGCCAGGTTGAAGCTATCGCGTGGGACGGTAAATACTGGGTGATCGATTGCGACGAGCTGTACCGCTTCAGCATCAACATCAAAGCGGAGTTCATCGACGAAATCTACCTCTCGACCGGATTCACCGAAGGTGGGCTCGGCCCGATTTGGATCTATCAGAAAAACCTCAAGTCATACGGTGCGCAAGTCGTCGGCACGGGCGGCGCGGACTCCGGCGAAAGCGTGGTCGATTACTGGACGTATCCCGCGGGCGGCAGCCCAACGTATCAGATGACCAAGGATCTCGACAGGCCCTTCGGCATCGCGCTGAGCTTGAAACGATGAAATATCTTGTCATGCTCGTAACGCTAGTCCTCGCCGCCTGTAGCGGTGGCGCTCCTCTTGCCGCGCCGGCGGCGCACGCCGTTTTGCATCGCTCGTTGACCGGTCCGCAAACCAAGGCCAAAGGCCCATTGCTCTTCGTCTCCGACGTCGCCACCGCCGAGGTTTATATCTATCAACTCTCGACGCTGAGCGTCGTCGCCACCGTTACGGGATTAACCCAACCCCAGGGCGAGTGCTCGGATAAGAAAGGAGACGTCTGGGTTACCGATGCCGGCGCCGACGCCGCGTACGAGCTCTCGCACCTTGGGCGCCTCGAAAACACGCTGACCGCCCCAGACTACCCCGTCGGCTGCGCGTGGGACGCAAAGACCGGCAATCTTGCCGTGATGAGCCTCTTTGGCATCAGCGGGTCGCAAGGCGCAGTGGCGATTTATCCCAAAGGCTCGGGAACTGCGCACTCGTTTCAAAATCCAAAGCAGTACTACTACAACTTCGGCGGCTACGATACGAACGGCAACCTCTTCTTCGACGGCCGCGCCGAAAACGGTACCTTCGCGCTTTCGGAACTTCCGAGAGGCGCCAAGAAGGCGGTCTCGATCGACGTCAGCGGCGGCACGATCTACTATCCCGGCATGGTGCAGTGGGACCCGGCGATGAAGGAACTCGTCGTCGGAGATCAATCGTGCGGTGGATCATATACCGCGAGTTGCCTTTATGCGATTAAGATTTCTGGCGAGAAAGGATCCATCGTAGGCAAGATCGACTTGCAGAACTCGAGCGGCGGCCAAGTGTGCGATCTCATCCAGGGCGTGATCTACGACGGCCGGCTAGCCGGCTCGGATAACAATATCTGCGGCTCTTCACCCGGCACGACGTACGTCTGGCCGTTCCCCGGCGGAGGCGCACCGACGGAATCCAACACCTCGACCGATTCGGCGCCCTTCGGCGCGGCGGTGAGCCAATGAGCGGCGGCAGATTTTTCACGACGTTCGGCTGCGCGGCCGCACTCGTTCTCGGCGGCTGCGGCAACCTGCAACCGCCCGCGCCCGGCGCCGCGCAGCGCCAAGGCGCATCGCCGATGAAGGCAGGTCTCTCCAAACAAGACCTCATCTACGTCACCAACCGCGACTCCGAAGTGACCGTCTACAACCTTGCAACACAAGCGATCGTCGGAGTCTTGACCCACTTTACGTCGCCGATGGGCGAATGCGTCGATACTAGCGGAAATGTCTACATCACGGACTCTTCCGCCGATGAGGTCTTCGAGTACGCGCATGGGGGCTCGAAGCCGATCAAGACCTTGAACGATTCACCCGACACGCCGCGCACGTGCGCCGTCGACCCGACGACGGGCAACCTGGCCGTCGCAAATGACGACGGCTCATCGCATGAAGGCAACATCGCCATCTGGCCGGAGGGCAGCGGGCAACCTACACGCTACACGAACTCGACGCTGTACAATTTCGTCGGTTGCGCCTACGACGCAAACGGCAATCTTCTAACCACCAACGAGAGCGCCTTTGCGTGGCTGCCGCACGGCGGCTCGACGTTGGTGAACGTCGCGATACCGCCTCCAAAGTCAGGCGAGAAGTGGGGCGGGATTGAGGGCATCCAATGGGACGGGCACCTCTTCGTACTTGACGGCGGCCAATACGTCTACCGCGTGAGCGTGCTTCACGGGCTAGGCTACTATATCGGATACATAACGCTCAACAACGAGGGCGAGACCGGGCCCTATTGGATATTCATTCCCAAGTTGAAATCACAGAGCGCCCAGATTCTTGGCGGAACCTATGAGGGGAACAATCAATACGATGTCGAGTCGTTCGACTATCCCGGCGGCGGTGATCCTCTCTTCGAGATCACGCATGGAATTGACGTTCCCATCGGCGTAGTCGTCAGCCCCAAAACGCAGTGAGATGCCCTCCATCACCTGCGGTCATCCTGACCGCACCCCCGTTGTCATCCTGAGCGCAGTCGAAGGGTGGTGCGCCCGGTCAGAATCGAACTGACAACCTTGGGCTTAGGAGTCCCCTGCTCTATCCAGTTTGAGCTACGGGCGCGCACGTTTTCGACCTTATTTTATGCGGGCTTGTGGCGCATTGACCTTGTAAACGATCCGCCCTCGAACCGGCCGCGGTTGCCATTCGGTTGCCGTGCAAATCCGGGGGCGGGCCCTTGGCCTTTCAATTCTGACCGGCGGCACGACGTGCCTCCGCTGCCGCGATCGCGTCGTCGATCCCCGCAACGGC
>Ga0181526_10000745_pt1 | contig 33135 bp, 30 predicted proteins | sample PEATcosm2014_Bin_35_FD_119750 | JGI IMG/M metagenome (GOLD analysis project Ga0181526, IMG submission 119750) | Peatland microbial communities from MTU Mesocosm Facility, Houghton, MI, USA - PEATcosm2014_Bin06_30_metaG | ecosystem: Environmental > Terrestrial > Soil > Wetlands > Peat | place...
AGGCCATCGACCTCATCGACGAGTCGGCCAGCCGGCTCCGCATCGAGATCGACTCGATGCCGACCGAGCTCGACGTGGTCTCGCGGCACATCCGCCAGCTCGAGATCGAGGAGATGGCCCTTTCGAAGGAAGAGGACTCGGTGTCGCGCGAGCGCCTCGCCCGCCTGCAAGCGGAGCTGGCCGACCTGCGCGAGCAGCAGACCGCCATGACAGCGCACTGGCAGGCCGAGAAAGAGGCGATCGGCGCCATCCGGACGCTGAAGAGCGACGTCGAGGCGGCCCGCGGTGAAGCGGACCGTTTCGAGCGGGCGGGCGACCTCGCCAAGGCCGCCGAGATTCGCTACGGCCAGGTGCCGGAGCTCGAACGCAAGATCGAGGAGGCGACCGCCAAGCTCGCCGAGCTGCAGTCGAGCCAGAAGATGCTGAAGGAGGAGGTGGACTCCGAGGACGTCGCCGAGGTCGTGAGCCGCTGGACGGGCGTACCGGTCTCCCGCCTCGTCGAGGGTGAGGTCGCCAAGCTCGTGCACCTCGAGGACCTCCTGCACGCTCGCGTCGTCGGCCAGGACGAGGCCGTCATGGCCGTCGCCAACGCCATCCGCCGCAGCCGGGCGGGTCTCGGGGATCCGAATCGGCCGATCGGCTCGTTTCTCTTCCTCGGGCCAACCGGTGTCGGCAAGACCGAGCTCGCCCGGGCACTGGCTGAGATCCTCTTCGATGACGAGCGGGCCGTCACCCGCATCGACATGGGTGAGTACCAGGAGCGGCACAACGTCTCACGGCTCGTGGGTGCCCCGCCCGGCTATGTCGGCTACGAGGAGGGCGGCCAGCTCACCGAGGCGGTGCGGCGCCGGCCCTATGCAGTCGTGCTCCTCGACGAGATCGAGAAGGCCCACCCGGACGTCTTCAACGTCCTGTTGCAAGTGCTCGACGACGGGCGCTTGACCGACGGTCAGGGGCGCACCGTGAACTTCACGAACACCGTCCTCATCATGACCTCCAACCTGCAGGGCGACCCGCTCTCGGTCTTCAAGCCGGAGTTCGTGAACCGTATCGACGAGATCGTGCGGTTCCGCTCGCTCACCCGCGAGGATCTCACCCGCATCGTCGACATCCAGCTCCGCCTGCTCGCCAAGCGGCTGGAGGGCCGGCGCTTCACCCTCGAGGTCTCCGATGCCGCCAAGGTCTGGCTCGGCGATCACGGCTACGACGAAGCCTTCGGCGCCCGGCCCCTTCGTCGCGTCATCCAGCGAGCCATCGGCGACCCACTGGCCGTGGCCCTGCTGGAGGGCCGCTTCTCCGAGGGCGACACCGTGCACGTCGACGTCGACGAGAAGGGCGAGTCGCTCGTGCTGCGATGAGGGCGCCGGCTGACGCGATCTGTCGCCACGCCCCCGGCTGCCAGACTGGCGGCGTGCAGGTGCGTGAGATCGACCCGAACGACGACGAGCAGCTCAGGTCCTGGTGGGCCGTGCAGCACGCTTCGAGGACGGCCGATTGGCCGCAGGACACGCCCCTGACATTCACCGCTGCCCGCGCCATTGCCAACGGCGGGTTCGGTGCCAAGCGGTTCGTGCTGGCGGTTGCCGACGACGAGGACGGCCGCGCCGTCGGCTGCTCGATGCTCGGGCTCCCCCTGCGCGACAACACCGGGACCATCGAGGCCGATCTGCAGGTGGACCCGGATCGCCGCCGCCGCGGCGTCGGACGCGCCCTCGCCCTCCACGCCGAGCGCCTCGCCCGCCGCGAGGGCCGCACGACGATCGCCGGCGGCTACGAGGAGCCGCTCGACGACCCCCGAGCGGGCGGCGCCTTCGCGGCGGCACTCGGCTACGAGCCCGTCCTCTCCGAGCTCCGACGAGAACTGCATCTCCCCATCGGGCACACCGCTCTTGACGAGCTCGAGGCGTCGTGCGCCCCTTACGCCGAGGGCTACCGCCTGGTGAGGTGGCAGGACCGCAACCCGGACGAGCTTGTCGAGGGACGGCTCGAGCTCGAGCGCACGATGTCGCGCGATGCTCCCCACGGCGACCTCGAGCACGAGCCGCAGGAGTGGGACGAGGAGCGCCTGCGCGGGGGCGAGGCGACGGTGGCGGCGATGGGTGTGACGACGTTCTTCGCCGGAGCAACCCGGTCTGTCACGGGTGACCTCGTCGCCTTCACGGCGATCGGCGTCCATCACGATTCGCCGGAGAACGGCGATCAGTGGGCCACCATCGTCCTCGGGCAGGAGCGCGGCCACCGCCTCGGCATGCTCGTCAAGATCGCCAACATCCGTCAGGTCATGGAGCGCTCGCCCCTCACGCGGAGGATCCAGACCTGGAACGGCGAGACGAACCGCCACATGACACGAGTCAACGACGAGCTCGGCTTTGTCGTCACGGCACGCGCCGTCCTCGTCCAGAAGCGCCTGGGCGTCGCCGCCGAGCAGGCGGCCGCCGCCGCCCCCTAGCGGCCCGGCCCCGGCGGTGGGAACCACGGGCCGAGGCCCGATAGATTCACCCCGGAGCCGGACCCGCATCCGCGCCGCCCATGACGAGGAGGGAGCACCCGCGCCGTGACGACCTCGAATCCATTGCGCGACCCGAGGGACCGCCGTCTGCCGCGCATCCCCGACCCGTGCGCCCTCGTCGTGTTCGGCGTCACGGGCGACCTCGCCCGCAAGAAGCTCATCCCCGCCGTCTACGACCTCGGCAACCGCGGGTTGCTGCCGCCGGGCTTCGTGTTGCTGGGATTCGCCCGCCGCGACTGGGGCGACGGTGACTTCGAGCAGCTCGCCAAGACCGCCGCCAAGGAGCACTCCCGCACGGAGTTCCGGGACGATGTCTGGCGGCGCATCGCCGACAGCGTCCGCTTCGTCCCGGGCTCCTTCGACGACGACAACGCCTTCGATCAGCTCGACAGCACCCTCGTCGAGCTCGAGAGCAGCCACGGCATCGCCGGCAACGCCGCCTTCTACTTGTCGATCCCGCCGGCTGCCTTCCCGCAGGTGCTCAAGCAGCTGGACCGTACGAGGATGGCCGCCAACGAGGAGCGAGGCGGCTGGCGCCGCGTCGTCGTCGAGAAGCCGTTCGGGCACGACCTCGCCTCCTCGAGGGATCTCAACCAGCTCGTCGACAGCGTCTTCACGCCGAACGACGTCTTCCGCATCGACCACTACCTCGGCAAGGAGACGGTGCAGAACCTTCTCGCCCTCCGCTTCGCCAACACGCTCTTCGAGCCGGTCTGGAACTCCAACTACGTCGACAGCGTGCAGATCACGATGGCCGAGGACGTCGGAATCGAGGGCCGGGCGGCCTTCTACGACTCCGCAGGGGCTGCTCGCGACGTCCTCCAGAACCATCTGCTGCAGCTGCTGGCGCTGACAGCGATGGAAGAGCCGGTGAGCTTCGACTCCGAGTCGCTCCGCATCGAGAAGCGCAAGGTGCTGCGGGCCATCTCGATACCGGAGAACAAAGCTGCCTTCACGGTAAGAGGGCAGTACGAGCAGGGCTGGCTCGCCGGAGAGCGCGTCCGCGGCTATCTCGACGAGGAGGGCATCCCCCCGCAGTCGAGGACGGAGAGCTACGCCGCCGTGCGCCTCGGCGTCGAAACCCGCCGCTGGGCGGGTGTCCCTTTCTATCTCCGCACCGGCAAGCGGCTCCCCCGCCGCGTCACCGAGATCGCCGTCGTGTTCAAGCGCGCTCCTCACCTGCCCTTTGCCAAGACCGACACGGCCGAGCTCGGGCACAACCAGCTCGTCGTGAGGGTGCAGCCGGACGAGGGGATCACGTTGCGCTTCGGATCGAAGGTGCCGGGATCGGCCATGGAGGTGCGCGAAGTCTCCATGGACTTCCTCTACGGCGCCTCCTTCACCGAGTCGAGCCCGGAGGCCTACGAGCGGCTGCTCCTCGACGTCCTCGTCGGAGATCGCACCCTCTTCCCGGACCACAACGAGGTCGAGGCGTCCTGGCAGGTCATCGACCCGCTCGAGGAGTTCTGGGCGACGACCACGCCGGAGCGCTACCGGGCGGGCGAGTGGGGACCGCGAGCGGCCGACGACATGCTCGCCCTTGAGGGACGCACGTGGAGGCGGCCGTGACGACAACCCTGTGGGACACGAACGGCGGCGACATCATGAAGGCGCTGAGCGCCGAACGGCGGGCGGGCGGTGCCGTCGCTTCCGGGCTCGCCGTCACGTTCGTCACGATCGTCGACGAGAAGAACATCGGTGAGGCCGAGCGGGCGGCGACCGTCGCCGCCCAGGCCCACCCGTGCCGCCTCCTCATGGTGATCCGGCGCCAGATCGAGACGACGGACCGACTCGACGCCGAGGTGCAGGTGGGCGGACGCCTCGGCCCCATCGAAGCCGTCGTCATGCGGATGTACGGGCGACTGACGCTGCACGCCGAATCGGTCGTCCTGCCGCTGCTGGCACCGGACGCCCCCGTTGTGACCTGGTGGCACGGCGTGCCTCCCGACCGCATCGCCACGGACCCCCTCGGCGTGCTCGCCGACCGCAGGGTCACCGACTGTGCCCTCGCCCCCGATCCGAAGGCGGCGCTGCACACACGCGCCGAGGACTTCGCCCCGGGCGACACCGACCTCGCCTGGACGCGGGCGACCCCGTGGCGCTCGCTCCTCGCCTCCGCCTTCGACGCCACCTCCGCCGGGGCACGCTCGGCCGGCGTGGCCGCCGAGGAAGGCAACCCGACTGCCGCCCTCCTCGCCGGCTGGCTGACGGCCCGTCTCGGCGTGCCGACTGAGGTGGCCGTCTCGTCCGGACCGGGCATCACCGAGGTCGAAGTCGCCCTCGTCGAGGACGACGAGGAGTGCACCTTGCGAGTCAGCCGCCCTGACGGTCGGGTGGCGACGCTCTCGCGTACCGGCCACCCGGACAGGGAGCTCCCCCTCTTGCGGCGCGACCTCGGAGACCTCCTCGCCGAGGAGCTGCGGCGGCTCGAAGTCGACGAGGTCTACGGCGAGGCCCTCGCCCAGTCGACCGGCATCGCCGACCTCGGAGACCGATCGCCGAAGCGCAACCACATCTGGCGAGATCCCACCGTCGCGCAGGTCGCCGGATGACCGGCCGGATCGCGGGGCGCCTCCTCGAGCTCGGGATCGACCTCCCGCCGGTCTTCCCTCCGGCCGCCAATTACCTCGGATGCGTCGTCGACGGTGACATCGTCTATGTGGGCGGCCACGGGCCCATCGACGGCGACAGGATGATCCGCGGCAAGGTCGGCGCCGATCTCTCCCTTGCAGAGGGGAGGCTGGCGGCGCGCCTGACGGCGCTGTCGCTGCTGGCGACCCTTCGCTCCGAATTGGGCGACCTCGACCGCATCGCCCGCATCGTCAAGGTCTTCGGCATGGTCAATGTCGCTCCCGGTTTCAACCAGACGCCGGCGGTCATCGACGGTTGCTCAGACGTGCTCGTCGAGATCTTCGGGGAGAGCGGGCGTCACACCCGCAGCGCCGTCGGGATGGCGGAGCTCCCCTTCGACATCGCCGTGGAGATCGAGCTGACGGCCCGCCTCCGTCCCTGACCCGCTTCCGCCCCTGACCCGCCTCCGCCCCTAACTCGGCAGGGGCCCGTCCACCGAGAGCACCAAGCGGCGGAGGAGATCGGCCAGCTGGTCGCGTTCCTCGCTCGTCAGCCCGCTCACGAGGCGACGCTCGGTGGCGGCGTGCGCCACCATCGCACGGTCGGCCACCTTGCGTCCTGCAGGCGTCAAGATGACGCGGACACAACGCCGATCACCGTCGTCCGGCCGGCGTCGCACGAGACCCCGGCGGACGAGGCGGTCCACGAGGTGAGTCAGGCCGCCGGAGGAGATGAGCAGCTCACGGTTGAGCTCCGTCGGAGTCAGCTCGAACGGCTGACCCGCTCGCCGCAGCGCTGCCAGCACGGCGAAGCCCCCCTCGTCGATCTCCTCGAGGGCGAAGTCGACTTGGAATGCCCGGTGGAACAAACCGTTCAGCCGCACCACCCGCCCCGTGACGGCTTTGCCGGAGGCGTCGATGTCCGGACGCTCCCGCCGCCAGCGCTCGAGAACGTGATCGACGATGTCCGGCTGAGGCCTGCGCAGTGGCGGCCGCCGGGGCGATGGTGGCGGCGGCAACTCTCCGTCGATGCTGTCCACGGTCCTCCCTCTGACTGCCGGTCCTGCTCGGGCAAGCATCCTCGCCGCTATAATACCTGTCAGAGAAGATACTTCCGAATGAGGTGATTAATCCATGCTCGCTCCCACGAGAGAGCACGTCAGTGACCACATCAAGCGCCTGCTCGCCGATGCGAGCCAGGACGTCCCGAGGCGGGACGACCACCGCGCCGGCAGGACGGTGGACGGCCGTAGCCCTCGAGCGGGGGTACGGCGCTCCTAGGGGCGCGCCGGCGCCGAGCCCGCTGGTGCGGCGCCGAGACGTGAGCTCACTGGCAGCTCACACACCTGTCAACCGGTCCCGGACCGGCGCCTCGCACGGGCGCTGCTCCGGGACCGGTTAGATTTGCGCCCCGGCAAGCAAACCGGAGGCAACAACGTGCCCGCCACCGTCGTGGTCGGAACCCAGTGGGGCGACGAGGGGAAGGGGAAGCTCACCGACCTCCTCGCCAAGGACATGCGCCTCGTCGTGCGCTACCAGGGCGGTCACAACGCCGGCCACACGATCGTCGTCGAGGGCGAGTCGTTCGCCCTCCAGCTCGTCCCGAGCGGGGTCCTTTACCACCACACCGTGCCGGTCATCGGCAACGGCGTCGTCGTCGACCCGGCCGTGTTGCTGAGCGAATGCGACATGCTCTCCAGCCGTGGCATCGACACGAGCCGCCTCGTCGTGTCGGGCAACGCCCACTTGATCATGCCGTACCACTACGAGCTCGACCGCATGACGGAGCGGTTCCTCGGGCACAACAAGCTCGGCACGACGAAGCGCGGCATCGGTCCCGCCTACGCAGACAAGGCCGCCCGGATCGGTCTGCGAGTGCAGGATCTCCTCGACCCGAAGATCTTCCGCCAGAAGCTCGATGTCGTCTTACGCGAGAAGAACGCCATCTTGTCTCGCGTCTACAACCGGCTCCCCCTCGACGCCGACGAGATCGCCACAAGTATCTCGACGAGCTCGCCCCCCGTCTGGAACCCATGATCGGCGACAGCGTCGCCCTCATCCACGAGGCGCTCGCCGCAGGCGAGCAGGTGATGCTGGAAGGCGCCCAGGCGACGTTCCTCGACGTCGATCACGGAACCTACCCGTTCGTGACCTCCTCGAACCCGACGGCGGGGGGTGCTTGCGTCGGCAGCGGGATCGGCCCGCGCGACATCAACCGCATCGTCGGCATCGTGAAGGCCTACGTCACCCGCGTCGGATCCGGGCCCTTCCCCACCGAGCTCGAAGGCCCCATCGCCGACGAGCTCGTGGAGCGGGGCCACGAGTACGGCACGAACACCGGTCGTCGCCGCCGGCCCGGATGGCTCGATCTCGTCATGCTGCGACAGGCCGTCCGCCTCAACTCGATCTCGGAGCTCGCCGTCACGAAGCTCGACGTCCTGTCCTCGTTCGACACGCTCAAGGTGTGCGTCGCCTACGAAGCCGGTGGCGTGCGTTACGAGCACGTGCCGTACCACCAGTCGATCCTGCACGACGTGAAGCCGATCTTCGAGGAGCTGCCCGGCTGGAAGACCGATCTCGCCACCGCCACGACCGTGGAGGACCTGCCCGCCTCGGCCCGCGCCTACCTCGAGGTCATCTCGCGTCATGCCGGCGTCCCGGTCACCTATGCGGGCGTCGGTCCCGGACGCGAGCAGTACGTCTCCTTCGCGGCGTGAGGGTCCGACCCCCCGCGTCGAGGTGACGACTAACTTGAGAGCATGATCCCCCGCTACTCCCTGCCGGAGATGGCGGCGCTGTTCAGTGACGAGGCCAGGTTCGCCTGCTGGCTCGAGGTCGAGCTGCTCGCCGTCGAAGCCTGGGCCGCCCTCGGGGTCGTCCCGGCAGCCGATGCCGCAGCGTGCCGAGGGCGTGCGCCCGAGATCGACGCTGCCTTCGTGCAACGAGTGCTCGATCGCGAGGCCGTCACGGACCACGACGTGGCCGCTTTCGTGGACGTCGTGCAGGAGTCGATCGGACAACCGGAGGGCTCGTGGATCCATCACGGCCTGACGTCCTCCGACGTCGTGGACACGGCGCTCTGCGCCACGCTCGCCAAGGCCGCCGACCTCCTCTCGGGGGCGCTCGACGGCCTCGTCGCCGCCTTGAGGCGGCGAGCAGTCGAGCACGCAGGCACTCCCATGGTCGGCCGTACCCACGGCATGCACGCCGAGCCGACGACCTTCGGGACGAAGCTGGCCCTCGCCTGCCTGCAGTGCGACCGCGACCGCCAGCGGCTGCGCAGGGCCCGAGACGGCATTGCCGTCGGCAAGCTGTCGGGAGCCGTCGGGACGTATTCGAACATCGACCCGGCGGTGGAGGGCTACGTCTGCGCCGCCCTCGGGCTCACACCGGTTCCCGCCACGCAGGTGATCGCCCGCGACCGCCACGCCGAGTACCTCTATGCCTGCGCCGCCATCGGGACGACGATCGAGTCGCTCGCCACCGAGATCCGCCACTTGCAACGGACGGAGGTCGCCGAGGCCGAGGAGCCGTTCGCCGTCGGGCAGAAGGGCTCCTCTGCCATGCCGCACAAGCGAAACCCGATCACGTCCGAACGCCTCGTCGGCCTCTCTCGCGTGCTGCGCGGCTACCTCGTGGCCGGCCTGGAGGACGTCGCCCTCTGGCATGAGCGCGACATCTCACACAGCTCGGTCGAGCGCATCGTCCTGCCCGATGCCAGCCTGGCGACCTATTACGCCATCGTGCGGATGACACGGCTCGTGGACGGCCTCGTCGTGCACGCCGACCGCATGTCGGAGAACCTCCTCGACGGCTCTCACGGCCTCGTGTTCTCCCAGCCCGTCCTGCTGGCACTCGTGCGCGCCGGCTTGGGGCGCGATGCCGCCTACCGCATCGTGCAACGGGACGCCCAGCGTGCCATCGAGGAACGGAGGGGGTTTCGAGACGTGCTCGAGAAGGACCCGGACGTGGAGGCAGCCCTCGCTGGCGCCCTCCCGAGCGTGCTGGCGGATGCCTTCGACCTCGAACGGGCACTGGCACATGCCGGGCACTCGATCGAGGCACTCGAGGCCGTGCCGGAGACGAGATCATGAGCCTGCCGCACATCTACTCGGGCAAGGTCCGCGACGTCTACGACGCCGGCGAGGGTCTCCTCCTCATGGTCGCCTCCGACCGGATCTCCGCCTTCGACCACGTCTTCGACGAGCCCGTGCCGGACAAGGGCCGCGTCCTGACCGCCATGACGTCGTTTTGGGCCGAAGAGCTCCTCGAGGTCGCACCGTCCCACCTCGTGGCGACGGACCCCGCCATGTTTCCTGCCGGGGCACTCGAGATCCCCGACGTCGCCGGCCGGGCGATGCTCGTCCACAAGGCCGAGATGCTCCCGCTCGAGTGCATCGTGCGCGGCTACCTCGCCGGGTCGGCTTGGAAGGAGTACCGTTCGACGGGCACGATGCACGGTGCGCCGTTGCCGGCGGGCCTCCTCGAGTCTGCCCGCCTCGAGGAGCCGGTCTTCACACCCTCGACGAAGGCGTCCGTCGGCCACGACGAGAACATCTCGTTCACCGCCGCCGTCGACCTCGTCGGAGCCAAGGCGGCCGAACGGGCGCGTGAGATCTGTCTGGCCGCCTACGCCCACGGCGCCGCCAGGGCGTTCGAGCGCGGGATCGTCATCGCCGACACGAAGTTCGAGCTCGGCTTTGTCGACGGAGAGCTCGCCATCTGCGACGAGGTGATGACACCGGATTCCAGCCGCTTCTGGCCGGCCGATGCCTGGCAACCGGGCACGGCTCCCCCCTCGTTCGACAAGCAGCCCGTGCGCGACTGGGCAGAGAGCACCGGGTGGGACAAGTCATCGCACCCGCCGCAGCTGCCGGCCGACGTCACGGCGGCCACGCGGGAGCGGTATGTCTCGGCCTACGAGCAGATCAGCGGGCGCTCCTTCGCGGCCTGGTGGGGCGTCACGTCGTGAGGTTCGCCGCCGTCGTCGAGGTGAGCGCCCTCGAGGGGATCGCCGACCCGGAAGCCGCCACCATCGAGCGGGCGCTCCCGTTGCTCGGTTTCGAGAGCGTCGGGGATCTGCGCGTCGGACGCGTCTTCCACTTCGTCGTAGAAGCCGCCGACGAGCCCGCCGCCCAGGCGACGGCCGACGAGCTGGCGCATCGCCTCCTCGCCAACCCCGTCATCCAGCGCGCCAGCGTGACGGTGCACAGCACAGACGGCGAAGCACGTCCGTGACGCCGCCCGCACCTGGCGAGGCAGCGACCGGTGGCGCCGGCCCGAAGGTCGCCGTCGTCGTGTTCCCAGGCTCGAACTGTGAGCACGACGTCGTCCAAGCCGTGTCGAGCTTCGGCGCCAGGGCCGAGCTCGTGTGGCACACGGAGCACTCGGTCGAGGGTTTCGACGCCATCATCGTGCCCGGTGGCTTCGCCCATGGCGACTATCTACGGCCGGGCGCCATCGCCCGCTTCTCCCCGGTGATGGACGCCGTCTCGGAGGCGGCCGCCGCCGGCGTGCCCGTGCTCGGGATCTGCAACGGCTTTCAGGTGCTGACGGAAGCCCACCTGCTCCCCGGGGCACTCATGCGCAATGCGGGCGGGCGCTTCGTCTGCCAGATCGTCGAGTGCGAGGTCGTGTCGACGTCCTCGGTCCTCACCGCAGGCGCTTGCCTCGGCCAGCGACTGAGACTGCCGGTCAATCACTTCGAGGGCAACTACGCCTGTGCGCTCGACACGCTGCAGGCGCTCGAGCGCAGCGGTCAGATACCGCTGCGTTACGTCAACAACCCGAACGGATCGATGAGCTCCATCGCCGCCGTTGCGAACCGGGAGGGCAACGTCGTCGGCCTCATGCCGCATCCCGAACGGGCGGCCACGAGCCTCATGGGCTCAGCCGACGGGCGAGTGCTCCTGCAGTCGTTCCTCGAAGCTGCAGCGCTCCGCACCGGCCGATCCGGTGCGGATGCCGCCGCAGTTCTCGCCGGCGCCTAGGAGCGACGGCTCCAGTGGATGCCGGCGCGAGCCAGCACGTTGGCAGGGACGCCGACTTCGCGCCATGTCTTGTACTCGATCCCTTTGCGCTCGCCATACTCGGCGGCAACGACGACAAAAGCCTCTTCGAGAGCCTCGATGTCAACCTCGTCGGTGTCCTCGGCGGTGGCAAGCCTGCGGTCGAGGTCACGACGCTGCTGGATGAGATGAGCCCTCTTCAGGGGGTCGGCGGCGGCAATCTTGGCGTCGATCTCGCTGCGTCGCGAGGCGAGGGACTCCGCGCTCACTTGACGGCCTCGACGCGGCTTGTTCTCTTCCAACGCCTCGAGGTAACGGCGGACGGCATTTCCTTGTCGTCGTCCTTCGGCGAGGGCGTCCTTGTGCTCGTCGCTGAGGGTCGTCTTGCTCTTGGTCTGTCTCTTCCGTGGTGGCATACGACCAGTTTCGTCGCGAAGGACGATGAGCGCAACCTGACTTCCGCCGCGCAATGTTGCACTTACACGGCGACTGCTTCCGGAAGCCTTCACAGCGCGGTTCGGAGGGCTCAATGAGTTCTGTACATCGCAGCCTCGGTCTCACCGATGGCGAATTTCAGATGATCATCGACGCCCTCGGACGCGAGCCATTGCCCGTCGAGCTCGCGATGTATTCGGTCATGTGGAGCGAGCATTGCTCCTACAAGTCCTCCCGCCTACACCTGCGACGGCTGCCCTCCGAAGGCGATGCCGTTCTCGTCGGTCCTGGTGAGAACGCCGGCGTCGTCGACGTCGGCGACGGGATCGCCATCGCTTTGCGGATCGAGAGCCACAATCACCCCTCGGCGATCGAGCCGTACCAAGGGGCCGCAACCGGCATCGGCGGGATCCTCCGCGACGTCTTCACGATGGGTGCCCGCCCGATCGCCTTGATGGATCCCCTCTTCTTCGGCACGCTCGACGACCCGAGGAGTCGCTTCATCTTCGATGGCGTGATCCGCGGTGTCGCCGGCTATGGAAACTCAGTTGGCGTGCCGACAGTCGGCGGTCAGCTGACATTTGCGCGTTGTTACTATGACAACCCATTGGTGAATGTCTTTTGCCTCGGAGTCCTCCCTATCGAGCGTCTCGTGCTGGCGAAAGCGACCGGTGTAGGCAACTGCGTCGTACTCCTCGGATCACTCACGGGACGGGACGGGATCGGCGGTGTCAGCGTGCTGGCGTCGGCGGGTTTCGCCGCCGGCGAGACGACGAAGCGGCCCAGTGTTCAAGTCGGCGATCCCTTCGAGGAGAAGCGCCTCATCGAGGCTTCCCTCGATCTCCTCGACCAGGGACTCGTCGTCGGCATCCAGGATCTCGGCGGAGCCGGCCTGGCGTGCGCCACATCGGAGACGGCCGCCCGCGGCGGGCTCGGCATGGAGGTCGACTGCTCCGCCGTACCACTGCGCGAGGCCGGAATGTCCCCCGTCGAGATCATGACGAGCGAGAGCCAGGAGCGCATGCTCGCCATCGTGGAGCCGTCCTCGCTCGAGGACGTCCTCGCCACGTGCGCCCACCACGAGGTGCGGGCGACCGTGATCGGTCGCGTCGTGGAGGCCGGCCCTGACGGGGTCGGCCGTTTGGTGATCCGCAACGGCGCCCCCGGCGTGGGCGAGATCGTCGGCGACATGCCGGCCGTCTCCCTCGCCGACGGTGCGCCCCTCTATCACCGGCCCCTCTCGCCGCCCTCCGGCGAGGCGCCGCCGGGCACCCCGGTGGCAGGCCTGTCGTCCGCCTCGGACGAGCTGCTCGCCCTCCTGTACGACCCGTCATTCGTGTATGGGCAGTACGACCATCAATTGTTCCTCAACACCGTGCTCCCGCCGGGGGCAGCCGACGCCACCGTCTTGAAGCTGGCCGGCCCCGGGGTCCCTTGGACGGGGAAGGGGCTGGCGCTCACCTGTGACGCCAACCCGGCCTGGTGCGCCGTCTCCCCCCGGCGCGGCACCGAGCTCACGGTGGCCGAGGCCATCCTGAACGTGTCCTGCGCCGGCGCCAGGGCCGTGGCCGTCGTCGACTGCTTGAACTTCGGCAACCCGGAGCACCCCGAAGTCATGTGGCAGCTGTCCGAGGCAATCGACGGGATGGCGGCCGCCTGCCTCGCCTTCGGGGTGCCCGTCGTCGGTGGGAACGTCTCGCTCTACAACGAGAGCAGGGGCGTCGACATCGACCCGACGCCGGTCGTGGGCCTCGTCGGGGTCATCGACCACTTGGCAGAGCGGCCTCCCGGCATCGCCCTGTCCGAGGGCGGCTCCATCGTCCTCGTGGGCGGCGACGTGAGCGGCCCCGCGGACTTGACGGCCCTCGGGGGCTCTCGCTGGGCGCGAGAGCTGCGGGGTGAGAACGGCGGGGTGCTGCCCGAGATCGATTTCGAGGCGCACGATCGGCTCTGCTCCCTCGTACGCGAGCTCGTGGCCGCCGCCTGCGCCGGCGCCCCCACGGTGAGCATCGCCGGGCTGCACGACGTGAGTGACGGCGGTCTTGCCGTCTGCCTGGCGGAGCTGTGCTGTGCGTCGTCCACCGGTGTCGTCATCGAGGAGCCCTGGACCGTGGAGTACCTGTTCAACGAGGCACCTTCGCGGGTTCTCGTCTGCTCACAGGAGGCCGATGCGCTGCTGGCGGCGGCCGCGCGGGCCGGCGTGAGGGCCCGAGTCGTGGGGCGCGCCGGGGGTGACCGCCTCGTCGTGCCGGGTTTGTTGGATCTCGACGTCTCGGAGCTCGCCGGCGTCCGCGCCAGGCGTCTGCCGGAGGCGGCCGACCGGGCGAGCGCCTGAGAGGCGGCGCCGGAGTGGCGGCCGGCGGCCTCCTGGCCTACTCGGGCCGGTGGATGAGGAAGGTGCCCGTGGCTCGGCTGACGAGCTTGCCTTCGGCGTTCTCGATACGAGCCTCCGCAAAGGCGATCTGACGCGTCTCGCGCACGACCGCCCCCCGCACGGCGAGGACGTCGCCGACGGCGGCGGGCCGCATCGTCTCGGCCTTCATCTCGATCGTCGCCTTCGTGCGGTCCCGACCGGACAGGCCGGCGTTGACGGCGAAGTTCATGGCGGCATCGAGCACGACGGCGTGCACACCGGCCTGCACCGTGCCGTGCGGGTTGCAGGCGAGGGCGGTCGGCTCCCAGATCGCCGACGACCAGCCGGCGGCGTCGTCATCCTCGACCCCGAAGTCGTCGAAACGGACGCCGATCGACCCGAGAATCGCCATCCCACCGTCACCGAGCCAGCGCTTCATGTCTTTTGCCACGTCAGCCACCGTACCGGCCCACGCCACACAGCGACACTTGGCCGGCGTGGAACCTTGGACGTTGATTGGGCGGCCATGTGACCCCAAACGACATCCAAGGGGTGGACAGGGTGCCACGGCCGGGCGACGGCAGCGCCACGGGCGCGCCGCGAGGCGAGCCGAGTCGCCGGTGGTACGCCCTGACAAGTCCCGCTACTGTCGACTGACACGTCAGTTTGTCCACGAGAGCGAGCCGTCCGCCGGTCGCTCGAAGGCCCGGAGGAGAACCAGGGATGCCGAATGCTGTCATCGTCGATGCGGTCCGCACGCCGGGAGGCAAGCGCAACGGCAAGCTCTCCGGCTGGCACCCTGCCGACCTCGCCGCCGAGGCCCTGAAGGCGCTCGCCGAGCGAAACGACCTCGACCCCGCCATGGTCGACGACGTCGTCATGGGATGCGTCATGCAGGTGGGTGACCAGGCCCTCAACGTCGGGCGCAACGCCGTGCTCGCCGCCGGCTGGCCGGAATCGGTGCCTGCCACCACGGTCGACCGCCAGTGCGGCTCCTCCCAGCAGGCCCTCCACTTCGTCGCCCAGGGTGTCATGGCGGGTGCCTACGACATCGCCGTCGCCGCCGGCGTCGAGACGATGACCCGCGTCCCCATGGGCGCCTCCATCGGCAGCGGCGTCGGCTTCCCGTTCGGTCCCACGGTGCGGGTGCGCTACGAGCCGGTCGGTGGCCTCGTTCCCCAGGGCATCTCGGCCGAGATGATCGCCGACCAGTGGGACCTCAGCCGTGAGGACCTCGACGCCTTCGGTGCCCAGAGCCAGCAGCGGGCGGCGCGGGCGACCGAGGAGGGGCGTTTCGAGCGGGAGATCGTCCCGGTGGCCGTGCGGGACGCCGAGGGCAACGCCACCGGCGAGACCCTCTCGATCGACGAAGGCTTGCGGGCGGGCACGACGGCCGAGACGCTCGCCAAGTTGAAGCCCGCCTTCAAGGCCGACGGCAAGGTGACCGCCGGCAACTCCTCGCAGATCACCGACGGTGCCTCCGCCGTCCTCGTCATGTCGGAGGAGCGGGCGACGGCGCTCGGGTTGCGACCCCGTGCCCGGTTCGTCGGTTTCGCCGTCGTCGGTGTCGACCCCGTGACCATGCTCACGGGCCCCATCCCCGCCACGGCCAAGATCCTCGAGAAGACGAAGCTCTCCATGGACGACATCGACCTCGTCGAGATCAACGAGGCCTTCGCTTCCGTCGTGCTCGCCTGGGAGAAGGAGCACCACCCGGACATGAGCCGCGTGAACGTCAACGGGGGTGCCATCGCCCTCGGGCACCCCCTCGGCGCTTCCGGCGCCAAGCTCATGGCGACGTTGCTCAACGAGCTCGAGCGCAGCGGCGGCCGCTACGGCCTCCAGACGATGTGCGAGGGCGGTGGCCTCGCCAACGCCACCATCATCGAGCGCCTCTGATCGAAGGCGCCCCTGGCGCCCGGTCAGCGGTTCAGTGGTAGAAGGTCGCCCCGAAGAGGCCGATGACGATGAGCACGATGCCCCCGATCAGGTACCAGTTGTTCGTGCCCCCGGGGAGGACGTTCACGTAGTTCAGCACGATCGTCAGCAGCCCCAGCACGAGAAACCCAAGCAGCACCCACGGGAACCAGGGTGGGCTCTGCCGCTGCTCCTTCGGGATGGGATGCGTGTACCGGCCCGATTTCGGGGCGGCTTTGACGGGGACGCCCTTCGGCGTCGTCCGCCGCCCCAGCTTCCGTCTCGTCGGTGTCGCCGCCGCTGACTTGGCGGCGTCCGACGCCCTGATCGAGGCAGCCTTCTGATCACGAATCTTCGGCGGCGACGGCCGTGATCCTGCGACTCCGGCGGTGGCGGCGCCGGTGGCTGCCCCATCGCCGGTCTCGCCGGCGGCCGTCGCTTCGTCCGAGGTCAGCTCGTCGTTCGTCACCTCGTCGTCGGGGAGCTCCTCCTCGATGTCGGTCGGCTCGGCGAACGGGGCGTCTTCGTCGTCGTCGGCAAGCGGGATGTCGGTGGCGTCGAGGCTGGGGCGGCCGTCGCCGGACGGGGTCACTGGCACGGTTGGTCAGGATAGGGCCTTGGGCACGGGGGCGTGGCGCCGGCCGACCGGTAGCCTCGGCCCGATGGGCGCCCGGGTCGTCGTGATCGACAACTACGACAGCTTCGTCTACAACCTCGTCCAGTACCTGGGCGAGCTCGGGGCGGAACCGGTTGTCGTGCGCAACGACGCCGTCGACCTCGAGGGCCTGCAAGCACTCGGACCAGAGGCGCTCCTCGTATCACCCGGGCCTGGGCGGCCCGAGGACGCAGGCATCAGCAAGGAGGCCGTCGCCTTCTTCGGTGCTGCAAACGTGCCCGTCCTCGGCGTCTGCCTCGGCAACCAGTGCATCGGAGAGGTGTTCGGAGGCTCCGTCGTGCGTGCCGGCGAGATCGTGCACGGCAAGGCGTCTGACGTGACTCACGACGGTCAGGGCCTCTTCAGCGGCTTGCCGAACCCGCTGCGGGCGACGCGCTACCACTCGCTCGTCGTGGAGGCGTCGTCGGTTCCGGCCTGCCTGCAGGTGACGGCGCGGACGGCGGACGGTCTCGTGATGGGCCTTCGCCACCGTGAGCTGCCGATCGAGGGCGTGCAGTTCCATCCCGAATCCATCCTCACCGGCCAGGCGGGCAAGGACCTGCTGGCGAACTTCCTGCAGCTGGCCGCCCGCGCGCCGGCGTGACGTCCGCCTGAGGCGGGTCCGTCCGCCCGAGCCGGGGAAGCCGGACCACAGGCTCTGAGCCGGGGCGCGCGCTAGTGCCCCACCACCCAGGAGAATGTCACGGTGCCGGTGGCGCCGGTGCCGTCGGTCACGGTCACCGTGACGGAGTAGGTGCCAGGCGGCGGAGTCGGCGTCCCGGAGATGAGCCCCGTCGAGGGGTCGATGTTGAGGCCGGGTGGCAAGCCGGAGGCCGAGTAGGTGAGCGTGGCGCCCGCTCCGCTCGAATCGGTCGCCCGGATCTGCAGGCTCACCGCCGACCCCGTCGTGGAGGTCTGCGGCCCGGGGTTCGTCACCGTGACGACGTGTCCCTCACCGACGAGGAGCGTGACCGACGAGCCGGGAGCCACCTGCGTCGGGCCATTCGGGGTCTGCGAGAGGACGATGCCCTTCTTCATCGGCGAGCTGGGCGTCAGCTGCTCGATTGGCACGAGGCCGGCCGCGCTGATCGCTGCTTGAGCTGCGGTCCAACTCTGGTTGACGTAGGACGGGAGCGCCACGCCTGGGCCTTCCGAGACGATGAGCGACACCGGTGTCTGGAACGGTTCCGGAGTTCCGACGGCCGGTTCCGTCCCGATCACGAAGCCCTGCTTGACGGTGCCCGAGATCTGGTTGATCTGCGAGCCGAGCGTGAAGCCGGCGTTGTGGATCTTCGCCTCGGCCGCCGCGACCGTCTCGCCTTTCACACTGGGTATGGGGACCTCGGGGGTGCCGGAGTAGTAATAGATCGTGACGTACGAGCCCGGCTGCAGGGGCGTGCCCGGCGGCGGGCTCGTCTTGTCCACGAGGTTGTTTTCACCGCTGAAGCTCGGGGTGACCGTCCTCAGGTGGTACTTGAGACCGGCCCCGGTAATGGCGGCTATCGCATGCGAGAGCGTGCTGTCGATGACGGGCGGAACGAGCACCGTGCCCGGACCGCTCGAGTAGTACACCGTGATGTGGTTCCCTTTTTGCACGAGGGAGCCCTCCACGGGGACCGTCGAGAGCGCGGTGCCCTTGGCGGCGGAGTCCTGCTTGGCAGAGGGCTCGGGCACGAGGCCGACGGATTTGAGCGTCGCCTCGGCAGACGAGAGCGAGTCGCCGCCGACGGAGGGAAGGTGGAAATAGCCATTGCCGCCGAGGTAACCGAGCTGGTGCGCTCCGTAGTCGACGAGCGGCACGAGCGCCGCCAACAACAAGATGCCGACGATGGTCCAGGGGATCCAGCGCCGCTTCGGCATGACGGGGGCGGCCGTCGGCCCGCCCGGCCCACGGCCGTTGTCCAGTGCCTGTTGACCCGTCGTTGCAAAACCGCCGCCCCCGCCGGCGGCGGCGCCCGCTGCCAGCCCGCCCATGGCGACGGTCGTGGATGCTCCGACCGGCGCCTGCAGCGTCGTCGTGGCGCCGCCGGCGGGGATCGCCTGCGTCGCCATGCCCGTCAGCACCATGGGTGCCAGCACGGGCGCCCCCTGCATGAAACGCTGCAGGTCGGCGTGCAGGTCCTCCGCCGTGGCGTAGCGGTCAGCCGGGTTCTTGGCGAGCGCCCGCATGATGACGGCCTCGAGCGCCGGGGCGAGACGCGGCTCGAGCTCGCGAGGGGGCACGGGTGCCTCCGACACGTGCTTGTAGGCGATCGCCACGGGCGTGTCGGCCAGGAAGGGGGCGCGACCGGTCACCATCTCGTAGAGCACGACGCCGAGCGAGTAGACGTCGCTGCGGCCGTCGACGCCGAGCCCTTGCGCCTGCTCGGGCGAGAAGTAGGTCGCCGTGCCCATCACGAGGCCGGTCTGGGTGACGCTGTCGTCCGAGCCGACGGCACGGGCGATGCCGAAGTCCGCCACCTTGACCTGGCCGTCCCGCGTGATGAGGACGTTGCCCGGCTTGACGTCGCGGTGCACGACACCGTGGCGATGGGCGTAGCTGAGGGCCTTGGCGATGTCGGCGCCGATGGCGGCCGCCCGCAGCGCCGGCAGCGGCGCCTGGCTCCTGATGATGGATGACAGGGGCTCGCCGTCGACGTGCTCCATGACGATGAAGTACGTGCGGTCGGATTCGCCCCAGTCGAAGACCGGCACGATGTTCGGGTGCGAGAGGTTGGCGGCTGCTTGTGCTTCCCGGCGGAAGCGCTCCACGAACGAGCTGTCGCTCGAGAGCTCCGGGAAGAGCACTTTCAGGGCAACCGGTCGGTCGAGCAGCAGGTCACGGGCGAGATACACCTGGGCGGTGCCCCCGCGGGCGATCTGGTTACGGAGCTCGTAGCGGCCGTTGTAGATCGGGGGGGCCGCTTCGCCGCTCGGCGGGAGGTTCGAAGTCATGGCAGGCCGAGCCTATTCGGCGGCTTCCGGCATCGGATCGGCACTCCCCTCATCATCCGTGAGCCTGCTGCTGAAGAGCCGCCTCCAGGACGGCGAGGGCCACCGGGCCGGCGACAGAGGCGCCCGTCGGATCGATGCTGCAGGCGAGGGAGCTGAGCACTGGCACCATGGCGGCGACGACGACCGAGGGCGTCTGACCTGGGGCGGCCGGGGCCATGGCGATGAGCCAGTTGTACGTGCCGCACTGCGAGCCGCCTGGCTCCGCCGTGCCCGTCTTTGCGGCGGCCGTCGGGAGCCCCATGGAGTAGTAGCCCTGGAAGAGGCCGTAGGCGGTGCCGACGGGGTTGTTCGTGACGCCGGTCATGAGCTGGCGGACGGTGGCGGCGGTGGCGGCTGACGTCGCCTGCAGCCACGCGTGCGGCTGGTAGACGAACTCGGTGCTGCCGTCGCTCCCGACCGCCTTGTTGACGAGGTGGGGCGCCATGATCGTGCCGTTGTCGGCGATGCCGGCCGCCACGAGAGCCATCTGCAGGACCGTGGCATTGTCGTCGTACTGGCCGATGGCGGAGTAGCCGAGATACGGGCTGGCACTTGGGGCGTCAATGGCGCTCGCCGGCGGGAACACCGAGGCGGCCGCCCCCGGGATGTCGATCGGCGGCACGCTCCCGAAGCCGAACGCCTGGCTCTCACTGGCCAAGCTGTCCGCCCCGAGCTCGTTGCCGATCTCGCTGAAGGACGTGTCACAGGACCGTGCAAGCACGGTGGCGAGGTCACCCCCGCAAAACTCGTAGCCGTAGTTGTGAATCGTCTTCGGCGGGTTACCCGTGTTCGGGAAGGCGTAGAAGTCGGTGTCCGGGTAGCTCCGTGTCGCCAGCGCCGGATCGTGGTCGTAAATGGCCGAGGTCGTGATGACCTTGAACGTCGATCCCGGCGGGTGAAGGGCGCTGATGGCGTTGTCGTACAACGGGTTCTCCTGGTTGGGCAGCGAGTTGTACTTGGCCGCCAGGGCATTGACGACCGCCGGGTTGTGCACGGAGAGCAGGTTCGGGTCGTAGGAGGGGTTGCTGTACATCGCCAGGATGGCCCCGTTTCGGGGGTCGAGGGCGATGACGGCGCCGCCGCTCTGGCCGTCGGTCTGGGCGTCGAGCGCCTGCATGGCGACGGCTTGCAAACGCTCGGAGACCGTGAGCGTGACGTCGTCGGTTTCGCTGTGTTGCGTGAGCAGGTCGTGCAGCGAGGTGATCGGCGTCTCGTGCTGGGTGAGGTACTGGTCGTAGGACGCTTCGACACCGAACGGCGAGGCCTCCACCGCCGTGGCGTAATAGCCCGTGATGTCCGAGAACATCTCCGCCGTCAAGGACGGGTAGACGCGCAGGTAGTGGTAGCCGTCGCTCGTGCGCCTCGACATGGCGAGCACGTATCCGTCGGCGCTGATGATCTCGCCGCGTGGCTCGAAGTAGGGGCTCGGCTTCGTCACTGCGTTGAGCGGGTTGCGGTCGAGGGCTCGCGCTTGTCGGACTTGGATGTTCGCCAATTGGACGAACAGCAGGGCGAAGCACACCAGCATGACGACGCCCATGCGCCGCACTCTCGAGTTCACCGCTCAGCCTCCGGCGACGAGGTTGCCGGGTGTCGTCGATGTCGTCGTCGTGCTGGGAACCGTGGTCGTCGTCGATGTCGTCGATGTCGTCGTCGACGTCGTGGTGGTCGATGTCGAGGTCGTCGTCGACTGCTTCGGCCTCGTCGTGTTCGTGACCGTCGTCGGAGGGAACGTCGTCGGATACGTCGTGGTCGGCGGCAGCGTGGTCGCCGTCGTCGTGGTGGTCGTCGTCGTGGCAGCGGCCAGGGCGTTCTGCTTCTCGTTCTTGAGGCGGGCGATCACGTCCTCGGCCGCTTTCAGCGACGACTCGGTGAGCCCGCCCCGCAGCGTGGCGATGCTCGAGGTGAGCAGCTCGTTCGTGTGGATCTCGCTCGTTTCGATCAGCTGCGGCTTGAACCACAGGATGCCACCGGGTCGACCCTGGTAGATGGCGACGGCATCGCCGTTCAGACCCACGTAGTACGACGACTGGTCGAACCAGATGACGGTGCCCACCGTGCCCGCCAGCAGGCCGGCGAGCAGCACGACGAACAGGGCGACACGAACGGTCACGATGCGGTCCCGGGTGGTCTTGCGCCGGTGCTGCGGCACGAGCACGACGGGCCGGCTGTGCGGCCCGCTCGGCCCATCGAAGTCCGACCCGTTCCCACCCGGCCATGAGCCCACCTGTGCCCCGGATCGACGACTCGAAACCCCCCCGACACCGATCGTCCCGTCGATCGAGGGCGGCGGCCGCCGTTGCCGCACCGTCATGGTCCGGCCGGTGCGGTGACGAGGGTCGGACCCGGCGCCGCGGACGGGGTCGTCCATCCCCTCCACGAGGGAGGTCGCCTGCGTGTCAGGACCGCTGGCGTTGCCCGTATCCCGGATCCTCGCCGCTGCCGACGAGGTGGCGGCCGCCGTCGCAGCCGGGGGGACGAGCCCGCCCGCCGACGCCGGGGCCTTCGGTGCCGTGCCGCCGGCGACCTCGCCCTGCGGCGGGTCGAGTCGGGCCGGGTCGCTCGCCGGCGGGTCGGCGTCGCCGGACTCGCCCGCCGGCTGGGTGATCGGGATGGCCTCGGTGAGCTCCGGTGTCCCCATGACGGGGTCCTCGGGAAGGGGCGAGCCGGCCGGGACGAGCACCGGCACGCTGACCGAGTCGTCGGCACCCTCGACGATGTCGGCGACGACGACGGTGACGTTGTCCATGCCGCCGTGCCCGAGCGCTCGGCCGACGAGCTCGCCGACCGCCTCTTCAGGGCTGGCCGCCCGCCCCAGGATGTCGGCGATCTCGCCGTCCGGAAGCTCGTTCGTGAGGCCGTCGCTGCAGAGCAGGAACCGGCTTCCTACTGCGGCCTCGAGCTCCCAGATGTCGAGTGCCACCTCGGCTTCGATGCCGAGCGCTCGAGTGAGCACGTGCCGGTGCGGGTGAACAGCGGCCTCCTCGTGGGTGAGCTCGCCGTGCCGCACCATCTCCTCGACGACGGAATGGTCCTCGGTCAGCTGCCGGAGGTGCTGCGTGTCAATCTCGAACACATAGGCGCGGGAGTCGCCGACGTTGAGAAGGACGAGGCGGGCGCTGGCCTCGGCGCCGTCGTCGTCGCCCCGCTCGACGAGGGCGAGAGCGGTGAGCGTCGTGCCCATGCCGTGCAAGGTGCGTTCCACGCGGCTCTTTCGCCAGACCGCCCGGTTCGCCCGACGGGCCGCCGCCACGAAACCGTCGCCGCTGCGGTCTCGTGCGAAGGCTTCCAGCAGCTCCTCGATGGCGGTGCGAGCGGCGACCTCGCCACCGAGGTGCCCGCCCATGCCGTCGGCGACGGCCACGAGATCGCCGCTCACGAGGGCGAGATCTTGGTTCGTCGAGCGCACGTAACCCGTGTGCGTATCCGCCGCCGCCCGCAGCCTCGTCATGGGCCGCCGATCCAGGCCACGGCGGGGGCCGGCCGCCGGGTCGGGGTCACCGCGCCACCTCGAGGATCGTGCTGCCGATCTTGACGTGGTCGCCCCGCTGCAGGCGCTCGGGTGCGTCCACCTTGGTGTCGTTCAACCACGTCCCGTTCGTGGATCCGAGATCCTCGAGCCAGAGCTCGCCGTTGCGGCGATACACGCGGGCGTGGATCGAGGACGTGAAGGTGTCGTCCTCCAGCGACACCGCACAGCCGGGCGAGCGCCCGACGGTGACCTCCTCGCCGAGCTCGAAGACGCGGCCGCGCCGTTGCGGCGGATCAACGACCTTCAGCTTGAGGGGGAGCGGCCGATCCGTCCCGTGAGGCAGCGGACTGGCGGCGGGCGCCTTCTCCCCACGGGAGCGACGCACCTCGACGAGCACCATGCGGGCGGCGTACAGGAAGAAGAGCCAGAGCAGCCCGAGGAGGAAGTAGCGGAGTAAGTGGAGCAATGCATGGGGCATGGTGTTCTTCCGCCGTCTAGGCGGGCTCGAACCTCAGCGCCGTCGTCCCGATCGTGATCGTGTCCCCGGGCAGGAGACGGTGCTCACGGATGAGGACGCCGTTGATCTTCGTGCCGTTCGTGGAGCCGAGGTCGACGATGACGACATCGAGACCCTCCCGGCGGATCTGGGCGTGCCGCCGGGAGACGTTGGGGTCGTCGAGAGCGATGGCGCACTCGGGCAGGCGGCCGATCGTCACGATCTCGTCGGCGATGCCGACCCGGCGACCGTCCGGCAGGACGATCCAGTCGGTCGGCCCGCCGGAACCCTCGACCCAGTCGCTTTCGATGGCAAAGGTGCTGGCAGACAGATCGGGATCCTCGTGGATGATGATCTCCACCGGCCCGAGGAACTGATAGCGCTCCTGTCCGGCGTGCTCGCGCACCGCCTCGATGAGCTCGCGGTTGAGGACATCGCCGAAGCTCTCGAACCGCTCGTAGTCCGGCGTCGCCAGGAAGACCTCGAAGTGGTTCGGGGCGATCAGCCCTTTCACCCCGACGGTGCGGCGGAGATCCATCTCCCGCGTGAGACGGCGGCCGAGCTCCACGGGCTGAAGCTGACCGCGAAACGCCTTGGCAAACGCGCCCTCGACGAGGCGTTCCAGGCGGCGCTCGAACTGCTGGAGTCCCATCTCGTGAATGAGGATACCGGCACAACGAGCAGGTAAGTAGGCACAAGCCCCTTTGCGGTCCTGGTAGAGACCGGTCGCCGTGGCGGCTATCGTCGTGCGGACTGGGCGAGTGGCGGAATTGGCAGACGCGCAGGATTCAGGTTCCTGTGTCCGCAAGGACGTGGGGGTTCAAGTCCCCCCTCGCCCACCGCTTGGGCTGTCGCGAGACATCCCGGACAGCCGTGGCGAGACATCGCGGACGACGTCACGGCGTCGAAGCGTGGAAGGTCCAGACGTCGCTGGCGACCCCCGGCAGAGTGGACTCACGGTAGTCAGCGGTCGCAGAGACGTCAGTGAACCCCGCCTCGACGAGCAGGAACTCGAACTCGGCGACGCTCCAGTGCTGAAGGCGGAACAGCTGCAGCTCCGTCGCCACGAGGGCGCCGTCGTGCCATTTCTCGTAGCGGAGCCACCGGGTGGTCCCGTTGGAAACGGGATCGTGTTCGACGTGCTGGGTCTGCAGCGTCCAGACGAAGTCATCCCTCCGCCAGTGGCGCATCGGCTCGGTCTCGGTGAGGAGCCGGCCCGGAGGCACGTCCACGAGCAAAGTGCCGGACGGTTGCAGGCACTCGCGGAAGCGTCGCAGCGCCTGCACGGTGGCGTCCCTCCCGTCGAGGAGGGCGATCGAGCCGGCTGGCAGGATCACTGCGGCGAAGGCGCCCGGCTCGACGAAGGTCGTCATGTCCGCCTGGCGCAGGGGAGGGTCAAGGCCGCGCTCGCGGCAGCGACGACGACAGACCTCGAGCATGTCGGCGGAGACGTCGAAGCCCTCCACGTCGTGGCCGGACTCGAGGAGGGGGATCAGGACGCGGCCGGTGCCGACCGCCGGCTCGAGAATGCGTCCGCTGAGGCCCGCCAGCGAGCGCTCGTAGTACTCGAGGTCACCAAAGGAGCGCCCGATCGGCTTGTCCAGGTCGTAGACGGCGCTCGCCAACGGTCCATAGCTCCAGCCCACGCGCCACGCTCCCAGTCCGCGATCGGTGCTCAGACCGTAGGTCACGACGCCTCGTCGAGCAGTCCACCGGGCCGGATTCCGGCCACGCTCGGCCGCCGCCTCGCATCCACCGTCACGCTCGTGGCGATCTTCACGACGCCCGCAGGCGGGCGCCTTTACGAAGTGGCGGAAGGCGACGCCGCCCATCTGGCCGCTACGGCATCGCCGGCATCTGGCGGTGCATGAATTCACCGAACATCGGGACGGTGAAGTCGATCTCGCCCCAGCGGGGCGAGTAGCAGACGGCGCGCCGGATGAGGTGGTCGCGAGTCGGGGCCAGCGCGTTCGTCCGCTTCCCGAGGAGGGCTGCCACCGCCGAGGTGCGCACCGGTCCCGGCCCGAGCTCGGCCATGGCGCGCAGGTAGAGGCGCTCACCGGCGCTCGTCTGACCGGTCCGCACCCGGAAGAAGCCGTCGTCGAGCTCCGCCACCGCCACGGGAAGCGAGCGTTCCACGTCGTCGAGAGTGATGCGGTCCGGGCCGTCGCTGACGTCCCAGGCCGCCTTGGCGAACTCCTGCAGGAAGTAGGGAAAGCACTGCGTGACGGCCAAGAGGCGCTCGAGGGCGTCGATCGACCAGGTCACGCCCTCGTCGCGCGCCGGCGTGGCAAGGGCTTCGGCCGCCAGCTCGAACGGCAAGGAGCCGATCTGCGGGAACGTGAAGAGCCGTTCCGCATACGTCTTCGCCTCGCCCGTCACGATGGCGAGCGAAGGCAGGCCGGCACCGGCGATCGTGATGGGCAGGCGAAGCTGCGTCGCACGGTGCAGCCCGACGACGAGGGCCGAGAGCGTCCTCAGGTCGACGTAGTGCAGCTCGTCCAGTGTCAGGAAGACGCCGGCCCCGTGGTCGCGGGCGACTTCTCCGAGCTCGACGAAGATCGCCGCCAGGTCGCTCGCGAGGTCGCCGGAGTCCGCCGGCCCGGCAATGGCATCGACGTCGAGGTTGATCTCCACGCCGTCGGGAAGGCGCAGGTTGAACGCCTTCAAGATGCCGAGCGCCCGCCGCACGCGGTCGCCGATCCGGCGCTTGGCGTCCATCGTGAGCAGCACCCGGCGAAACGCCGCCACGAGGGCACCGGCGAGCACGCCGTCCTCGGCAACCTCGACGTGCTCGTGGAAGTAGCCGCGGGCGTCCGCCAGCAATTCGAACTCGTTCAACAGGACGGTCTTTCCCACGCCCCGCAGGCCGGTGAGCATCTGGCTGCGCCCGTCACGACCGAGCAGCAGGCGCTGCAGGGAGATGTCCATTGCCTCGATCTCGTGGTCACGCCCGACGAGGGCGGGCGGGCGAGTTCCGGCTCCTGGGCTGTACGGGTTCCGCACGGGGTCCATGCGGTGACCGTACCAGAAGACGATACCTAAAAATAGATCAATATACGAGATTCACTATTCTGAGGTATTCGGAGCTACACCTTGAAGAGGACCGAGAGGTAGTGGCGCAGGCTCGATGCCGTGAGAGCCCCGATGTTCTCCCCCACGACGGAGCCGCCGGCAGTCACGAACACGGTGACGGGTAGCCCGGGGATGCCGTAGCCGGTGGCGACGACGGCGGTGGGATCGAAGAGCTGCCGGTACGTGACGCCGTACTTGTGGACGAAGGCGAGGGCGGCACTGCGTTCGTCGGCCGAATCGATGCCGACGAAGGTCACCTGGCGGCCGAGCGTGCGGGCGACGCTTTCGATGGCGGGCGTCTCGCTCGTGCACACGCTGCACGTGCTCGACCACATGTTGAACACGATCGGCTTGCCGAGCAGATCCGAGAGCGTCGTCTTCGTGATGGCGCCGCCGCCAGCAAGGGGCGTCAGTGAGAACACGACGGGCTTGGTGGACGGCGGCGTGAAGAAGCCGGTGCTCGTCACCATCGTTCCCGTCTTGGAGGAGGACGGCGAGGAGTAGTGCACCGCCTGCACGGCGCCGTACACGGTGAGGCCCGTGACGAGGACGGCAGCCACGATGAGGAGACGCAAGCGCCACGGCAAGGGGGCGCGTCTCCTGGCTGTGGCGACCTCGGACATCGTGCCGCGAAACTACCGGCTTTGAAGGACGCTGCCCGAGCGGGCAGGATGGGACCGTCATGGCAGCAAGCGGAGCAATCGACATCGGCTACCTCGCCGCCTTTGGCGGTGGGCTCGTGTCCTTCGTGTCGCCCTGCGTGCTGCCGATCCTGCCCGTCGTGCTCTCCGTGGTCACCGGCACCGACATCACGACGGTGACCGAGACCCGCGGCCACCTCGGAAAGGTGGCGAGAGACACCCTGCTGTTCGTGGCGGGTTTCTCGGTTGTGTTCGTCCTCGTCGGGCTGTCGGCCACGGTCGTCGGCCAGACCATCACCCACGACAAGCAGCTGCTGACGCGCATCTCGGGGATCGTGCTCCTCGTCATGGCGGCCGCCCTCGCCGGCGGCGTTCTCTTGAAAGTGCCCGGCATCGGGCGTGAGGCTCGCTTCCACCCGGATCTGTCCCGCTTCGGGCCGTTCGCGGCGCCGGTGGCGGGAGCGGCCTTCGGCTTCGGCTGGACCCCGTGCGCCACGCCCGTGCTCGCCTCCGTGCTCGCCGTCGCCGCCTCCGGTTCCGACATCACCCGTGCCACCGGCTTGCTGCTCGCCTACTCGATCGGGCTCGGGCTCCCCTGCCTGGCCGTGAGCCTCGCCTTCGGGCGGCTCACGGGCGCCCTCGCCTTCGCTCGCCGCCACGTCGCCGCCATCACCGCCACGGCCACGGTGGCGATGGCGGGATACGGCGTGTTGCTCGTGCTCAACCGGCTGAGTTGGGTCACGACCCACCTGCAGACGCTCTCTCCCCACTGATCGAGCGTCCGCCCGTCGCAACCGTCCGCACGACCCGCGTCGACATGACGGCGCCGGTGACGGCGATCCTGGTGGAACGGATCTTCCGCCGCGGGCGGAGGCGATCGTGCTACACCATGGCCGGGGCTCGGTCTTCCCCTCCGCACGCCCATCGAACAAGGAAAGGGAGCCGCTCGTGAACACCGAGAGCACTGTTTCGTCCGCTGAATCCGCCGACCTGGCAACGGTGATCGCCTCCGCCATCGGCCGGCACCGCCTCCTGAGTCACCCCTTCTACCAGCGTTGGCTCGAGGGCAGCCTGCAACGGAGCGAGCTGGCGGCCTACGCCGCCCAGTACCGGCACTTCGAGGCGCAGCTGCCGGGTTTCTTGGCGAGCGTGCTCGAGCAGCTGCCGGCCGGTTCGGCTCACGACCTCGTATCGGCGAACCTGGCGGACGAGCTCGCCGAGCCCGCTCCTCACCTCCAACTGTTCGACACCTTCGCCGACGCCGTCGGAGCCGGTCATGAGGCGCCGACACCTGCCACGCAGGCCCTCCTCTCCTGCTATGGACGCTGGGCACACGCTCCGGCGGCAGCCGCCATCGGCGCCCTCGCCGCCTACGAGGTGCAAGCGGCCGAGGTGGCGGCGAGCAAGGCGGCCGGCCTGCGGGAGCGCTACGAGCTCGACGCCGCCGCCACCGAGTTCTGGGACGTGCACGCCAGCGTCGACCTCGAGCACGCTGCTTGGGTGGTCGAAGCGCTCGGTGAGCTCGCCACCGGTGCCGGCGACGTGGACGTCATCTCGGCGGCTGCCGAGGACGCCGCCGAGGCCTGGTGGGCGTTCCTCGACGAGCGCGAGGCCGACCGGCTCGTCGGCGTCTGACCCGCCGGCCGTGAGGCTGCCGGCTTAGAGGCCCATGACGATCCGGGTGATGCGGTCGGCCACGCTCGTCGGAGTCACCTGCGTGACGGCGGCGAGCAGGTAGGCGTCCGGACCGACGAGGTAGCGAGCCCGCGGCGAACGGGCGGCGAGCGCCCGCCCGATGACCTTGGCGCAGGCCTCCGGGCGACCCATGAGCGGCGCCGACAACTCGATGGTCTGGCGCGTCCGGCGGTGGGCCGTGGCGTAGCGGGACGCCTCGTCGATCTCGGGTGTCGCCTCGATCTCGTCCCAGATGGCGGTCTTGAACCCCCCCGGCTCGACGAGCACGACGTGGATGCCCTCGGCGGCGACCTCCATTCGAAGAGCGTCCGACCAACCCTCGAGGGCGTGCTTGGCCGCTTGGTACCAGCCCGAGAGCGGCGTCGTGGCCCGCCCGTAGATGGAGGAGATGTTGACGATGGTGCCCCCGCCGCCCGCTCGCATGATCGGCAGCGCCAAACGGGCAAGGCGGGCGGGCGCGATCACCATCGTCTCGAGGATGGCGCGGGCTTCGTCGTCTCCGACGTCCTCGATGGCGGCCGTTGTCCCGTAGCCGGCGTTGTTGACGAGGGCGTCGAGACGCCCGTAGCGATCGAGGACCTCCGCGACGGCGCCTTCGCACGCGTCGGCGTCCGTCACGTCGAAGAGCACGGTGCCCACCTCGACACCGGCAGCGGCGGCCGCTCGGGTCATCTCCTTCGCCTTTGCCTGCGAGCGCGCCGAGCCGACCGACTGCCAACCCTGCTTGGCGAGCTCGATCGTCGTCGCGAGACCGATCCCGGAATTCGCCCCCGTCGTGAGCACCACCTTCGTCATGAGGGCAGACTACGTGGCAGTTCGCCGTTGGGTGCCCGTAGCCTGTGAGTGTGCCGACATCTGCTGCTGCGCGCCTGCTGCCGGTGGAGAGCAGGCTGCTGCGCGGTTCCGACGACCAGTTCGACGTCCTCGCCGGCTGGGTGGCCGAGGTGGTCTCTCCCACCGACTCCCTCCTCGACATCGGATCAGGCGACGGGGACGACGCCTACTTCTCCTTCATCCGCCCGCTCGTCGCACACATCGTGGGCGTCGATCCGGACCCGTACGGCGCCGGGCACACCGGCATCGACGCGTGGCACCAGCTGAGCATCGAGGCGTTCGCGGCAGCGCTCACGGCGGCTCCGGCGAGCGGCGTGCCCGCCCTCACCGAGGGCGGGGGGCCGACGCCGGGCGGGCAGGGCCCGGCGCTCTTCGACGCCGCCCTCGCCGTCTATGTCGTCGAGCACGTCGCCCAGCCGGCCGCCTTCTTCTCGGCCGCCCGTGCCTGCTTGCGCCCCGGCGGATCCCTCTTCGTCATCACGCCCAACCTCTGGCACTACTTCGGCCTGCTGGCAAAAGTGACGATGGTGCTCGGCCTCGAGGACCGCCTCCTCGGCGCCCTGCGCGCCTCGCATGCCGGCCACCGCCACGTCGCCCACTTCCCCGTTGCCTACCGGGCGAACTCGGTGCGCGCCCTGCGGCGCCTCGCCGCCGAGGCGGGCTACTCCGCGCTGCAGATACGCCATCTCGAGAACCCGGCCGTGTTCGAGACGTACTTCCCCGGCCGCTCCGTCGCCTTTCCTCGCGGTTACTCCAAGCTCATCCACCGACTCGGGCGCCCGGAGCTCTTCGGGACGCTCATCTGCCGCTTCGTCAACTGACGCGACCCGTTCCGGTCCGTTGGGCGCGCCCGCTCCGACACGGGGCAGAATGGCGTCCATGCCGGAACAGGCCATCACGACCACCCGCCCCAGCCCGACGGAGCCCCCTCGCCTCGTCGAGGAGCGTCTCGACCAGCTGCTGGAAGAGGCCGACCCGAAGCTCGCCGACGCCGTTTCCTTCCGGCGGCGCCAGTACGAGCTCGGGTTGGCATGGGTGCATTTCCCGGAGGGCTTCGGTGGGTTGGGCCTGCCGCCCGCTCTGCAACGGTCGGTCGACCACCGCCTCGCCCGCGCCGGCGCTCAGCCGCACGGGCTCTTCGAGTTCTTCGGCCTCGCCATGGCCGGCCCGACCGTCGTCACGCACGGCTCCGACGAGATCCGTCACCGCCTCCTGCCTCGCCTCTTCAGCGGCGAGGACTCCTGGTGCCAGCTCTTCAGCGAGCCGGGCGCCGGCTCTGACCTGGCTGGCCTCTCCACGAGGGCCGTCCGCGACGGCGACGAATGGGTCGTCAGCGGGCAGAAGGTCTGGAACACCCTCGCCCACGTCTCGCACCGCGGCATGCTCGTGACTCGCACGGACCCGGAGGCGCCCAAGCACAAGGGTCTCACGTACTTCGCCCTCGACATGCACTCGCCCGGGGTGGAGGTGCGGCCGCTCCGCCAGATGACCGGCGAGGCGGAGTTCAACGAGGTCTACCTGACCGAGGTGCGGGTACCGGACGCCGACCGCGTCGGGGACGTCGGCGACGGCTGGCGCGTGGCGATGAGCACGCTCATGAACGAGCGCACCTCGATCGGTGGCAGTGGCGCACCGGTGCGCGGCTCGGGGCCGATCGCCGAGGCCGTGCGCATCTGGACCGAGGAGCCCGGACCGAAGACCGCCGTGCAGCGCGACGCCCTCATGCGCCTGTGGACCGAGGCCGAGGTGCTCAGGCTCACGAACCTGCGGGCCGGTGGCAACCGCCGCGCCGGCAACCCAGGACCGGAGGGCTCCATCGCCAAGCTGCAGTTCGCCGAGATCAACAAGCGCATCTACGACCTCTGCGTCGACCTGCTCGGTCCGGCCGCACTCGTCGACTACGACTACACGCTGCGGCGCAGCGAGCACCTCGGCCTCGTGGGACCACCGGGATCGGCGAGGAAGATGTTCCTGCGGTCGAGGGCGAATTCCATCGAGGGAGGCACGTCGGAAATCCAGCGCAACATCCTCGGTGAGCGCGTCCTCGGCCTCCCCGGCGACGTCCGCGTCGACAAGAACGTGCCCTGGTCCAAGGTGCCCCGCAGCTGAGAGCCGCTCAGACGAGCGAGGCGTCGAGCGTGATCTCGGTGCCGGCCAACGCCTTCGAAACGGGGCAGTTCGCCTTGGCGCTCTCGGCCTCCACCTGAAAGGCCTCGGCGTCGATCCCCGGCACCTCGGCCTCGGTGACGAGATCGATCCGCGTGATGGCGAAACCGGTATCGAGTCGCTCGAGTCGTACGTTCGCTTTCGTGTGCACCCGCGTCGCCACGTGCCCGGCTCTCGCCAGCCCGACTGAGAGGGCCATGGAGAAACAGGCGGCATGGGCCGCCCCGACCAGCTCCTCCGGGTTCGTGCCCTGCACGCCCTCCTCGTCCTCGAAACGCGACTTGGCCGAATACGGCCCGCTGAAGGCGCCGCTCCCGAGGCTGACCTTGCCCTGACCGGAGAGGTCGCCCTCCCATACCGCTTCACCCGTGCGCTCTGGCACCCGACACCTCCATGTCGATCGTGTCCCGTTCCGGCGGACCCTATCGGCGAGGCCTCAGCCCGCCGCCGTCGGGAGCACGCGGGTCACCCAGCCCTGTGCGTCCCGCCACCCACGTGCCATCGCTCTCGAGTTGAAGCCGGCGGAAAACGAGCCGTCTGCCGTGACGGCGATGCCGCCGCCGTCCCCGCCGAGGCGTGCAACGGCATGGAGGGCGACCTCCATGGCAGCGGCGACGTCACGACCGGCTCGCATCTCCCAGTCGATCCGATGGCCGAAACCCACCACGACGAACGCCTCGCCGGCCCCTGTCGCCGATACGGCCGAGGTGTCGGCGTCCGCCCACACGCCGGCGCCCGGGATGGGCGAGTCGCCGACGCGGCCGGGCAGTTGCCCGCGGCGACCGCCCGTGCTCGTGGCCGCCGCCACCCGGCCGTCGCCATCGACCGCAACGGCGCCGACCGTGCCGCTCTCGGACGTCGGCCCCGCGCCGGCGTCCTCGGTCTCGCCGGTGGAGCCCGCCCGCATCGCCGGCGTCATGGCGTCGAAGCCCCACGCCTCGGCGAACCGGTCCGCTCCGTCGCCTGCCAGCAGCACCGGACCGTCCGGAGGACCCCCGATCTCGGCCACCTTCGACGCCACGCGCACGGGGTTCGCCGGAAAGGTCGCCGCACAGATCGCCCCGACCCGGCCGGTCGTGCCGTCCATGACGCCGGCGTCGAGCTCGAAGGTCCCCTCGGCGGTGGCCACGCCGCCGCGGCCGGCGTTGAACCGGGCGCTGTCCTCCAGGTTGGCCACCGCTTCCACGGCAGCCTGCAGCGCAGACCCCCCGGTCGAGAGGACCTCCCAGGCGGCCGCCATCGCCGCCTCGAGGCCCCGGTGGATGCCGACGGCGGCGGCGTCCGAGGTCACGAGGTCGAAATTCCCCGCCCCGCCGTGCACGACGACGGCCGGCAA
>Ga0181526_10000746_pt1 | contig 33135 bp, 26 predicted proteins | sample PEATcosm2014_Bin_35_FD_119750 | JGI IMG/M metagenome (GOLD analysis project Ga0181526, IMG submission 119750) | Peatland microbial communities from MTU Mesocosm Facility, Houghton, MI, USA - PEATcosm2014_Bin06_30_metaG | ecosystem: Environmental > Terrestrial > Soil > Wetlands > Peat | place...
CAGATCGCGGCGAAATCTTGGTTGGGTGAGTTCCAGCCTCCAGCGAAGCTCGACTACCATGCCGTCGGCAGGTCGCTCAAAGTGAAACTCATAGTAGTTCTCGACCGCGGGTGAGCCGTCCTCCCTCGCTGGGGTTTTCAATTCATAGCCTCGCGCCTGCAGCGCGAGCGTTGCGCTTCGCAGGTCACGATAGAAGACCAGAAAGTCGAGGTCGCCGGCAGAGCGCGATGTCAGGCTCGGGTAAACCGACGCGGCGAGAGCCACTCCTTTGAAAGGCAGGAGCGGTATGCTCGCCTTGTCAAACGCTTCACAGATGGCGATGAGCTCTGACGCATTGGCCAGACAGTGAAATGCATTTCGATCCGACTCCGCGCGCAGGAGCTGCAGCACGTCGGAGGGGATGGACGCCTCGGCTTCCGCAAGCCGGTAAACCAGAAGCGGGAGCACGCGATGCTCCTGCGCAAGGTTGAGAACCGCGTTCCAGTTGCGGATTTGAGCTGCGAGCAGACCAAGCGTGGAAGAGCCATCTTCGCCCGTGTTTCGGGCAAGGGCGCGTAGCAACCCGCAGGCATCCAGATCTACCGTCATCGATAAACGCAATCCGGGAAGACTGCGAAGTCTTCCGCTCAACAGTGGCTCTTACTCGACCACCTTACTACTCCGCGCATTGCAAGGCTCATCGCTCAGCTGACGATGGTCACGTGGCCTCTCAGGATTCTCTAACGCGCCCTCAATCTCCATGATGGTTCGAGCTTTCTGCGGCAATCTCGCGAGCATTCAGATGCGCACTCACGCAAACGTGGTAGGTCGGCCTGCGAGTAAAGTACCTCTTTCCCGAGATTACGCATTTTCGATTTCTGTTACTAAATACTTGTATTTTCAACGGCTTAATTCGATGTTCCTGGTGTATGCTTGACCCAATCTATAACGCGAGTTCCTAACTCGCCTCAGCTGGAGATACCCGAATGCAAATAGAGCGTAGAGATACAAATGATCTGCTCGTGAATGGACTTCCGGACGGCTCGAAGGTGATTGTTGATTCGAGAAACGAGAAAGTCTTTGCTTTGAACCCGACTGCTGGGGCGGCATGGGATGCCTGCAACAGCCAAACCACTCTGGACAAGGTGGCCGCGGAAATGCGCCGCAATGATCCAGCCGTCAGCGATGAAGTTGCCGAACAGGCCGTCCTTCAACTGCAGCAGAAGGAACTCGTTAAGACCTCGGGGTTGCTCCGCAATGCGAACCGCCGTCAGGTCCTCGCGGGTTTGGGTGCGGTTGCATTGCCGCTGGTCGTTGCGATGACCATGACCGAACAGCGCGCCTTCGCGCAGGTAGCCAATTCGGGTCAGCAACCCAATGATCCGGGTTCGTCGAACTGCGACCCGCATTGGAATCACCCCGACGCGCACGTCAGCCACAAATCGATCGACAGATTGAACTAGCTTCAAAACTTCACCTTCGAGGAGCGATGCCTGCAGTGTGCATCGCTCCAGCTTTCATAGCGTTCCTGCCTGATCTCTCCTCGCAGCTCCATCCGCCCGACACCATGAACAGGCCCTGCATGAGCCTGTAAGCTTATCGGTGAAGGATCGGTTCTCCTCCGAGCATGACCATTCGAGACACGGATGGGTGGGTAGCCCCCGCTCCACAGTTTGGCGCCGTATTGCACAGCTTTTCGGTGCGTGTCCTTGGCTGCGTCATCCGCTTCGAAGCCCAATCCGACCAGGCGCGAGAATTGTTGGATCGCCATCTTTTCCCGTCGCTTCGCAGGGAAGCAGCTGATCCGGAGCAATCCGACATCAAGGTTCGCATTGCAGAATCCGAGGGCGACTCCCGGCTCATTGTCAATGATGTTGTGATTGCCTCGGCGGACCAGCCCACAGCGCTCCTGCGCCAACTGATCGATTGGCTTGATCGGACCCTGGTCCAACGACTGAGTGGATTGCATGCCGTCCATGCCGGCGCGGTCCTGATGGGTGGCAAGGCACTCGTGTTACCCGGTGCCTCTCATTCCGGAAAGTCATCTCTGGTGGCAGAATTGTTGCGGCGCGGCGCAGTCTGTCTTTCGGATGAATATGCCCTGATCGATGCGGAAGGCCTTGTACACGCGTATCCGCGGACTCTCTTGCTGCGCGATGGCGCTGTCGCTCAGATTCCTGTCGCACCGCGAGAACTCGATGCAACCGTCGCCACGACGCCGACACGTGTCGGATGGATCCTCGCCCTGCGCTACGACCGTGCTGCCTGCTGGTCGATCCAGCCCGAACCGCAAAGCGCTTCTTTGCTGACTTTGTTGCAGAACACGCCCCACGTCCTGGCCGAGAGGCCGGAGATGGTGAGTGCCTTCCAGAAGGCCGTCGCGGGCGCTGCCTGCTACTCCGGATCACGCGCCGAGGCTGCAGATGCCGTGACCCACATTCTGCGGCTCGTCTCTGCTTCTACGTAGAAAGTCCGCCGAAAACCAATCCTGGCTATGCGCGGCTCAGCGCGGGTCCCGAGTCTTCAGCTTCGTGAACAGGGCATTGGCCCTGATGAAAAATCAGGCGCTGACTGTTTTGACTGCGGTCGGCGCCTGTTTCTCTTTTCCGGCCTCTACGGGATAGCGACCGTTGCGGTATTGGAAGGTGTACTCTCTGTGCCGCTCGAGTCGACGCTCGTCACGTAGTACTGGTAGGTTGTGCTCGTCTGCACGGACGCGTCCATGTACGAAGCGGGGGAGCTGACCGAAGAATTCAGCTTTTGGTAGGTCGAACTGCTGCCTGTCGCCCGATAGATGTTGTACCCGGAGACCGAGCCGGACGGAGCACTCCAGCTCAGATCGACGGCGATGGGCACTCCGGTCCCACTCAGAGCGACCGCCGCGCTGCTGTTGGAGCTCGAGTTGCTGGCGATTGTAAGCTTGCCGGTCGCAGCTCCCGTGGCCGTTGGATCGAACTGCAGGCTCAGCGTTGCTGTTTGACTTGGGTTGAGCGTGAGCGGGAATGTTGCTCCCGACACACTGAACCCGGTGCCGGACACGGCTGCTGAGTTCACAATGACAGCCGCCGTGCCCGTCGAGGAGAGTGTGACGGACTGCGTAGCCGGCGATCCCACAGGGACATTGCCGAATGCCACGCTGGTTGCATTGACCGTGAGGCTCGCGCCCGCCGTGGATCCAGATGATGGGGTCAGCGCGAGGACGAAGGTTTCATTTGCGCCGTTTTCAGTTGCCGTGAGGGTCACGGAAGTCGACGAGCTGACTGCCGCAACGGTTGCCGTGAACCCGACACTGGCCGCATTGCCAGGTACCAGGACTGAAGAGGGCACCTTCACTGAGGCGTCACTGCTGGTAAGATCGACCAGAATTCCACTGCTGGGTGCTGCCGACGCAAGTGTGACCGTGCAAGCATCGGAGCCGCTGCCGGTCATGGCTGCGTTGGTGCACGATAAGCCGCTCAGCGCGGGCACGGACTGGGCTCCCGATCCGATCAGTTCGATCGTCAGGGACGGTGTGGCCACGGTGTTGCTCGAGATCACCACTTGGCCCGAAGCGCTGCCGACGAGTGTCGGGCTGAAATGAACGTTGATCTCGGCGGTGCTGTTCGCGGCAATGGTTGCCGGGAGTGTCCCCAGCCCATCCATTGTGAATGAGCCGCCGCTGAGCGCCACATTGGAGACAGACACCGGGCTCGTGCTCGAGTTGGTCAGCGTGATCTGGCCAGTTGTCGAACTGCCGATCGCCACCGAGCCAAAGGCCACAGTGCTAGGGGACACCGTCAAGGTCCCGATGCTGCCGCCGGATGTTCCATTCCCCGTTTTCACGTTCGTATTTGCGGTGATCCCGCCACAACCTGCAAGACCGATGCACCCAAGGGCAACCATTCCAAAAAGGCAAGATGAAAACTGAATTCCTTTAGGTCTGTATGAAGCCAGTCGAAAAAACGTGAAAGTCCCGAAGGAGTCTCTCTGAGTGCTTTGCTCCGTAGGTCCGGGATCATTGGAAGGGTTGATTGGTAATGTATGCATGCCTGGGCAAACCTCCTGACATCTGTTCGGGGCCATCACCCCTCGGTTCGCGCAAGAGTGATCCTATGAATGGGTAACAGCGATCAAGGTCTTGGGCCTGTGATTGTGGTCACTTTAGGGTCCTGAGTATGATTACTAATGGGTCATATTCATTTAAACTATTCATACTCAATCTCTTAAAGATAGAATTGCACATGATTGTGCTAGTTGTTAGAAACCAATCTAGTGCAAATACGGCCGTTCAGGAAGCGATTCTGACCACAAGAATTCGCTTGGAAGATTACTAAAGTTGAATGCTAGGCGCGGGAAGATCCCCTCTTAGTAATGTCGTAAAGATAACTAATTGGGGATCAGGAAGTTAGGGAAGAGCGACTGTAGAGGAGAGGCTTGACGAACTGAGAGGGAGCGATCGGAGCAGCCTTCAGCCCTGCAGCTGCAGATCGCTCAGAACCTGGCGGACGGCGCCATCCATGGCTGTCCTCCCCGTCGCGGAGAGCTCCAGGGAGATCGGTTGATGGGGGTCGATGGAGATCGCGTAGAGGACAACTTCCCGCGATCCACCCTGCATGTAGAAGACGTCCAGTAGGTCCTTGACCCCGATATCGTGAGCCATCAACGTCGGCGGATAGTCCTTCGAGAAACGTGGCGTCGTGCGGGTCACCGTCCCAAAGGGTTTGTCGTCGGCCGCTGCGTCGATCAAAATGATTCGGTCCGCCTTCTCGAGCGGTTCCAGAAGAATGAACCCGCCCGTGCCCCCATCCAGGCACTCGACCGTGTCAGGCAAGGGGCGCGCTTCCAGTGCACGCACCGCGTGTACACCCACGCCCTCATCGCCCATCAGGACGTTGCCTAACCCCAGCACCAGCGTCTTTGGCTGACTAGCGGACATCCTTCTCCCTGTCGAACTTCCATCCTCCCACGATCGAAGAGATGGTGCCGCGCCCTTCGATGTAGTCGTGATAGAAGGCCAGATACACGTGAACGATGGTGAAGCAGACGAAGAACCAAAGGAAGAGATGGTGCCAGAAGCGCACTCCAAATTCGCCACCCATTAGGGGCACGATCCACACAAACATCCGCGGCAGCCACGATGTGCTCATGCTGGAGTAGAGCGCGAAGCCCGTGATCGTCTGGAAGCAAAAGACTAAGAACGTCAGGAAGTAGATGAATGCGGCCAGAGAATTGTGGCCGGTTGAAATCGCCCCGTGCAGCTTGGTCTGCAGCACGTCGGTCTTGATGACGTCGGCAATCTCCTGACGCTGTGCGCGCGTGATCGGGAAGAAGTTGCTCCACTTCGCGTACTTATTCCCCACGAAACCCCAATAGATGCGTGCCGCGAAGTTGAACACGTAGATGAACGCCGAAACAAAATGAATAAAGCGCACGCAGCCGAACCAGTACTGCTGATAGGCCTCCGCGGCGTAGAAGGCTCGAATGGGCGCTCCGATCAGATAGCCCGTCACGCACAGCGCCACCAGACACACCGCGTTGATCCAGTGGTAAAAGCGCACCGGCAATTCCCATACATACACGCGCCGGTACTCGACCAGAGGCTGACCGGCCTCCGGCATTTTGCTTGCGCCAATCACAGGAGCACTCATGCGTTTACTCGCCTATTCACTTATTCAAATGACACGCGGTGCAGGTGCCTTCCCTGCGGATCGTACAGATGCACGGAGCAGGCCAGGCACGGGTCAAAGGAATGAATGGTGCGCAGAATCTCGACAGGCTCATCCAGCTTCGCCACCGGAGTGCCGATCAACGATGCCTCAAACGAAGAATGCTGCGACTTCGCATCGCGCGGTGATCCGTTCCACGTCGTCGGCACCACGAGTTGATAGTTCTCGATGGCCCCGTTGTGAATCTTGATCCAGTGAGCCAGAGCGCCTCGCGGCGCCTCCACGAGTCCCACCCCTTCTGCATCGGTGGGCCAGCTCTTCGGCTCCCACTTCTCGCCATTGAACGTTGAAACCTCGCGCGTCTTCACGCGGTCCATGAGCTCGCCGAAGAACTCTTTCAGCCAGATCATCGCCAGCGCCGCATCCAGGCCACGTGCTGCGGTCCTGCCGAGTGTGCTGAACAGCGCATCCACCGGCACGCCAAGCTTGCCCAGTGTTTGACCGACCAGTTCCTTCACGTCCGCGTGGCCTGCAGCATACGAAACCAGCAAGCGCGCCAGTGGGCCGACTTCCATCGGGTTCTCTTTCCACCGCGGCGTCTTCAGGAACGAATACTTCTCGAATCCTTCAAGCGTCTCAAACGGCGGCTTCGGTCCCGAGTACGCGATATTCGTCTCGCCCGCCCATGGATGCAGCCCGGTGCTGTCGCCGCCCGCATACGCATACCAGGAGTGCGCGATGTACTCTTTGATCTCCTGTTGATCGCGCGGATTCACCGCATGAACATGGCTTAGATCGCGATCCAGAATTGCCCCGCGCGCATATTTGAACGACTCCGGCTGGTTGTAACCGCGAGTGGGGAACTCGCCGTAGCTCAGATAGTTCTTGAGCCCGCCACCCCATTTCGCCCAGTCCTTGTAGAACGAAGCCACCGCGAGCAGATCCGGAATGTAGACTTCGTTGACAAAGACATCGGCCTGATCGATCAATCGCGACACCAGGTTCAGCCGCTCGGAGTTAATCGCCGCCACTTCATCGACGTTGATCGAGCAGGGAACTCCGCCGACAAGATAGTTCGGGTGCGGATTCTTGCCCCCGAACACGGCGTGAATCTTGACGATGTCCTTCTGCCATTCGAGCGCGTCCAGATAATGCGCAACGCCGATCAGATTCACTTCGGGCGGCAGCTTATAGGCAGGGTGGCCCCAGTATCCATTTGCAAAGATCCCAAGGCCGCTGTCCGCGAATGCCTTGATCTTTCTTTGTACTTCGGTAAAGTAAGCCGGCGTGTTCTTGTCCCACTTCGAGAACGAACCAGCCAGCTCCGCTGCTTTCCGCGGGTCCGCCTTCAGTGCGTTGACGATGTCCACCCAGTCCAGCGCATGCAGATGATAGAAGTGGATCACGTGATCCTGCACATACTGCGTCGCCATCATGATGTTGCGGATCAGCTCCGCTGTGGGCGGCACTGAGATACCCAGCGCATCCTCCACCGACCGCACGCTCGCCAGAGCATGAACCGTGGTGCACACACCGCAAACCCGCTCGGTGATGGCCCATGCATCGCGCGGATCGCGGCCCATCAGAATCTTCTCCAGGCCCCGCACCATCGTGCCTGCGCTGTAGGCATCGGTGATGACGCCGTTCTCTACCACTGCCTCGATGCGCAGATGGCCTTCTATGCGTGTTACCGGATCGACGACGACTCGTGCCATGGTCCTCTACGACTCCTTCTGTTCCTCTGCGTGAACTTCCGCAATCACTTTGTGCTTGCGCACGTTGGTCACAACCGCGTGAGCGGCGACGCCGGCCAGCGTTGCGACGCCAACAATCGTTCCCACCGTGTCCGCTGTACTCTCGATCCCGAACCCAGGGAACGACGCCAGGTGCTGATAGAACGGCCCGTTATCCCAGAAGCCTTCTTCGCTGCACCCGATGCATCCGTGGCCGGACTGAATCGGGTAGCTCGTGCCCTCGTTCCAACGCACGACGGAACAGGCGTTGTAGGTCACCGGACCGCGGCAGCCCATCTTGTACAGGCAATATCCCTTGCGCGCGTTCTCGTCGTCCCACGACTCGACGAACAAACCGGCATCGTAGTTAGCTCGCCGATAGCACGTATCGTGCACACGCCGACCATAGAATTCCTTCGGCCGCCCCAGGCTGTCGAGCGCCGGAACTTGCCCCAGCACAAGAACGTGCGTGACCACCGCCATCATCACGTCGGCAATCGGTGGGCAACCAGGCACATTGATCACCGGCTTGTTGATCAGCTTGTGAATGGGCGTCGCGCCTGTCGGATTCGGTTTGGCGGCCTGCACGCAGCCGTTGGACGCGCAACTGCCCCACGCCACAACCGCAGCCGCATCCGCAGCCACCTCCTGCAGAATCGATTCCGCCGTCTTGCCGCCGATCATGCAGTAGACGCCGCCATCGTTGGTCGGCACCGCGCCCTCGACCAGCACAATGTACTTGCCTTTATTATTTTGGATCGTGTCCTTCAGGCTCTTCTCGGCCTGGAATCCCGACGCCGCCATCAGCGTCTCGGTGTAGTTGAGCGACAGCACATCCAGCAGGGCATCCACGACGATCGGGTGCGAGGCGCGGATGAACGACTCACTGCAGCACGTGCACTCCTGGAAGTGCATCCAAATGACCGCCGGCTTCTCCTTCTTTTCGAAGGCCGATGCCACCTGCGCCACCCCGCTCTGGCCCAGGCCTGCCGCTGCGGCTGCCGCCGTGCACAGTTTCATGAAGTCTCTACGGCTATAGCCCTTCTGCTCCATCGACTGCCAAATGGAATTCCCCATGCCTGCCTCGCTCGTTGCGCCGCACCACACATATACCGGGAGGTAAGCCCGAAAGCATCCTCAGGCTTTGGGTCGCAAACGAAGGCACAGTACGGATTCCGCAACACGATTGGCTGTGCGCGGCATCACAGGTTTACAAGCTTTGTCCTTGCTGCGCGCTGGAATGCTGGTTGAGCTGGATCACAGCGCAATCAAAGCAGGGAAGAGATTCCCGCAGGCCAGAGAATTGGTCTGAGAGAATTCGGTCCGATGAAAAAGTCTCACCGCGGCCTGCGCCGGTTTTCATCCCTTCGGGACGTCCAGCGCACCCGTCAGGCTCGCCACCCGTTCCACGTGATGGCTCCGGCACCAGGATTCGAGCCCTTTGGCAATGCGTTCCACCGCGCGCGGGTCCGCATAGCTCGCCGTGCCAACTTGCACGGCGGTCGCTCCAGCCAGCAGGAACTCCACCGCGTCCTCGGGAGTCGCGATACCCCCCAGGCCGATCACTGGAATGCTCACCGCACGCGCGGCCTCGTAGACCATCCGCAACGCGATGGGCTTGATCGCCGGCCCGGAAAGCCCTCCCGTCAGATTGCTCAAATGCGGTTGCCTCGTCTCCACATCAATCGACATAGCGAGGAAGGTGTTGACCAGACTCACAGCATCCGCCCCCGCGTCCGCGACCACTTTAGCCATCTTGGCGATCGAGGTCACGTTGGGCGACAACTTCACGATCAGCGGCCGTTTCGCCACGGCCTTCGCCAGCTTTACCAGATACTCGAGCGAACCAGGGTCTGCGCCGAACGTCATCCCACCCGCATGAACGTTAGGACACGACACATTCAGCTCGTAAGCGGCAATCCCTTCTGCGTGGTTCAATTCCTCGATCACTTTGATGTAGTCGTGGGCGGTGAACCCGAACACGTTGACGATGCAGCACGCGCTGGGATAGCGCCGTATCTCCGGCAGCTTTTTGGCGATGAACTCCTCGACGCCGACATTCTGCAGGCCGATGGCATTCAGCATCCCTGCCGCGGTCTGCACGATGCGCACCGGCGGGTGACCGGCCATCGGCTGGATTGAGAGCCCCTTGGTGACAAAGCCCCCAATCTTCTCCAGAGTGACAATCTCTTCGAACTCAATTCCGTAGCCGAAAGTGCCGCTGGCGGCGATGATCGGATTGACCAGCTCCAGCCCAGCCAACTGCACTTTCATGTCTGGTTTCACGAGGGGGCGATGTCCTTAGCGGCTAAATTGAGACGGCTGAACTACGGCTGGCCTGGCGCTTTCTTGATTGCTTCCTTCAGGATCCGCCCGACCGAGGCCGACGGCTGATTCACACCCGCAAGCGACGCAAACGTTGCTGCCAGATCGACCGGGGCTACACGTTCATGATACGCGCCAGGCACGAACGGAGCCCCGTAAAAGCCCAGCGGTACGTGCCGATCGTAAGACCAGGGGCTGAAGTGCGTGGTCCCCGCAAACTGCCCGGTCCCTGCCATCTGATAGGCATCCAGCACCATCATCACAAACCAGTTCCCGTGCGATGCGTAGCTGTGCGCGATCAACCTTCCCCACTCCGACGGCGGCAACTGACCCGATTCAAGTTGCAACCGCGTGTAGGTGTACTGAATATGCGGCGCGGGAGGCAGCCTGTGGTCCACTGGATGCGGCACGGTCGGTGGCACCAGCTTCAGCTCCGGCAGTGGGTTCAGGTTCAGGCTGTCGACAGCTTCAGGCAGTAGCTCGGCAATCGCATCCTCGGCGGTCTTCTCGTCGACCTTGATCTTGGCAAACGCGCGCTTGTCCAAAACCACGTATGGCAGATCGGGAACGGGCATCAGGAAAGCGACCTGCTCTCCGTTGGCGAATCGCTTGTCCAGCTCCTCATTCAGCCGCGCATACACCTTGTCCATGTCCACCGCGTAGGCGTGGACGCCGAGCTTCGCCGCGTCGCCTGCAATCGGTGCAATCCCGTGGTCGGCCGTCAACGCGATCCAGACATTCTTCAACCCCACCGTCTGGTCGAGCCAGCCGAAGAAGCTGTCGAAGTCCCTGTCGAGGCTCAGAATCATCTGCTCCTCGAAATCCGAGTCCGGCCCAAACTGGTGCCCCTGAATGTCGTTGGCCGACAGCGACACCGTGATGAGATCGGTCACGCCGTTCTGTCCCAGTTTTTCGCCCGTAATCAGCGCCTTCGCAAAATCGAGCTCATAACTGTTCGCCGCAGGGGTACGGCCCACCAGGTCGTAGAACTGGGTCGTCCCATCGGCGTTGGCCTCGTGCTCCGCCTGCGCAATGCGCGGTCCGGCGTTGAATGCCTTCGCCCACTCCGGCAGATGTTCCATGTAGTAGGTCGATGTCGTGAACTGCCCGCTGTTGGGATCGATCCAGAACGCTCCGTTGGCCGACTGCCCCGCCGGCAGAATCGCCGCTCGATCCTTCAACGACACACCGTAGACCCGCGCTTTGCCTGCCGTCGCCAGCCGCAGCTCGTCGCCCAGCGTCGTAGCCCGCAGATTCAGCGGTGAGGCTCCCACCACAAAGTCCGTCGCCCACGCCGGCGCACCGGGCTGGTTGGCGGGAATCGAGTCGTGCGGCAGATCGACCAGCTTGTAGCGCTCGTCCTCGACCGAGCTCACCTGGGTCTCAAACGACCGCCCCGCATCCCACCACTCGTTCGACTCGATGCCGTGGCCGTCCGAATACGCCCCCGTCCCAATCGTCGCGTGCCCCGGGGCCGTCTTCGTGTTCGCATAGTCGTAGTAGCAGTCCGTGAACCACGCCCCCTCCTTCATGAAGAGATTGAATCCGTGCCCCTGAAACTTGGCCTGGTCCCGATTCAGATAGTCGCCCCTGAACTGGTCGATGACCAGAATGACAATCAGCTTCGGCTGACCGACGAAGGCCTGCGCAAATCCGATTGCGGGGAGCAAGAACGAGAGGAGGCACAAAAAAGCGAGCCTAAAGACAAGCTTGGAGAGGGAAGCAGCAGTCCTGAAAGGCATACGCCGATTCTAAACAGCGGCATGTTAAGGCCACGCGACAAAGCTTCGTGACCGGGTGCCGGGTCCACGGGTCGTACCCTCGATGGTTGTCCAGCACGGCGCGAACAATGCGGATGCACGTCACTCCAATCCTGCGGCAATTGCTTTGGTGATGGTCGCATCGGCGTCATCGTCGTTCAGCGCCCAGACGTAGGCTCCTCTCAGCTTGTGCTCCCGAATGTAGGCAGTTTTCGCGGTGACCGAACGCTGGTTGTCAAAGGTATAGAAAGTACGGCTGGCCGTCAGATAGACGGTCGCGCCCACGCGTTTGGAGTCATACCAGAATCGGGCGTCGGGGCGGCGCAGCACCTGGCTCAAGGTCGCGTCGGTGACAAATCCTGGAGTGAGGATGGTGTCGCAACCTGGCGCTGGAGCGATCTTGCTCTGGGTAGGACACGCGCCGGTGCCATCAGCCAAAAGCACGGGAGCCGGACTCTCTGCGCTCTGATACAAGCCATGATTGCGCTTCGCGACACCGCTCCAGCCAACTCCGTAGAGCGGCATCCCCATGGTGTACTTTGCGGCAGGCACGCCTGCCTTCAAATAAGCCCTCACCGTATCGTCAATGGCCCGCGCCTGATCGTGCAAGGGGTCGGCGAGGTTGTTGTAGAGCGCCGAGCTCGCGTTCGTGCTTTTCTCGCTGGATGAGGCGTAGTCGTATCCGTCGATGGTGAGAAAGTCGACCTCATTGGCAGCGGCCTTCAAGTCGATGTTCGCGTACTTCTGCGGATTCGACGGAGAATCGAAGGTGAGGATGTAGTGACGTCCGGTGCTGCGGCCCAGATCGTCGAGCTGCGTGCGAAACTCATGTAGCAACGCGGTAAAGTTCTCCCGGTCCGCAGCCAGAGGAAACTCCCAGTCGATATTGAAACCATCGAAAAGCGCTGGTGCCTCCACACCGGGAGCAAGATGTCCCTGAACGAAGAGGTCGATGCACGAGGCGACCAATGCGCGCCGTGCAATGGGCGAAGCCGCCGCCGCAGTGAAACCGGAGACGTCTCCGGCCTGCCCACCTAGCGAGATCAGCGTTCGCAGGCGCGGATGAAGCCTCTTCAGTTCCAGAATGCCCGCGAAGTTCCCGTGCACAGGGCCGGAGAAGGGCTTTCCATCGACCCCGAGAATCGAAGTATCCTGCCATGCCGCCTTGAGATCGTCGACTGCGCAGACCGGCGACGGGCCTGGTGTGACCTCGCCAAAGGCGTAGATCAGGTGAGTCAGCTTGGCAGCCACACCGCTCTTCTCCAGGGTGGCCATCGTATAGCCGGAATACCGCACGTCCCATTCCTCGAAGTAGCCTCCAAAGACGCGGCCTTCGGCCGCCTCCTGCGCCCGCGCAGAAGCCGAATGAAAGCAGCAAAACAGGATCAGCACGCTCAGATAAGAAATAGAAATGCGCTTCACCGAGAAAACCCCCAACCACAGAGTCTACGGCTTGCTTGGCGCTGACTCGCCTCTCAATGAAAAAGGGCGACCCGAAGGCCGCCCCTGTCTCCTGAAGAAGAACCTTACGCGCTCACCGGCTCGCTTGCTGTCACGTTCACCGGCGTCAGCCACCCAAACCGGTCCGGCTTCAGCCCGTTCGCAATGCCGAAAAACTCATCGGCGATCTTCTGCGTGATCTCGCCTGTCTTGCCGTCTCCCACAACCACGCGATCGATCGAACGAATCGGCGAAACCTCGGCGGCTGTCCCGGTGAAGAACACCTCGTCGGCGATGTACAGCAGCTCGCGCGGCATGGACTGTTCGATCACCGTGAATCCGAGATGACGCGCAATGGTCAGCACGCTGTCGCGCGTGATGCCTGAAAGCGCCGAATTTGCCAGCGGCGGCGTATAGAGCACGCCGTTGCGCACGATAAAGATGTTCTCGCCCGATCCCTCGCTGACCAGGCCGTTGACGTCGAGCGCGATGCCCTCGGAGTAGCCGTTCACGTCCGCTTCCATGCGAATCAGCTGCGAGTTCATGTAATTGGCGCCGGCCTTCGCCAACGCCGGCATCGTGTTCGGCGCCAGCCGGTTCCAGCTCGACACACACACATCCGCGCCGCCGTGCCCGGCCACGTACTTGCCCCACGGAAAGTTCGCCATGTAGATCTCGACCGGCGACCCCTTGGGGTTGACCCCAATCTCGCCATACCCGCGCAGCGCGATCGGCCGGATATAGCACGGCGCCACGCCGTTCGCCTCGATCAAGTCCACAACTGCCGCGCACAACTCGTCGAGGGTGAAGGGAAGTTCCATCCGGTAAATCTTGGCTGAGTCGAGCAGCCTCTGCATGTGTTCGGGCAGGCGGAACACGGCCGAACCGTGCGGTTGCGCGTAGCAGCGGATACCTTCAAAAACACTCGAGCCATAGTGGACCACGTGGCTCATGACATGGATCGTGGCTTGTTCCCACGGAATCAGGTTGCCGTTGTGCCATATTTTTTGAGTTTTCTGTATCGGCATGGGGATTATTTTAGGGGCTCCTTCGTATCTGACAGGGTAGCGCGACCAGGGGTTTCCTGTCACGGCGTCCAAACGGGGCAGGAACCAGCCGTAACAGTACTTTGACATGAGGCGCATCCAATGGTGAAAGCGCCTCAAACTCGCTCTCAGGGAGATGCAATGCAGGGTCTGGAAGGAAAGGTCGCCATCGTCACCGGAGCCGGCTCCGGAATCGGGCAGGGAATTGCCAGGCGCCTCGGCGCAGAAGGCGCCAAAGTCGTCGTCGACTACGTGGGTCATTCCGACGGCGCCGAAGAGACTGCCCGTGCCATCGACGATGCGGGTGGTGAAGCCGAAATCGTTCAGGCCGACGTGACGAATCTTGACGCCGTCCGCGCCCTGGTCGACACCGCCTGGTCTCGCTTCGGTTCCGCCGACATCCTCGTCAACAATGCCGGGATGGAAAAGAAGTCCGCCTTCTGGGATACGACCTCCGACGACTACGACAAGGTGATGGCTGTGAACCTGCGTGGCCCCTTCTTCCTCTCCCAGGCCTTCGTTCGCCGCCTGCGCAATGCCAAGAAGCCAGGCCGCATCGTCAATATCAGCTCCGTCCACGAAGACATGGTCTTTCCCGGCTTCGCGACCTACTGCTGCAGCAAAGGCGGACTCCGCATGTTGATGCGCGACCTCGCCGTCGAGCTAGGACCCCTCGGCATTACTGTCAACAATGTCGCCCCCGGCGCCATCTCGACTCCCATCAACAAGTCCCTGCTCGGAAACAAGCCTGAGCTCGACGCTTTGCTCGCCAATATTCCTCTCGGGCGGCTCGGCACCCCAGACGACGTCGCCAGCCTCGTCGCTTTCCTCGCTTCCGATGACGCGGCCTACATCACCGGTTCCACGTTCGTCGTCGACGGCGGCTTGATGCGAAACTATCGCGAGCAGTAAAGGAAATGGGTGCCCCATGTCCCTCGCACTTGGGGACATGGGAAAGTAAGAACAAAGAACTGGACGCGTTTGGAGATCCACCAATCCGCACGAAAATGGGTGGACCATAACAACTATGCCCGGAAGAATCGAAGACTACGCCCTCGTTGGTGACTGCGAAGCCGCCGCCCTGGTTCACCGCAACGGCTCCATCGACTGGCTCTGCTGGCCCGACTTCTCCTCGGACGCCTGCTTCGCCGCTCTCCTCGGCACCGAAGACAATGGCTACTGGAAGATCGCGCCCGCCCAGGGCCGCGTTCGGACCACGCGCCGCTATCGCCCCCACACCCTCATCCTCGAGACCACCTTCGAGACCGCCGACGGCGCCGTCCGCCTCATCGACTTTATGCCCGCGCGCGGCACGCACTCCGACGTCTTCCGCATTGTCGAGGGCATCCGTGGCAAGGTTCCGATGCGCATGGATCTGGCTCTTCGTTTCGACTTCGGCCGCACCATCCCCTGGGTCACTCATCTTCGCGATGGCTTCCGCGCCGTCGCCGGGCCCAACCTCGCCGTCTTTCACGCATCGATCCCCGTCCACGGCGAAAACCTGACCACCGTCGCCGACTTCACCGTTAGCCGTGGCCAGCGCGTCCAGTTCTCACTCACCTACGGCCAGTCCTTCGAGCCCGATCCACCCAAAACCAGTCCTCTGCGAGCCCTTCACTTTGCCGAAAAGTTTTGGCGCGACTGGAGCAGCCGACTCGCCTACCGTGGCCCCTATCGCGACGCTATCGAGCGGTCGCTGATCACCCTCAAGGCTCTTACCTTCCGGCCCACAGGCGGCATCGTCGCCGCCGTGACAACGTCGCTGCCTGAGTGCATCGGCGGCGTGCGCAACTGGGACTATCGTTTTTGCTGGCTCCGCGACACCACCTTCACCCTTCTCGCCCTTGCCAACGCCGGCTATTACGAAGAAGCACTTGCGTGGCAGGACTGGCTTCTTCGCGCCCTGGCCGGCAGTCCCGATCAGGTCCAGATCATGTACGGCATCAAGGGGGAGCGCCAGCTGTTCGAGCGGGAAGTCGACTGGCTCCCCGGATACGAAAACTCGCGACCCGTTCGTGTCGGCAATGCCGCATCGCTCCAACTGCAACTCGATATCTACGGCGAAATGCTCGACTGCTTCTTCCACTCCAAACACAGCGTCGATGGCCACACCGAAGACGACTTCCGCGTCCTCATCCAACTCCTCGAACACCTCGAGACCATCTGGCGCCTGCCCGATCAGGGCATCTGGGAAGTCCGCGGCGACCCCCAGCACTTCACTTATTCCAAAATGATGGCCTGGGTCGCTTTCGATCGCGCCATTCTGCTCGCCGAAGAGCTCGGTTACAAAGCCCCCATCGAAAAGTGGCGTCTGCTGCGCGACACCATCCACGCCGAAATCTGCGCCAAGGCCTACAACAAGAGAAAGAAGACCTTCGTCCAGGCCTACGGCTCAACGCAGCTCGATGCAGCTTTGCTCCTGATGCCGCTTGTGGGTTTCCTGCCTCCCTCCGATCCGCGCGTGATCTCGACCGTCGAAGCCATCGAACGCGTGCTGATGCTCAACGGCCTGGTCATGCGCTACAACACCGCCAAAGTCGACGACGGCCTGCCGCCCGGTGAAGGAGTCTTCCTCGCCTGCAGCTTTTGGCTCGTCGGCAGCCTCAAGGCCATCGGCCGCGAGAGGGACGCGCGCAGGCTCTTCAACCGCCTCCTCAAGTTGCGCAACGACCTCGGCCTGCTCGCTGAGCAATATGATCCCCAACTGAAGCGCCAGGTTGGCAACTTTCCCCAAGCCTTCTCGCACATCGCCCTGGTCAATGCAGCCTTCTATCTGGAGGATCGAACTGACCTCCGCAAACGCGCCCACCGCCATGTGAAGAACCGGGCTGCGGCTAGTTCCCGCCCGGCGAGTGCTAAGGTACAACCGTGAAGGCGGCAAACCAACCGGGCTCCCGAAGGAAATTGCCCGGTCTCTCCGTCGCCGACGGTTTCATGCGCCATCCCTTCGATCTAGCCCACGGCGTGCGCACCAGCGGCCTCATCGCCGGCCGGCACCTCAAGAGCGGCCATCGCCACGATCGCCATGCCACGGCCTACTACGGCGTTGCCCCCTCCGTCTTTCAAAAACTGATCCGCCGCTGGCAGCGCTCCCGGCCCGCAGCTCCAATCTCTGACTTCACCTTCATTGACGTGGGCGCCGGAATGGGCCGTGCCGTTCTCCTCGCCTCCGAGGCGCCCTTCCAAAAAGTCATCGGTGTTGAGCTGCACCCCACTCTCGCCCGCATTGCCCGGCGCAACCTCCGTCTCTGGCGCGCTGCCGGCCGCGTGCGCACTCCTATCCGCATTTCATGTGCCGACGCCGTCGATCTTGCGCTGCCCCCCGGTCCCACCCTCCTCTTTCTCTTCAACCCCTTCGGCGCACCCGTCCTGCGCCGCCTGCTCAAACGTATCGCGCAAGAATTCGCCCACCGCCCCGGCCAGCTCGACCTGCTCTACGTCAACAACGAACAGGAAGCCACGATCGAGTGCGCCCGCGGCTTTCGGCGGCTTTTCCTCGGCCAGATTGCCCGCTCCCGCGCCGACGCCATCGCCGACCACTCCATCCTCGCCAACCAGCCCGACGGAGAATACGCCTCCTCCAACTACGAGGACTGTTCCATCTGGCGCTGGACCGGATAATGCCTCGCAGCCCCGCCCTGTTCCTACAGAAGAAATTGTTCTGCAAGGCATTGACGGCGGGCCCACCTCGGGCTGAGAGTATTGGATGGTCTTGCTGGGAGCTGGCATCATCTGCGTACGACCGTGAAAGAGCCGCGTCTCATCCTTGGCATCGGTGAGTTGTTGTGGGACATCCTCCCAGAGGGCCCACGCTTAGGCGGCGCCCCCGCGAACTTCACTGTCATGGCAGGCCGTCTTGGCAATCATGCCATCATCCTCAGCCGCATCGGCCGTGACGATCCGGGCCGCAACGCCATCAAGCTGCTCGATCCGCTCCCCGTCGACACCAGCAATATCCAGGTCGACCCGGCGCACGAGACAGGCCGCGTGACCGTGATCCTCAAAGACGGTCAAGCGGAATACGTCATTCACCAGCCTGCCGCGTGGGATTCTCTCGAACTTTCCGACTCGTGGCTCCAGCTTGCCGAGCGCGCCGATGCCATCTGTTTCGGTTCGCTGGCCCAGCGCAGTATCGAATCCCGCCAGACCATCCAGACGCTGGCAGCGCAGACCTCCTCCTCCTGCGTGCGCATCTACGACGTGAACCTTCGCCCGCCGTTCTACTCCGGCGAAATCGTGCAGGAATCGCTCGAACTCGCCACCGTCGTCAAGATGAACGACGCTGAAGTCCCGCTGGTGCTCGCCCTTCTCGGCCTCCCGCTCAACGAAGAGCCCGCTTCGACCCGCTTGCGCGTGGGTGCGGAGCGTCTTCTCTCTGAGTTCCCGACACTGCAGATGGTCGCCATCACCTGCGGAGGCCAGGGCAGCCTCCTGGTCACGCCAGACGGCTGGCATCAACATCCCGGCGTGCGTGTGCACGTGGCCGATACCATTGGCGCGGGCGATGCCTTCACTGCGGCCATGACCCACTACCTGCTTCGCGGCGCCGACCTCGCCACCCTGAACGAAGCAGGGAATCGATGGGGCGCCTGGGTCGCATCGCAGGCAGGCGCCATGCCCGAGCTCTCCGAAGCCGTGCACGCCAGGCTCTCTGCCACCATCGAAAGCATCGCGTAACGAACCATCAATGGTCTGTGCCATCGGAGGCAGCTTCGGAGGGAGCAGGGGCCTTCAGGCCCCTAAAAAATGCCGAATTTTGCGTGGCCTTTAGGCCCTGCCGGTGCAGCGCGGGGTAACCGAAACCGTTGTCCTAGAATCCCGGCGGACGTTCTCCCGCCACCCCAAATGCCTTCTCCAGCGCCAGTCCGGCCTGCGCCACCGTCCCCTCATCGAACAAACGCCCGATCAACGTGACGCCGTGCGGCACACGCCGCGGCGGGGAAAACTTCGGCAGAGGATGCGCCGGGTCTGGAGCCCAGTCGCTGCGTGCCTCCGCCACCTTCACAAATCCTGCGCGCAGCGTCAGCGATGGATGCCCCGTGAAGTTCGTAATCGTGAGCGTCTCATCGCGCAGCGCCGGCACCAGCAGTAGGTCAACATTGGCGAAGATCCGCGCCATCTCCAACGCCACCTTCCTTCGGAACCGGTCCATCTGCACGAAATCCACCGCCGACAAGAACCGTGACTGCCGGAACGTATTCGGCCATCCATCCGGAACCTGCATCTTCAGTTGGTCAACACCGTGGCTCAGCGTCAACTCTTCAAACGCTGCCGCCGACTCGGCGAACAGAATTACGTTCAGCGAGTCATACGGCCAGTTCGGCAGCGACACCTCCACCGTCTTCATGCCCAGCTTCTTCACCGTTTCCAGCGCCGCTCGATCCACATCCGTTGCCGGCGCCTCTTTCATCCATCCAGGGAAATACCCCACGCGCAGTCCCGCTACGCTCGCGCCCGCGTCGAACGCCAACCGACTTGGCACGCTGCCCAGATCGCCTGCATCCGGTCCGGAGATTGCCTTCAGCACCAGCATCGTGTCTTCCACGCAGCGCGCCATCGGCCCCAGCTTGTCCAGCGACCAGCACAGCGTCATCGCTCCGGTGCGCGGAACCCGTCCGAACGTCGGCCGTAGCCCCGTCACGCCACAACGCATCGACGGGCTGGTGATGCTGCCTTCGGTTTCGCTCCCAATCGAAAAGCCGACCAAACCCGCTGCTGTTGCCGCACCGGGCCCCGCACTCGAACCCGACGCACCTTCCTCCAACAGCCACGGATTCACCGTCTGCCCACCGAACCAGATGTCGTTCAGCGCCAGCGCCCCCAGGCTCAGCTTCGCCACCAGCACCGCACCCGCGACTTCCAATCGCTGTGCGACCGCCCCATTCTTCGCCGGCACACGATTCCGGAACGGCTCCGCACCATACGTCGTCGCGATGCCCGCCGTGTCCAGCAGATCCTTTGCGCCCCACGGAATCCCATGCAAAGCTCCGCGATAATGTCCAGCTCCAATCTCCGCGTCTGCCTTCCGTGCATGGGCCAGCGCCTGATCATGCACCAGCGTGATCACGCAGCGCAGCGTCGGGTCGAACTTCTCCAGCCGTCGCAGATAAATCTCCGTCAGCCGCTCTGACGTAATTGCCCCGCTCTCAATCCAGCGCGAGAGCTGCGCGACCGGCGCACACGCAATCGCGGCCTCATCGCTCGGCAAGGGAACATCAGCATCAGCACTCCGCACAAAGCGATCCGTCTCCGGCATCCCGCGCACAATCCCCGGTAGCGACGGATTCCACAGGGTCGCGGGCGCGTCCGTCGCTTCAAGTGTTACCTTGCGCGGGCCCACACGCGGCTCATAGAGCGATGCCATCGAAACCCGCCAGTTGCCGGCCGCCTGCTCCAGATCCTTCTCCGTCATCTCGACCTGCACCAGCTTTTCGGCTTCCTTGAACGTCGCCGCCGAAACCTCCGGCCCCACCGCCGGCGAAGTCCCGAACGCTGGCGGAGCACCCGGCGTTGATGCTTGACCCGACGTTTGGTTCGGGGTTTGATTCTGCGCATCCGGCGTTTGCGCCGGTAGCGTGCCAGCCAGCACGCCACCCGCCAACACACTCTTTGATCCGAGAGCAATAAACTCGCGTCGTGAAGTCGTCATAGCTTCCTCTTTGGGATTGTTGATTCGTGACGTTGGGTAGGCAACCATACTAACGCCCCTCCCCAGCCTGCAATCCGCGATCCGGCCACCCCACATAAAACCGGAGAAACCCCATCCCAACTCTTGCCGTAGAATCAACTGAGCGCTTGCGGGCCTCAACTTCGAAACCCGCTGGTGCGTCAGGTACAGATGAGCGAACAAGTCAACCCAGGTTCCAGGGAGGTCCAGGCAGTTTCACCTGCGTGGAGCAGAATCGAGAGAGCCCGCCATCCCCAGCGGCCGTATCCCATGGACTTCATCGAACGAATCTTTACGGACTTCAGCGAGATTCACGGGGATCGCGCCTTCGGCGACGACGAGGCCGTAGCCTGTGGCATGGCCCGCTTCGGCGACGACGAAGTCCTCGTCATCGGCAACCGCAAGGGCGGCACCACCAAAGAACGCGTCCGCCGCAACTTCGGCATGCCCCATCCCGAGGGCTATCGCAAGGCCCTCCGCTGCATGAAAATTGCCGAGAAGTTTGGCCGGCCTATTGTTTCTCTGATTGACCTGCCCGGCGCCTACCCGGGGCTCGGTGCGGAAGAACGCGGCCAGGCCGAAGCCATCGCTCGCAATATCCGCGAAATGGCGCGCCTCCGGGTGCCTACCATCTCCGTCATCAGTGGTGAAGGCGGCTCCGGCGGAGCCCTTGCGCTTGCCGTCAGCGACCGCGTCCTGATCCTCGAAAACGCCCTCTACTTCGTCATTACGCCTGAGTCCTGCGCAGCCATCATGTGGCGCGACGCAGCCAACAAGCAGTTGGCCGCGGAAGCCATGCGCATCTCCGCGCCGGAAGTCGCGGCCGCGGGTTGTGTCGACGAAATCGTGCAGGAACCCCCCGGCGGTGCCCACGTCGACCACGAAGCCGGCGCCGGCGTGCTCGGGACCGCACTCAGGAAACACCTGGATCAGCTCAAATCGATGTCCATCGACCAGCTGGTTGCAGCGCGCCAGGAGAAATTCCGCAAAATCGCGCAGTTCTACACGGAAGGGTAGCGGGTGAGATTCTTTCAGCGGCTCGGCAACCCGGCTGCCAGCGATGCCATCCTCGTCTCGCCCTGCGCCCAACTCCGAGTTAACGACGTCCGGCGCGTGGGGAGCCTGCCATGAGCCCGGTTCCTCCATTCGCCGGCAAGATGCGCGACTATCTCGAGTTCATCGCCGCGATTGTCTACTATCTGCTCGCGCGCGGCTGGGCGCATCGAACGGCACCCCGCTTGGTCCCAGAAACATGGATGCCGCTTGCCGAGCAAGGCATCCTTCTCGTCCTGCTCGTCGCCATCTTCAGCGCCTTTGGCCGATTCCTCGATCGGGAGACAAATCCAATGGGCCAGCAGGGTCTCCCGTTTCGCCCGGGATGGCCCCACGAAGCCGGCCTTGGCCTCGTCCTGGGCTGGGGTGCTGCGCTGGCCTGCGTTCTGACCTTCGCCGTCTTTGGCGGAATCGCCATCGTCCTCACCACCGATCGAGCGGCTTGGGGAGCGCTGCCGGGCGACACGCTCTTCTTCGCCTTCGCCGCTTTCGTTGAAGAGATCGCCTTTCGGGGCTATGGTTTCCAGCGTTTTCTTCGCGCAGTAGGTCCAGTCGGCGCGACCCTCGGTTTTGCCGCCTTCTATGCTGCATTGCAGGCTCTGCAACCCGGTGCCGGCAAGGCCAGCATCGCCGTCTCCGTGGTCTTCAGCCTCCTCCTCTCGCTGGCCTATCTGCGTACCCGCGCCTTGTGGGTGAGCTGGGGTCTTAACTTCGCCTGGAAGGCGAGCCGCGCCCTGATCTTCGGTCTCGCTGTCAGCGGCGTCAGCAGTCACTCCTCCATCATTGAGGGCGACCCGATGGGACCTTTCTGGCTTACCGGCGGCGGCTACGGCCTCGACGGCAGCTGGTTCGCATTCCTCATCCTGCTCGCCGCCATTCCTGTTCTCTACCGCCTCACGCGCGATCTCGATTTCCAGCACAACGCTCCCGTCCTTGTTCCCGGCGGAATTCCCGTCGATCTTGAATCCGGCACGCAACGCCAGCACGACGCCTACATGGCTTCCGTGCCACCTGCCGCTCCGCCGCTGGTGCAGATCCTTCCTGTAGCCGTACCTCCAGCATCGAACGGAGCAGACAAGGCGCCCGGCGGCGAACAGGAATCAACTCATTGATCTCCACGCATTTCATCCCCTCGTAACCCGAATCTTCACGACCGGCTCACAACTAATTTGACCGCCGCCCTTGCACGGAACTATCGTTTGGGCAATGCTCGATGAGAGAGCCATGGGAGGTTCCCATGAGAACGTCGTTTCTGCGCACATCTCCTCTGAACGACCAAACCGGTCGCCGCTTGAGTCCGCGCCTGCTGGTCTGCGCCTTCGCGACGCTCCTCTCCATGCCTGCCTTAGCCCAGGTCATCACCATCGACACCAATGGGAATGCCAGCAACAACTCCGGTCAGGCCGGGACCGTCGACCGCCGTTACGCGCAGATTCAGCCGACCAAAATCGACTTGCCGCCAAGCGAACTCGACGCCAAAACACGTCTCGAGCTGATTCGATTTCTTGAAGCAGACCAGGGGTTCGCCATGCGGCCGTTTCCGAAGGGCCACAGAGGCCTCACCCTCGTCGCCAACGGCAAGCTTGACCCTGCCGGAGAGGGCTATCTCTCCATGGTCACGGCCAACGGGATCTCGGCCAAGCCCGGCGACCGCCTCGTCATCACGGACGTCAAAATCGATCGCTCCAAAATGGTCTTCGATCTCAACGGCGGTCCCGATCCGCGTCATCGCTTCTTGCGCCACATTCAGATTGGCGCCGGACCGGATATGAATCCCGTCGTTGGGGACACGGACCCGGGGCAGGAACCTGTCGGATCTCGTCTCACCCTCACCTTCAAGGACCACATCCCCGAGCTCACCGGCAAGCAGGTTGAAGCTCTTCTTGCGCCGCTCATATCCTTCGAAGTCAAAACTCCCATCCAGGCCTTCACTGATACGCTGCCGCCCAAGCTCAAAGACGCCATCCTCGGCCACAACGTCCTCGTCGGCATGAGCACCGATATGGTGCTCTTTGCCAAGGGGCAGCCGCAGAGCAAGATTCGTGAGATGGAAGGGCAGATGCCCTTCGAAGAGTGGATCTACGGCAAGGCCCCGAGCGACATCGAATTCGTGCGCATCAACGGCAACCGCGTCATTCGTGTCGAAATCGCCGCAGTCGGCAAAGAGCCTGTGATCTTCACCAAAGATGAAGTCGAAGGCATGATGCGCACCGACGGCACACCGCTCTCTGCTGAGACCGCCGACGCACATCCCATCAAGCTCGGCGATGTCCAACGCGATCCCGACAAGCAGGCGCCCAACGCACCACCCAGTCTCCGCAACCCAGGAGAGACTCTTCCCAACCAGGACGGCAAGGACAGCCGCGTTGGGGTCATGAAGCCTGTCCAGTTCCCGAAACAGTCTCCGGACGACGAACCCAACGCTCGCCCCGACCAGCAGCCTGCCTCGCCGCAAACCTCGGCCCCGCCGTCTTCACCGTCTTCAACGCCGTCGTCTTCCGCACCGCAGCCTGCGCCCGCTAATCCGCAGCAAACTCCGCCTACCGCGACGCCGTCGGCGCAAACAAGCACGCCTCCGCCTGCCACCAGCCAGCCGCAGCCCCAATAACGAGCGCACTTCGGGTAAACTGGAAGCAGCGAGTCTCGCTTCTCCTGACATTTTCACGAGGAGTTTCCGACCGCGCCGTTGAAGCCGGGCGCAGCCTCACCTTGCGCTCGTGTGCAGAGACACTTCACGAAGGAGAAACACCCAGCAATGGCAAAAATCGCAAAGACCGGCGACCGCGCGAAAGTCATGGACACTACCAAGTCCACCGACTGTCCCAAGTGCAGCAAACCCACCCGCATCGTCAAGCGTGTAAAGGACCGCGAACGCGGCATCCCGGGCGGTGTCTATATCTCTTGCTCAGCCTGCGATTTCCACGAGAAATTGTAGGCAACACTTGAGTTTTGAGCACAGTATAGCCCGGCAGTTGGCCGGGCTTCGCTGTCTCTATAGCGCTCCCGCCATCTCCTCGAGAATTGCCCGCGCCGCTTCCGCAGGATTTGCCGCCTGCGTGATCGGCCGCCCAACCACCAAAAAGCTCGCGCCCTGCCGAAGAGTCTCCGCTGGCGTAGCCACGCGCTTCTGATCTCCTACCGCCGCCCCCGCAGGACGAATCCCCGGCACCACCAGAACCCCTTCCTCGCCAGTCAGCTCCCGCAACGCCGCCACTTCATGCGGCGAACATACAAAACCGCGGATTCCAGTCTCTAGTGCGAGCTTAGCCAGCCTCTCTACAGTGGTCGCAGGGCTCGCCGCCACACCCACTGCGTTCAGTTGCTCGGCATCCATGCTGGTCAGTACCGTCACCGCCAGAAGCTTCGGCGGGTCAGGCAGCTTCTCCAGTTCTTCCCGAGCTGCCAGGAGCACCGCCGGTCCTGCCAGCGCGTGCAGATTCATCATCCGCACACCCAATCCGGCCGCGGACCGCACCGCTCCCGCCACGGTGTTTGGAATGTCGTGAAACTTCAGATCGAGAAAGATCGAATGCCCTCGCGCCACCAGTTGCTCAACGATTGCCGGGCCTGCCGCGGTAAACAGCTCCAGACCCACCTTCAGCCAGGGACATGTGCCGTCCAGCCGGCTCACCAGCTCCATCGCTGCCTTCGCCGACGGCACATCCACAGCGACGATGAGCCGCTTGCGCGCCTCTTCATGTGAATCGGACACCGTCGCAGTCGAAGGCGCGGGCAGGGAATCGAGCTTGGAAGTCGCCATACCCAAATGCTATCGCAGTTCTTGAGTCACGATGTCCCGGAGCCGCTCAATGCAAGTCGACGCGACCCTCAAGGAGCGGCGACGCCGCCGTGACCCCAGAATGGCCGAAGCAACTCAGCAATTGCCGTAGCCAAAATGCCCTGCGCGACTCCGCTATCTCGTCAGTTCCCAATAGATCAAGTCAGCATCTCCCCGAGCCAGGGATTCATCGCCGGAGAGCATGTTCCGCTGTCCCGGCTCCATTCACATCCGTGGGAAGAAACCGCCTCAGATAGTTCAGCGGATCGTCGCTGGCCGCCATCTGGCGCAGATGATACCTCCACACATCCGGCTTGATCGTCCTCCGCGTGAACGGCTTGCGCGTTACCTGCACCACCTGGCCGTTTCGGTTCACGCGCGCGTAAGTGATCGACGGAACCATAAAACTGATGCGCGCGCCGGATCTCCAATACGAGCGGGCAAACTCATGTGAAAAGAGGAGACTGTAGTGCCTCCCCTCGGTCGCAACCATGCTCAGGGCCTGCTCTACGCCAGGCCAACTGGGTTGCACATGCTTCTGGAACCAATCTCGAAACTCAAATCCGTTAAACTGGGCTTGGTTGAGAACAAGCCGCAGCAACTCTTTGAGGGTCATCGCTGGATCCTTTTTCGAGCTAACCGAGCTCGGGTGAAAACGCGCCATCAGTTATAGGGGACCGGACCTCCTACACAGCGAGGCTTACACTGTCAAACGTGAAAAGCGTTCACTTTCCTTTTATGTTTTTTCGTTGGATTTCAGAACTTGCGTATATCAAACGTTCTCAGGCAGTTGGAAATGGATTTCTTGGCTGAATCGGTTTCAATCGGGAAGATCGAAGCGAAGGCGTTCGCCGTACCAATGAAGGGGCATTTGTTCCGATGAAAGCTGTGCTCCTTGGCTGCGCTCTGCTGCTCCTCGCCGCGTCCGCCGGCGCAGACCCCGTGCATACCAACCCACTCAATCGAGACCCCCTCGTCCGCGAAGCATCGGAGCACTTCTACAATCTCGACTTTCCCGGCGCTGTCGATCGCCTGCAGCGCTTCCACAGGCAGCACGCCGGCGATCCCCAAGCGACCGTCCTTCTGCTCAATGCTCAGATCTTCGAGGAACTCTACCGGCTCGACCTCCTCGACACGACCTTCTATGCCAACGACGGCTTCCTCACCGGCCGCCACGCAACCCAGGAGGACCCCGCCGCCCGCGATCGCATCTTTGCTCTCGTCGATGAAACCGTGCATGAGGCCGATTGGCGCATCGCGAAGAATCCCAACGATGTCGACGCTCTCTTTGCGAGGGGCTGGGCGCGCAGTCTGCGCTGCGCCTACGTGGCTATGGTCGAACGCGGCTTCAGTACTGGCTTTCGCCTCGCCACCAAAGCCAAAGACGACGAGGTCCGCGTCCTTCAACTCGATCCCGATTACGTCGACGCAAAACTGGTCGTCGGCGTCTACGAGTACGTCGTCGGAGCCTTGCCGTGGCCCTTCAAGCTTCTGATTGGCTTCGCCGGTGTAACCGGCTCAAAAAGCAAGGGCCTCGAGATGCTCCGCGACGACGGCAACCGGGGCATCGTCACCAGCGTCGAGGCGCGCACAGTGATCGCGCTCTTCCTGCGCCGGGAGAGCCGCTACAAAGAGGCCATTCAGGTCCTCCAAACCCTCAAGGCCCAATATCCTCACGACTATCTCTTCTGCCTCGAAGAAGCGAATCTGCGCCGGGACGACGGCCAGGGCATGATCGCCGTCGATGCTTACCGCCAGCTTCTTGCCGACGCAGCTAAACCCGGCTACTTCACCCAGGCACGCCTCGAACTCGCCTACTTCGGCTTCGGCGATGCCCTTCGTGGCCAGCGCCACTACAGTGAAGCAGCGGCGGCCTTTGAGCAGGCCGCCCTCGCACCCAACGTCGGTCCCGAGCTCAAAATCCGCTCTCTGCTTGCCGCCGGCGAGTGTCGCGACCTGAACGGCGAACGCCCCAAAGCCCTCGACGACTACCGCGCCGCCATCGCTGCCGGACCCAATACCTCTCGCGCCGACACCGCCCGCAAGCGTCTTCAAACCCCCTACCACGGCAACTAGCGTCCCGAGGCCGAAGATCCGCAACGCTGGGTGGCCCAGGTCCCTCGCCCTTGGGGACCTGGGAAAGCAAGCACATCGCCGGATAGTTGCACCAGGATCAATCCAGCACCCCCCGGAACCACCGCGCCTCCCTTTGCGTAGAATCTTCAGAGACAGACCGGAGTCCGCCATGAACTTCTACTGCTATCGCTGTGGAACCAATCTGCCGATGGGTGCGCGTTTCTGTTCGAACTGCGGCACGGTCGTCGCCGCCACGGCTCCCCCTCCGGGCCATCCCCTTGTCCGTCCCATCATCGGCCGTCAGATCGCCGGCGTCTGCGCCGCTCTCGCGCGCTCCAACGGCTGGGACGTCTCCCTCATCCGCGTGCTGACTGTGGTCGCCTTCTTCATGAGCGGCGGCTTGGTCGCGGTCGGCTATCTCGCCGGCTGGATCGGGATCCCCGAAGAGCAGATCGTGCCTGCTCCAGGGATGTATCCGCCCGCACCAGGCATGTATCCGCCGCCCCCGCCCCCCGGCGCGCCGTACCCTGGAAACTGACTCCTTTACCGTTTTGGCTTGCGCCCCTTTTTCGGCCTGACGTCTTCTGATTGCTTCCCAGACGGCATGTTGCCCCGGTCTGTCCGCATCGACGCAGCAGAAGGCTTTGATTCGCTCTGAGGAGACTTCGATTCCTTAGACGAAACAACCGAATCTGGTCCGCTCGGTTTCAACGCCGGCCATCTTGTCCGCTCAAACTTCCTATCTGAAATAATTTCTCTTCCGAATTCAGCACGCGGAATGCTATTGTTTTGGGCGGCCAGCTCGTGGGCCTCGCACGTGGCTTCTCTTTGGGAAGCCAAAGCCAACTCACATTTTGGGAGAGACTCGTGATTTCTCGGCTGAGCTTCCGTCTTTCGTGGTGTCTGCTGCTGGCAGGCGCTCCAGGAGTCCTTTGGTCCCAGGTTGCCTCTGACCCCCTGCAATCGGGCTTCGAGAATCCGCCCGCCAGTGCGCGCCCCCGTGTGTGGTGGCACTGGATGAACGGCAACATCACCAAAGACGGCATCAAGCTCGATCTGGACTGGATGCACCGCGTCGGCATCGCAGGCTTCCAGAACTTCGATGCCGCTCTGGCGACGCCGCAGGTGGTGGACAAGCGCCTGGCCTACATGACGCCGGAGTGGAAGGACGCCTTCAAGTACGCGACTACGCTTGCGGACCAATATGGAATGGAGATGGCGATTGCCGGCTCTCCGGGTTGGAGCGAGTCGGGTGGCCCATGGGTGCCTCCCGCGGAAGGCATGAAGAAATACGTCTGGAGCGAGACCGCGGTCGAAGGCGGCCAGCCTTTCCACGGGCAACTCGCGCACCCCCCGACCAAGACCGGCGCCTTCCAGAATGTCGGCGTACGCGAGAGGATCACCGAAGGGCAGACCCCTACTGCACCGCCGCAGTTCTATGCCGATGCAGCTGTCATCGCGTTTCACAGGCCTTCGAAGGACGATCTCGATTCGCTCCACCCCACAATGACGTCCAGTGGCGGCTCGCCTGATTTCGACGCTCTCTCCGACGGCGACATCGTTACCACCACCGAACTTCTCATTCCGAGTGACAACCAGCTCGCGTGGATTCAGTGGGAATTTCCCAGGCCCGTCACAATTCGCTCGCTCACCCTTGCCACTTCACCGGGCGGGATGACCAACTGGAGAAGCGGCATCGGCATCCCCGACAAAACGCTCGAGGCCAGCGACGACGGCGTCAGTTTTCGAGAGATCGCGAAGATCGTTGAAGGCCGTGCGCCGCAGACCACAATCTCCATCCCTGAAACCAGCGCGAAGTTCTTCCGCGTAACCTTCAAGCCGATGCCTCCGCCCCCGCCGCCAGCATGGGCGCAGGGAATCACTATGGGCGGCGCACCGCCCATAGCGCCGACCACCTTCAAGATCGCCGAGCTCGCCTTGCATCAGGGGGCGCACGTCAACCACTTCGAAGAGAAGGCGGACTTCTCCTTGGCCCCGGACCTCTACGAATATGCGACCTCGCCCACCGGCTCGGGCCAGGCCATCGCTGAAGCGGACGTAATCGACCTGACTTCGAAGATGCAGCCCGATGGCACGCTCGATTGGACGCCTCCTGCCGGTGACTGGGTCGTGTTGCGTTTCGGATATTCGCTGCTTGGCATCACCAATCACCCTGCCACCAAAGAGGCGACAGGTCTCGAAGTCGATAAGCTCGATCGTCGCTTTGTGAAGGATTACTTCGAGAAATATCTCGATAGTTATCGCGACACGGTTGGCCCCGAATTGATGGGCAAACGAGGCATCCAGTACGTCATCAACGACAGTTGGGAAGCCGGCTCGCAAAACTGGACCGACAACATGATTGCCCAGTTCACAAAACTGCGCGGTTACAGTCCAATTCCATGGATGCCCGTGCTCGCCGGATACATCGTCAAGAGTCCTGAAGCGAGCGACCGGTTTCTCTGGGATTTTCGCAAGACGATCGCCGACCTGGTCGCAGAAGAGCACTACGGCCAGCTTGAGTCCACTCTTCACGAATGGCACATGGGGCACTATGGCGAATCGCATGAAGTCGGGCGCGCCTTACCCGCCGACGGCATGGAAGTAAAGAGGATGAATGAAGTGCCCATGAGCGCCATGTGGACGCAGGTTCCCGGCATGTTTCATGAGCAATACGGCTACAATGCCGACGACCGCGAGTCGGCCTCCGTTGCGCATATCTACGGCCAGAATCTTGTCGCTGCGGAGTCCATGACTGCTGCCGCCGGCCCCTGGGCCTGGTCGCCTGCAACACTCAAGCCCACCGCCGATCAGGAATTCCTCAACGGCATCAACCGGATCGTCGTGCACGAATCCGCGCATCAACCGCTCGTGGGCAAGGCTCCCGGCCTCACACTTGGACCGTTTGGCCAGTGGTTCAACCGCAATGAGACCTGGGCTGACCTGGCCGGGGTGTGGATGGACTATCTGGCGCGCACAAGCTTCCTGCTTCAACAGGGCCACTTCGGCGCAGATGTTCTTTACTTCTACGGCGAAGACTCGAACCTCACCGCAATCTTCGCGAATAAATCGCCCGATCTACCCGCCGGCTACGGTTTTGACTATGTCAACGCCGACGCACTGATCCATCAATTCAAAGTCTCCGATGGCCGAATCACTACCGCGACCGGCATGGCGTATCGTCTGCTCGGCCTCGACGCGTACAGCACGCACATGTCGCTTCCCGTGCTCAAGGCCATTCGTGCACTTGTCGAGCAAGGCGCAACCGTCGCCGGGCCGAAGCCCGCAGATGATCCGTCGTTAAGTGACGATCAGGCAGCGTTCCAAAAGATCGCGGCCGAACTCTTCGGGGCCGGAACCGGCAAACACACTCTCGGCAAGGGAACCGTCTACGCCGGCGCCACCGTTGCCGTTGCGCTCGAGGACATGCATGTTGCACCGGACTTCACGTTCACCAAACCCGAACCCGAAACACGTCTCGAATTCGTCCATCGCAAGTTGCCGGACGCCGACCTCTATTTTGTCGACAACCGCAGCGACAAGAGCGTAGCCACCGATGCAACCTTCCGCATCACAGGCAAGGAGCCGGAGCTCTGGTTTGCGGAGACGAGCAAATCCAAGACTGCTTCCTTCCGCATCGCCACCGGAGCCACAACTGTGCCTCTGAAGTTCGGGCCGTGGGGCACCGTCTTCGTCGTGTTTCGCAAGCCAACACGAGCGACCACGCGCACACTGCCAACCGAAACCGAGACCCAACTCCTCGCAGTCGACGGGCCATGGAGTCTTGCCTTCCAACCCGACCGTGGCGCTCCCGCTTCAACGACACTCGACAAACTCATCTCCTGGCCCGACAGCGAGGACAAAGGCGTCAAATATTTCTCCGGCACCGCAACCTACACCAAAACGATCGACGCCAAGTCAGACTGGTTGACCAGGGGCAGGCACATCTGGCTCGATCTTGGCGATGTCAAGAACCTTGCCGAGGTCGAGGTCAACGGGAAATCGCTTGGCATTGTGTGGCACACGCCTTACAAGATCGATATCACCAGCGCGATCAAGCCTGGCGCAAACCAGCTCGTGGTTAAGGTCACGAATGCGTGGGTGAATCGCCTCATCGGGGATCAACAACCGGATGTCACGACGAAATATACCTTCACGGTTGTGAAGCCGTACAAGGCGAATTCACCATTACAACCGTCAGGCCTGATCGGCCCGGTGACGATCAGTTCCATCGGAGGCTGAGGAGAGAGCGATACGCCCGACCAACGAACTATCCAACGTACACGCAATTCGGGGAGCTGAATCGGTTCTCATGCTGGTTTTGGCGCATGGGCTCAACGGACCCTGAACCGGGGATCGCCATCAAAAGGACAGATACGCTCGCCGAAGAATGTTCCCAATAAAAGTCTTCGGCAAAAAATGTTGTGCTTTCCCTCGCCGATTCCCGCTTGACAGTTGAGCAAGCCGCGCTGCCGGAACGGATCACGGGTCTTGGCGACAGACCTTTGTTTCGACGAACTGCTCGATGACTCTTTGCAGCGCTTTTCTCGAGGACGATCATCACAACCTCCGTTGTTCTCTTGTTAACTTCAACGATGCCTGTGGGGAGTGGCGGATGCCCAGCCCCAAAGGAGAGAAAGAGTTCGTGCCTCTCGAATGCAGCCAGTCAGGCTGCGGTTTCAGTCCAATTGACCTGGCGTTCTTCTTGCGCAAAGCGCGGCCGCACGATTGTCGCCGAGGCGGGATGTTGCTTAACGGCGGAGACGCATACCCACCGGTGCTCCTCCAGTTCGTTCCTTGCGCGTTCTAGTTCCACGCTGATATAGGCCGCGAATTTCCTGCTGACCCGATAATACGCAGAGGCAAGAGCTTCGCTGTACTCGCGTTGTTTGACCTCGACTGCTCGTTCCAGATCCTGACAGCGTAGGCAACTCATTTTGCCATCCGACTTTCCGTTCGGTCCGCGCTCAATTGCACGCAGCCTCGTGTGAGTGGGCCTGACGCCCTCCATTTCGGCAGGAATCCGATGTGGCTAGCGGGCGGGGAGGGCACCCGGCTCTTGAGTGACTGAATGGACAACGCGTCCCATGACAAACTGGGGCCTTACGCCTCTGGAGGTGTTGCGTCGGAACCGGCGGGAGCTGCGCTTCGCAGAGGCGGGGACTAATTCCACTTCACAACGCCAGGAAGGCCGCGTCTGTGCGCCGCGTCACATCTCATTTGCAAGTGCCTCACCCCCTATGCTTGCGGTCCGCGGTGGAGATTCCAAACCCGTTTCATCACACCGGTTTTAAGATGATCTGGATGATATCCCACTCCTACCTCTCTGCCGGAGCTCGTCTCCACTACGTCGATTCCGGTACCGGTGTCCCCGTCCTCTTTCTTCACCCCACGCCTCTCGATCACGTCTACTGGCTCCCCCTAATCGAAAATTTGGCCGAGCGCCTGCCCAGTCTCTGTGCCATCGTTCTCGATTTGCGTGCCCACGGTGCATCCGAACTCGGCGCAGCTCTTCCTACAGGCGGCTTCTCCCGCGTGCCCGATGCACCCACCCTCACCATGTCCCAACTCGCCGACGACACTCTCGTTCTACTCGACCAGCTCGGCCTCCACCAAGCAGTCTTCGTCGGCTG